>Ga0097621_100000004_pt1 | contig 144414 bp, 127 predicted proteins | sample KBSMisM72_FD_73165 | JGI IMG/M metagenome (GOLD analysis project Ga0097621, IMG submission 73165) | Miscanthus rhizosphere microbial communities from Kellogg Biological Station, Michigan, USA - KBS Miscanthus M7-2 (version 2) (version 2) | ecosystem: Host-associated > Plants > Roots >... | reverse complement strand
TGCTGATCTGCAGGCCGGCAACGAATTTCTCCGCAATCACTTCGCCGCTATAGGCAAAGCTGCGCGAATATTCGAAGGCCTGGGCGATATCCATGCCCTTGCTCAACCGTTGCACCCCGCGGGCGCCGGAATTGTCCACCGGCTTTATGACGATGGGAAAGTCCGCCCTGGCGATGAAGGCCTTGAGGTCATCCAGGGTGGAGATACGGGCGAAAAGCGGGACAGCGACACCCGCCTGACACAGCTTTTCCTTCATATGCAGCTTGTGCACGCACAGTTCGGCCACCGGCACGGGGATATGGCGAACACCCAGTCTTTCGGCCGCTGCCGACACCATATGAGGGATGTCGCTGGCGATGGTGATTACGCCATCAATGGGGGACTTGTAGCTTGCCAGGAAATTCAGGATGGCACAGCGGTCGCGGGTGCTGACCAGGTGAAACTCGTCGGCCAGAGCGCACCCGTCGGCCTTGGGATTGAAATCCAGCACCACGGTGCGGATGCCCTTGGCCTTGGCGGCCGCGATGGCCGCGACCTGCTCCTTGCCCGCACCCAGGATCAATAGCGTCTTCATGACATCAAGAGCCCGCCATTGATGTTCAGGGTATGGCCGGTGACGGTGCCGGCGGCGTCGGATGCCAGATAGATCACGCCGGCGGCGATCTCGTCCGGCGTGGTGATGCGGCCCACCGGGATCTGCGCCGCCTTGCGCTTGCCGGCCTTGGATTTCAGTTCTTTCGCGATCATGCCGGTGGCAACCAGGCCCGGCGCGATAGCGTTGGCGGTGACACCGCCGCCGGAATAAAGCTTGGCCAGCGAATGGGTAAGATTGATCAACCCCGCCTTGGCCGCGGCGTAGTGCACCTGGCGCATGCCGCCCCATTGTCCACCAATCGAGGTGATATTGATGATGCGGCCCCATTTGCGGGCGAGCATTGCAGGCAAGGTTTCCTGCGCCACGATAAAAGCGCCACGCAGATTGACGGCGAGCATACGGTCCCAATCGGCATCGGTGATGGTTTCGAACGGTTTCTCCTGCACCAGGGCGGCATTGTTGACCACAATATCGAAACTGCGGCCGAAATGCTTCCGGCTGGCCGCGACGGCACGCTTTACCGAGACCCTGCTGGCGATATCGATCTTCACCGCAAAGGCCGCGGCATGAGACTTTTGGATCGTCTCTGCCCCTGCCCGGTTGGCATTATAGCCGCAGGCCACGCGATAACCCGCGCCCAACAGCGCCAGAGCCGTGGCCTTGCCGATGCCGCTTCCGGCACCGGTCACCAGAACGACTTTTGGCGCGATTTTGGCCGGCCCCGCCATGTCAGAACGACGTGTCATTGGACATGTCGTCCAGGGTATGGCCACCCAGCAACATGGGCAAAAGCTCCTCCTTCGGGTCGACCTGGCAATGGATCAGGACTGGACCCTTGCAATTCAAGGCAAACCGCAACTTGTCCGCCATGCCTTCGGTGGAGGTGATGGAGACGGCGGCAATGCCATAGGCCTGGGCGATCGCCGCAAAATCGGGATTGTATTTGTCGCCGGTGGAAGGATGCGACTTCCAATTCTGACGCTGAAACTGCGCCACAATGGAAAGGGCATGATTGTCCAATACCACGATCTTGATATCGATGCCGCGCTCGACGATGGTGGCGAGCTCCTGGATGTTCATTTGCAGGCTGCCGTCTCCGACAAAGCAGATCACGCAAGCCCCGGGCTCGGCGATTTTGGCCCCGATGGCGGCGGGCAGATCAAAGCCCATGGTGCCGTGCCCCGAAGACGTCAACAGCACGCGCTGCGGCGCGTCGAAATCGAAATGGCGCGGCACCCAGACTTGGTGCTGGCCGACGCCGGTGGTGACAATCACTTTTTTGCCGCGCACCGCGCTATTGGCGGCTTCGATGACATGCTGCGGTTTGGGCAAATGGCTGGGCTTGCCGGTTCGCAAGGGATAAGCGGACTTCCAACCTGCGACCTGATCCAGCCAGGCGGCCGTGTGCGGCGCGGGCAATTTCTGCAAGGCCCGGTCCAGGCTCGCCATCGCCGCCTTGGCGTCGGCATGGATATCCAGGTCCAGCGGCACGCGGCTGTGGCGCAACTCATTGATGTCCAGATCGATGCGGGCGATACGGCCCTTCTCCACCGTCTTGGCCGGCAAGCTGCCGGTCTGGCGCAAATGGAAGGTGGTGCCGATCCCGATCAGCAGATCGCACTTGTACATCGCCATATTGGCATACTGGCTGCCGGCATAACCGCACAGGCCAAGCGACAGCGGCGCGGCGGAGGGATAAGCGCCCACGCCCGGCATGCTCATGGTGACGGGGATGTGATACTTGTCGGCCAGTGCCCGCAATTCCTGGTACGCGCCGCAGGCGATGACGCCGCCGCCAGCCAGGATCACCGGACGCTCTGCCGCGCTGATCCACTGCGCCAATGTCTCGATCTTGTCCGCCGGGACAAAGGGTATGATTTCGGTGCGCTTGACGACGGGACGGCACGCCGCCGGATCGATGGTGCCGCGCTGTACATTCATCGGCAGGTCCACCACCACCGGACCCGGACGGCCGGAACCGGCCAGAAAAAACGCCTGTTCCATCACATCGGATAGATCGCCGATATCCCTGACCTGGAAAACCGCCTTGGCGATGGGCCGCATCAAATCGATCGTGTCCACCTCCTGAAAGCCACGTTGGCGGACCGGCAGGTCGCCGCGCATATCGCCGGTACCGACCTGACCGGTGATCACCACCAGCGGAATATTGTCGTAATAGGCATCCGCCACCGGCGTCACCGCATTGGTGACCCCCGGGCCGGAGGTCACCATGAACACCGCCGTCTCGCCGGTCATCCTTGCATAGCCCAGCGCCGCATAACCGGCGCCTTGCTCGGTGCGCGGACAGACGATCTCGATGCCGGAGCGTTTTTCGATACGATCCAGAATGGGTGCGATAGTGCCGCCGGGGAAGATGAAGACATGCTTGACCTGATGTCGCAGGAAGGCTTCCAGCACCAGGTCGGCACCCTCGCAGGGATGGGCGGAGGCGCGGATTTCGGTTTTGACTAGCGACATAGGGCAACCATTTTCTGTCCGGTCTCGCTCTCGGTGAGGCGTCCGCCGGATTTTGAGGAAAGGATTTTGACGCTGGAGAAATGACGTTCCAGAATCGCGCGCAGTTCGGCGACGGAATATTCCTTCACATGCCAGGGCACGACCGGAATGTCGCCATGGCTGTTCTGCGGCGTGGAACAGACAAAGCTGCCGCCGGGCGCCACCACCCGGCGTACTTCCTTGACGAAAGCGTCGACCCGATCCACCGGAAGATGTTCGATCAGCTCCATCGCCGTGGCGCCAGTGACCGCGCCGTCGCCCAGCGAAAGCGCAAAGCAATCGCCGGCATCATAGGCGATGTTCGAGACCCGGTTATTCTGCTGGTTGGCGGCGATCAAAGGCTGGTTGATGTCCACGCCCAAAACCGCGCCGACATTTTCGGCCAGGATGCGGCAGCCATAGCCGTCGCCGCAGGCGATATCCAATACCCGGTCCTTGGCGCCGAACTGGCCGCGGGCAAACTCATAGCTCTCAAACAGGGGATTGGAGACGGTGCTCGCCTGCGACGCATCCACATGCATGCGGTCGTCGGAAAAAATCTCCCGCGCCATGTCGCGCACCTTGAGCAGATAGTCGCGGTCATATTGCGGCAGCTTTTCATAGACCAAGGCACCGAAGCGGGCGCGGTTCTGCTCGATAAAGGCGGCGTAGCGCGCGAAATGGATCGCCTGATCGCCGGGCAAGGCCAGGATCGCGGCCCTGACTTCGTCCAGCAGGCAGCTTCTATAGACTTTGCCCGCGAAATAAGGCGTGAAGGCATCGGGCAGCGACACGAATTTTGCCCGCTTTTCCTGCATGAAATGCAGCATGTCCGCCAGCAGCGCGGTATCGACAAAACAATGCTGCCCCATCACATGCACGGCGACATCGGCGCCTTCCGCGTCCAAGGCAGACGTTACGCGCGCCAGCACATTCTCCCGCGAACCGAAAAAACAACGGGCACCGCGCGCCGCGGCAATCTCGCGGAAAATCCCGTTGCCGGGATCGTCCGGCACGGCGATGGTGACGGCATCGATTTGCGGCATGGCTTGCAAACGGTCGATCACCGCTTCGACGGCATATTTGCCGCCGACCCGCGCCAGGGACAGATCTTGCGCCCCGGCCCAGCCCAGATAATGCGCCTGCACCAATCCGACAATCTTCACGGCTTCTTCCCCAGAATAATGAATTCGCGCCCGATGCCCTGAGCCGCCCAGGAAGCCGCCAAGGCTTGCATGCGCGGCTTGTCGTGGCGAAACAGGGTGGTTTCAAACGCCTTGCGTTCATTGTGGCATTCGCGGCCCAGCGCCGGATTGCCGACATAATTGCGTCCCGCCAGCAGGAAATTCTCCAGCGGATAGCTGGTTTCCAGATGCATGATTTCAAACCGGCGCGCCTTGAGAAAACGTCCGGCCGATACGGTGTCGAAATAGTTCAAATGATGTTTGGGGTTGACCCACCAGGGCTGAAAACCCAACTGCTTCCACAAGGTCATCTGCAGCGGATTGAAATCATTGGGCGAGATCAGCAGCAGCAATCCGCCGGGAACCAGCAGGCTTCGCGCCTCCTCGATCAACCCGATCGGATCGCGGACGTGCTCCAGCACCATGCTGAGGGATATGGCATCGAACGCGCCATGGTTCTTTGCCTTGGCGGCGGAGAAAAAGTCGTTGACCACCGCCAGGCCTCGCGAGCTTGTGTATTCGGCGGCCATGCTGGAAGGCTCGAAACCCAGCACCTGCCAGCCGCGCTCACGCCCCGCTTCCAGGAAATAACCCGGTCCCGAACCGATATCCAGAATACGACGCCGGTTATTATCCGAAGCGGGCGCATGCGCCTCGAGCAAACCGAAATAGTGATGGTAGCGCAGCATCCACCATTCCTTGTCTGCCTCCATGCGGACGAAATAGTCGGGACGCTCCCTCTCGTAGAACTCGCCGTCATAGAATTTCTTCAGCTCTTCGTCGGTGAACAGCGGGTCGATATGGCGAAAGCCGCAAGCTTGGCATTCGATCACGTCATAGCCCTCCATGGTCGCGATGACCGGACCATGATGCGTCGAGGCATCGGCGAGACGTTGGGCAGTTTTCATGACGGTCCCAGCTTTGTACTTTTAACGCCGAAAGCACAAAGCTTCGGCGAAGCGCCTATTTTTCAACCTTTTCGTTCACGAGTGATTAACGATAAACCGCTTTGATGCAGGCCGATTTCAAGCCGAGAACCTCATGGCCAAGGCCCTGCCCCAGCCGACGATGAACACGCTTGCAGGGGTGGATGCCCGTCTGCAGGCCATCGATAAACTGGAAGAACTGGTCAATGAGGTGGTGCGGGAGAAGACCCGGCACCGCTCCAATGTGGCGCTGAGGCGCGCCATCAGGACCTGGCGCAAGGGCGATATCGTCAAGGCCGGCCAATGGGCGCTGAAGGCGACCGACATCGACAGCGGCAATTCCAAGGCGTTTCATGTCCTGGCCATGGCGCTGGAGCGCATGGGCCATCTGCACAAGGCGTTGATCACCTATGAACGGGCCTTCGAACTGGACCCCGAGGATCCCGAACTGTTGATCAATCTGGGCCTCACTGCCTGGAATCTCAAGCTGACCGACGGCGCGGCCAAGATGTTCCAGCTTTATATCGCCGCCTGCCCCGACTCGCCCCTGGGTTACAACAATCTCGGGAGTGTGCAGAGCGATATGGGCGAACCCGATGTGGCGATCGAAACCCTGCGTGCCGCGCTGTATCGCATGCCGGAGGAAGCCATATTGTGGAATTCCCTGGCCACCGTGCTGGCCGAGAACGGCCGCGCCGACGAAAGCCTGGTCTTCTACGAAGAATCCGCCCGCCTGGCGCCGAATTTCGCCCGCGCCTATCACAATCTGGGTTATGCCTATCAGCATATCAGCCAGCTCGACAAAGCGCTGATCGCCTACGACAAGGCGCTGGAGCTGGTGGTGGACCCCGCCGAACGCATCGAGACCCAGCATTCGCGCAGCATCTGCCTGATCGGCCTGGGCAAGCTGGAGGAAGGCTTCCGCGAGTATGAAATTCGCAACAATGAGCGTTTCCGCGCCTATTTCCACCACATGATCAACGCCCCCCGCTGGCATGGCGAAAATCTGCGCGGCAAGAAATTGCTGCTGGTGGGCGAGCAAGGGCTGGGCGACGAGATTATGTTCTCCAATATCCTGCCGGATGCCCAGGCGGCGGTGGGTGACAGCGGCAAGCTGCAGATTTGCGTCGATCCGCGCATGATACCCTTGTTCCAGCGTTCCTATCCCCAGGCGGAAGTCGGCACCTATGACGACCGCACCCTGATCGACGACAATGGCAACAAGGCGCTGCGCCTGGTTCCTTTCGCCTCCAAGGACAACATCCCGGACTATTGGGCGCCGATGGGCTCGGCGCTGCAATATTACCGCAAGTCCGTGGCGGATTTTCCGGGCAAGCCCTTTTTGGTGCCCGATCCCGAGAGGGTGACGGCATTCAAGAAAAAATTGGCGGCGCTTCCAGGCAAGAAAGTCGGCATCTGCTGGCGTTCCATGCTGATGACCGGTAAGCGCGCCAAGTATTTTTCGCCCATCGATGTCTGGGGCGATTTGCTGCAGAACCCCGGCATCACCTTCGTCAATCTGCAATATGGCGACAGCGCTCCGGACATAGCGCGCGCCAAGGAAAAGTTTGGCGTCGCCGTTCACCAGGTGGAAGGCCTGGACCTGAAAGACGATATCGACGGCACCGCGGCGCTCAGCCTGGCGCTGGACCTGGTGGTTTCGGCGCCCACGGCGGCGGCCCACACAGCAGCCAGCGTAGGCACGGAAGTCTGGTATCTCTCGGTTGGTCTGGGCTGGCCGCAGCTGGGAACGGCGGAATATCCCTGGCATCCCAAAACCCGCGTCTATTGGCCGGAAAAGTTCGGCGACTGGGATGATGTGATGCCGCGCCTTGCCAGCGACCTGGCCGCTTTCGCCGCGAAATAATCCGCACCCGTCATCATATCTTCCTAATGTCCGTGAAAACCCGATCATCGATGCATTGCTGGGGGGCGGTATCGCCGCAGGGCGCATCGTCCCGCTCTATTGCGATCCCCCGGCGCGCCGGTCCGATGCGGTCCCCAGCCGTCCGGTTCCGGCAAGGCCCGGTCCGCAGAGACGCCCCGCAACCCGCTTGTAATTGAAACAAGTCCAGTCCAAGAAAAGCACAATCGGTAGGAGATTCCATGCGTATCGCCATCATCGGCACGGGATATGTGGGCCTGGTATCCGGCGCCTGTCTGTCGGAGTTCGGCCATGAGGTGATCTGCATCGACAAGGATGCCGCCAAAGTCGAAACGCTTCGGGCAGGCGGCATTCCCATCTATGAGCCCGGTCTGGAGGACGTGGTTGCGGTCAACAGCAAGGCCGGCCGGCTGTCCTTCACCACCGACCTTGCGGGCGCGGTGAAAGACGCCCAGGCGGTGTTTATCGCGGTGGGGACGCCCAGCCGCCGCGGCGACGGCCATGCCGACCTGTCTTATGTTTTTGCCGCTTCGGAGGAAATCGCCACCGCCTTGACCGGCTATACCGTGGTGGTGACCAAGTCCACCGTGCCGGTCGGCACCAGCCGCAAAGTGGAAGAAATCATCCGCAACAAGCGTCCCGACGCGCAATTCGACATGGCGTCCAATCCGGAATTCCTGCGCGAAGGTTCCGCGCTGGAGGATTTCCGCCGCCCCGACCGGGTGGTGGTGGGCTGCGACACCGAGCGGGCTCGCGAAGTGATGCGGGAAGTCTACCGGCCGCTCTATATCAACGAGACCCCGATCGTCTTCACCAGCCGCGAAACCAGCGAGCTGATCAAATACGCCGCCAACGCCTTTCTGGCCACCAAGATCACTTTCATCAACGAGATGGCCGACATCTGCGAAAAGGTGGGCGGTAACGTCAAGGACGTGGCGCGCGGCATCGGGCTCGACGGGCGCATCGGCAACAAGTTCCTGCATGCCGGCCCCGGCTATGGCGGCTCGTGTTTTCCCAAGGACACCCTCGCCTTGGTCCAGACGGCGCAGGAATTGGGCGCCCCCAGCCGCATCGTCGAAGCGGTGGTGGCGGTCAATGATGCCCGCAAACTGGCGATGGCGCGCAAAATCGAAGCGGCCTTCGGCGGCGTCAAGGGCAAGACCATCGCCGTGCTGGGACTTACCTTCAAGCCCAACACCGACGACATGCGCGACGCGCCCTCGCTGGTAATCGTGCCCTATCTGCAGAAGGCCGGTGCGATCATTCGCGCTTACGACCCGGAAGGCCAAAAAGAAGCCGCCAAGCAGATGCAACTGGATTATCGGTCCGATACCTACGATACGCTGCAAGGCGCCGATGGCGTTGTGATCCTCACCGAATGGAACCAGTTCCGGGCCCTGGACTTCGCGCGCGTCAAAGCGGCGCTGAAGACGCCCTTGATGGTGGACTTGCGCAATATCTATCGTCCTGCCCAAATGCACGAAGCAGGGTTTCGCTACGTCAGCGTCGGGCGTCCCGACAGCGCCTGATCCACATATTCGTAAACTCGAGGCATTCCGACGATGAGTATCTTGATTACCGGTGGAGCGGGATACATCGGGAGCCACATGGCTCACCACCTGATCCAGGTGGGCGAGAATGAGAAGATCACCATTATCGACAATCTGAGCACGGGCGTGCAGGACAATATGCCGCGCGGCGTCAACTTTGTCCGCGGCGACATCGCCGACCAGACTCTGGTTTCCAATCTTCTGGAAACACAGAAGGTCGATTCCGTGATTCACTTCGCCGGATCGGTCGTGGTGCCGGAGTCCGTGGAGAAACCACTGGACTATTACGCCAACAATACGGCCGCGACCCGCTCCCTGATCGAGGCCTGCGTCCGCCACGGCGTGGCAAATTTCATTTTCTCCTCGACCGCCGCGGTCTATGGCACCCCGCCAACCATTCCGGTGGCGGAAGACAGTCCGACGGCAGCCGAGAGTCCCTATGGCCGCTCCAAATTGATGACCGAATGGATGTTGCAGGATGCGGCGGCGGCCCATGGCATCAAATTCGGTATCCTGCGCTACTTCAACGTCGCCGGCGCCGACCCTGAGGGTCGTACCGGTCAATCGACGCCGCGCGCCACCCACCTGATCAAGCGCGCTTGTGAGGTGGCGACCGGAAAAATTCCGCGACTGACCATATTCGGCACCGATTATGATACGCCGGACGGCACCGGGGTGCGCGATTTCATTCATGTTTCCGACCTGGTCGATATCCACAAATGCGTCCTGGACCATCTGCGCGGCGGTGGCGACTCTCTTCTCATCAACTGCGGCTATGGCCGCGGATTTTCCGTCCGCGAAGTGGTCGCCGCGGTTGAGCGGGTTTCGGGGAAATCCCTGGCGGTGGAACTGGCGCCGCGGCGGCCCGGCGACCTGGCGATGGTGGTCGCCAACACCGCCAAGCTCGCCAAGCTGCTGAATTGGAAGCCCCGGCATGACGATTTGGACAGAATCGTCGCCACGGCGCTGAATTGGGAACGCGGGCTAGGGCGCTAGGGCGAATCCGCGACGCCGGGACCCGCATTTTAACTCCCAATTAGGGTTTATCGCGGGATCACGCCGGCCGGCGAAAATAGGGACCCTTCCCGCAGGAGTCCCGAAGCAGGCATTAACGAATGGCCAAGCAGTATGATGAGATACTTCGCCTCAAATTACAGCTGAGGTGACCCATGCATTCCTTTCAGGCCGGCGAAGTAGTTTGCTTGAAGTCCGGCGGCCCCGACATGACGATTGAATCGGTTCAGACCAGTCCGGCATCGGATATCGCCAGCGTCACGTGCGTCTGGTTCGTGGAAAAAACGCTCTACCGCACGACCTTGCCGGTTTCTGCGCTCACCAGCGCGCTCTGGCCGATCGCCGCTTAACGCGCCCGAAGGATGCGGTTTTCTGCCCGCCAGGTCGCCGGCCGGGCGTCTGCGGAATAGCCACAGTCTTGCCGAGAATAGGCGGGGTAAAGCTTAAGTTCCCTGTCCGCCCGGCGGCATTGCGCTGCAAAAGTAGCCGCTGCCCGCAGCTAAAAGTGATTGTCCGTCAGTCGGTTGGCCGGGTTCCCAAGGCCGGAAAGGCTGAAATACTTGTTTAACGGGTCTGGTGTACATCTAGCTTACAGGGCAAAATCGTTTAACGGCACTGCAGCAAGTTGTAGTGCCAACGCCAGATCGGGCTAAGTCAGCATGCAACCTTGGAAAATTCGTCTCCGGACCTACCTCACGGGAACCTGGCATTATCGCTGGATCGGGATGGGAGTCACTTGGGCCGTTTGTCTGATCGGATGGCTGGCAATCGCTTTGCTGCCCAATCAATTCCAGGCCGTTGCGATGATTTATGTCGACACCGACACCATGATGGCCCCCTTGCTCAAGGGCCTGACGGTAACCACCGACCCCGAACAGCAGGTCTCGGTGATGCTCAACACGCTTTTGACCCGCCCCAATCTCGAGCAGGTGGTGCATCTCACCAACCCCAATGCCGCCAATCTTTCGAGCGCCGAGATGGCGAAGCAGGTCGAGGGCCTGCAGTCGAATATTTCCATCAAGCCGCTGAACACCAAAAATCTCTTTGAGCTCTCCTATACCGACCGCAATCCCGACAAGGGATTGAACGTGTCGCAAACCCTGCTGTCGATTTTCGTCGACTCCAATATCGGCAACAAGCGCCACGACCTTGAAGGCGCCCAGTCCTTCCTCGACACCAAGGTCAATGAATATGAGACCCTGGTGCGCCAGGCGGAACAGCGGCGCACCAAGTTCAAGCAGGATAATCTGGATGTCCTGACCAACAATATTTCGCCCGACCAGGCACGCCAGCAGGTGGAAGCCGCCCGGCAGCAGCTGGCCGGCGCCCAAGCGCGGCTTTCAAGCCTGCGGGGCCAACTCGCCAGCGTTCCGAAAATTGTCTATATCGACGGGCCCAACGCGGTCATCTTGAATTCCAGCGGCGGGAGCAGCAGCCGTAGCGGCAGCCTGTTCCAGCGGTTGGCCGAAGCCAAGCAAAACCTGACGGACCTGAAGTCCAGATATACCGACGACCATCCGGACGTAAAAGAGATGAAGCGGGAGATTGCCTCGCTGCAAGCCCAACTCTCGGCCGCGCCTCCGGCTGGCTCACAGGAAAGCGGCAATCAGACGATTCCCAACCCGGTCTATGTGCAAACACAAAGCAAGCTGTCGGATGCCCAGACCGATGTGGCGCTTCAGTCGCAACGCTACTCCGAAGCATTGGCTACCTTGTCCAATGCCAGGAATTTGAGTTCCAAGGCGCTGGAAATCAGCGCGCAGTTCGCCAATCTCGACCGCGACTATGACCTGGTTCACAAGACCTATCAGGATCTGCTGGCCCGCCGCGAATCTGCCAAACTGTCCCAGTCGGTCAATGACGAACAGTCGTCGATCAATGTGCGGATCGTCGAGCCGCCCAAGAAGGCGCCTTTCCCGGTTTCGCCAAATCGCCCACTGATGAATTCCGTCGTCATCCTGCTTGGACTGGCTGCCGGCCTCGCGACAGCGATCGGCCTCAGCATCAATGCCGGACGGTTCTTCGCCAAGGAACAACTGGCTGCGGAGTTCGACTATCCCATCATCGGCGTGGTCGGGCGCCTGGCCCGCGCGGACGACAGCCTGGATGCCAGGCGCGCCTATACCGCGCTCGCAGCTTGTGCGGGACTTTTGCTATGCGGGTATTTTGTCGTGCTGATTGCCCTTGACGCCTCTTTCCGCCTGACCTTGCGGGGAATGCTATGACCGATAAACCCGCCGCCCCTCCCTTGAACTTGATTGAAAGAATGGCGCAACGCCTGGAGAAGGAAAATGCGGCCATGCCGGCCTCCGCGCCGGGCGTCAATGTGGTGGGCCGCGCCATGGAACGCGACATGGACGGCGATACCTCTCCTCTGGCCTATAGTGTCCAGGCCCAGGCCCCCGCGCTTCGCCGCGACGGCGTCTCGATCGTCGGTCCCGGAGACGACAGTGGCCGCATGCCTGCCGCCACGGCGGTCAAGGCGGCGCCCACGCCCATGCGTCCGACCAATCCCACCCTGCCCGGCAAAACCGTTCGCCTCGATTTCCGTGCCTTGCGCCAGAATGGCTGTATCACGCCGGACAATATGACATCTTCGATCTCCAACGAGTTTCGCGGGATCAAGCGCAAGCTGTTGCAAAAGGTCCGCGATCCGCAAACGCGCGCCGCGGTCAGCAACTTGATCATGGTCACCAGTTCGCTTCCGGGCGAAGGCAAGACCTTCTCCTCGATCAACCTGGCTTTGAGCCTGGCGGCGGAACGCGGGTTGCAAGTGCTGCTGATCGATGCAGACGTCATCCGCCCGTCGGTTGGAAACATGTTCATGGCCCCGCCGACCGAAGGCCTCACCGATTTGCTGACCGGAAAGGTAGGCCATGTTTCCGATGTCCTGCACCGCTGCGCCGACATTCCCAACCTTGCGGTGATTTTCGCCGGCAATCCCAGCGCCAACACGCCGGAACTGATTTCCAGCGGAAAGATGGCCAACCTGTGCCGCGAGCTCTCGGCACGCTATCCCGACCGCGTCATCGTTCTGGATACACCGCCGGTCCTGGCATCCAGCGAGCCGGCGATCCTGGCCAGCTATGTGCACCATCTGCTGATGGTGGTCGCGGCCGACCAGACCGACCGCCATCAGTTGCGCAAGTCTCTGGAAACCATCGCGTCGTGCCAGAGCGTGAGCCTGTTGTTCAACAAGGCTCCCAGCTGGAACGAGGCGGAATATATTGCCTATTACGGATACGCCAGTTCCGGGGCCCCCGCCGCGCCCACCGACAACTAGGTCGGTGAGTCGCAATGTATACGAGCTTTTACAAGCTACGCGCCGAGCCCTTCCTCTTGACGCCGGACGAACGCTTTTATTTTGAGAGCAGCGTTCATTCCCAGGCCATGGCGCATCTCACTTACGGGCTGAAGCGCGGCGAAGGTTTTATCGTCATTACCGGCGACGTCGGCGCCGGTAAGACCACCTTGGTCAAGCGACTTATCGCCACCATCGATCCCAGCAAAATCGTCGCCGCCCATGTCGTGACAACCAGCCTGTCGGGGCACGACCTGCTCAAGATGGTGGCGGCGGCGTTCGGGCTTCGGGACCTGCCGTCCGACAAAAGCGGACTGCTCTTGAAATTGCAGGAGTTTTTCGATGCCACGCACCATCAGGGGCGCCGAGCGCTGCTGATCGTGGACGAAGCCCAAAACCTGTCGGAAGGCGCCCTGGAAGAACTGCGAATGCTGTCAAATTTCCAGGTCCAGAACGCAGCGCCGTTCCAGAGCTTCCTGGTCGGGCAACCGCAATTTCGCAGAATCATCGCCAATCCGGACCTGGAACAGCTGCGCCAGCGCGTTATAGCCTCCTATCATCTGGGGCCGCTGAACAGCCTGGAGACGGGAAACTATGTGCTCCACCGACTCAAGCAGGTGGGCTGGTCCGGCGACCCCTCTTTCCCGATGAGCACGATAGGCGCCATCCACCAGCACACCGGCGGCATTCCCCGCCGCATCAATACGCTGGGCAATCGCCTGATGATCCTGGGTTATCTTGATGAGCTGCATGCTTTTTCCGCGGACGATGTCAATCGCGTCGCCGCCGATCTGGCGAACGAGACCGACAATGCGGAAGACGCGTTGCCGGCGGCGGCAAACGGAACGGACCATGCCGGCAAGCAGGCGCTCGCCACCCGGCTGGACGACATTGAGGGCCGCCTTACCAAACAGGAAGCCATGACACGGCGCGCCGGCCTTGTTGTTCAGCAATTCTTGAATTTGATGAATTCCGACACGCCTTAGGCCAGGGGCCTGCGGCGGGAGGGGCCGTGATGAACATCAACGCAATCGAAAACGATCCAATTGTCGGCTGGCGGAAACGGCCGGTTACCAACCTGTCGGGTTCTGCGCTAAACGCAATGACCGTCGATGTGGAGGATTATTTCCAGGTCGAAGCTTTCGCCAACCATATCGCGCGCGAGGAATGGAACAGCCGCGAATGCCGGGTCGAAAGGAACATGGACCGCATCCTGCAACTCTTTTCGGACAACGGTACCACGGCCACCTTCTTCACCTTGGGCTGGATTGCCGAACGCTACCCGCAAATCGTCCGGCGCATCGTGGGCGAAGGCCATGAATTGGCCTCTCATGGCCTGGCCCATTTCCGCGCCGATCATCAATCGCGCCCGCTGTTTCTAACGGACGTCAAACGGGCGAAAGAGCTGCTGGAAGATGTCGGGGGCACTGCGGTCAGCGGTTATCGCGCCACCTCTTTTTCGATCACCCGCCGCAACCTTTGGGCGCTCAGCGTGCTGGAGGAAGTCGGCTACAAATACAGTTCCAGTACATTTCCGATCCATCACGATCTCTATGGAATTCCCGAGCAGCCCCGCTTCGCCTTCTTCCCCTTCGCCGACAGCAGCTTCATGGAAATCCCCATCACCACCATCCGCAGGTTCGGACGCAACTGGCCGGCGGGCGGCGGCGGCTATTTCCGGCTGTTCCCCTACAGCCTTTTCAAGCGCAACCTTCAAACGGTTCGCGCCCAGGACCGCCAGCCCTGCATGTTCTATTTTCATCCCTGGGAAATCGATCATACCCAGCCGCGGGTCACCGGCACCTCGGTCAAAACGCGGGTTCGCCATTACCTCAACCTCGATCGCACCTTCGACCGGCTGCAGATGCTTCTCAAGGACTTTCGCTGGTCGAGCGTAAACCGGGTGTTTTTCGCCGATTCCGCGCCAATACAATGACGCGCAGCAGCCTGTTTCTGTGCCATCGCCTGCCCTATCCACCGAACAAGGGCGACAAGATCCGTTCCTATGCCCTGCTGCGCCATCTTGCGCGGCGCGGACCGGTTCATCTGGCCTGCTTTGTCGATGATGCCGACGACCTGCAATATCTGGACAAGGTCCGGGAACTGGCGGGCGGGCGTTGCTATTTCGAAAGGCTGGGCGTCAGCGCAAAGGCTTGGCGCAGCCTGACCGGGCTCGTCACCGGCAAACCGCTCACCACCGCCTGTTTTGGAAGCGACCGTCTTCAGGCTTGGGTCAATCAAAGCCTGGCGAGTTTGCCGATAGACGATATCGTGGTTTTCGGATCGGCCATGGCGCCATATCTGCTGCGGGCACCGACGCCCCCCGAGCGCGTCTTGTTTGACATGGTGGACATCGATTCCGACAAATGGCGCCAGTATGCGGCGCGATCGCGCGGCGCTGTCAAATGGCTCTATGGGCGGGAAGCCGAAAAACTCCAGGCGCTGGAATGCATGGCCGCCGGCGCCTTCGGCCACACCCTGCTCGCTTCGGATTTCGAGGCCGATACCTTCAAGGCCATCGCATCTTCGTCCGCCGCCAAGATCAGCGGCCTGACCAACGGCGTCGACCTGGAGCAGTTTTCCCCCGGAAATTTCGAGAATCCGTTCGCCAAGGACGAGATCCCGATCGTCATGACCGGGCGGATGGATTATCGCCCCAATTATGAGGGCGCGCTGTGGTTCGCCCGCGAGGTCCTGCCACAGGTCTTGAAATTTATCCCCAACGCCCGGGCCCATTTCGTGGGTTCCGGCCCGCCCGCCCAGCTGCGGGATGCCGCCGGACCGGGTGTCGTGGTCACAGGCGCGGTGGCGGATGTTCGCCCCTATATTCAGTTCGCCGGCGCGATCGTCGCGCCGCTGCATATCGCGCGCGGCATTCAGAACAAGGTATTGGAGGCCATGGCGATGGCCAAGCCGGTGGTCGCCACCCGTGATGCGACTCGTTCTCTCGGCGTTGCGGCGGGATATCATCTTTGGGTCGAAAACGAACCGCGCCGGTTTGCCAATGCGGTCGTCGAGGCCTTGCAGGGCCCCGACCGGGAAGCCCTCGCCCGCAACGGGCGCAGCTATGTTGAGGCTCATCATAACTGGGATGGGCTGATGAAGGATTTCGAACGCCATTTGGAGTTGCTGCATCGCGCCGATCTTCGCGGCGGCCCCGCCATGCTCCGTCCCCTCACAGGCCAGCAGTTGGAGTTTTCCGCACCATGCAAGTCATGACCGCGGCCCCGCCGATCGCCACCAAGGCCTGGTTTCGCCACACCATTGCGCTTGCCGTCTTGCTACTTCTGACCCTTGTCGCGTTCCGCTCATCCGTGTCCGCCGCCCTCACGGTCTGGTGGGTCTCTCCCACCTACTCGCACTGCTTCCTGATCATACCCATCGTTCTCTGGCTGATCTGGGAGAAGCGGGCAGTCCTCGCCACGCTTTCACCAGGCCTTACCCCCCAGGCGCTGCTTGTCATGCCCGTGCTGACCCTGGTCTGGTGGATGGGAGAGTTGGCGGCCATCAACGAGGTTCAGCAATATGCTGTCGTCGGCCTCATGCAGGCCACGATCGTGGCTTTGCTGGGCATCAATGTCGCCCGGGTGATCCGGTTTCCCATTTTCTATCTGCTGTTCCTGGTGCCAACCGGCGAATATCTGATCGTTCCGATGCAGCATTTCGCGACGGCCTTTGTCGATGTCTGTCTCAATCTTCTGAGGATCGTGCACTATACCGAAGGAACGACCTTCGAACTTACGTCGGGCCGCTATGAGATAGCCGAGGCTTGCGCGGGCTTGCGCTTTTTGATCGCGACGGTGAGTTTGGGCGTGCTGTTCGCCTATATGATGTTCCGCAAGATCCACAAGATAGCGCTGTTTTTAATCGCCTGTGTCCTGGTCCCGCTGATCGGAAACGGCTTGCGTTGCATCGGCATCATTCTGCTGGCCTATTCCACCAGCAATCGCTACGGCGCCGGCGCCGATCACATCGTTTATGGATGGGGATTCAACGTCGCCATTCTGCTGGTGCTGGGCGGTGTGGGTTACGTGTTCCGCGACGAATTTTCCGAAAAAACCGATGTTCGGACTTCCGCTCCGTTCCCGCCGCAGCGGCTTGCGGCTGTTACCGCAGCGGCCGGCCTGCTGCTGAGCGCCGGTCCGGCCATTGCCTGGTGGCATGACAATTATTTTGTCCCGCCGGACATGACCGCGGTTGCACAGCCGTTCCAAACCACGTCCTGGAACCAGGGTGCCGCATCCGCATCCTGGCATCCGGAATTTTCGGGAGCCGACATCCAGGCGGCCGCCTCCATCGCCCCGCCCGGTGGGCTCCCCATCGACCTGTATCTTGGTTATTACGCGCGCCCGCGCCCCGGCCATTCGATGACTGCCCATCTCAATCAATTCTGGGAGGATAAGGTTTGGACGCTGGCGGACACCAACAATGTCACGGCCAAGTTCGGGAACAATACCGTTCAGTTTCAAGAATGGATCGTGACCTCCCGGACCGGGCGGCGCATGATCTGGTCGTGCTACTGGGTCAACGGCCATTTCACGACAAGCCTGTTCAAGGTGAAAATCCTGCAAGCCGCCGCCGCGCTGCAAGGCCATGAGGGTCAAGCCGTCATCGTTCTCTCAACCATGACGGACTCGGCGCCCCAGGAAGCGCGCAGACGCCTTTCTCAGGGCTTGCTGGAACTGAATCAGTTGCCGATACGCCTCGACCAGACCAACCATCAGGCAAAGACGCCGTCCAATGCCGGGGGAATGCGCTAGGTGTGCGGAATAGTCGGCTGGTTTGACCTCAAAGACCATCGTTCCTGCGAGCGCGCGCTTCTGCATGCGATGAGCGACGCCGTGGCGCATCGCGGCCCGGATGGGGACGGTCATCATTTCGAGCCCGGCCTGGGCCTGGGCCACCGCCGCCTTGCGGTAATCGACTTGGTCACCGGCGCGCAGCCCATGCTGAGCCCGGACAAAAGCATCTGCCTGGTCTTTAACGGGGAAATCTTCAATTTCAAGGAACTGCGCCGGGACTTGGAACAGCTCGGTCATTCCTTCATGACGCAATCGGATACCGAAGTCATTCTGGAAGCGTGGCGGGAATGGGGCCCGAGTTGCGTTAATCACCTCACCGGGCAATTTGCCTTCGCTCTTTGGGACCGGAACCACGAGACGCTGTTCCTCGCCCGTGACCGTCTGGGCGAAAAGCCGCTTTATTATTCCATCCTGCCAGACCAGACGCTCATTTTTGCTTCCGAGCTGAAGGGGTTGCGGGTTCACCCGGATTTCGATCGCAGCATCGATCCCTGCGCCGTGGAGGAGTTTTTTGCCCTCGGCTATATCGCCGAGCCGCGCACCATCTACAGCCATGTGCGCCAACTGCCGGCCGGTATGACGCTGACCCTTCGCCGCGGACAAAAGGCGCAGTTGCAGACCTATTGGGACCCGGCGCCCGCCGCCATCGACAACAGCGAGTTGAAGAATCTCGATGACGCGCTGCTGGAACGTTTGGGCAGGATCGTCAAATCACAGCTGGTCGCCGATGTTCCGGTTGGCGCATTCCTGTCCGGCGGCGTGGATTCCAGCGGCACCATGGCGCTGATGGCGCGCCAGACCCAGGGACCGATAACCGCCTTCACCATTGGGTTCAACGACCGCGCATTTGACGAAACCGAATATGCCGCGGCGGTGGCGGGCCATTACGGCTCCAAGCATGTCGTCGCACGCTTGCAGGGCGACGAAACCGATCTGGTCGAAAGCCTGCCCGCCATTTTCGACGAACCCTTTGGCGACAGCTCCGCCATGCCCAGCTACCGGCTGATGCAACTGGCGCGCAAATCGGTGACGGTGGCTTTGTCGGGCGACGGGGGCGACGAATTGTTCGCCGGTTACAGGCGCTACGGTTTCCATGCCCGGGAGGAAAGCATCCGGCGCTGGCTGCCCGGTGCCATCCGCACACCCTTGTTCGGGACCTTGGCCAGCCTCTATCCCCAGCTCGACCGGGCGCCTCGCTTTTTGCGGGCTCGGCACACGTTCCGCGAACTGAGCGCGGATTCGACCAAGGGCTATTTCTGGAATCTCTCGGTTGTGGGTGACGAGACCAGGACGTCTCTTTTTTCGGACGCCCTGACAAAATCCCTGGGCGGCTATCATGCCGTCGAGGTTGTCGCCAGACATGCCCGTGCGGCGCCAACCGACGATCCCGTTACCATGGCGCAATATATCGACCTGAAATCCTGGCTGCCCAGCGATATCCTCACCAAGGTTGACCGCACCGCGATGGCCAACAGCCTGGAAGTCCGCGTGCCGATGCTGGACCATGGCTTCGTGAATTGGGCGTTGGGGTTGCCTTCCGCCGTCAATCGCCGCGGCAGCGAAGGAAAGATTCTGCTCAAGCGCGCTTTCGCGCGGCTGGTCCCGCCGAATGTACTCCACCGCCCCAAGCAAGGCTTTTCCGTGCCGCTGGCGCGCTGGTTCCGGGGCACGATGGGGCAGCATCTGGACCAGAAGCTCACTTCCAAACAGGGCCTGGCCTCGGCGCATTACCTCAATCCCACCGCGATCCATCAATTGATCGCCGACCACCAAAGCGGCCGGGCCGACAATAGCCGCGCGCTCTGGCTGATCTGGATGTTCGAGGAGTTCATGGAAGCGGAAAACAATGCCGTGCCCGCCCTCACCGCCCGTACGGCGGAGCTTGCCGGCGGCAAGGCGTGATGGCAGCCGGTTAAAGCGCGCCGCGATTACGAGACTGACGCCGCAGGAAGGCGTAAATCACGCCCGTCAGCATCGCCAACACCACATCGGTGATCTCGGCGGAGCGGTCTATCGTGAAGGTCTGCAGCACGCTTGTGGCACACAGGATACATTCCAGAACCACCGCGGCCGTCAATCCCAACCCCATGCTGACCAGCATAAGCAGCATCGCGCCATAAAGATAAACTTTTTCCGCGAAGAAAATCGCATTGACCGTCAGCGAACCGTGGAGAACGCTGAAAATGGCATCCATTGAACCACGATTGCTCATAAGTATCGTCAAAACCACCAAGAACTTTCTTCCACGAAAGACGCGGTCGCTTCTTTGAGACACTTCCGAAGTACCACGTCAACTTCACGAATTATGCGATCAGGTCAAGCTCGCAATTTCTGGCCGAGATCGCTATCGGACTGCTTCTCCGGAGTGCTCATCAGAATTTCGAAATCTCAGCGCTTGGTTTAACGTCATATTCTATGGCCTCCAAAACATCGAGAGATCTTATAGATCCGCGGTTTCTCAGCGCCTGCAGAATGGATTGGCGGAAACCATTTCAGTTCCCGTCAAAGTCTGAGGCGAGTCTCTCGCAAAGCCGCTCCTCGATCTCATTATCTGGAATACCTGCGCGCAAACGTTTAACGAGCACTTCAATATTTCCAAGAAGCAAACTGCTCGCGTGATAAATCTGATATAATCCTTTGTCGTTAATGGGAATTCTTCATGGACGGCGAAGCCGTTTCGCTTGAAAGTCCGATCAGACTGGAGCCGCGAAGCTTGTTACGTTACAGATGCCCCAGAATATCGGCGTACGTGCGCCAAGCAGCTTCGGCCAGCACCATCGCAATGACAGCTATCACGAACACTTGTCTGTAGCGTTTGGCGAGAGCTAGCCGATCGGCGATCCACGCGCCGATGAACATCACGCCAACAGCCCCGGTCTGAACGGCTGCCCAACGCAGAAATAGCATGTGCTCGTTGAGCGAGTGCTCGCGATCGGAGCCGAGGAGGAACTGGACCCCCGAGAAGACCAAGCCATATTTTTGGATATGTTTCTCTAGTCCTGCGTTGAGGAGCCACCAACCGGCCGGAACCGTGATCACAAGGCAGATCAGCACCGTGGCCCAGATCCACAAAGAATCCCTTGGGACCAATAAAAGCGCGACGTTGGTTGCCATCAGTGCCACAAGCAGGAATAGAAATGGCACGCCGCCGAGGCCTAACAGGCTATGCTGGGCGACAAGTTCCGTGAGGTTATCCGTATTCGCACCGTCAATCACCACCATCTTGCTCAACCACAACCAAACCGAGGCGGTCGTGGCCATTGCAAGCAATGGCCACATGTTCAGTTTCCTGTGTTGTCTTGCAATCACGACAGGCACTAGGACCGCCGCAAGGGTCACGGCAAGCAACGAGTAGAGCGCCGCATAGCGAATGAGCCTCTCGAAGAACTCGACAAGATTCGGCATATTAGCCGCGAGAAAAGCATCGCTCCAGAAATCGCCCCAAATGTTGTTGCGAGTGACGTTCTGGAAAAGGTTGCTGCTCCCAAGGATGTCATTGAGGCTTTCATAGGTAACGCTGTATTTGAGAAACGTTCTGCTCACGATAGATAGCAGCAGCGCACCACCCGGAAGAATCAAGTAAGACCGCCGGCTTGCGACCAGCCAATGGGCTAGTATCATTGCTCCGCCACCCACCCACAACAGTGCTAATGAGAAAATCGCCAGTACCGGTATACTGGCGCCATCAAGAAACAATTCCTTGACGTTGTACGGCACGCCAGGAAAACGTAAGATGATTTTGATGCCGATTGTGATGATGGCGATGCTTGCGACCAAGGCAATGATTGCCGTGTAGAGACTCCATTGGTTTGGCGCCGCCAACCCTCGCAATCCGTCCAAACTGCCGAAATGCCCAACCGATGGCACCTGGTTTACGCTGCGGGCGCTTTGCACATCGCGAGGCATTCCATTCTGAACTTCATCCAGAAGCATAGGTTGCTCGCTCGCGCGATATTGCAAACGACGCGTCGCCTTATACATGGCTGTCGCCGTCAGGACGGCAAGAAACGGATCCGTCACCCCGGCCGAGGCTCCGGCCACGTAAACCCGAAGCAACTCCTCAATCGTCAAGGTAGAGGCTACGAGCCCGGTGGCGGCCGCCCAACTCATCCCGGCGTCTTTGAGCAGCCACACCAACGTACCGTAGAGAAACGTCTTGCGCATCAGAGACGCCACGTTCAACACCATGTCTCCGCCAAGGAAATCGCTGAATGGAACCCAGGAGAAACTGCTGCGCGCAACGCCGAGATCGAGCGATGAAAGATTCGCCGCCAAAATCCCAATTAGGAGAAGGGCCGCCAACCAACCTGGACGGAGACCAGTGCGCACGGCTAACCAAATCACGAGTCCACCCATTGCTCCGATTGCTTCTTCGAGAGTGAGCTCATTCCTCACAATGAACAGTTGGGCTCCCATAACCACGAACGGAAGAGCGGGGAGCAGGGTATTCCATTTTTTCGACAGTCTCGAAGACCCCAAGAATTGAAACACCGCGAGCCAGGAAACGAGTTCGAGGAACGATACACCCCACTGGAATTTCGACGTCTGGAGTAGTGTTTTCAGGTTATCCTTCACGAGCTGAAGATCGAGACTCGGAACCAGTGGCATCAATTGACTCGCCACCCACAATCCCGCCAGCACGAACGGTACCTCGAATGTTATTGAACCATCGATCGACGACGGAAGACGTCGCCCCAATGGACTGCATGCGATTGCGCTTCCCATAACCACGCCAATGACGTTCCAAAATACGTCGACTAGGGTCGGATCCCGTTCGGGAACGAAAAGCTGACCCCATTGCAGGAGCCATGCGAAAGCAGCGCCCGAGAGAATCACAATGAACAGCTGGGTTGCACGCTTACCGACACCATGCATCGCGTACATGCCGAAAAACCCGAGCGGCGCGCAAAGAGCAATGTTACCGAGAATGTCGCCCCGGGTGGTTGTGAAAGGGTTAAACGCCGAAATGGTGAGCGCCCCGATAGAATATTCGTGAGACAGTCGAAAGTCGAACGGGTAGAGAGACCCATAGACAATCAAGGCTATGACGATAAGCAGAATCGATCTCACCTTACCCGACCACCCCTTACCCGACCTTTCCCCAGATGGCCGGTCGACCCGGTCATCGTGGTGGAAGGGTAGCCCCTTCGGAGACAACTGAGAACCGCGAAAGCGCCGTATTTCACCTCTGGCCCATTTCGACCGGCCCCCAATCCAGGACTTCGCCACCGGGAGACGATTTTTTCTCCGTTCAGCGGGTCACAGGACGCAGTTTGCACGTCGATTGGCGCGTGTAGCGGTACGGCTTGGCTCAACATCGCGCGATTTGCGCTGGTCTAAGCCCGTCGATCATTTGTAGAGTGCGACGAAACAGATCGCCCGGCACGGCGACCTGCGCCAACTGGAAGGTCATGTAGCGCCGGCGTGCGATAAGCTTCACGCCAACCTTCACGAGCTTCTCCCGTAGGCTCCGCAGGAAGTTTGCAAGATTGTACGTCCAGGTTCCGGCAAGATGCGCAATACCCGCTCCTAGAGCGCCGCGATCGTGGAAGGAAATGGAACAGAGCAAGCCAAAGGCGATCGCGATGATCACGGCGGGATCAGGCCATAGCGTTGCGCCAAGCCCGCCACCGCGCCGCCAAACGAGCGTTCCCGATGCACAAGGCGCCGCGGCTCGAAAGAACCCAAAGTGAACATGCGCCGCGCGGTTTCGAGCCTCTTTGGGCGCTATACAGGAGCAGGCCGGGGCTGTACATCCGATCCCAGCCTTTGACACTAGGAAGTCCCTCGGGGAAGGCAGCTCGTGAAGAATCTGTTAACCCTGCAACCCTCAATACTGCGTGCAGTTAGACGCACCTCGAAAATCAATCGGCGACGGGCACCCGGCTCCTAAAAATGCTTAATCCATCCATTTCCATCCTGACGACGTCGACCCTGTTTCCCAATTCCATGCAGCCGTCGCATGGAATTTTTGTCGAAACGCGGCTGCGCCGCCTGCTGGCGGATGGAAAAGTAGCGGCTCGCATTTTGGCTCCCACGCCCTGGGCGCCGCCGGGTCTGCCAGGCCTGCAAATGCAAAAGCTCCGCTCGATCCCCGGCTTCGAACATCGAAACGGTCTGGATGTGGATCATCCCCGTTATGTGGTGGTTCCGAAGGTGGGAATGAACCTGACGCCCCACACGCTTTACCGCGCCATGCGCCGGCGGCTGAGGCAATTGCTGGACTCCGGATTGAAAGTCGATCTGATCGACGCCCATTATTTCTATCCCGACGGGGTCGCCGCCGCCTGGCTGGGAGCGGAGTTCGGTATTCCCGTGGTGATCACCGCCCGCGGCACCGACATCAACCTGATCCCCGAATATCCGCGTCCCCGCCGCCTGATCCTGCAAGCGGCGCAAAGTGCCGCGGCCTTGATCACGGTCTGCCAGGCCTTGAAAGACCGCTTGGTCGAACTGGGCGTGCCACCGTCCAAAGTCACGGTCCTGCGCAACGGTGTCGATCTGGAAGTCTTTCGCGTCAAAGACCGCGATGCGCTGCGTTCCAGCCTGGGTGTCAGCGGCCTGGTTCTGGCTTCCGTTGGGCTTTTGATAGAACGCAAGGGCCACCATCTGGTGATCGAGGCGCTCGGCCAAGTTCCCGATGCGACCCTGTTGCTGGTGGGATCCGGACCCGACCGCCAGAAACTGGAAGAACTTGCGGTACGGCTTGGAGTCAAGGACCGCGTGCGCTTCATGGGCAATGTCGATCAAAAGTCTCTTTGCGATATCTACAATTGCGCCGATATCTCCATCCTGGCCTCCAGCCGCGAGGGCTGGGCCAATGTCCTGCTGGAATCGATGGCATGCGGCACCCCCGTCCTGGGTTCAGCCGTGTGGGGTACGCCCGAAGTGATCGCCAGCCCGGATGCGGGCCTGTTGCTTGAGAGCCGCGACGCCCAAGGCATCGCGTCCGGTATTGGCCAATTGCGGCGCGCAATGCCGGATCGGAGCGCGACCCGCCGCTATGCCGAACAGTTTGACTGGCAATCGACCACCGACGGCCAGATTGCGATATTCCGCGCGGTGCTCAAGCAGGCTAGCCGATAAGCTCGGCATAGCGCGCCGCCATGACATTCTCGTCAAAGCTCTGCCGCGCCTTCTTTTCATTGGCGCGGCCAAGCAGGTGCCGGACCGGCTTGTCGTCGATCAATCGCGCCAGCGCGGCCGCGAAGTCGCGCGGCGGCACGACATACTCACGATTTTCTTCAGCCACCATCTGGGAAACATCGCCCACCGCCGTCGCCACCACGGGCAGCCCCCCCGCCATCGCTTCCAACACACTCAGCGGCATTTGTTCCGTGTCGGAAGACAGCGCGAAAATATCCATCTGCGATAGAAATTTTTCCGGCTCGTTGGTCTGCCCGGTGAAACGAACCGGGACGCCTTGACGTCGCGCCAAGGTTTCCAGGGATTGCCGTTCGGCGCCGCCGCCCACGATCAGAAGTTCGAGCGAACCCGGCGCCCGCCCGGATGCCACCTCGGAAAAAGCCTCGATCAGCCGGGCGATGTTTTTTTCCCGCCTTAGACTGGCGACCGTGCCGATCACGACAGGTCCGCTTTCATCGCCATGCGCGGCGACCGCAAAGCGCGGGCAATCCACGCCGTTGGGAATATACCGGACCTGTCTGGCCGGAAGCGACCAGATGTCCCGTGCGATGCGCTCCAGATTCCGCGAGGGCAGCACCACCTTGGTGTTGCGCCCGGTCAGCGCCAACCGCCGGGTCCAGACACGCCGCATCAGCTGGCGTTGTGCCTCTTCCGGTCCGAAGCCGTCTTCAATATGCAGATGCGGCCTGGCCCCGCCGAAACGGTTGACCAGCGCCCATTCGACCGCGCCCCAATTGTAGGTCAGCAGCACATCTGGCGCGATATCCCGCAAGGTCTTGCGAAACAGGCGCCAATTGGCGAGCGTCTTACGCTTGTCGAAATCCAGTTTCAGATAGGTGATGGGAAATTCGCCCAGCCGGTTCGCCATATCGGTATTCTGGTCCAGCGCCAGAACGGTGTGCCGGTACCGCGTCCCATGCAAACGCACCAGTTGCGCGAAACGCATTTGGGATCCGCCCACCGCAAAGGTGGGAAAGACATGCAGCAGATGTTTTGGCTGGTCCGGCATCGCTGTCCTGCTAGTCCGAAGACGCCCGCGTCACTGCGCCCGCCGCCCGCCGCCCTGGACCAATGAGATCACGCGGCGGGCATTGCGCGCCCATGAGATGTCCTCCCGATGGATTTTGTCGGCCGCCGCCGCTCCCAGCCGCGCCCGCAAGGCGCCGTCCCCGGCCAATCTGCGAATGGCAGCTGACAACGAATCCGGATTGTTCGGTTCAAACAACAAAGCGTCAACCTCATGGGTGAGGATCTCGCGAATGTTGGGGGCATCGGGAGCGATGATGGCCCGTCCCAGCGCCATATATTCGAAAAGCTTGAGCGGGCTGGCATAGGCGGTAACTTCAGGCTGAAGCGCGATGTCGAAGCTGCTGATATAGGCCGCCAAGCCGTCTCGCCCGATCACGCCGCAAACTTGGACGCGGCCCTCGACGCCCAACGTCCGGGCCTGGGCTTCCAGATCGCCCCGCGCCGGCCCGTCGCCGACCACCAGCAAGCTCGCCTTGGCAAGAACCGGATCGGCGGCCAGCAAATCCACCACTTGCGGCAGGCCATGCCAAGCCCGCACATATCCCACAAAGCCCAGGACAGGTCCCGGTTTGAAGGCTTCGGGCAGATGCGGCCGCGCCGCGGCATCAACCAGCCGGAACGCATCGCTATCGACGCCATTCGATGTCACCACGATGCGAGAGGGTGGAACGCCGGCTTGTTCGATCATCGCTCCCAGCACCGCGGTAACCGGTAGAACAAAAGTAGCGTTCCTCCACGCCACCTCTTCGGTCCAGCGCGCGAAAGCGGGCATTGCCAGGCCGCCGAACTTGCCGCGCTCCTCCGCCAGGGGGGCATTCACTTCCAGCAACAAAGGCAGAGAGAACAGGCGCGCCGCCCAGACGCCGGACAGCATGTAGATATTCTCGCGCTCATAGATCGCGTCAGGACGCTGGCGCAAAATTGCGCGCGCGAGTTTGAACAATTCCAGGCCGCTATAGCCGAATTCCAGAAGCTCATAGACCAGCTTCGGCAAGAACTGCTTCTTGCGGGCGGGCTTCATCGCATCCACGCGCTGAGGCTCCACCATCCGCACGCTCACCCCCTGCCGGCGGAGCGCAGCAACCATCTCATCGATATGAACGGATTGTCCGTCGCGGGACCGCGTCCGGTGGTGATACAGGATCTTCAAAGCTATCCGGGTCCGTTTAGGGTTGCCGTGGCGGTCTACCGCTCAGATATGCAACGGGAAGGAAGGGACTGCAACCCGACCAAAGGCGCCTGTCAGCGCACGCCCTCGGGCCATAGCACCACGCGCAAGGTCTGCAACATGATTCCCAGATCGCGCAACAGGCTGAAGTTCTTGATATAGAACAGGTCATATTCCAGCTTGCGCTGGGCATCTTCCAACGAGGCGCCATAATGGTAATTGATCTGGGCCCAGCCGGTCAGTCCCGCCCGCACCGTGTGGCGCAGATCGTACAAGCGCAATTGGCTGGATAAATCCTCGACAAAACAGGGGCGCTCCGGCCGCGGCCCAACAATGGACATGTCGCCGACCAGGATATTCACCAGCTGCGGAATCTCGTCCAAGCGGCTGCGGCGCAGGAAGTTGCCGACGGTGGTGATTCGGGGGTCGTTTTCGGCGGCCCATGTGGCGCCGTTCCGTTCGGCATCGATCCGCATGCTTCTAAGCTTGTAGAGCCAGAACACACGTCCGCCGCGGGTGACGCGCTGCTGGCGGTAGATCACCGAACCGGGAGAATCCAGGCGGATCGCGATCATCGCCACCACCAGCACCGGCAGGCTGATGATCAACGCGGTCAGGCTCAGCACGATGTCCATGAACCGCTTCACCGCATCGTCGATCAGGCGGAACTGAAAGCCGGGGGTGTGGATGAGCCAGGGCAGCTCAAGCCATGCCAATTCGACGCGCCCGGTTTGGCGCTCCAGATAAGAATTGAATTCCGTCACCGGCACGCCCCGCGTCTTGCACAACAGCAAACCATCCAGAGCGACGCGGCTGCGGTCGTCCACCGCCACCACAATTTCATCGATGCTAAAACGGTCGGTCAATTCGCCGATCGTGGGAATCGGGGCATCTCCGGAGCGGGCCTGAACAGAAGGCGTCAACACTTCCTCGCTGACAAAATGGATCTCCTGCAGGCTGCCATGGGCTTGGCTGATATCTTCGATATGGCGCGCACGCTGGCCGGTGCCGACGACAAGTATCCGGCGGCGGAAGAAGTTGCTGTGAAGCAGCACACGCACGACATTGCGGCTCACAATCGCCGCGCCGAGGGAGACCCCGGTACCGACCAGAACGATGGTCACGCAGCGGCTGATGCTCCAGAACACCTGGGCCGACGGGAACAACACGGGAAACCCATAATGCAAGACCAGGAACAATACCGAGCCGGAAATGGCGAGCGCCGTGGGGACGCGTGAAAGCGCGGTGGTGCGGTTTAAAATCGCGTCGCGGCGATAACAGCCGGTGGCGTAGAGCAATATCATCGACGTGGCGATGGAAATTACCACCACCGCCGTTGCTTGAACCAAGCCGACCAGCGCAAGCCGGCTGTAGATCAGCGATAGCACGACCACTTGGGATCCGCCGATAAGGGCCAGGTCCAGCAAGCATTGGCAGAGATTGGCGGCGGGGACGTAGCGGGGATAGCGCCGCTGGACAGTGGAAGCGTCCGCCGGCGGCAGGGCGCGATTGCGCGATGTCCTGACCGATGGAGAATCGTTGGATGTGCTCCGGCGGACAAAAGCGTCTACCTTGGCAAGGTGCGGAGCGGACGCATTTACAGGCGTATTGTTTTGAGACACCTGGTCCAGACTCATACCCCGTTCCCCACAATCGTCACACGTCTTACGCAAGCCTTGTGCCGTGAGCCGTCTATTTCAGCGTCAACGAACTATGCGATGAATTTAAACGACAAACCCCGCGTGACGGGCTCAGTATCCGATATATTTGTTGCGTATGCGAGGCAAATAGCCCCGAATTGCTACAACGGTTTGGGCAAAGTTCCCTGCCGACATAAAAAAATTCCGCGCTTCCGTCCCCCCGTGCAGCATTAACCATGAACTCTCAATCCAGCCGCGGCGATCCGCCTGCCGAGTACAATTTTCAGGCTTGGCCGCAGTGCCGGGAAGACAAATTGGCGGTGGACAAGACGATTTCGTCGATCGGGGACAACCTAGGGCTGTCGACACTGAAAGGCCCGGGAGTCGTCCTGGCCGGCGGGGCTAGCCGGCCATCCGGGCTTTGCTTTCAGCCGGTACGGGGCCAGCCGGCCTGACGCCTGTAGAGCTGTGTCGCGACATTCCGGCGCATGGTCTGAGCGTGCTCTGACCTGCCTCGGATCGGCATTCTGGCTTTGCCGGCCGTCAGGCGCGGAAGCGCCGCGCTTTTATCCGTCCCGGCAAGCAAACGGCCGATCAGGGGCGAGAGAATGACAGAGGCTGCTATCCAGCCTCCCAATAGGATTGTGAGTGACATCGCCTTACGTCCCCAAAGCCCCGCGATCCGCGAGCCATGGGCATCCTAAGAGGCGATCCTTGATGACAGATTAAGAGAATGTTTACGTGGGATACATGACTTACCGTGCGGCGGCGCCACCCTTGGCAATCCCCTGAAAAGTTGAGAGGCTTTTTTTTGCAGCCGCATCCTGATCGTCGGACGGTTCGCCTGGGAGCGGCATCGCGTGAATCTGGACTGGGACAAACTCTATCTCGCCTATAACTGGGCGAAGGAATGGCAAATTCTGCTGGCCGGCCTGCTGGTATTTTTGGCGGCGCTGATCTTTGCAAGAGCCACAGTCAAATCTGCGAAAATGGCTTCGTCTGCGCGCCGGCCCCAGCCGGATTTGCGCTTGGCCCCCAGTCCGTCCGCACCAGGTCCCGTCAATCTGCCGGCTTCCGCAGCCGCGTCCAGCGAACTTATCAGCACCCTGGAGCAGCTCCGCAGCTTGATCCGGTCCGCGCTGGCGTCGCTGCTTCCCGCAGGTGAAAAAGAGAACAGCCCTGTCACCTTTCTCTGCCAGCGCATTTTACATCTGAGGCTCGACCCGCTGGCGCCCTCTGCCCATAGCGGCCAAGGCGCCCAGGAAGGGTACGCGGCGTTGATGAAACAACTGACCGTTCTGCGCGCGCATCTCAAGAACGACGCGCCGGCGGAAAAGATTTCCGAAATCCTGATACAGATCAATACCACCGCCCGCAACCTGGTTGCTGCGTTGCTTCCGGCTTCCGAAAAACGCCGGCAAGTGGACACGCGTTAATCGACGAAAATGATGCCTTCGCGCGAACAGGCCTGGCGAAAACCCAGCACCCATTGCCGCTGGGCTTCGGTCTCGGGCACTTCAAGTCCGCGCGCCGCCGCGATCATGTCGAGCGCCACCGCGCCATCGATCCCCAAAAGGATCAAGACGCAAGCCGCCAAGGTTGTGGACCGGCCGATTCCGGCCCGGCAGTGAATGGCGACTGATTTTCCGGCCGCGATCCTGTCCGCCAGACGATGCGCGAGGTTGGCGAAGGGGCCGACAATATCGGGCACCGTCTTGTCGCGAAGGGGACTGGCAAAAAATTCGATGCCGAATTCCTCACACAGCGTCTGCTCGGCATCGGTGAGATTGGGTATTTCCGACCGTTCCAGCAACGAAACGACGGTGTCGACCCCCTCATCCCGCCAGCCCATGATGGTGCTTTCGAGCTGCTCGTCCATGCGCGGCGCAGCCATGATCGCCAGATTGCCTCCGGCGAATTGATTGATCCAATAAAGCTGTCGCGGCTCGGGCATACTGGGCTTTTGTCTGCGGCGGCAAGGATTGCGGTGCGTGTGAAGGGACCCGCTTTAGCTCCAAAGTCCCAAATGCGTCAAGCAACAGGCTGTAGCGGCGGCATTTCGGCGGCCATCAAAACGGCTGTTGACCGATAATGAAGTCCCGGCGATGTTCGTTACCGGAGTCTTTGAGCGGGCATTTTCTTGGCGACGATACTGGTCACGGGCGCAGCGGGATTCATTGGCGCCGCCGTTTGCCACGCCCTGCTGGCGCGGGGCGATAGGGTCGTGGGCGTCGATAATCTCAGCGACTATTACGATACGCGCCTGAAAGACGCCCGCCTGGCGCGACTGGCCGCGCAAAAGAATTTCTCGTTCCGCAAAGCCGATATTGCCGACAAGGATGCAATGCTCGCGCTCCCGGATAAAGACATCGCCGGCATCGTGCATTTGGCGGCACAACCCGGCGTGCGCTATAGCCTCGAAAATCCGTTCGCCTATGTCACCGCCAATGTCATGGGCCAGGCGGTGATGCTAGAATTGGCACGGGTCCTTCAATCCTCAGGGGGCGCCTTCAAGCATTTCGTCTATGCCAGTTCGTCCTCGGTCTACGGCGCGAACAAGAAAACGCCCTTTGCGGTGGGCGATGCGGTCGATCATCCCAATTCGCTCTACGCCGCGACCAAGCGGGCTGACGAATTGTTTGCCCATACCTACGCCCATCTTTACGGCATCGCCTGTACCGGCCTGCGCTTCTTCACGGTCTATGGTCCCTGGGGCCGCCCCGACATGGCGCCGATCCTGTTTGCCACCGCTATCGCCAAGGATCAGCCCATCAAGGTGTTCAATCATGGCGAGATGTGGCGGGACTTCACCTATATCGACGACATCGTTGCCGGCGTGTTGCGGGCGCTGGACCGGCCAGCTTCAAACGCCCCACCCCACGCGCTCTATAATCTGGGCAACAACAAATCCGAGAAACTGACGGACTTCATTGCCGAGATCGAAAAAGCCCTGGGTAAGAAGGCGCAAAAGGTGATGGCACCCATGCAGCCCGGCGACGTTCCCGCGACCTATGCCGATATCGCGGACAGCACCCGCGACCTGGGCTTTGCGCCAACCACGCCGATCAGTGTGGGCATACCCAAATTCGTCGCCTGGTTTCGCGACTATTACCGGGTCTAGGCGCCGGCTGGATCGAGTGCGGCCAGCAACGAAGCGGCCTCTTGCCAGCCCCGCACCTGCCGCTCTGCCCCAGCCGCAAGAAGCCTCGCGCCCAGCCCGTCATGAACATGGCCGCCGCCCAGAAAGCCCCATACCGGCATCCCTGCCCGCCTGGCGGCGATCACACCATTGACGCTGTCTTCCAGCACCAGGCAGTGATCCGGCAACACGCCCAACTGCTTTGCGGCATGCAGGAACAGATCGGGCGCCGGCTTGGCATGCGCAACATGATCGGCGGAATAGACATGCGGCTCGAAATGGTCCCATAGCCCGACCTGCCGAAGCTTGCGCTCCAGGCCTTCCTTGGTGCTGGAACTGGCAACCGCCTTCAACAACCTGGTACCCGCCACCGCCGTGCCGGCCCCTGGCACCTCGGTGAGGCGCGCGATCATGGTCTGGCGCAACCGTGTGGCCAGATCGTGCCGAATGGCCTCCGAGATGGGACGCCCGATGCGAACTTGCGCCTCCCTGTCGATCTCATCATGGAAAGCCTGATAGCTCAGCCCCATGAACCGGGTGAGATAATCTTCCCGGTCAAACGTCAGCCCTTGCTCGGCCAGAATGGCGAGCTCGACCTCCAGCGCCAGGATTTCGCTGTCGACCAAGACGCCGTCGCAATCGAAAATGACCGCTGAAATCAATTTGCGCTGGTGTTCCGATTCCGAAATTCGCATGATGCCTATATCGGTTCGAGGCGAATTTCGGAATCGAAGGACACCAGCGAATTATTGATTCCTAGTGTCGTTTCGGTTTCGAAGTTCGCCCCTAAGCCTGATATCGATGATATTGCGAACTTCGAAACCACGACACTAGGCTGCCTTGCGGCTGGCGAGAAAATCGCCCATGCGGCCCAACGCCTTGAGGATGTTCTCGGCGGAATTGGCATAGGACAGGCGCAGATAGCCTTCCCCCAGGATGCCGAAATCCGGTCCTCCGATCAGCGCCACGCCGGTTTCGTCCAGCAAGGCATTGGCCAGCGGCTTGGCCTTCCAGCCAGTCTGCTTGATGTTGGGGAAGGCATAGAAGGCACCCTTGGGGATGATGCAGGATACGCCTGGCAGCTTGTTGAGACCGTCCACCACCAGCTTGCGGCGCTTGTCGAACTCGCCAAGCATGTGCGCCACCGCATCCTGCGGACCGGTCAGGGCCGCGATGCCGGCATATTGGGTGGGCGCATTGACGCAAGAGTGGAGATTGACCGCCAGCTTGCGGGCATAATCGTAAAGCTTGCCCGGCCAGATGGCGTAACCCAGCCGCCAACCGGTCATGGCATAGGTCTTGGACCAGCCATTCAGCAGGATCAGCCGGTCGCGGATCGACGGATAATTCAGCAAGGTGACATGCTGCTCGCCGTCATAGATCAACTGGTCGTAGATCTCGTCGCTCATGATCGCGACTTGCGGCCATTTGCTCATGCCGGAAACGAATTTCTCGACTTCCACCTTGGGCGTCACGCCGCCGGTAGGATTGGCCGGGGAATTGATGATGATCAGCCTGGTCTTGTCGGTGATCAGCCCAAGCGTCTCTTCGGCCGAAAAGGCAAAACCGTTCTCTTCCCGGATCGGAATCGGAACCGGCGTCGCCCCGGTATATTCAATCATCGAACGGTAAATCGGAAAGCCCGGATCGGGATACATGATCTCCACGCCCGGTTCGCCGAACATCAGGATGGACATGAACATGGTGGGCTTGCCGCCCGGCATGATCATCACCTCGTCGGGCGATACGGTCACGCCGTAACGCCTGTGCAGGTCGGCCGACACGGCTTCGCGCAGCGGCAGGATGCCATTTGCCGGGGTATAGCCATGATGGCCGTCGCGCAGCGCCTTGGCCGCCGCCTCGACGATATGGTCGGGGGTGCGGAAGTCCGGCTGGCCGATGCCCAGATTGATGATATCGCGCCCCTGGGCCGCCAGGGCGGTCGCCCGCGCCAGCACGGCGAAGGCGTTCTCCTCGCCAATACGGTCAAAATTCGCGACAGTCTTCATGAGGCTTTTCCGTCGTTTTGTTCAGCGACCCGGAGGGGACCGCAGGGGAGCTGAACCATTAGAAACTTGTTCAGCGACCCGGAGGGGAGCTGAACCACTCAATTTTCAGGGCTGCCCGTATAAAGCCTAAGGCCCAGGGATGCCAGTGGCAGCCCAAGCCGCGCCCTAACCCAAATAACCCTTGTCGCGCAGGTGCCTGACAATGGCCTGGGCATGGGCCTCCGGCGCAGCTTCAACCGTGCGGATGGTCAAGTCGGCCTTTTGCGGCGCTTCATAGGGGCTGTCGATGCCGGTGAAATTCTTGATTTTCCCGGCCTTGGCCTTTTCGTAGAGCCCCTTGGGGTCGCGCTGCATGCACACTTCGATGGGCGTATCGACGAACACTTCCAGGAACTCGCTCTCGCCCACCAGTTCGCGCGCCATGCGGCGCTCGGAACGGAACGGCGAAATAAAGGCCGTCAACACGATCAGGCCGGCATCGACAAACAGCTTGGCCGCTTCTCCGACCCGGCGGATATTCTCCACCCGGTCGGCATCGGTGAAGCCCAGATCCTTGTTGAGGCCGTGACGCACATTGTCGCCGTCCAGCAGGTAGGTGTGCTTGCCCTCGGCCGCCAGCGCTTTTTCCACCAGGTTGGCGATGGTGGATTTGCCCGAGCCCGACAGGCCGGTGAACCACAGCACCACCGGCTTTTGGCCTTTCAGCCGGGCGCGTGCCTGCTTGTCGACATCCAAGGCCTGCCAATGAACATTGGTTGCGCGCATCAACGAGAAATCGATCATGCCGGCGCCAACCGTGGCGTTGGTGAAACGGTCGATCAGGATGAAGCCGCCGGTATCGCGATTGTCGCGATAGGCATCGAATGCCAGCGGCTGAGTCAGGGCGAAATTCACATAACCGACTTCGTTCAGCGCCAAGGTCGCGGCGGCATGATGGTCCAGCGTGTTGACGTCGATCTTGTGCTTAAGGGCGCTGACTTGGGCGGGCGCCGTGGCAGTGCCCAGCTTGAGCAGATACTGGCGGCCGGGAAGCAATTCCTCGTCCGCCATCCACAGCAGATGGGCCGCGAACTGGTCGGAAACGATGGGGCGCGCCAGCGGATCGGCCAAGACGTCGCCGCGCGAGATGTCGACTTCGTCCGCCAGGGTAAGGGTCACGGCGTCACCCGCCACCGCTTCCGGCAAATCCCCGTCCATGGTGACGATACGGGCCACCGTGCTGGTCTTGCCAGATTTTGCGACGGCGACAATCTCGCCCGGCTTGATCCTGCCCCCGGCGATGGTGCCGGAAAAGCCGCGAAAATCCAGGTCAGGACGATTGACCCATTGCACCGGCAGGCGGAAAGGCTTGTCGGCCAGCGCCGTATCGACATCCACCACTTCCAGATGCGAGAGCAGCGCCGGGCCGGTATACCAGGGCGTTTCCTTCGACTTTTCGATCACATTGATGCCGAAACGCGCCGACAGCGGAATCGCCATCTGGCTGACGAAATTCAGGCGCGCGGAAAATTCGTGAAAATCCGCAACGATCTTGTCGAAAACGGCCTGCGAATAGTCGACCAGGTCGATCTTGTTCACCGCCAGCACGATATGACGGATGCCCAGCAACGAGGCGATATAGGCATGACGGCGGGTCTGCGTCAGCACGCCCTTGCGGGCATCGATCAGGATGACCGCCAGATCGGAGTTCGACGCGCCGGTCGCCATGTTGCGGGTATATTGTTCATGGCCTGGCGTGTCGGCGACGATGAACTTGCGCTTGTCGGTGGCGAAGAAGCGATAGGCGACGTCGATGGTGATGCCCTGCTCGCGCTCGGCCTCCAGCCCATCCACCAGCAACGCGAAATCGATATCCTCGCCGGTGGTGCCGAATTTCTTGGAATCCTTTTCCAGCGACGCCAGCGTGTCCTCGAACAACAATTTCGTGTCGTACAGCAAGCGTCCAATGAGCGTGGATTTGCCGTCATCGACGCTACCGCAGGTCAGGAAGCGCAACAGGCTTTTCTTTTCCTGCGCGGCAAGGAACTTCTGAAGATCGGTGGGAGCATTCATTTTAGAAATACCCCTCCTTCTTCTTCTTCTCCATCGAGGCTTTTTCATCGCTGTCGATCAGCCGCCCCTGGCGCTCGGAGGTGCGGGCGGTGAACATTTCCGTGACGATGCCTTCCAAAGTGTCGGCCTCGCTCTCGATGGCGCCGGTGAGCGGATAGCAGCCCAGGGTGCGGAAGCGGACCAGCTTCTCCTGCACCGTTTCGCCGGGCAGCAGCTTCATGCGGTCGTCATCCTTCATGATCAGCGTACCGGCACGCTCCACCACCGGACGCTTCTTGGCGAAATAAAGCGGCACAATGGGAATTTTCTCGGCCAGGATATATTGCCAGATGTCCAGCTCGGTCCAATTCGACAGCGGAAAAACGCGGATGCTTTCGCCCTTGGCGATGCGGGTATTGTAGACGCGCCAAAGCTCCGGGCGCTGGTTCTTGGGATCCCAGGCATGGCTCGCGGTGCGGAACGAAAAAATGCGCTCTTTGGCGCGGCTCTTTTCCTCGTCGCGGCGCGCGCCGCCGAAAGCTGCGTCGAAGCCATATTTGTCCAGCGCTTGTTTCAATGCCTCGGTCTTCATCACCTGCGTGTGCAGGGACGAACCGGAATCGAAGGGATTGATGCCGCGCTTCACGCCGTCCTGGTTGATATATTCGATGAAATTCAGACCCAGCCTTTTGACGGTCTCATCGCGGAACTTGATCATCTCCTGGAATTTCCAGGTCGTGTTCACGTGCATCAGGGGAAAGGGCGGCTTGGAAGGATAGAAGGCCTTCATCGCCAGATGCAGCATCACGGCGGAATCCTTGCCCACCGAATAGAGCATTACCGGATTGGCGAACTCCGCCGCCACCTCCCGCATGATATGGATGCTCTCGGCCTCCAGGCGCCGCAGATGCGATATAACAGTCTTGTTACTGGACAATTTGGAGTATCCCAAGGACGGGCTGTGAAATAGGCTACCGAAACCGACTTTGCAAGCGCGCGCTCCAGTTAGTCGATCCAGGGTTAAGGCAGGATTATTTCAGGGTTTTGACGGTGATGGCGGGCGGCACGGCCTGTTCTTCCACGGCAAAGCGCACCCGGCCCACCGCCCTGCCGTCGAAGGTCTGGATATTGACCTGCCACTGTCCCGGCCTGGGCGCCGTCTTGAAGGTGAAATAGCGATAGCCGTCCTCCCGGCCGCCCTGGATCGGCACGGAGACGCGCTGCTGGGAAACCCAGCCCTGGCCCGGCTGCAGCCACTGCCAGTCATGGACGATACGGGTGTTCAGGCCGCGAGGCGCGAAGACGGCATTGTAGAGATAGAGCTTGGCGCCTTTCTGGACATGCATGATGGCATGGGTGCCGAACAGCGCCTGCCATTCCGGCGGCTCGTCTTCCTCCGCGGCCTGGAAATCGGACCCCACCCGCGTGACCTGGTGATAAATGCCGGCATCGGTGAGGACCAACGGCAGCGGCGGCAACAGGCGCAGGAAATAGGCAAGATTGAGAAAGACGGTGATCAGCGCCATGCCGGCAAAGACCTGCATGCGCGCAATGCGATAGCGCTCATGTCCCAGACGGGCCAGTGCCTGCATGAAGAAAAAGAACAGCACCACCGCGACGGCGCCACTGATCAGAAAGGGAATGCGTCCGATGCGGTGAGTGACCAGCGGCACCAGCAGGATAGCGTAGGAGTAGATGGCGAAAAAGAACAACAAAGCCGAAAACACCAGACGCGCGTGATAGCGGCGCATATATTCATTGCCGACAAAGATTGCGGCCATCGCCAGCAGGAAAGGCCAGGACGATGTGACCGAAGCGCTGCGGATATAGAAAACGCAAAAGCCGGACAGCAAACAGCCCAGGGCGAACTGGGTGATGGCGACCAGGATCGTGCGGGTCTTGTCGGACGGCTTCCTGCCGTCGGGACGGGATTCCAGACCATGCAGCACTGCGATGGCGATGCCCGCCACCAGCAGATAGATGATGAACACCGCCTGGGTCAGGGCATGGTCGATGCGGCCGAAGGTGACGCTGTCGAAAGCAAACCCGCCGGCCAGCGACAAGGCCGAAATCTTGCGCTCATGCTTTCGCGCCCAGCCGATGGCGGGCTCGAAAGCCTTGGCGTCAAAAGTATTAAATGCGCGCATGGCGAGGACTTATGGTGCCCGTACCCCCCCATAACAAGATCAGATTGCGGCAAAGCAGGGATTTGCGGCTATGATGGCGATCAAACATTGTCTCAGAGAATTTCAGGAGGGAGTTTCAGGATGCGGCTGGTGCAGTTTGTGGCGCGGGACGGACGCCGGGCGATCGCCATGGTGGGCGAGGACGCCCATGGCCGTGTCATCCAGGGCGTCGCGACCAGCCATGCGCTGGCCAGCCGCGCCATCGCCGAAAAACTCTCGCTGCAGGCCATGACGGACCGGTTGGGCCTGGGCGAGGCGGTCGACATCCGGGCGGCCCTGGCCGAGGGCCGCGTCCTGGCGCCGCTGGACCATCCAGAGGACCCGGCCCACCTGGTGGTGACGGGGACCGGGCTTACCCATCTGGGGTCTGCCGAGGGCCGCGACAGCATGCACAAGGACCTCTCCGACAGCGCCAAGCTCACCGACTCCATGAAGATGTTCAAGCTGGGGCTGGAAGGCGGCAAACCGGCGCCGGGGGCCGAGGGGGCGCAGCCGGAATGGTTCTACAAGGGGGATGGCGGCAGCGTGGTGGCGCCGGAAGCTCCGTTTGCCTCGCCGGCCTTTGCCCAGGATGGCGGCGAGGAGCCGGAGATGGTGGGCCTCTACCTGATCGGTCCCGATGGCACGCCGCACCGGTTGGGCTTTGCGCTGGGCAACGAATTTTCCGACCATGTCACCGAGAAGTTCAACTATCTCTGGCTGGCCCACTCCAAGCTCCGGCAATGTTCGTTCGGGCCCGAACTTCGCACCGGCCCCCTGCCCGCGACCGTCAACGGCCGTTCGCGCGTGCGGCGCGGCAACGAGATCATTTTCGACAAACCGTTCCTGTCGGGCGAAGACAATATGAGCCACACCATCGCCAACCTGGAAGCGCATCACTTCAAATATGCGGGCTTTCGGCGGCCGGGTGACGTCCATGTTCATTTCTTCGGGACCGCCACCCTGTCCTTCAGCGCCGGCGTCAAGACGCAGGAAGGCGATGTCTTCGAAATCGAGGCTGACAGCTTCCTGTTTCCGCTGCGCAACAAGCTGGGCTCGGCGCCTGCCGTGCCGGTGGCGGTGGCAGAGCTTTAGTTCGCGCTAAAACGGCGCGCGCAACGCCACTTCCACGGCGGCGGCAAATCCCTGATGCGGGCGAGGCTGATCGTCTTGCAGGCGTCCGGCCAGATCCAGATGAAAGCCGCGGCCATTGAGCGGCAGCGACAATCGCGCTTCCGCCATATTCACGATAGTCGGCATGGGACTGACGATATTGGCCCCCGGCGAATGGCTGCTGCCGATGGTGGCATGATGAAAACTGAGCTCATAGAAACGCCCGGCTTGATCGCTCCAATTGCCTTGGAATGACAGCAAACTGGAATCGGTATCCAGGCTGAAACCCAAGGTGCGGCCGCGATAGCGCATGCCGTCCGGGAACTGATAATCGAAGTACGTGTAACCGTACCGGTTATTGCCAAAACTGAAGAGCGTCTTGGTGGCGATCGTGTCAGTATATTCCATTGTCAACTTGACTGAATTTACACCCGCCGGCACAAAAATGCTCGCGCCGATCAAATGGCTGCTTCCAGAATCCGTGAACCAGGAATAGTCCTCGTTCATCACCTGCGCATAAACCTGAAACGGTACGCCGCCAAGCGTGTGGGCATATTTGACTTCAAACGAACCTTCCCCGTTCACGTTGTTAGGGTGAGTGGAGAAATCGAAATTGGTGAAATAATCCCGCAGCGGCGCGCAGGGATGGCCCTGCCCGCAAAATTCCTCTGTCTTGGCCAATCCGATTTCCAGACCGGGCAAAGGATTAATCGTCAGATGCGCCGCGTTGTAATAAACGTTGGACTGGATTTGGGGTCCATCCAGCTTGCCCAGAAAAAATTCAAACTGCCACGGCCCCAGCCAGCGCAGGACCGGCCAGCTTGAAGCCCGCGTGCTGGCGCGCGCGATTCCGATCTGCGGCATGGGGCGGGCATTATTTGAAAGCTGCAGCGCCGTGATCTGGCCGGGCCCCCACCAATGATCGAGATAACCGGCATAGAGGCGCACGCCGCCCAGCCGGGCGGAAAAATAGGTTCCATCCGGCATCACCTTGTTGCCCTTGCCCCCGAAATTCTGGGTGATGCCGCCCAAGGCAATCCGGCCCGAAAAAGCGCCGCTGGTTCCTTCCAGCGCCAGCTGGGCCTGGCCTTCTCCACGCCCCATACTATCGAAGCCATAGACCACGCTCGGGGTGTTGGTGGCATCCAGACTCGCCCAGGCCGATATGCCCGGGGCAGTGGCCGCCAGGGCCCGTGCCAGCACCCGATGGACAGCCGCCCGCACCGAGGCTGGTTGGGCCGCCAGATCGGCGCCGGACAGATCCTGGAGCAGGGATTGCCAGGGCAAGGGCCACTGGGTGGTGACGTCGTTCACTACTCCCACGGCCTGCAAGAGTTCGATGTCGGCGCGAAGCTGGTTGTCCCCGACTTCCGCCCAGGGCGAGGCCATGCAAGGCGACAGCGCGGCGGCCCAAAGCAAGAGAGCCAAGGCCCTGCCCAAATACCGGATAAACATGCGACTCCGTAACGACCCCCGCCTTAACCGACCTTACCGATTCCGCAGTTGCGAACAAGTTTGTTTTGCAATGGAATTTGAAGGATTATCAGCTTGGAACGGGGAGGCAATCGACGCCCCTAGCCTCAAGCGTGGCGCAGACCACCGCGCCGCTCTGGTCCGCGCCCAGATGTATCTGCAGGCGAAAGAAGCGCCCCTTACCTGGAAGTTCGGCAATCCGGACCTGCGGATCGAACCCCAGCAGCACATCGCCTGCCAGGGCTTTTGCATGGTGCCAGCCGGCGCCGGCTTCGGCCGCGCTGCGCCAGGCTCCCAGTTGGATCCTGCCGCCGGTTCGACGAAGGGGGCCGGCCTGATCCAGCGCAGGCCGCAACGACAATTGCTTTATCGGTACGAAGCGCGACGGCGTAAAATTCACGGATCGAAACGGCGGCGATGAGACATCATCCCGGTTTGATCCGGCCTTCATGCCGCGCGGCGGCCGCAGGATGATTTTTTCCTCTTGCGGCAGGACGACACCCGTGGGCGGCGCGCCGAGTGCGGTCAACCGTTCCGCGGCGGCGGCATAATCGGGATCGGCGATTACCGCTTTAACATAGAAGTCACGCGCCGCCTTCTCGTCATGCTGCGCCTCCGCGATTTGGCCCAAACCGTAATAGATGTATTGCGCCTTGCCTCCCCGGATCGAGAGAGCGGCAAGATAATCGCGCCGCGCTTGTCCCAGCTTATTTTGCCGGCGGTAGATATTGGCGCGATTGTTCAGCGCAGTGGCGGCGCTTGCGCCTTTCAAGGCTATGACCGCGCTATAGTCCCCAATCGCCTCGCCCAACCGTCCCAGGGCATCGCGCAAAAAGCCGCGTTGCAGGAGGGCCTGCTCGCGCTCATCGGATGACAATGCGTTTGTGTCCAAGGCTTGGCTCAAGTCCTTGAGAGCGTGATCGCTCTTGCCCATGAGTTCGCGTGCCAAACCGCGATAGAACAATAAGGACCCGCGCTGGCCAGCACTCACGCCCGCCTCGACCAGCGCGGCATCGGCAAGCCTTGCAGCGGTCTGCGCGTCGCCTTTGTCCAGCGCAGCCAGCACTTCGGCGACCAGTGCCGGCGTGGCAGGCGAGGCAAAAGCCACTGAGAATCGGGCGGTCCCCGCCAAGACCAGAGCCAGCCACAACCAGACCGCTATCCGCTTGCCCATAGTTCCCGTCAAATGCCTGAAACTGGACAATAATGGCGGGGCCATGCCATGAAACAGGGTGTTTCAGAACCATCCCCCGGAAATCGCATGACCACGCCAAAGCCTGTCCGAAAAGCTGTTTTCCCTGTCGCCGGCATGGGTACGCGCTTCCTGCCCGCCACCAAGGCCATCCCCAAGGAAATGCTGCCCGTGGTTGACAAGCCGGTCATTCAATATGCCGTGGAGGAGGCCCGCGAGGCCGGGATCGAACAATTCGTCTTCATTACCGGGCGCGGCAAACATGTCATTGCCGATCATTTCGATCATGCCTATGAGCTGGAATCCCTGCTGGAGGCCCGCGACAAGACCACCGAGTTGAACAGCTTGCTGGAAATGCTGCCCAAGACCGGCTCGGTCGGCATGATCCGCCAACAGCAACCCCTGGGCCTGGGTCACGCGGTGTGGTGCGCCCGTCATTTTGTCGGCAACGAACCCTTCGCGGTGTTACTGCCGGACGATCTGATGGTGGGAAAGCCCGGCGCGCTGTCGCAGATGATCGCGTCCTACAATCAGGTCGGTGGCGGCATTATCGTTGCGGCCGAGGAAAAGCCCAAAAACGAGGTCAAGCGCTATGGCGTGGTCAATCCCGGCGCGGTCAAGGGCAATGCCACCGAGGTGAAGGGGGTGGTGGAGAAGCCGGCCACCGGCACCGAACCATCCAATCTGTGCGTGATCGGCCGCTATATTCTTCAGCCGGAAATCTTCGGCATCCTGGACAAGCAGGAACGTGGCGCCGGCAACGAGATCCAACTCACAGATGCCATGGCGCAGATGATCGGCAAAATGCCTTTCCATGCCGTGAAGACCGATTGTTCCCGCTTCGATTGCGGCGACAAGGTCGGGTTCCTGCATGCCAATATTGCCGTGGGCCTGTCACGTCCCGATATCGCGCCGCAGCTCAATGCCATTCTCAAGGCGTTGGTGTGAAAGGCCTGAGACCGCGGCTGTTAAAAAGTATCGCCTGTTGCACGGCATTGCTTATCGTTGCCGGATGCAGTTCTGGCGGCTCGGTCAACAGCAACTACGCTCAATTTTACCAGGTCCTGCGCCAAAGCATATCTGCCAGCTTTGGGAAAGTCCGCATCACCCGTCAACAAGCGGCCTCAATCCCATATGCCAGCCTGGGCTATAATGTCGACGGAGGAAACCAAGGCCTTCTGGTTCTGGCCACCGATAGCGGCGGAGACCTGCTCTGGACCTCCGCGGCGCATGTGGTAATCGTCACCCGTGAGGGACGCATTGTCCGTACGGTAGGGCTGGGCCACGATGTGTCGGGAGTGACCTCGCGCGACGAAAGAGGGCTTACGCCCCCTGCCGCCGCCGTCCGCGGTCCTTTCGCCAGCACGCGGCTGGAGGATTTTCCGGAACTGAGCCTTTATGGCGTGCGCGTCTCGTGCCAGGCCCGGTTGGCGGGACAACAAAATGTCAAGATATTGGGACAAGTCATTGCCACCTTGCGGGTCGATGAAGCCTGCAGCAGCCGCAACCCCGACTGGTCCTTCACCGATAATTTTTGGGTCGACAAGGACACCGGTTTTGTCTGGCGATCACACCAGCATGTTCATCCCAAAGGCACGCTGGTTGAGACCGAAATTTTTCGCCCGCCTGGATGATTGATGCGGGACCGGTCATTGCCTCGCGCCCAAGGGCCAGCTTTTGGGAACGGCATGCCGCGGCATGCCAAAATGAAAAAGGGAGAGCCAAACGGCTCTCCCATCCCAAATATCTGAATTACCGTTTTGTAGCGGTCTATGGGCTCGTGCCCGTCGTTGTAGTCGTGGTCGTGGGGCTGACAAAGCTGGTCGGACCACCGCCATTGCTGCTAGCGGCGAGGCCAATACCCAGGCCGGCAAGCCCGACGGCACCGATAATTAGAACCGTGTTTCCTTCCGATTGCGCTTTCTTCACGCCAGCAGGCTTGCCCGCAGAGAGAGACGTCGCTGCAAACGCGTTCGTCACCAGCAAGCTGGCGGCCAGGATGGCTGCACCGAAAATCCGCATCAATTTCTCCATAAGCTATGTTTTTCAAGGGCGTTAGCCCACTTCTACGCGCCCTTGCGCAAGCCTGTCAATTCGCGAAATCGCCAAGCGTTCAGAGTTTCGGAGAAAGAAAAGCCCTATGTTGCTGCGGCGCAACAATTTTTTCCCCGTTAGCATTTGATAGACTGGCCAAATGTCAGGATAGGCGGCCTGCCCCCCAAGACAATTCTGCTAAATAACCAATTCTCTCTAAGCGAGCCCAGCTATGTCCCTGATTCACCCCATCATCCTGTCCGGCGGCACGGGTTCTCGTCTCTGGCCGCTGTCGCGCAGCCTGTTTCCCAAGCAACTTCTTCCTTTAGCCGGGGAATTCAGCCTGATTCAGGACACCGTCCTGCGGGCCAAAGGAACGGAATTCTCAGCCCCGATAATAATCTGCAACACCGAGCACCGTTTTCTGATTGCCGAACAGATGCGCCAGGCGGGCATCGCGCCTCAGGCTATTGTGCTGGAACCGCTGGGACGCAATACCGCGCCCGCGACCGCCATCGCGGCCCTGATCCTGGCAGACAAGGATCCCGAATCGCTGATGCTGTTGATGCCGGCGGATCATATTGTACGGAACCGCACCGCTTTCTTGCAGGCCGTCCAAGGTGCTGCCGCAGCGGCACGGCAGGACTACCTGGTGACGTTTGGCATCTCGCCTGATTCGCCCGAGACTGGCTATGGCTACATCCGCCGCGGCACCGCGCTGAAAAACCTGACCGGCTGTTTCTCGGTGGCGCGCTTTGTGGAAAAACCGGATGCCGCCACGGCTGCCGGATATATCGCGTCCGGCGACTATAGCTGGAACAGCGGCATGTTCTTGTTCAAGGCAAAGGCTTTTCTCGCCGAACTGGAACGGCTGGAGCCGGAGATGCTGGCGCATTGCCGCGAGGCGCTGTCCAAGGGCGGCAAGGATCTGGATTTCTTCCGCCTGGAGAACAGCGCCTTCGCGAAGGCCAAGGCCATTTCGATCGACTATGCGGTGATGGAACGTACCGACAAGGCGGCGGTGGTTCCGGTCGAGATGGGTTGGAGCGATATCGGCTCCTGGGAAGCGTTATGGGCAACCGCCACGCGCGATGCATCCGGCAATGCCACCAAGGGCGACGTTCTTCAACACGCTACGCGCAACTCCTATCTGCGCAGCGAAGGGCCGCTGGTGGCTGCGGTCGGGCTGGAAGATGTGGTGGTGGTGGCAACCCAGGATGCTGTGCTGGTCAGCCACAAAAGCGCCTCCCAGGATGTGAAGCGCATCGTCGAGCAGCTAGAGAAGTCCGGCCGCGAACTGCACACCACGCATCGCAAAGTCTACCGCCCGTGGGGCGCTTATGAGAGCATCGACAATGGCGACAAATTCCAGGTCAAGCACATAACTGTCAATCCGGGTGCCAAGCTGTCGCTGCAGATGCACCACAAGCGTGCCGAGCACTGGATCGTGGTGTCAGGAACGGCGCGGGTGACCTGCGACGACAAGGTTTTCCCCCTGACCGAAAACCAGTCCACCTATATCCCATTGGGCGCCAAGCACCGGCTGGAGAATACAGGATCTGAACCGCTTCATCTGATCGAGGTTCAGTCCGGTTCCTATCTGGGCGAAGACGATATCGTGCGCTTCGAGGATACTTATGGAAGAAGTTAGGCGCGCATCCGCGCCCCGGAGCGGCAGAAGCTAGCGGCCCGCCGGCGGTCGCGCCATGATCACTGTTTGGCCAGAACCGCCAGTGAAGCGGCGGTGACCGCAAAGGAGCTGAAGATGCCCGTCACGTCGAGTAAGAGCTGGCGGGCGGTCAGCGGCGCCAAGTCGCGTGGCACGACGATGGAGCTGCCTGGCGGAAGCGTGGTGGCATCAAAATTAAGCCATGAGGTCTCGATCTTGCGCGCCGAACCATCGGGCAGGACCAGGAAGGTCAGATCTTCGTCGGAATATTGGGCATAACCGCCCGCCTGCTTGATGTAGTCCTTCACCTTCATGCCACGCTGATAGGTATAGCTGCCGGGCTGCATGACCTCGCCCAGCACCGTGACTGTCGACGGGCGTTGCGGAATGAAGACCACGTCGCCGGGCTCCAACAGCGGATCCAGTTGCGGATTGGCGGCCAGCACGCTGGGGTCGGCGGCAATTGCGATACGGCCGAGTCCCTTCTGGTTACGCAGTTGGCCGATGAACCCCTGAATCGCGGTAAAGCCCTCACCGGATATTTTATCGCTGCCGATGCGTGCCATGCCGGCCAACAATTGGCTCTGAATTTCGGCGGCCGCCCGCTTGTAACCTTGCTCCTCGAGCTGGGCCGCCGATTTGCGCAAGAAAACGGTGCCGGCCGGATAAGCGGTGCTGTTCAACCCGCCCACCCGCATCAACAAGTCCGAGAGATGCTCGCCCCGGGTTATCGGATAATTGCCGGCGAAGCGCACCTCGCCCTGGACAGAAACAGAGCCGATGCCGGTATCAGTGAAGACTTGGTTGAAGTGCAGCTGATCGCGAGGCCGCACCACGTAACTTGCCAAGGTCCCTTGATGCAGAGGCAAAGTTTGGCGTTGACTCACGGCACGGCCATTGCGGCTGTCCACCGCCGTGGTGAGAAGCTCGACGCCGCTTTCGTCGGCCCAGCTGACAGTACCGCCGGCGGCTTGCACCAGATCGGCCAGGGAAACATTAGGCCCCACGAAGTAGGGACCGGGGCCACGTACAGCGCCATCCAGCCGGGCGCGATGGTCGATCAGGAAATTTATCAGAACCAAAGGGTCAGCGCCCAGTTGGCGCGCCAATTCTCCAAAGGTCTGGACTTCCTGATTGCTGGCAAAGGAGCCAGGCAAGGCGGGTTGATCCTGGTAGTTGGGAGCCAGGGGGGGCGGGAAAGCCATAGAACCCACGGCGGGATATGATTGCCCATTGCTCCCCGATATTGCCGCTTGCCCATTCAAATCCTGCGCCAACCCAGGCTGAAAGCCGCCAGCGGTGTTCATATCGAAGCCCGTACTGGAGCGCGCCGCCATCAGAGCGGCCTGCTGCGCTGGCGTAACTTGGCCCGGAGTTTGCGAACCCGTACCATTGCCGGCAGGATTATCGCTCAGAGCCTTGCGGTAGGCCGCCTCGTGCTGTTGCGCCAACGGCGTACCTGGAGCGGCGACATCCAGGAGCGCGATGATATTGGCGCGCTGGATATCAGCGGGCACACTGCTGAAATCCTCCTGACCGGTGGAATAACTCTCCAATTGCCCAGGCTGAAGGCCAAAGGGATTGCTCGGTGAAACCGCGCCGACTTCGATGGTTTTCGGAGCCGCGCCAGCCGCGTTGGCGTTACCGGCAGAAGGCTGCTGAACGGCATCGCGTTGGACATCCAGCGGATTGCGAATACGGCTCTGATCGTAGGCGAGTTTATCCAGATAGGTCTTGACCACATAGGCGAGCAACTGGGATTCGCCAATACTGATGGGACGGATAACGTCCTCGCTTTGCAACTGCATGTCTTCCGCCCCGCTCAGAACCGCCGCAGGTGTGAAGGCCGCCAAAGTCCTGAGGAGTGTGCGGGGATCCTTGCGCACGACAATTCCGAAGAGCGTATAGGGTGCCTGACCAAGCGCCCCGGGTGCACGTATCAATTCGGACAATTTGGTGCCGGAGGACACCGCGAACTGACCGGCCAGCCCCACGCCTCCGGATAGAGTTGCCTGAGAAGAGACGAGGTCGGCGCTCAATTCGACACGCAGGATTTCGCTGTCCCGGATCAGGTCGTTTTCCCCCTGGAGAGGAACGAGATTGAGGCGTCCATTCTCTTCGACGCGCTGAGCCGCCAGGCGATAACGCCCGCGCACTTCTTGTCCGCCCGCCAACGACAACAAAGCGCGGGCCGTGATGCCGCGCGAGCGGGCCGCAAGCTCATAGATTCCGGGTCGGCGGACCAAGCCGGCTATGGCGACGGTAGGGCCCAGCGGCGGGACAATGATGCGATCGCCATCGGCAAGCTGCATCCCGCCGCCGGTTCCTGAACCGGTCAGCACGCTGTACAAATCGACCGGATATTCCCGCCCGGCGCGCTGGATGCGGATACCGCGCAGCGAACCGGTTTTCTTGACCCCGCCCGACAGCAACAAAGCGTCCACCACCGAGGATAGGCCGGATACCGTGCGCAAACCGGGATTGTCCACTGCGCCGGAGACCAGCACACTGATCTGGCGAACGGTTGCAACCGACACGAATGCGTCTGTCGCGACATAGGCCCGCCGCACCGCCGCTTCCACGTCTTGACGGAAACTGCCGAAGCTGCGGCCAGTGGCGGCCACCGGCTTCAGTCGCGGCAACGTAATCGAACCGCTACGGTCCACAGTGGCGCGGAATTCGCTGTTTTCCTGGCCACGCAAAGACACGATAATCTGATCGCCTGGACCCAGAACATAGTCGTCCTGCACCGCGCCGGTTTGCGAAACTGTAACGTAGCGTCCATTGCCGAGCTGGTCGTACCCGAATTGCTGTAACCTCACACCGGCGCGGGCGGATTGAATTTGCTCCAGCCGCGAGGGCGGCAGCGGTAGCGGGCGAAACGCGGGCGCATAAGTTTGCGCGCTCATGTCAGGCTGTTGACCGGTAATTGAACCGCCGTTCAGCCCCCCAATACCAGGAAGAACAGAGCCAAGCCCATTTCTCTGCTGACCCAATTGCAGCAGATCCGGCAATGGCACACCCTGCTGTGCCCAAGCCGACGAGACCCCCAAAAAACAAAGAAGGGCCGCGGACGGCATAAAAAATGCCGCTATGGTTATATTGCGGCGCAGCGCATAAATCCGGCCGCTGAAACGATTGAGCATCAGCCCCCTGAGACGGGTAGTTATTTTCGGGGCTTTCCTAGCATGGTGCCCCTAAACAGGTGAAGAAAAAAGATTTTGCTTGCAAATGGTTAGACGAGAGGCAACGGAGTTACGCTGCTGAAATGCAAGGTTGAGGCGGGTGAAGACAGGGGCAAAAACAGCCAAAAAGGTCGGCTTGATGCGGCTGAAGCGGCCGTACCTGCCGATGCTTCTGGCCGCCATTGGCCTATCGTCGCCCTGCGTCGTCGCCCGGGCGGATGACTTGCCAAGCTTTGCCGAGCCTCGCACCAATTTGGGGTCGGCCGGTCTTATCGAGACGCCCAGCGCGCGGTTCGGCCCGGACGGGGAGCTCACGGCGGGCGCCAGTTTCATGCGCAAAACACAGCATTACAACCTTGGCTTCCAAGTACTCCCCTGGCTGGAAGCTTCGTTTCGTTATTCCGGTCTGCAAAATTTCGATTCCAACTATCCCGTCTATTACGATCGAAGCTTCGGCCTGAAAGCGCGGCTATGGCGGGAGGGAGATCTTATGCCCGCCTTGGCTGTGGGCGTGAATGACGCCGTCGGCACCGGCATCTATGGCGGAGAATATCTGGTCGCTTCGAAACGGTTCGGCGATATTGACGCCAGTATCGGCATCGGCTGGGGCCGGCTGGGAAGCGCCAACACGTTTTCCAATCCGCTAACGCATCTATCAAGCTCGTTCGCCACGCGGCCCAATCAATTCACACAGAGCCAGGCCGGAGCGACCACCTTTTCCAGCCTGTTTCACGGCGCAACCGCCGGCATTTTCGGCGGCGCCGTCTGGCACACACCCATTGAAGGTCTGTCCTTGATCGCCGAAAGCAGCAGCGACGCCTATGCCTTTGAAGCAGTGCGCGGCAATTTCAGGCCAAAGAGCCAGATCAATTATGGTGTCGCCTATCAGGCAAGCGAAGGCGTTACTCTGGCGGGCAGCTATCTGTATGGCACCAGCCTTGGCGGTAGCATCACGTTTGAGCTCGATCCTTCCCGTGACCCATACCCTCAGAGGCTTGGTGAACAGCGCCCAGCGGTGGTCGTGCGAACCGCCGAGGAACGAAACGAAGCCACTGCAAGATTGCTCACTCTACGCGACCCGCAACTGGTGGTGCGCAACCGCATTAGCCGGATGCGCGCTTCAGACCGCAACCGTTTTGTCGATACGGTAATGGACAGCGGCGACTTCACCGATATCCGCTTTGTCGGACAAAGCATGACGCTGACAACCGCTTCACCCAGCCAGGCCACGTGTCGCAACGCCGCCGCGGCCGCGGCCCGCATCGCACTGGAAATAAATTCCATCGTGGTTTCGGCGGGGCGCGATCATTCCATCCGCTGCGCAGTCCCTCATATGACGCAGGAAAACACGATACCGCTGCTGATTTCCGATCAAGAACCGATAATGACCGCCAGCGCGATTCCGGCGCTCACGATCGATGCCTCTGCCGTCGATAACGGAACAGACGATGGTGCGGCGATCCGGAAATTTCGCGCCGCCAGCGCCAAACAGTCATTGAGTATTCAAGCTGTGTCGTTCGATGAAAGCGACGCCGTCGTATACTACACCAACCTGCACTATTTCACGGAATCCGAGGCTGTTGAGCGCCTGGTGAGGTTGCTGATGCAGTATGCGCCGCCCCGGATCGAACGCTTCCGCCTGGTCGCGACGGCATTTGGGCAGCCGGTACAGGAGTTTAATATCTTGCGGGGGCCCGCCGAGCAACTCAAAAACCAGGAAGGCGAGGACGTGCCAATCCTGCTGAGCAGCGCCGCCTCGATTCAACGGCCGGGCTTCAACAATCCGGTACTGGACCGGAACCAGAAATTTCCCCAATTCTTCTGGTCAATCTTTCCGCAATTCCGCCAGCAGCTGTTCGATCCCAACAATCCTTTCGGCGTGCAACTGGTGGCAGCGGTCGCGGCCAGTGTTGTTATCGCGCCCGGCCTCTCGCTTCGCGGCGAAGCAGAATCCAGCCTATTCGATAATTTCAATACAGCGCGCGTGAGTGATAGCGTATTACCGCATGTGCGGACGGACTTCGTGAATTATTTTACGCGGGGGAAAAACGGAATTGACAATCTGGAAGCGGATTATCAATTCCGCCTGATGCCGGACGTTTTCGCCGTTGCCCGCGCCGGTTATCTGGAGAGCATGTTTGCGGGCGGAGGCGGCGAAATACTGTGGCGCCCGGAAGGCGCGCGATGGGCCATGGGCGTGGATGCTTTCGAAGTCTATCAACGCGGCTTCGACCGGTTATTCGATCTTCAGAATTATCACCAGTTCACGGGCCATATTTCGCTCTATTATGCATCGCCCTGGTACGGTCTCAATTTTCAGCTTCGCGCCGGCCAGTACCTCGCGGGCGATCGCGGTTTCACGTTTCAGATGACCCGCAGATTCTCTACCGGAGTTGAAATCGGCGCTTTCTTCACCCGCACCAACGTTTCCGCTGCGCGTTTTGGCGAAGGCAGTTTTGACAAAGGCATTTTTCTACGCATTCCATTAAGCTGGATCGCGCCCATGGAAACCCAGAACGAAGTCGGAATGATTTTGCGTCCGGTGCAGCGCGACGGCGGGCAGGCGCTGTCGGGCGACGCGATTCTCTACGAAGAAACCCGATCCACCAGCGAGGCGGAGATCCACAATACGCTGGATCAATAATCGGCGTTTGTGCGCCCAGATAAGCAAACTATCGGTCTTACGGCTGGCAATCGAGTTCGCGGTTGCGGCGCAGGCGTTAAAGAACCGAGCGGCCGCCGTCCATAACAATGTTCTGGCCCGTCATGTAGGACGAAGCATCGGAGCAGAGGAATTGGACCGCGGCGCGATATTCGTCGGCTCGTGCCATCCTGCCCATTGGTATCAGATTGACCAGACCGGCAACGAATGTTTTATCTTGGCCGTTATAGACGCCGCCCGGCGACAGCGCATTGCAACGCACGTTTGATGCCGCCCAATAAGTGGCGAGATATTTGGTCAGCCCGACTAGCCCATGCTTGATCGCGGAATACGTCACCGGCTTGACCGGCTGTTCCTGCTCCGGCCTTGCCGGATCGAGGCGATACAGGCGCTGGTCGGGCGCGATTACCGACAGGTCCGAGGCTATATTCAAGATCACGCCGCCGCCCGCCGCTGCCATCGCGGTGCCGAAAACCTGGCTCATCAACATGGCACCGGTGAAGCCCACCGCGACTTCGGCATTCCATTGCTCCAGCGTGAAACTCTCCAAACGCGATCCGTTGGCTACGCCGGGTTGTGCCGTCACTTTGGCATCGATGGCTGCATTGTTGACCAGTATGTCCACCCTGCCCAGCCTGCCGGCGGCTTCGCGCACCAGTCCGGGATTGGTCACATCCAGCAACAGAACCTCGGCATCCGCGCCCGCGATAGCCTTGCGTACAGCATCAGCGGCGGCTTTCGCCCTTGAAAGATCAATATCCGCCAGGCGCACGCTGGCACCGTTCTCGGCCAGCGCGATGGCATGTTGCGGGCCCAGGAGACCGCCGGCACCGGTGATCAGCGCGGTACGGCCGGAAAGATCAAAGGCCTGGGGAAGTGATCGGGTCATTGTTGCTGCCTAGCGCAATTGGCCGCCGTCCGCCACCAGGACCGCGCCGGTGATGAAACCGGCCCGCGCCGAGGCCAGAAAAACGGTCAAAGCCGCGATCTCTTCGGGGGCGCCCAGCCGGCCCAGCGCCACGTCTCGGGCCAACATTGCTTCCACTCCGCTCCTGTCCTCGCGCAGCTTGCGGTCCCAAGTGCCGCCAGGAACCAGAATATTGCCGGGAGCCACGGCATTGATTCTTAGACCTTCGCCCGCCAGGGGCCGCGCCAGGCCCTTCACCGCAGCATTCAGCGCTGCCTTGGCGGCCGAATAAGCCACTGGCGCCCCCAGCGCAGCAAGGCCGGCAATGGAAGACACGCAGATGATGGATCCGCCCCGGCGGACGTGCGGCCGGGCAGCGGCGATCATGTTGAGGGTGGGAAACAAATTCATGTCCAAAAGGCGGCGCCATTCCGCTTCCGTTTCCGTGCCTGGAGGTACGGATGCGCCGCTGCCGGCATTGCAGACCACCACGTCCAGGCCGCCCGTCTGGCCGACGATCTCGGCCACCAGTGCACGAGCCACCGCCGGATCGGCGGCGTCGCCGGCGTGGATCGAAACCTTGGCCTTGAATCCCAGGGCGGCCTTTTCAAGCCCTTCCCGGCCACGCGCTGTCATCGCGACGTGGCAGCCTTCGGCGTGGAGCGCCTGGGCAATGGAAAGGCCGATGCCACGGCTCGCGCCCGACACCAATGCCACCTTGCCTTCCAGCTCCATCTTCATGTCGCTTCGATCCAACTTTCCGCCATGTCGCGGTATTTCGCCAACACTGCGGCATGGCCCTCATCTTCGGCGCGTGCGGTTTGCAAGATGTAGAAGCCGCGATAGCCATGCTTCACCAGCCGGGCGATTGTGGCCGGCAGATCGGCGTTACCGGTGCCCAACGGCACGGTGGTGCCCCCGAGTTTGCGATCCTTAATATGGACATTGAGGATGCGCGGGAAATAGGCCGCGATTTCTTCAGCGCTGTCATAACCCAACGCCGCGCTATTGCCGATGTCATAGTTGATGCCAAAGACGTCTGGGGCAAAGCGATCGATGAAAGCTGCCAGTTTCCCGGCTGGATAGTCGCACTCAAACACCACGGCCAGGTCACGCTCCCTCAGCCAGTCAGCCCGCTTGCCGAATTCCGCGACCACGGCGGCCTCCTCGTCCGGACCGGTCATGGCGCCGTTGTCCACCAGGGGAACGACGATGAACTTGATTCCGATCTTGGCACAGGCGTCTGCAACCGCCTCGAATTCCGTCAGACGGCGTGCCCGCTCGGCTCCCGACACTCGCCAGAACGGCATCTGCATGAAGATATCGCCGGTCAGCGACACGACCTTCACGTTATGTTTTTGTGATAGTGCGGCAATTTCCGCTTGGCCTTGTGCTGTCATAAGCGGATTTTCGGCCAGCCGGTCGTGATCGAGAGTCCATTCCATGAGGCGAAAGCCCAACTTCCCGGCGGTCGGGAATTCGTCGCGCCACCTGTCCCAGGGAAATGCCTGGATCTTGCCGTCCACCTTGGGCGACAAGCGTCCCTGCATGAAACCGATCTCAGCCATTATTTCTTGGCCTTGAATCGATAGGGAGTGGGAGCGTCGCCATGGGCGGTATTGCTGCCTGCATTCCACGCCTTGATCTGGCCGGCAATGTCCACTCCGGTGTTCTCGCTCCAGGCCTTTAGCACGCGATTGAACACGGACCCGACCATGCCATCGCCGATCTTGTCGCCATTGATACGCGTCACCGGCAACATACAGAATGGCGTGCCGGTCATGAAAGCTTCATCCGCAGTGTAGATATCATAGGGATCGAGGTTCTTCTCGACGACCGGAATGTTCAGTTGCGGGCCCAATTCCTTCATCACATAGTCGCGCGAAATGCCGCGCAGGATATTGCGGCCTTCCGGCGAATAGATGGTGCCGTCCTTAATGACGAAAAAATTGTCGCCGGTACCTTCGGCGACAAAACCGTCCGGATCGAGCAATAAAGCCCAGTTGTCTTCGCCTTCCACCTGTGAAGCCTCAATATTGGCCATCAGATAGTGGATACGACTGCGGTTCTTGATCTTGGGATCCAGCAGCGAGGCCGGTAGAGCGCGCTGACTGGTGATGACGGCGTTGATGCCCTTGTCGAACAGGTGCCCCATGCCGGCCACCGTCCAGCGCAGCGGAAAGTCGGCAATGATGACGTTCGGGCCCTTGGGTAACGCGACATTGTTCTGATAAATACCAAGCAGGCCACGAGAGACGTCGATCATCAAACGGTGCTCGTCATCGACGCCGAACAGGTGATCATTGGCCTCCACGGTCTGGTGACAGGCCTTTTCCATCTCCTCAATCGTCATGTCGAGTGGAATGCGCAATATCTTGAGACCGGCATAGAGACGTTCCAAATGTTCGCGCAACTTGAACTGCTTCTTGTTAAAAGAACGAGTCATCTCGAACACCATGTCGCCGAACATCAGCGCGGAATCGTAGATAGAGATCCTCGCTTCAGTTTCCGGAACAAGTTCGCCATTGAAATAGACGACGCGGCCCTTGCTGGTCATGTCCTGGCTTCCTGCTTTTTATAAACGTTATCATACCACGCGATGGTGTCGCGTACGGAGAACTGGGGATCGCGCGGATAGAGATATTCGTACAATGCTTTTATAAAGCCGTACTGTTCCGGCGTATTCACATCGAGCACCAGGTCTGGACGCGCGATGCCCGGCGCACATCGCGGCGCCCCCACGGGATAGCGCGGGTTGACCGCTTCCTGCTTGCCGTAATGAAAGAAGTTCAGGTGTGGATGCTCTTTCAATTCCGCGTCACCCCGATCCTTCCATACCTCCTCCAGCGCCCAAAAATCCACTGCCTCGGCCCCAATGCCGTCCGGATAGCCGCTGCCCAGCGCCTGGGCAAGATTGGTGGAAAAGACGAAGTCCGTTGACAAGTGAAAATCCACGATGCGGTCAATCTCCTCGGGCTCGGGCGTGGCGTTGTCGGCCGGCAGCCGCAACACAATATCGGCACCGAATGTCACTGCCGCCTGATAGTAACGATCCAGCAGATCATTCTGCGCCCCTCGAAACACTGGAACGCCCAACCCTTCCGCCAAGGTGACCAGAATATCGTCCTCGGGCCGTTCGGTGGTCGCCATTACCACGGCATCAGGTTTCTTTGCGCGTTTAACACGCTCCAAAATGCGCGCCAGCAACGGTGCGCCGGCAAGGTCCATCATGGATTTTCCCGGCAGCCGGGTGGACCCCATGCGCGCCTGCAGGATCAGCACCACGTTGGGGTCAGGTATCTTCACTTTCGTCATGTCAGAGATACGGCTCCAACCGCTCCAGCGCGATCCAGAAACCCTCGCCCAAATTCTTGTGACCCTGCCAGATTTCCGGAATGAACCAGGCCTTGGGCGCGTGCTTGGCCATCACCTCTCCCAGCTTTCGAAAATCAATATCGCCGTCACCGATCTGCAGCCCCTCGCCATCCACGCCCCGAGAATCGCCCAGATGGTAGTGACGGGTATATGGCCCCAGTGTCGTGATACCATCGTAAAAATCGAAGCCGAAATGGTTCGACGCCAATCGGGTATGGGAAATATCCACGCACATGTTGAGGCCGAGCTTTTCGCACATCTCCGCGCTTTCGCCCGGGAAAATGAAGATGTTCTGGTGGCGTTGGCCGCCAAAGTGCCAGGGAAAAGGCGCCATGGTCTGGGGGATAATCTCAACACCAACCATATCCAGCTCGCTAAGGCTGCGGGCGAAGGTATCGTATAGCCGCACCTTCTTCTCCGGTGCGAAGGGCGCGTCCATCGAGAAGCCGCCGATGTTGCAGACGATGGGCGGCCGCACCGTCTTGGGAAAATATTTCTTCAGCCTTCGGGTGACGTCGATCACGCGCTGGGTCTCGCGGATCGAGAACCGGCGGTAATCGTCATCGTCGGTGGCAAGGTCCATCAACCGGCTTCCGGAGAACAGTTCCGGCGCATGCACCACGAAGTCTATATCCATTGTGTCGCTGAAATAGTCAGCCGGATCGCGATCCATGTCGGAATAGGAGAGGTGGAATTCCAGCAGATCGGGCTTGCAGCGCGCCAGGAATGCCTTGGTGTCGTGATAGCGCACAGGAATGCCCCAGGGACGACGAAATTTGTATTGGCGCGCCTTCGCGTCGCCGGCTTCCAGGTCGGAAAGAAAGAAATAATCATCCGCCTTCATGGCGCGGCGGGTCTTGGAACCTATCAGGCGCGGCAAATGGATAGGCGGCAGGCCTTGGCCGGGACTGCGCACCAGCAGGTCTTGTGCTTCCAGTATCGCGCCTTTTGCAAGATCGCGCGACGCGACGACGCTCTTGCCAAGATTCTCGCGATTGATCAGCTCGCCTTGGCTGAGTATCCGCTCGCGCGGCATGTCCTGCGGACCTAGCGACGTTTCGACGTCGCGGATGCCGGAAACCAGCGCGGCATATTCCAACGGCTCCAGGCTGGCGGCGTGGTCGGGACCTTCCATGCTGCGGTCCAAGGTGATGTGACGCTCGATCACGATGGCACCCAACGCCACCGCAGCAAACGCAACCGCGTTGCCGCGCTCATGGCCGGAATAACCGACCAGCGGGTGCATCTCGCGCAGCCGCTCGATGAAACGCAAATTGATGTTGTGCAAAGCGGCCGGATAGGTGCTCTGGCAATGCAGCAGCACAAATTCCGCGCCTTGACCGTTGAGGAAATTGATCGCCGCTTGGATCTCGGCGCTGGTACTCATGCCGGTGGAGACTATCAGTGGCTTCTTCGTAGCCACCATCGCCGCCTGCAGTGGCAAGTTGGTGAGGTCAGCCGACGCCACCTTAAAGGCCGACACGCCGAAACCGTCCAGAACCTTCACGCTGGTCGGATCCCAGGGGGTACAAAGGTAGAGAATGCCGACACTGTTGCAGTAGTCGAGCAGCCGCTTTTGGTCCAGCGTGGAAAGCTCGAAGCGGCGCAGCAGATCGAGGGTATATTCCACCGACAGATCATCTTCGCCACCGTTTAAGCTGGAAGCGCGATAAACCTCGTCCAACTTGCGCATTTGAAACTTGGCACAATCGGCACCGGCGGCCTTCGCCGCGTCGATCAGGGCGATGGCGCGATCGAAATCGCCGTTATGGTTATTGCCGATTTCGGCAATCACGAAGCAAGGCTGGCCGGCGCCGACCTTGCGGTCGCCGATGGAGAGAGATAACTTGTCAGGCTTCGCATGCAGCATTAGATGGCTTTCACGGCTATGGCAGGCGAAGCAACCGATCCATCATCGGCATGGCGCGGCACCCGCATCCTCCAGGATTTGAGGCCTTCGGAATCAAGCATCAAGGATTCTGTCTCATAACCGATGTGACGCAAGGCATCGACCAAGCGATATCGCGCGAACGGCGGCGCGAAGAACAGGAAATACCCGCCGCCCCCGGCACCCAGTATCTTGCCGCCTTCCGCGCCGTTGGCAATGGCGTGATTGTAGATTCGGGCGGTCTCGCTGTCGCTGATCAGGCTGGAGAATTGCTGCTTGGCCACCCAGGCTTCGTGCAGCAGACGGCCATAGCGATAAACCTCGCCTCGCAGCAGAGCGCGGTGCATATCGGCCGTGAGCTCCTTCTGCCGTTGGGCGGCACGGATCGCGTCAGGCGAGGCCTGCATGGTTGCCTTTTGGTCAGCGTGAATCTCGCCGGAATGGTGGGCTTTCCCCGTGTGGCACAATACGAAACAGGCTTCCAATTCGCGAATTGTACGTTCTTCCAGCCGCAACGGCACGATTACATTCTCGCCCGCCGAGAACTCCATGAAGTTGAAGCCGCCAAAAGTCGTGGCGTACTGATCCTGCCAACCGCCAGCGATGTTCATCATCAGGCGTTCGGACTGGAACGCCATCTCGGCAATTTGGTGACGTGTCCAAGGATCGGTGCGGAATTCGTTGAAGCAACCGATGACCGCCGCCGTTACAGCTGCCGAGCCACCCAGGCCAGAGCCTACGGGAAAGTCCGCCGCCACCTCCAGCTCAAAGCCGTTCTCGGGCCGGATCAACGACACAACCGAATTTATCAAGCCCGTCTTGCCACCCAGCTTGAGGCCCGACAGGTCGTCCGCTTCGACCTCGGTCTGCAGGTCGTGGGAATAGATGCGAATGCGATTATCAGCACGCCAGCGCAGGGTGGCATGGGCGAATTTGGCGATGGTGGCGTTAATAACAACACCGCCCTCCTTAAGGAAGAAATGTGTCAGGTCGGTGCCGCCTCCGGCGAAACTGATGCGGGCGGGCGCTCGGGCCCGGGCGAAAGTTTCGGATTCCTCCTGAAGGTGGAATTCATTGCGAGAACAAACTCGCACCAGTCGACCTTCGCCGTCCAGAACCGGCACGATTTGCACCCGATGATCCAGCAATTTCAGAATCTGTTCGCGCGGCGCGCCGAGCCGCACATGCACGAAATTGCGATTCATGAAGACCGACAGCTGGGTTTGCAGATCGTTTTTCACCAACAGTTGGCGGCGAATATCTCCATCGGTGACACAGCCCTCAACGCGCCCGCCATCTGACACGATAAACAGTATGCCACGCTTGCTCTCATTGAGCTGGCGGAAAGCCTGCTCGATGGTAGCCGCGGATGAGATTGCGATAGCGCTAGAAAAGGTCATGAGTATCCGAACCGGGAAGCAATATACTAATTTTTGGTGCCAGCCGGAACTGCCGGTTTTTCCAACACCGAAACCGAAATCCAAGTCTCACGCCAGGCACCATAGCGATCCACTGCCACCAGATCGTTTGCATCGCCGTTGCCTTGCCAATCGTAACGGCGCGCACGGGTATCGTAACCGGCTTCCAGGATACGAACAGGACCGACCGCTTCGAAAAGCTTGGGGATGCCCGTGTGGGTATAGCGAAAATAGTCGCCTGGCGATTCATGGTACCGCTGGGAAAAAGGAACGATGGTGATGCACACACCGCCTGGCTTCAACAGTGCCAGCAATATCTCGGCCGCTATCCACGGCCGGGCCAAATGCTCGAAGACATTGTTGCTGTAGACCACGTCAAAGCTGCCCGCAAAATCGCGATAGGTCTCGAGGAAAGTCCGGTCACAAATGTCACCATGCAACACATGGGGTCCAGCGGGAATCAGGTCGATACAAAAATAATCGTACAAGGTATCAAACTTCCGCTTGTTGCGGGCACGAACATCGACGTCGAACGCCAGCGGCCCCGTTCCGCCCAACAAATAGGTCAGTTCTCCGTCACGGCCTCCGACATCCAGAAAGCGTAAGCGCCGCCCGGGCGCCTGGGCAGGAAGCATGTCGAGGATATAACGCCGGCTGACCTCCTCCTTGTCCAGGTTGTCTACATAGCTGGCGCGCGACGCGCCTGGCCGGCCCACCGCAATGGCGCTGTCCAGAACCAGTCGCGGGCGCCAATGCGGCGCACTGTTCCCGAGTAAAGCGTTTTTGAGATCATGGGCAAAACACCTGGCCGTGCGAAGCAGTGACAAGATCATGCCCCCGTCCCACGCAAAATGTGCTTCATCCGGTGGATCGCCAATAGCCTCATATATCTGCAATAGGCGCGCAGGTTACGCCGAAAGTGGGAGCCTCGGCCGCGGAACGCGGCTTCTTCCTGCTCAAAGAATATCCGCATCGCGGCGCCTGACACAGCGGGGGTCGTCAGCGGGCCGGGCGCGGCAACGCGCCGAAATACCGCATGTACGCCTTCTGTCCCCGAAACCAGTTGATAGCCCAGTGGAGACACCAGGCGCTCCAGCGTGTGAAGGCAAAAATGATAGAGATGTGCATAATCAAGATAGGTGCAGAAATTCCCTTCATAGTGGGCGGGATAGAAAAACAGACCCGGAACACCGACGTAAAGCAGAGCCCCTTCATCCTGCGCGGCGGCAATTTCGGCGATCAGGGCGGCAGGATCCTGCATATGTTCCAGCACTTGCTCCAGCGTGACCACGTCAAAACTGCAGTCACCACGGGCGAAAAATTCGGTGCGCACGTCCAAACCACGGTCGCGGCCATATTGTCCTGCCGCCAAATTGAGCTCAAAACCCACCACCTGTACGCTTGGATTGTTCTCAGCGATCCATCCAAGCAGGCCGCCTTCGCCGCAGCCGATATCGGCAACGCGTTTCAGCGACTGCTCCTCGCCTTTAGCCCGGACGATCTGTCCCCAAATTGTCTCGCCCTTGCTTGCCTGCAGCGAATACATGAAGCCATGTATATCGGGAATGTCGCCACGTTCGATGTCGCGATAATCCCGTTTATAGAGATCACTCAGCGCATCTTGCGACAATCGTGGATTGGTGAAAACAAAAGCACAGCTCATACAGAGATCGACGGAGATCGGCAGGCCATGCCGCTCCTGATTGGCGATATGGACGAGTTCGCTGCCGGCGCAATAGGGACAGTTGTCGAGATATTCCCAGCGATACCGATTGGCCAGATTGTTATGCAGGCGTTTGCGCGCCTCCAGATGTCCAAAGTTGACGAACCAATCCGGAACCTGGGGAAGATGATCGTAAATCCAGGACCGGCGGATCAGCGGCGTCATTTTGCCAGGGGGCTGGATCACAACAGGGCTCCGTCCGCCGACCCGGAAAAGAAGGACGGCATCGGTCGCACGAAAGGCAGGGCTTGTTCGCGGCGGGCAGCTACCATCAAGACCGCGTCATTGGGCAGGAGGATAGTTTTGTGCGAAAGAGTAGGGCCGAATCGCAGCGAAAAAGCGTCCGCATCCACCAGACATAGCTCCTGGGGTTGTATCGGTGTGAAGGTGCCTAAGCGGCGTCCTACCAGGCGGTGGAGACGGCGCAGCCAGGGCGATATGCCTTGGCCGGTCGCTGGCACGCGGCTCTCCATGGCTAATATCTCGAAGCCATTTTGCAGATAAAAATCCCTGAACAAGAGGGGATTGAAACAATAATAGGCGCGCCCGAAATAGCCGGTCAGTGCGGAAAGATGGAAGATCGAGCCATGCTGTTTCAGCAAGGCAAGGCAGTTTTTTAATACAGCTGCCACGTCGAAGCAGCAATGAACCGTCCCCGCATCAACGACGATGTCGAACTGCCCTCCAAGCGCATCCGGGAGCGGCTCATGAAGGTCCAGGGTAATGGTAGGAGCGCCCATGACATCCAGCGTTTCCACCCGCGCCAATCCAAGCTCTTGAGCAAACCGGGCCAGATCGGCCCGATTGTCGCCTGTGGCCCATTGGGTGTGGAACCGGCAATCTCCCAGGATTGCAATGCTGGCGCCAGGAAAAAGGCTCTGCTCCCGGCCAATAGCGGCGATACGTTCGAAGAACGCAGCGTCTATCCCCATGTAATCACTCCAACTTCGGCGGCCACCCAGTAGCACGCAGGGACTGGGACCACCATTGCGGTGACTTTCCGGGCCGGCAACGGTATATGTGACTTCCTGCTTCTATACAAAGCCATTGTTTTCCAAATACTTAGGCCATGAAAAGCATTGTGACGGGCGCGTCCGGTCAGGTGGGGACATATTTGGTATCGCTGCTGGCAGAGGGCGGTCATGCCGTGACCGCGTTCGACCGCACGGAATCGATCGTTCCAGCGTCGGTACGTGTCCAGACTGGCGATATCTGTGACAACGCCTCGCTGGATGCCCTGCTCGAAAGTGAATGCGACGTTATTTTTCACCTTGCCGGGCTGAACGCGCTGCACCCAGCCCAGGAAATCCACCAGGTGAATGTCGAAGGCACCATCGCCCTGCTGGCCGCCGTGGAGAGGCGCAATCGCCCCGTCTGCGTGATTGTGATGAGCTCAAGTGCGGTTTACGGCCCTTCCCAAGATGATCCCATCCTGGAAAATTCCCGGCTTGATCCGCAGACCCCCTATGGCCGCAGCAAGGCCGAAGCAGAATCGATCGCGCAGCGCCACGCCTCCGCCGGACTCGATGTGCGCATCGCCCGCCCCTTCAATATCATCGGGCCGGGCCAATACGCGCCTCTGCTCTACAACAAGGTGGCGGCAGAACTCGTAGAGATAGCACGCGGCGCTCGACCATTGCGTCTGGAGTTGGGCAACCTTCAGTCGTTCCGGGATGTGATCGACGTACGTGATGTGGTCCGCGGCCTCGTCGCAATCGCACAATCCGGAATAGCCGGCGAGGCCTATAACATCTGCAGCGGTATGGCGACGTCGATGAAGACGATTGTGGACGAACTGGTGGCGCAGTCGGGCCTCGCCTTGACCGTCAGCAGCGCACCACCCAACGTCACGGATATCGCCTATCAACGTGGCTCTAGCACCAGACTCAACACCGTATCGGGGTGGACGCCGCAAGTGCGCTTGGACGTTTCCTTACGCGACACGCTGGAATGGTGGCGCCATCTTGCCGCTCGCAGAAATACCGCTTAAGGAAAGCCAGAAAAGGAACATCTTTTCATGAAAGCCGTAGTACTTGCCGGTGGTAAGGGTACCCGTCTCGCGCCCTATACCACCGTGCTCCCGAAGCCCCTGATGCCGGTCGGTGATATGCCGATCTTGGAGATCTTGATCCGGCAACTGCGCAATCATGGCGTAACCGAAGTCGTGCTATGCGTGGGCTATCTGGCGCCACTGTTGGAGGCCTATTTCGGCAACGGCAATAGGTTGGGCGTCGCAATCCGCTATTCTCATGAAACAGAACCCCTTGGAACGGCCGGTCCTCTGGCGCTACTGAGCGGCCTCGATGACACATTCTTTGTCATGAATGGCGACCTGCTGACTACAATAGATTTCAGTGCGATGCTCAGGTTCCATCGTGCGCACGGCAAGATCGCAACTCTTGGTGTCGCAGACAAGAAAGTAAAGATCGATCTTGGCGTCATCGAAACATCCAGCGATGGTCAGCTGATCAACTACATCGAAAAACCTCAGATGAACTACAAGATCAGCATGGGCATTTACGTGTTCGAGCCGGCGGTGCTGAACTATATCTCTGGCTCCGGCCGTATCGACCTGCCCGATCTCCTCCTGAAACTTGTCAAGGACCGGCAACCGCCTGTCGCCTTCGATTCCAACTGCGAATGGTTGGACATCGGACGAACGGAAGACTATGCGGCAGCGTCCACCGAATTCGAAACGAACCGCGCCCTTTATCTGTGGGAGAAACAGCCGTGAACTGGACGGGAAAAAAGGTCCTCGTAACTGGCGCGGGCGGGTTCATCGGCAGCCATTTGACCGATATGTTGGCGCGGCGCGGCGCCGACGTGCGCGCCTATGTGCGATACGGCAGCCGTGGCAGCTTCGGGTGGCTGGAGGATTTGGACAAGGAGGTTTATCGCAGCCTTGAACTCGTCCAGGGCGACTTGCGCGACGCAGACAGCGTGATGCGCGCCGTCAAGGGCAGCGAGGTGATCTTTCACCTCGGCGCCATGATCGCAATTCCCTATTCCTATGTGAATCCGGCGGAAGCCGCACAGGTCAATGTCAATGGGACACTCAATGTACTCAATGCCGCGCGCCTGTTCGGCATCGAGAAGATGGTCCATACTTCAACCAGCGAAACCTACGGCACAGCGCAATATGTGCCGATCGACGAGAAGCATCCCTTGCAGGGCCAATCGCCCTATTCGGCTAGCAAAATCGGCGCCGACAAGCTTGCCGAGGCGTTTTTCCGGTCCTTCGACTTGCCCGTGGCCATAATCCGGCCATTCAATACTTTTGGGCCACGCCAATCGGCGCGGGCGGTCATCCCCACTGTAATCGTGCAAGCGCTTACCGGGACCAAGACGCGGCTTGGCTCACTGACGCCCACGCGCGACTTCACCTTTGTCGAGGATACGGCGCGCGGGATGATCTGCGCCGCCGAGGCGCCCGAAGTGGTAGGTACCGTAACCAATCTCGGCAACATGAAAGAGATCGCCATCGGCGATCTGGTCACGCTAATCGCGCGCCTGGTTGGAAAGCCGCTGGAGATCGAGCAGCAGAATAGCCGTGTCAGGCCGGAAAAAAGCGAAGTCGAGCGGTTGTTGGCCGACAATAGCCGGGCGCGCGAAGTGTTGAAGTGGACGCCGCAGGTGAGCTTGGAAGACGGACTTAGGACAACCATCGACTGGTTGCGCGAGCATTTGGCGGAGTATCGCCGTGCTCAGACGGAATATGTCATCTGAGCGATGACACCGCGTCCACTCACCATCGTCTTCGCAGTCTGCCACCCGGATGATGAGGCAATCTGGGCAGGGGGTCTGCTGTGTGAACTGGCGCGCATCCCCTTCATGCGATGCTTTGTCATCTGTCTGTCGGGTCAGGATCCCGCCTCGCCGCGGCTGAGGGAATTTGAAGCCGCCCGCCTCGCGGCCGGCTATGCCGGCGGCATGATCTGCGGCGGACCGTTGCGGCAGGCCTTGGAGCCTCTGCCGCCGTTGGCAAACACGCTGAAGCAGGGGCTGGACCAGCTTGGGATTGCGGCTGACACGATAGACCTTCTCATCACACATTCGCCCTATGGCGACGAGCATCTCAATCCGCACCATGTCCAGGCGCACCGTGAGCTTAAGGCGTGGTCTGCGAACCGGGGAATTGGTTTTGCCCACTTTGCCTGCGTCGCACTGCCGGACGTCGCACACCGCTCGCTTCTCAAGGATTTGCGCCGCATCGGAACGTTGCGGCTGTTGCAACTGGCGCGATGCCGGGGGCCCGCGGGAACGCCACGCTATTTTGTTCAGTTCGCCAGCGACCCTGCCGCAAAGCTGCGCCTCGTCCAGTGCTATGCCTCCATCGGTATCGCTGAACATGAACAGAGCTACACCATGTTTTCCAATCCGTGCGAAGCCCTATATCTTCAAGACGACCGGGCGCTTGTGCCGATCAGCGCGCTGATGGCGGCCATGCAAGCGCCGGGTTCGTCGCCGCTGGTGGAAAAGCGCGGATTCGCGCAACGCGCAATCCGCAAAATGCGCCGGATGATGAAAAGGACTGCCTGATGGCCTGCATCCTCAAGGAGCGCTGCGGCGAAAGCCCCGGCATCATAGCTTTCACCCATAATGAGGTCGTGAACAGCTCATTGCTGCGCACGCCGCGCATCCGGACGCGCCTGACGGAAAACGCGCGGCTGGGCCGCTGGCTATACGGCACCCAGATCCAGGGAGACTGTTCCTGGTTGAAGGAATGGCCGCTTGACCCGTGGCAATCCTTCATCCTGTGGCCGAAACCAGATGAACCGTACCTCGCCAATGTCCCCAGGGACATGCTGCTCGACCTGAATTGCGTCAATTTCCTGCCGGATTACCCAGCGTCCGCGCTTGAGCGCAATGTCGACCTTTGCATCATTTCACGCCCATCCGTGATCAAGCGCATCCACGAAACACTTCTCACCATTCGCGCCTTGATGGATTTGCGCCCCAGTCTCACCGCAACCTTGGTGGTTCCGGACATGCGCCACATCGAGCTGGGAATGCGTACCTATGCGGCCCAGAACATCGACCAGCGATATTTCGATCTGCCGTTGCGCCTGTTTTCCGCCAAGGAACTGAAGCAGCTATCCTTCATATCCACGTCGGAACAGGCTTTCGGCCGCTTTCCCTTGGCGCAGGGAGTCATGACCGACATCCTGGCGCGCGCGCGCTTTATGTACCTTGCCTCCCACAAGGAAGGCACCCCCCGGGTCATTGCTGAAGCGCTCTTGACTGGCACGCCTTGCATCGTGTCACGCCACCTCGTATCGGGCATCCTGTCCACATTGAACGGGAAAAATGCCATGGCTGTCGATGATGAGCCGGCTGTCGCGGCCCGCCAGATCGACGAAGCGCTGGAAAACTATAGTCGCTACAAAGTTGACGTGGATGCCGCGCGCCAGACTTTCTCCGCCACTGTAAATCGGCCCAAATTGCAAGCCTGGCTAGGCAATAAAATCGAAGCAATGAACAGACCGCTGCAAGGGCGCTGGTTTCTGGACGATCTCAGCTTGCGCCTCGCAAGTCATGGCCGCCGCATGAACCTGCAATTCGGGGACAGGGAAGACACGTTGCACGCATGGATGGATAAGATTGAGACCCTGGGCGCCCCGGGCGCACCCGATCCTTATGACGAAGATGCGCTGTTTGGAACAAGCAATTTGAACCGGCCGGCAATCACATCGCCCCTGCTTCGTCAAATTGCCAAGGGACGTCATCTGGCGGCACGAATCCGGCGTCGCCTTACGTCCTAGCCGACTTGTTCCGTACTCCAGGTTACCGGCGCGATGACATGTCCCAAACGGGCTTGCTGATACCCCTTGCTCTTGGTGTCTTCCGATAATTCTTCGACATCGAACTCCGCGATCCCGTCGTAATCGGCGAATAATTCGGCAGGAATTCCCGACGCAATTCGCACCGAATAGTGGCCGGCTTTGAGGAAGCTGGGTGGAATGCGCATCGTGCTGCAGAAGACCCCGGGTTCGCGGCGCGGCATCGTCGAGAGATGGTCGGTATCGTGGGTGTTGAAGACAGGCATGAAATTGCGTGACAAGGTCAGCGCCAAGTCCATGCCTTCCGCCGGTTCCCGCAGGCGATAGGTGACCGCCACCTGCACCTCGTCATGTATGTCGAAATTCGCGGCCGTCTCGCCCTTTTTGTTCGCGACGGCAACAGACAAAAGTGCAAACCGCCCGCCGCGGTCCTCCAGTTCGAACACGCCTTTGTTCGCACCCAGCAATTTGCCGTAACCCTCGATGGCGGGTCCGACCAGGCCAGTAAGGGCGACACGACCGCCATCCAAAAGCACGCCATGCGTGCAAAGTTCGGCGATCGCACCCATATTGTGGCTGACCAGAACAACGGTGCGCCCTGACTTCGCCACATCCTGCATCTTGCCCAGGCACTTCTTCTGGAAAGCGGAATCGCCCACCGCAAGCACCTCATCCACGAATAGAATTTCCGGCTCCAAATGCGCCGCCACGGCAAAGGCAAGGCGCACAAACATACCAGAAGAGTAGAATTTGACGGGCGTGTCGACGAATTTTTCGATTTCGGCAAAGGCGATGATTTCATCAAATTTCGAAGTTATTTCCGAACGGCGCATCCCAAGAATTGCGCCATTCAAAAACACATTTTCGCGTCCCGTCAGTTCTGGGTGGAAGCCGGTTCCCACTTCAAGCAAGGAACCGACGCGGCCGCGGATCTCGGCATGGCCTTCGGTGGGCTCGGTGATACGCGACAGTACTTTCAGAAGCGTACTCTTGCCGGCGCCGTTGCGGCCAATCAGCCCGACAACTTCGCCTTGCTTTACCTCGAAAGAAACGTCCTTCAGCGCCCAATGGTCTCGTTCGTCCTGAACGGACGAAGTGGATCGCCGGAACGGAGCCATGACCGCGTTGGCAATGGCATCTCGCATCGTACTGTAACCAGCCTTGCGGGCACCGGTCTGCATACGAAAGCGCTTACCCAGTCCTTCGACCCGAAGGGCGACATCATTCATGAACAGATAACCTCAACAACCATGCCCCAATAGATATTTGCCTGAGCCGAATAGCCAAAACCATTCCTTGCAGGCACCACGCCGGTCGGCGGTACCGCCACCCCGAAACGGAAACGTCGATCAAGGCAGGGGATAGCATAAAGGCCGCCCAAAGCTAGCCTTTTTTCCCATCCGCCAGCTCCCGAAGCTCCCGGCAAGCCGCATCAAGCGCGCTATCACCGCGATAGCGGAAAAAGTGCTCGGCAACAGCTTGCATACCCACCTGGAAACGCGCCGGCGCGGCGGAGTCCGTTAATAACGCCACCAGAGCCTGCCTGGCCTCGTCAGGATCGCGAATCTCCAGCCCCGCCCCCGCGGCGGCAACGTCTGGCCTATAGCGCGCAAGAGCCGTGGTGTTGAAAATAAGTGGCACCACCCCCGCCGCGATGCTTTCCAGAATTGTCGTCGAATATATCGACACAGAGACCGGAACCTTCGCCAGCGCTTGCGCAAGCGTAATCTGTGACGGGCTTTCGATCCGGATATTGGGGAAGCGGGCAAGACGTGTGACAACCGCTGAGGGGAGAGGAACGGTGGGATGCGGCCGCATATAAACCGGAATATGGGGCATTGCCGCCGCCGCCTGCTCAGCTAGCAACAGTAATGCCTGGGTGGCACTGCGCTCGCCAAGCCAATCGCTGAATCCTTGCAAGAAGAAAAGTACGCCAACGCGCGTCGTCGTGTCCGTTCTCTCGGCGAGATTATGATTTCCCACGGCGATAAATTGTTGGGCCGGATTGGTGGGCGCGAGCAATTCAGCGAAACCGTCGCCCCAAACCAGCATCAGATCATAGGACATATTGCGAAACCCGGGATGCTGGATCGGCGACCAGCCTTGCTGCACACAGGCTGTCTTTCTGCCTTGCGCGTGAGCAACGCGATGGACGACCTCATCTTCGGGACTGTTGCCTTCCGGCACGACGATAAGGCGTGCCGAAGAGCCGGTCAGGCTTGTGCGAAAGGACTGCGCGCGCATGGCAAGATATTTGCCGGCGTCGCCGAGCGCGCGCCCTAGCGGTCCCTCGAGTACCGCACTGGCGCTGTAGGTACGACAGGGAAAGCCCCACACCGAAATGGCATTCAGGAGTTCCGGCTGGTCGGCAGGCGCCAGGAAGGCGCAATCCCTGCCCAAGCGTTCCGCGAAAGGTCGAAAATACTGTGCGAACCGCAGCGACCGCGCCATAAAGAGAATAGCCGCATCCCCATGTGACATCTGCTTTTGGTCGATAGAGGACGGACGCGGAAAAATTCCGCGCTTGATGCGGCGCGCCAGCCGGTAAAGCGCAAGACGAATGTTGACGATCGCCAGGGCCCGCCCGCGCGCAAATCGGTGGCGGGCGAGCAACATGGCATCCAATCCGCCCAAGCTCGCAGCGGCCGCCATCTCCGAAGGATTGTGGAAAAGCCGCTCCAGAGCGGCGTCGTGAACGCAGCTGAAATACATACCGACTTCGAAAGCGTGCGAAAGGTCCAGGCCGGCATATGAAAAAGTGGCGGGATCGCGGCGCCGTCGCGAAGCCACCAGATCCAGGATGGCGGCCGTCAATGCTTGGTGAAAGAGGGGGTGTTTTCCTCCGTCTTCAGCCGGAAACATCCCGGTTACCCCTTGTGTGGTGTTGCCCCATGACCCTTGAAAAAGCTGGAAATATCAGTGTATTGCAGAGTATCTCCTGTCATGTGGTAAATTACCAGCTTCACGCCGTCCAAAGGCCTAACCGTTATGACGAATACCCTTACGCATGCCGAAGCTTTCCCGGCCCAGCACATAACCCGGATTGAGCCTACAAAAGGCTGGCGCTTTCTGGACATCGGTGAAATATGGTTCTACCGCGAGCTGCTTTTTTTTCTCACCTGGCGCGACATTCAAATTCGCTACAAGCAGACGGCAATCGGCGTGGCATGGGTGGTGATCCAGCCACTCGCCTCTATCAGCGTTTTCAGTCTTTTCTTCGGCCGGCTTGCGAAAATTCCGTCTGATGGCGTGCCCTACCCCCTGTTCGTCTTCGCTGCGCTCCTACCTTGGCAGGTTTTCGCACGCGCGATGTCGGAAGCGTCCAACAGCCTTGTGACGGATCAGCGTCTTGTGAGCCGCGTCTATTTTCCCCGCATCCTTGTACCGGTCGCCTCGGTGACGGCAGCCGTCTTCGATTTTATCATCACCTTTCTGTTGTTCCTGCTTATGATGCTGTTCTACGGCATTCATCCAGGCTGGGCAGTTTTGACACTGCCGATATTTCTCGTCCTCATGGTTGCGACGGCGTTGGGCGTGAGCTTCTGGCTTGCCCCACTCAACATCGAATATCGCGACGTCGCTTACGTCCTGCCCTTCCTCACCCAGTTGTGGCTGTTCCTGACGCCGGTGGTTTATCCCGCCACTCTGGTACCGGAAAAATGGCGCTTCCTGTACGGCTTCAATCCCTTGGCTGGTGTCGTGGAGGGCTTTCGCTGGGCGCTCTTGGGCATCGGACCTGGGCCATCTCCCATGCTGCTGGTCTCGGCCGTCATGGCAATATTCCTTCTTCTTACGGGAATCTTGTGGTTTCGCCGTCGCGAACGTACTTTCACCGATGCGGTCGGTTCGGGCGGACGATGAGCATCTTCTGGGAAAGTCGTTGCAACTAGCGAACGAAGGACCCGTTCGCTTTGACGTTATCGCAGATTTGGCCGCGAGTTCGATTCATGAACGCCCACGCCCCACCGGAAAGCAATGGTTCCGCCCTCGCCGCGGCAGCGGGCACGTTGATGGACCGAATCTGGCAAACGGTGCGGCGGAAAAGAGGGCGTTCGGCCATATCGGCGGGCAATCATGGCCATCTGATTCGGCAATTGCGACATAGTGGTTTTGCTGTCCTTCCGAACCATTATAGCGCAGATCAATGCGCACGCATGGTCGGGGAAATCGATCGCATTATCGAGACGCAGCCTGAAGCGGTCCGGCGTGACGCGACAGATGCGGATCATCGGGTCTTCGGCGCGGAGCACGCCTCATCGATACTCGCGGAATTTCACAACGATCCGACACTGTTGAGCATAGGCGAAACCTATCGGCGCGATAAATTGCGGAATTTCAGCACCTTGGCCGGCCGCTTGCGTGCAAAGCCCGGAAATTTGGGATCAGGACAGGGCTGGCATCGCGACGCTTTCCATTTCCAATTCAAGGCGATGGTTTATCTGACGGATGTCACATCGCGAAACGGACCATTCCAATTCCTTTCTGGGTCACATCGCGCGCTTCAGGTCGTGCGCGATACACTCACCGGGCATCTGGACGGCGCACCACGAAGCCGGATTACAGAGGGACAGGCACAGCGCCTCATCGCCGCAAACCCGACCCGCCTGCAAACCTTTACGGCCAATCGCGGCACAGTGATCCTGTTCGACAGCAGCGGCATCCATCGCGGCGCGCCCATTGAATCCAGCGAACGCTACGCTCTGACCAATTACTATTTCGAACCGGACCAGATTACGGCACAGCGCTTCGACGAGTTCGCACCCTTTGCACGAAGCGTCCCGCATGGCTCTATTTGACATGGAAACAATGTTTTTCGTCACCCCATCCTCTTTCTTCCGTTCAAATCCGCCTGAATCGAGCGCAAGGTGCGCGTAGCGGTGCCATGGATAGCCGGGACGGCCTGGCTGGGAGGATGGAATTACTTCCTCAACATGGCGCGAGTTTGCCGCCGCTTCGCACCCGACATCGAATTCGCGCTGCTGTGCGAGGGTGAACTCGAGCCGGCCTTCCGCGCCGAGCTTGCAGCGGAAAAGATTGCGCTCTTGCCGCCGGTACCTCTCCGTCGCCAAGGTTACGTGAAGGGCTATTTGGGCCTGCAAGACCGCGCGACACAAACACTGCTGCGCGATGCGGGCATCGCCGCCGTCTTTGAATTGATACCGCTACGGACCCGGTATGGCATACCTGCATTGGCCTGGATCCCGGATTTCCAGCATCGCCGGCTGCCCGCTTTCTTTCCTCGGCGCGAAAGATTGCGGCGTGACCTGATCTACCGCACTCGACTACGGCTGAACCGTCACGCCATGCTGTCCAGCCACGCGGCATTGGAGGATATGCAAGCCTTTATACCCAAGCCCCGCGCGCAGGTGCATATTGTGCCATTCGCCGTCTTGCTGACTGAGGAAATCACCAGCGCATGCATTGCGGATGCCCTGAAGCACCACAGCCTGCCGCCGGTCTATTTTTTCTTGCCCAATCAGTTCTGGCAGCACAAAAACCATGAGGTTGCTTTGCGCGCGCTGGCGCTTGCCGTAAAACAAATACCATCGACCATGCTGGCACTGTCCGGACAGGCGGTGGACGTCCGCGCGAGCGGCTACGCAGCGGGCTTGATGCAATTGGCGAACGATCTGGGCATTTCCGCCAATTTGCGGATTCTTGGCACGATCTCGCATAAAGATCTTCTGGTGCTTACTGCAGGCGCACACGCCCTCGTCAATCCCTCTCTTTTCGAGGGCTGGAGCACCACTGTTGAAGAAGCCAAGGCTCTTGGTACTCCGATGATCCTGTCGGACCTGGACGTCCATCGCGAGCAGGCCGCAAGTGATGCCGTGTACTTTCCAAGGTCTTCACCGCAAGCGCTAGCCGAGGCGCTGGTGGAAGCCATGCGCGCTCCCATCGCAAATACCGAACCCCGCCGCGCCTATGCTAATCTGCGCGCGCAGGAAAACTGCCGGGTCTATGCGCAGAAGCTGCGGGCGGCACTGGCTGCCACCGTCGCGGATGGCATTTAGCCTTTGAGAAGGGCGCGGGCGGCAGCTGCTGTTGCCGCAATCCCCGCCAAGGCATCGACCGGTGGCGGCACCTGCAGCACGGCGCTTGGCTGGCCCACCAGATGCACCGGATCGCCTAGCCGGGTTTCCCCCGTGAACCGGATATCCGCCTCAGCACCGAAACCCGACAGGATCGCCTTCGCGACGGCGGCGATGCTGGTGGCGCGGCCCGTCGCCCCGTTCAAGGCCGGGGCTTGCGGCGAAGCCAACGCGACGGCCGAGGCCAGCATGGCAGCGGCAGTCTCGATATGGACCCAATCGCGCGTTTCCGCCCCGGTGCCACCCAGGGATAGTGTCTGCGCACCGCCCGAGAGCCGCGCACACAACTCCCAGACCAATTGCTTGTGAACGCCCGGACCATAGACGGAAAACAGCCGCACGGACGCAACCCTCAGGCCGAAGTTTCGCGCAAAGCTTTCACCCGCCAGCTCCATCATCATCTTGTGACAGCCATAGGGGGAGAGCGGGGCGCGCGGCGCGGTTTCCGGGATCGGCAGCTGGATGGCGTTGCCATAGACCGCCGCGCTGGAAGTCAGCACCACCGCGGCCTCCGGTGCCTCCTGCCGGACCCATTCCAGCAGCCGCACGCTGGTGGCAACGGTGCGGGCGAAATCCTCGGCCGGGGCTGTCAATGAGGGGCCCACCGTTGAGCCGCCCGCCAAGTGGATGACCGCGTCGGGCCGCGATTGCCGCGCCGCTAGAGCTTTCAGGTTGGATGCTTCAATCTCGCCATTGATCCAGTCCGCAAGTGGCAAACCCTCTGGTGCGGCGCCATGGCCCAGGCCAATGACCCGCGAACCATTGCCCGCCAGCCTGCGAACCAAATGTTGACCAATGGCGCCGGCTGCGCCGGTGACAAGGACGATATTCATGACCGTTTCCGTGCCAGAAAGGCGATGTGCCGCCCGGGATGACGATAAAGCCGGGACAACAGACTACCCAGCGGCGGATAGAGCAAAGATGTAGACAATAGCGAGGCTGCCGCCGCAGCCAGCGGACCGGGCAACAACCGGCCCGCCACGGCGCGCACGATGCCGCGCGAAGTCTGGGGCGCATAATTGAAGGCGGCTCCGAAATGCCCCCATTGGCGTACGATCTGTAAACCTGCGTGTGCCAACGCGGCGCGATAGCGCGCCTCGCTATAGGCATTCTCCCCGCCATACAGTCTGTGCAGCGGATGTTCGCCAAAAAAATGGGCACGCTGCGCCTCGTCATCGGCGACATGATCGCGGAAGGAAAAAAACCGTCCTCCCGGCTTGAGCAACCGCGCCATTTCCCGCGCAAAAGCGTCGAGGTCACGCGCGTGATGCACCACCTGACGGGCGATCACCAGGTCGAAGCTTTGTGCCGGCAGGGAAACCTGCTCTCCGAAATTCTCCAGCACTCGAATGTTGGTTGCGGTTCGCCGCGCCAGATCGCGAATCGCCCCCGCACCAACCAGTTCGGACGCGTCCGGCTCCAGCGCCGACACGGTCCAGCCATCCCGGGCCAATGCATAAGAGACAATACCGTTGCCAGCACCGACATCCAGCACGGCGCCCGGCCCGTGCCCAATCACCCGGCGTACCGAGTGCCACTCCGCACTTTCGTGGTAGCGCGCCGCCGCCCTTTCCAGCGGCGCGTCGTAATAGCTGTCGCGGACCAGTCCGGCGGACTGCGGGTCGGCGATCAGCCGCCGCACCGCCTCCTCCCAGCTGACGCGCGTCTCTGTCGTCACGTTGCCGCCCCCCTGAGACTGCTCCATGCCGCGCGGGCCCATCGGACCTTGCGCGCCTCGGTACGCAGGAAATCCTGTATCGCCGATTGCGCGGCCGCGTCCAGAGTGACCGTCGGCGGAAAAGTTGGAGCCGTGTCCATCACTGTATGCAAGGGACGCAGCAGGCGGCCCAACCGCGAGGGCGCGTGGGTCGCGGTATCGTCTTCGCCGATGTTGGTCACCATGGAACGCGGCGGGAATAAGCCCAGCGCACCGGCACGGAACATGCTCCACCACCAACGCACCGCCCAGCTGTCCACCCCGCCCGCCATCTGGCGTTCGAGCATGTCGGCATAGGGATAGGCACCCCCGAAATCGAAGCGGGCGCGCAGCTCCGCATCCTGGGCCAGGGATTGCCACCCATGCGCCTCGGCATCGAACTGGTCCCAGGCTCGTTTCCACGTCGCCCACCCCCAGGACGTCGCGAAATTCAGGAACATCCCGCTCTGGCGGCGGCGAAAGGCGGGCACCGCAAACTGGTGGGCAGACACCTGCCATACCTGCGCCGTGTCAGCGTAATTTTCCAGCGCCCGATTGAACCATGTCAACAGCGCCGGCGAAGCCAGCAGATCGTCTTCGATTACAATGACGCGGCCAAAGCGGTCGCAAAGCCGACCTACGCCTGCGATGATGGAATTGGCCAAACCGAGATTGGCCGCAGATTTGATCACTGTCATGTTGGGCGTCTGCCGCGCCGCCACCAGGCTTCGTACCGCCGCGACATCGGCTTCCGCTCCGGGGCGGGGACCATCGGAAAAAATGAAAACCGGGCTTTGTGAAAAACCATCGCAGCGCTCCAGCCGGTCCAGGGTTTTCATCAAATGGCGTGTCCGCCGATATACAAACAGCGCCACGGGAGCCAGGGGCAACGTCATCAAAGGACCCGAGAATTTGCGCCGGCCGACCGAATGCCGCCGGCAAACACGTGAGCGGGGTACATATACCGTCCTCCCCTGAAAGGAAGCAATATAGCACACATAAGTTAAGTATCTGATTTGTATTGATTTTTTCTGACTTTCGGGATAGCCGGAAGGGCTGGCCGCGAATAGTCTTGCCGAAAAGCCCCGCAACGGCATATTGCGGCCGGGTATCATGTTCCAATCGTTCATCCGCCAGCCGTTCTATCTGCCGTTCCAGCTTCTGCGGAAGCTGAAAGAGCGTGCGGCCATGCAGCGCCACCGCAACTTCGCAATGTTGGCGCCTGGCGCGAAGGTGCTTTCCGATGGCTGGATCATCAATCCCCGCGACAGGGATAAAATCCATATCGGAGAAAACAGCATCATCCGGGGAGAGTTGCTGGTTTTTCCCCATGGCGGCCGAATCACCATTGGCGACTGGTGCTTTGTGGGGCACGGCTCGTTCATATGGTCGGCTGCCCAAATCACCATCGGCAACCGTTGCCTGATCTCACACCGGGTAAATATTCATGATACCGACAGCCATTCCGACGACCCGGATCTGCGCCACAAGCAATTCGTCGCGATCGCCACTTCGGGCCAGCCCGCGACACTGCCGGATGTCCGCGCCGCTGCGGTCAACATCGCCGATGACGTATGGATCGGCTTCAATGCCAGTATCCTCAAGGGTGTCCAGGTCGGGCGCGGCGCCATCATTGGCGCGGGGTCGCTGGTGAACAAGGATGTTGCCCCTTGGACGATGGTTGGGGGAAATCCGGTGCGCATCATACGCCATCTTGAGCCGCGGGTTTGACGCGGACTAGGGGTGCGATGCTAGACGTTGGCTGTACTGGGAGAAGTTGAAGGATGGCGCCGTTTCGAACTTTGCTTGCGCGCTTCCAATCCTACGCCGCCAAGCTGACGATGATTCAGAACGGATTGGATCAAAACAAGATTCTCGCCGGGCGACTGCTGGCGGCGCAAATCGCCCAGCAGGATGTGCGCGATATTCATGAAGTAGAGTTCAAGGTCTTCTCGCAGTTCGGCGAGGACGGCATCCTGCAGTACCTGATCCGGCAGACCGGCATTCAGGCGGATGAACGCAGTTTCGTCGAGTTCGGGGTAGAGAATTATACCGAATCCAATACCCGTTTCCTGCTGTTGAATAACAATTGGCGGGGCCTGGTGATCGACGGGTCGGCAAGTCATGTCGCCAGCATTAAGGGCAGCGAGCTGTACTGGCGTCACGACCTCACCGCGCTTGCTTCCTTCATCACCGCCGAAAATATCGATGGGCTGATCAAGGGAGCGGGTTTTGGTGGCCGTATTGGGATTCTCAGTATCGACATTGATGGCAACGACTATTGGGTGTGGGAGAAGATCGTGACTGCCGACCCGGTGATCGTGGTGGTGGAATATAACAGCGTATTCGGCGCGGAACGGGCGGTGACGACACCTTACGATCCCGCGTTCAACCGTACCCAGGCGCACTATTCCAATCTCTATTGGGGCGCATCGATCAAGGGGTTCCAGCATCTTGCCGCACGCAAGGGCTATGCCTTGGTCGGATCGAACAGTGCGGGGAACAATGCCTTCTTTGTCCGCCGCGACAGGCTAGGTTCCATCCCCGAACTCACACCTGACCAAGCTCATGTCGAATCCCGTTTTCGCGATTCGCGTGATAGAGCCGGCCAGCTCGCCTTCCTGTCGGGCCGGGACCGGCTGGCCTCGATGAAGGAAATGCCGCTGATTGACGTCGAAACCGGCCGACAAATATCCATCTCAGAATTGTGAGCCGACCACCGCATTCCGGGGTGAAAACCGCCTTTTCCCTCCCCCGTTTGGGCGTCCTGGTATTTCCTGCCAACCCAGCCTTGCCGCCCGCCACCAACGCCATTACAGATCACTCCGGCAGGAGGCGAGGCCGCAGTGCCGCCCGTCGACCCATTTTCTTGGTGCGGGAAAAGGCGGCTAGCCGCAGCGGGCGAGCATTCGGGAGAGTATTTTGACACAACGCAGAGCTCTCATTACGGGCGTGACCGGACAGGACGGGGCCTATCTGGCCGAGCTTCTGCTCGCCAAAGGCTATGAGGTCCATGGCGTCAAGCGCCGATCCTCCTCCTTCAATACCGGCCGGGTCGATCACCTTTACCGCGACCCGCACGACAGCGCCCATGGCTTCTATCTACATCACGGCGACGTTACAGATTCCACCAACCTGATCCGCTTGGTGCAGGAAACACACCCGGATGAAATCTATAATCTGGCGGCTCAAAGCCATGTGCATGTGAGTTTCGAGACCCCGGAATATACCGCCAACGCAGACGCTATCGGCTCGCTGCGCATGCTGGAAGCGATCCGCATTCTGAAGCTGGAATCGAAGGTGCGATACTACCAGGCTTCGACATCGGAACTGTACGGCAAGGTGCAGGAAATCCCTCAACGTGAAACAACCCCCTTCTATCCCCGCAGCCCCTATGCCGTGGCAAAGCTCTATGCTTTCTGGATCACGGTGAACTATCGTGAAGCGTACGGCATGCATGCGTCCAACGGCATCCTGTTCAATCACGAAGGCCCGACCCGCGGCGAAACCTTCATCACCCGCAAGATCACTCGCGCCGTCGCTGCCATTCATCACGGCCTGCAGCACCGCTTGTTCGTGGGAAACTTGGATGCCAAGCGCGACTGGGGCCATGCCCGCGATTATGTCGAAGGCATGTGGCGCATTCTGCAGCAGGAAAAATCGGACGATTACGTACTGGCCACCGGCGAAGCTCATTCGGTGCGCGAGTTCGTCGAGCTGGCATTCGCCCATACCGGGCGGCAAATCGTATGGAAAGGCGCCGGTCTGAACGAGAAAGGCATCGATGCCAAGAGCGGTGACACTCTGGTTGAGGTTGATGAACGATATTTCCGGCCCACCGAAGTGGAGTTCCTGCTGGGAGATCCCACCAAAGCGGAGAAGATTCTCGGCTGGAAGCACACGACAAGCTTTCGCGACCTTGTGACTGAGATGATGGAAAGCGACCTTAGGACCGTGCCAGCCGAGATGCATATACGGGGACCGCAACTGCCGTGACCGTGACCAACGAGGCGGCACGCGTCCCTTACGACCTGGGCGGTAAGCGCGTCTGGGTAGCAGGACATCGCGGAATGGTCGGCGCCGCCCTGGTGCGCCGGCTGGCTCGGGAAGACTGCACGACCCTGACCGTCGGCCGCGATCAAGTTGATTTGCGCGACCCCCAGACGGTGCAGGCATGGATGAAACAGGCCCAGCCGCAGACCGTGGTACTGGCCGCCGCAAAGGTCGGCGGCATTCATGCCAACAATAGTCGCCCGGTCGATTTTCTGTACGACAATCTGATGATCGAGGCCAACATCCTGCATGCGGCCTTTGCCGTTGGCGTGGAGAAGTTGTTATTCTTGGGATCATCCTGCATCTATCCCAGGCTGGCGCCCCAACCTATCCCGGAAGACGCACTTTTAACCGGACCGCTGGAACCCACCAACGAAGCCTATGCCATAGCCAAGATCGCGGGCATCAAATTGTGCCAAGCCTATCGCCGCCAGAACGGCGCTGATTTCATTTCAGCGATGCCGACCAACCTGTATGGGCCCCACGACAATTTCGATTTGGAGACCTCGCACGTCCTGCCCGCCCTTATTCGCAAGATGGATGACGCCCGGCGCACCGGCGAAGAGGGTGTTGTGATCTGGGGTTCTGGTACACCGCGCCGCGAATTTTTGCATGTCGACGATTGCGCCGACGCACTGGTGTACCTGCTGCGGCATTATTCCGGCGAAAGCCACGTCAATGTCGGCTGCGGCGAGGACGTCACCATCTTGGAACTGGCCGAGATGATCCGCACTGTGGTGGGCTTTTCCGGCCGGATGGCGATGGATCCCTCCAAACCCGATGGAACGCCGCGCAAGCTCCTCGACGTGGGCGCCTTGCATGGACTGGGCTGGAAGCCCAGAATCTCGTTGCAGGCCGGATTGAAGACGACCTATGACTGGTATCTGGCCAATGGGAAGAATGCCGCGGCGGACGGCTCCTGAAGCATGCATATCCTCCATTTCTGCGGCGCCCTGAAGGGCGGTCCCCTCACCGCCATCGCCGAATGGACGCGCCAGCAGATTGCAGCCGGCCATCGCGTATCGCTGGTCTATTCACCGCTGCGCGACCCCTTGGATAGCTTTCGCGCCGACCTATCGCCCGAAGTGGAATTGTTTCCGCTGAATGTACAACGCGACATTCACCCGATCAGAGACTTTCGCGCTTGCCTCCGCCTTGCCGGAATGTTGCGAGATATCAGGCCCGACATCCTTCACCTGCACAGTTCCAAGGCTGGCGCCATTGGGCGGGTTGCGGGGCGTCTCACGGGGGTGCCTTCGGTTTATTCTACCCATGGCATGGCCTATCTGCGAACCGATGTGGGGATATTTTCGCGCGCACTTTATTTCGTCCTCGAGTGGGTGTTGGGTCCGGTCGGCACCGTGTCGGTCGCGTGTTCGCCTTCCGAGCTCCAATCCATGCGCGCCATACCCGGTCGCAAAATGGATATCCCCAATGGCATCGATCTGACGATCCTGCCTCTGCCGGTTGAGCGGCCCGGAAATGGTACCCTGAAAATCTCCCTATGCGGTCGCATTACCGCACAAAAGAACCCCGAATTGGCATGCCAGATCGCCAACCTGTCACCTCGCGAATGGCATTGGGTTTGGCTGGGCGATGGTGAACTGGGCGGCATGGTCGCCGAAGCAGGCATTGCCGTTTCGGGATGGCAACCGCGGGCCACGGCGATTGCAATGCTGGGCGCCAGCGATGTGTTACTTCACACCTCCAGTTGGGAAGGGATGCCGATCGCAATTCTGGAAGCCATGGCGCTCGGATTGCCGGTCGTCGCCACCGACGTGGTCGGCAATCGTGATCTGGTGATACAGGACAAAACCGGATTCATCGCCGCCGATGCAGCCGGCTTCGTGACCGCGCTTAAGACGCTCGCAGAATCACCGGAAATACGTTGTCGTATGGGATCTGCCGGGCGGCGACGCGTCGAACAAGAGTTCGATCAATCAAAACTCGCATCGCGCTGGCTTGCGCTCTACGAGAATTTTCGAACTAAGCGCTAGGCCTCGGCTAACAATATCAACCGTCCAATCGTCGCTGTCGCTGCGGCGAGGCTGCCGAGCAGCAAAGCCATCAGCACGGCGATTAAGGGTTGGGGAGACGGAGCGGACGACAGGCCTGGATGTTCCACGTAATCGAAGCTGGAACTTTCGCCCGCCATGTCGAAGCTGCTTTGCAGCTCTTGGGCGACACTACGGCTGATCAAATCTCGCCGCGCCTGGTGATCCAGACCATCGCGCATTGCCATTTGTGAGAGTTGCGCGGCTTGCCTGGCTCGAACGGCTGCCGTCTCGGCAACAGCAAGATCGGTTTCCATGATCGCCGCCACCAGAAAGCTTTTCGCGAGATTGGGGTCGGCGTTGCGGTATTGCAATGTGATAACGCCCTGCTTGTCGGCCGTCACCAACGTGATGTTGCTCTCGATATAATTCGCCAGGGTCGACGGCGTCGCCCGCCCGCCCTTGCCCAGAACCGCGCGCACCAGATCGGTGTGACGACGAATCAACCGGGCGGCCACGGCGCGTGATGCCCAGTATGTGCGAAAAAGATCGAAGCTGCTTCCCGCTTGACCCATTTGGGTTACAGCGGGCGCCATATCCGGGATATCCGGCAGCGATATTGTCAGGCCGCCGATCTTGGGTGCCACCGGAATTTGCGCCTGGATGCTGACAGTGCTGAGCTTGGGGATGATGGTGGCGTCCGCCTGGTAGGAAATCGGCGGCAGCAAGACAACGCACAGCGCAACGCAAAAACCAATGGCGGCCGTAATGCCGAAAAACCGGTATGTCCGATGTCCATTCAACCGCTCGGCGACAATCGCGGGCCGGGCGGTTTGGACGCTCGCCATCGCCATGCCGAGCACCGCCCATACGTCGAGATTGATAAAGCTGTCGCGGTGAAAATCAAAGGCAACCATTGCAAGCATAATGCAGAATATCTTTCCGTCACGCCACCAGGTGGGGCTGTCCGCGCGCAACAGGCGCATGCCCAGCGCTGCCGCCAGGACAACTCGGAACGCGATGTAGGCGCAAAAGCCCAGCAAGCCGATTTCGGCAAGAAACCGCGTATAGAGGTTCGAGGTCGAGGGCCACTCGCCGGTATCATTGGAAAGCCAGTCGCTCGTTTCGGGATTGAGACCCCATAGCGGCAGGTAACTGTGGGCATGGAAGCCGAATTGGCCTAACCCTACGCCCAGAATGGGATGCGCTTCGCCCATGGCTGTCCCCGCCGCCGACATGCCGAACCTTGTCCCGATCGACAGCGTGTTGGTATTGCCCAGCAACAGGGGCTCGAAAAGCGCATAGATCACTTCCGCCTGTTGCACGAAAGGATGGGTGAGCCTTGCAAAGGCGGAAGGTGCGATGACCGCCATTATGAAAAGCTGGATAACAAACAGCAACAAGGCAAAGAATGCTTTGCCAACCGCGCGCCATGGCCGCCGCACGACCAGGATGATGGAGAGGCCGAGACCGATCTCCAGCACAAGCCCGCCATAGGCGGACTTGGAAAAACCGAGGGCAAAAACCACCAGCAGGACTGCAATGGCAGCTCCCGCGCCGCGTTTGCGCCAGCCTCTTTGCATCTGCGCCATGCTCAGGACGAGGAAAGGCAGAACAACACAGGTGAAACTGCCGAACCATGACGACTCTCGCGCCACCGAAGTGACGCGGAAGAACCCGCCCGTATAGGCCTGTCCGACATAAGGCAGATGTGCAAGGCCTGGCACTCCCACCAGATTGGCAATTTGCAGGATTCCCACAAACAGCGGCAAGGGAAGCGACCACCAGGCGCCACGCACGATCATCGCTTCCCAATCGGCGTGCTTGCTCAGGCAGAATGCAAAATAAAACGGGAAAAAAGAGGTGACGAGCAACAAACATCCTTGGAGGACACCTCGGGTCCAACCGCTCTGCTCCTGGAACGACGACCCTAGAATGGCAACGAGATTCCCATACAAACTGAAGACCCCCAGCACGCATACCAGGAACATCGGCACGGCCGCCCACCAGAGCCGGCGAACAAAGGAAAGAAATTCGATTGTATCTTGGCGAATCAACATCAACAGGAGAGCGACCGCCGCCAGTGGAACGCAGGCCTGATGAACCACGGGCAGGTCATAGGGGATCAGGACGATTGTGCCGTAAATGAGGGCACGATCTAAAAGACCTGCGGTCCGATCCGCGCCGGAGAGGAAAGTGTCGCGCTGAACGGACGTCGTGACGCTCACCTGCGAATTCCATCTGGCTTGCGCAGAAGTATCCAGTTCGTCATCACCATCAAATCATTAGGCCTCATGCCGGCAAAAGGCTCGCTCATCGCGGCTTGCGACGTGGGCAAGCCGCGCGGCCAATCCTGGGTGCTGCGCACCTCGACGGAAAAACCCGCCTCCTCGAACCGGGCGGATATCGACGCGGCCGGGAGACGATTGGTGTAGAAGCCGGAACTCGCCATGAAATCGCTCTCCCAGACGGACTCGGAAAAGCGAAGATTGTTGAGCCCGTCCTGGAGATGGTCGCGATAGTCGATCCAATGCGAAGCTACGCCATTGGGCGCCATAATGCGATAAAGCTCTCGCGCCGTGGCGGCAAAGTCACGTTTGCGAACATGCTCAATCACCGCATTGGAAAAAACGAAGTCAACGCTTTCCGCGGGTAGACTGCGAAGTGATTCGAGCCCGTCTACCAGATAGCTGCAGTTCAGCCTCGCCATCGCATCCTCCGGCGAAGTCGCGTCCGCGACACCCGGAACCGGCAGCCCCTTTCGATGCAACAATGCCTCTGCCGCTCCAAAAAGACGCAGCTGACGGCTTGCGAGACATGTCTGATCAATCAGGATGCTGCGCTTGGCGCCCGCCGAGCGGGCAAACAGCGCGGTCAGCATGCTGTCGCCAGGCCCCAATTCGAGTACCGTATAACCGTGCCGCTCGGCAAACCCCGCCGCGTCGCGATGCATGCGAAACACCTTGAAAGCCGTTTCCGGATCGTCCATGCCACCGGCCCGAAACAGATTCAGGTTTCGCCACGCGTCATAGCGGATCGGCAAACGCGATAGTGCGATTTTTGCTGGGATCTTCACAAACCAGGGTATCGTCATGAGCAGGTATTCGGCACCCATATGGCAGCGGGGAGAAACTAGCCGGTTCATATGGAGGAAAACCAGCCGAAAATCGACATTCGGGGGGCAAGCGTCGCGCTAGGCAGCCACAGGTGGGGTATGCTATTTCCTCCCCGGGCGCGGGCTGCCGCTCGCTATCCGTATTCGGAGAAAACGGTCCAATGTCCGGTAAGCGATTAGTTGGAATCTATGTCCTTACCGCTCTGTTCTGCTCCCTTGTCGGCATGGGCTTTGCACTGCGCATTTCGCCCGCCTATACCACGGATGCCCTGATCATCCCCAAAGAACAGTCCAACAACAGCAGCCAGCTTTCGGGACTGGCCACCGCAACCAAATTGCTCGGTCTTGGGAGCGGGGTAGATCAAAATTCCAATTTCGCCAAATTTCAAAAATACTGGGCCTCACGCGACGTTGCCGCGCGTTTGCTGAAAAAATATCCCAAGCTGGAAAGGGAATTGTTTCGGGCGAATTGGGACTTCGCACGCAATACTTGGTATGATCGGCCTCATACCTTCTCGCAGTATATCGCAACGCCGCTGAACTGGCTTTTCGGTGTTTATCCCAGTTACGTCCCCACGGCGCAGAACTTCGCGGACTATATTAAGAATGCCGTAAAGCTCGAAGTCAGCCCGGCCACGGGCGATGCACACCTGACCTTCAGTTCCTCGGACGCCAAATTCGCGCAATGGTTCTTGCGGACCGTCATTAGTGAAACGGATGGTACGGTACGCGATGCGGAGCAACGGCGTGACCGCGACTTCATCGATTTTTCGCGCCGCCGGCTGGAAAGAGAAACCAATGTCGCATATCGCGACGCGCTGACCGATTCGGTTCGCCAATTCGAGATATCGAACATCTATTCCGAAGCCGGCGACAATTTCTCCTTTCAATATGTCGAAGAGCCCGATTTGCCCATCACCCATTCCGCGCCGCGTCCGTTGCTCTATGCGGTCCTGATCTTCGTCTTCGCAAACCTGGTTTCTCTGGGCGTGATTAGCCTGATGCTGCTTTGGCCGGAAAGCCGCCTCGCGCGCAGTTTGGATTCACTTTATGGCCGGCTTTTCCAATTGCTTCTGGGATGGTTTTCTCGCGATCATTCCAAAGCCGCACGGCGGACGACCTAATGTCTTTCCTGCGCGCCTTCGCCAAATCGGCGCTCCCGCCTCCGGTAACCATTCGCCTGCGCGCCGCTTTCAAACAGCATGAGATGGAACGCGCTCTATTGCCCGCGCTTTGCGATCCGGACAAGACAAGCATAGATGTCGGCGCCGCGCTCGGTGCATATACCTGGCCGCTGTCCCGGCTTTGCAAGAGTTGCATTGCCTTCGAGCCCAATATCGCTCAAGCGCAGTATTTGCGCCGGGCCTTTGGCGATACCGCGCGGATCGAGACCATAGCCCTGTCCAACCGATCCGGCGAGATCGATTTGGTTATTCCCCAGGACGGGAACAAGGATCTGCCCGGGCAGGCAACGATCGACGAAGGAGCCAGCCTGATCAACAAGAGCGTGCGTCGCCAGAAGGTGATCATGCGTAGCTTGGACAGCTTCGATTTGGGCCCGACGGGCTTTATCAAGATCGATGTCGAAGGCCATGAACTGGCGGTTCTACAAGGGGCCGCCAACCTTCTTCAGCGCGACCAACCTACCCTTCTCATCGAGATAGAGGAGAGGTTTGCAACAGGATCCATCGCGCGCGTGCGCGATTTTTTGGAGTCGTTGGGATATCGGGGATGGTTTCTGCAGGGCAACCGCCTTTACCCCATCGCCGGTTTCGATGCCCAGAAGCATCAACGAATGGAGGAATGGGGATCGATCCGCAACTACATAAACAACTTCATTTTCATCGCCGGGACAAAGCTAGCTGACTGCCGGACGCGTCTCGCGCGATTTGGTTATTTGCTGGATGATTGATGCAGGAGCATCCGCGGGCCGGGTAAGGGAGCCGCGCGTTACCATCGTTGCCATGACCGTGGGCTATGCCATGACGCCCTACGTTCAGCTCTTATCCGAAGCTGTCGGCCGCCACACTCCGACTAGCGTTATCGCCCCGTCGCACATGAACGGAGATATCGCGGGCGTGAAAGTGATCCGTTTTCACACCGGCCTCTCTCCCAAAATGGCGTTGGTTCGAAGCGTAAACCCATGGAGCCATCTTGATCTGCTGCGCAAGGTCCGCCGCACGGCGCCGGACGTGGTGCACATACTCAATGGTCATGGTTATCCCTGGGCTTTGAGCCTCGCCGCTTTTTTACCGCGGACCGCGATCGTCGTGACGTTGCACGATCCTCTGCCACATCCCGGCAACCGCACAGACGCCGTGAATGCCATCCTGGGCCGCTATACGCTATCGCGCGGCGCCGCCATCCATGTGCACGATAAATTGTTCGTACCCGCGCTTGCCGAACGGTTTCCCGGAAAACCAATAGTGGAAATTCGCCACGGCAGTTTCGCCACCCGCTATCTCAACCATCGCCGCCCAGGAATTTCGCGGCAGCGCAGCATCCTTTTTTTCGGCAGAGTGGAGTACTACAAGGGAATAGAAACGCTTCTTCGGGCGGCGCTGATGCTGCCGCCGGACATCCGCGTGACAATTGCGGGCAGTGGCCAATTGTCGCTCGTGGAGCGGGATCTGATGGGAAAACTGGGCGATCGCGTGCAGCTGTTAAACCGTTTCATTGAGGAGGAGGAAGCGGCAGTCTTGCTTCAACAGGCCGGTGTCCTCGCCCTGCCCTACCGTCAAGCAACCCAATCCAGCCTGCCGTTGGTCGCGGCCGCTTTCGATCTCCCGGTTGTGGCCACAACTGTTGGCGCACTCCATCGTGAAGTGGCGGAACTGGGTGGCTTGGCTGTACCGCCGGATGATCCGCAAACACTGGCCAGCGCACTTCTGCGGCAACTCGATTCTCCCGGACCCATTCGAAACAAGCAGGAAAGCTTCGACGACCTGGCGCCGAAATTTCTCAATCTTTATCGAATGGTGATGCCGTGACGCCGCTTATTACCGTCGTCATCGCCTGCTTGAACCATATCAGCCATCTCCCGCGCGCCGTTTCCAGTGTGCTGGATCAGACCTTCTCCGATATAGAATTGGTCATAATGGATGGAGCCTCCAGTGACGGAACCCGGGAATATTTACAGTCTCTGACAGATACGCGGGTCACATGGCGGTCAGATAAGGATGGAGGAATCAGCCAAGCCTGGAACAAGGCGGTCGCGCTTTCCCGCGGAGAATGGATCCTGTTCCTGGGCGCGGACGATTTTGTTTGGGATAAGGATGTTTTCACGCGGGCCGCGCCCTATCTGACAGCGGACACCCCGGCGAAACTTGCGTTCGCGGAAGTCCAGGTCGTTACCGAGCATGACGACCATGTCATACGGACGGTTTGGTTCGACAGGTCCGCACTGATGGCCCAGTTGCGCAGCCCGAAAGGCCTGGGCCTTCCGCATCAGGGATTTTTTCATCGTCGCAGTGCTTTCGAAAAGACCGCGTTTGACACATCGTTCCGTATCGCGGCGGATTACGAATTCATTTCACGCTTTTCCGCCGAGGCGGATTTCCTTTTTTTGCCCATCGGTCCTATCGCCGCATTCCGTCTCGGGGGGCTCAGCAGCGACCCCTGGGTTTCAATCCTGATCTATCGGGAGTTCTCGCGTGTACATCGCCGTCTCGGAAGGCCTTTTCTGCATGGCAAGTGGCAACTGACCAAGGCGTATTTTAAAAACTGGTTGCGCCACCTAATTGGTACCGGCACCACCAAGCGGCTGGTCAACATGTCGCGCGCAATGCGCAAATTGCCGCCTTACTGAAAAGTGACGAAATCCAGGACTTCCGCTATTGCAGGCGCACCGATCTGGCAAAGACCAAGACGGCTCCAGCGCGTGCTGGCGATGTCTGGACCCGGAGCGCCATTGATGCCGATATCGCTAGACTGATAGAGAGAATGGAGATCAGGCAGATACATGACCGTCACTGATGACTACATGCTGGATCGGGCCAGACTGGCTGGCACCGGGGCGAAGGTCCTGGACCTGGGGTGCGGAGATGGCCGCTTTGTGGAAGTGCTTAGTAACGCTGGCTTTGACGCATACGGGGTGGATGTCCCCAGCGCGCTTCCGGGGGTCGAACTTCGCTTGGCCGACCGGCCGGATTTGCGGTCGCGCATAGTCTTTCTGGACGATGCGGAGAAAATTCCGCTGCCGGATAACAGCGTGGACATGATCCTGTCCAACAATGTTTTTGAGCATATTCCAACCCTTTCTTCGACGGTGCGGGAGATGGCTCGAATCCTTAAGCCCGGAGGCATCGTCTATGCCGTGTTTCCACTGAGATCTGCCATTATCGAGGGCCACGCTCATTTGCCCTTTTTTCATAGGATAAAGAGCAGAGCATGGAGGCTGCGTTATGCCAATCTCATGAAATCTATTGGCTTATATCATTGCCCCATGCCGCCGGCCGCTATCGAGAAATACGTGGCGGTCCATTGCTTTTATCGCAGCAAAAGCGAAATAGATGCGATATTTTCCAACTGTTTCTCGTCAGTCGAAAGCGATGCGCGGGCTTATATCGAGATCAAGGCAAAATCGCTAAAGGGGGCCAACGGCTGGTTTCGCAGACAGCTCGGCGATGTCCTGCTCCGTGGCGGCGCAGCCCTGTTGGCGCCTATTGTCCACACCCACCACTCTGCGGCCTATCGGTTGTCCGGGTCGGTTGGCCGGACACAATCCTAGGCCAACGGCGTCCGCTTCATCCGCTTGCGATTTCCAATATCGGTTCGAAGGCGCTAGCCGGCGGCACGGCCTCCCGGTGCACCAGAAAATACGGATTAGGCGATAGCATTCGCGGTAATATTCACCCCGGCGCCAGATCACGTCGAAAAGCATAGCCATTGTTCCGCTATGGATAGATGCAAGCATCGTGTTACACGCCGCATAGGGTGTTCGGTAAGAATTTCTTCATACATTCGGCGAGCCGAACCGGCACAACTCAGTCCTAATAGCGGATTAAGGCTAATTATTTTAACGGTCGGGAAAGAAGCGGACGGCAATGCTGCGTGTCCAAACAGGAACCCGCCATGAGCCCCTCTGCCGCCCTTGTCATACCCACGCCCGGCATTGCGCCATCCGCGGCCGCATCCGCGCCATTGCGCGACTTCACCCAGCCCTGGATGGACCTCAACAACCGCACGGTCCTGGTCACGGGCGGCACCGGCAGCTTTGGCAAGCATTTCATCAAGACCGTGATCGCCCAATACCAGCCCAAGCGGCTGATTGTGTTTTCGCGCGACGAACTCAAGCAGTTCGAAATGCAGCAGGAATTCCCCCTCGAGAAATATCCCTTCATCCGCTATTTCATCGGCGATGTGCGCGATCGCGACCGGCTGGAACTGGCCTTGAATGGCGTGGACTTCGTGGTCCATGCCGCCGCGATGAAACAAGTCACCACCGCCGAATACAATCCCTTTGAATGCATTCGCACCAATGTCTTTGGTGCGGAGAATGTCGTCAGTGCCTGCCTGCGGACCGGCGTCAAGCGCGTCGTGGCGCTGTCGACCGACAAGGCGGCCAATCCTATCAACCTTTACGGTGCCTCCAAGCTGGCGTCCGACAAGATTTTCGTCGCCGCCAACAATCTTGCGGGCGCCGATGGCGCGCGGTTTTCGGTGGTGCGCTACGGCAATGTGTTTGGTTCGCGCGGCAGCGTGGTGCCCTTTTTCAACAAGCTGATTGCCGATGGCGCCGACAGCCTGCCCATCACCGACGAGCGTATGACGCGCTTCTGGATTACCTTGACCCAGGGCGTCAATTTCGTGCTTTCCAGCATGGAGATGATGAAGGGCGGCGAAATCTATGTTCCGAAAATCCCTTCCAGCACCATGCCGCAATTGGCGCACCTGGTCAGCCCCGGCCACAAACAACATGTGATCGGCATCCGGCCTGGCGAGAAATTGCATGAAACCATGATTCCCACCGACGACGCCCATTGCACCGTCGAACTGGAAGATCGCTACGTCATCCTGCAGAGCTTTGCCAATGCGGCGCGCGATGCCTATCTGCATCGCGGCGGCAAGCCGGTGGCCGACGGTTTCTGCTATTCCAGCGACAATAATCCCGAAAAACTGGACGCGCTCGGCCTGCAAACCCTGCTCGCCATGTCCTATGCCTGACCGTCCCGAGCAGGATAGCCGCGCCGCCCTGCCCTTTCTGCCCTACGGCAAACAGGAAATTTCCGACGCCGACGTCAAGGCGGTCGTGGAGGCCCTCTGTTCGGGCTGGCTGACCACCGGACCGCGCGTTTCGGAGTTCGAAAAAGCCTTTGCAAGCTGGTGCGGCGCCGGGGAAGGCGTTGCGGTCAATTCCGGAACCGCCGCCCTGCATGCCGCGATGCGCGCCATCCAACTGAAGCCGGGCGAGGAAGTGATCGTACCCGCCATCACCTTTGCCGCGAGCGCCAACGCCGCGATCTATGAAAGCGGCGTGCCGGTCTTCGCCGATGTCGAGCCCGACACTTTGCTGATCGATCCCGCTTCGGTGGCGCGCAAGATAACCCCGAAAACGCGGGCGATTGTGGCCGTGGACTATGCCGGACAGCCGTCGGACTATGGCGCTCTGCGCGCCCTGGTGAAAGACCGCAATATCGCCTTGATCGCCGACGCCTGCCACGCCCCCGGTGCGACCTACAACGGCCGTAAAGTTGGCACCTTGGCCGACATTTCCTGTTTCTCTTTCCATCCGGTGAAGCACTTGACCACCTGCGAAGGCGGCATGGCTTTGACCGACAATGCCGATATGGCGGCGCATATGCGTCGTTTCCGCAATCATGGCATCGACAGCGATCACCGCAGCCGCGAGAAAAGCGGGACATTTGCCTATGACATGCGGGAGTTGGGTTACAATTACCGCCTGCCGGACGTTCAGTGCGCCTTGGGGCTGGCCCAGCTAGCGCGGCTATCCGGCTGGGTGGCGGCGCGCCAACGCATTGCTGGACTATATGACCAGGCGTTGGCCGACATGGCGCAAGTGACGCCTCTCAAGACCCACAAAGACCGCAGCCATGCCTACCACCTGTATGTGGTGAAACTGGCCGAGAAAATCGATCGCAACCGCGTCTTTGCCCAGCTGCGGGCGGACGGCATTGGCGCCAATGTGCACTATGCCCCCGTCCATCTGCATTCCTTCTATCGGCAACGAGGCTATGCGCCCGGGATTGCACCAATCGCGGAAGCGGTCAGCAAACAGTTGCTCACCCTGCCCCTGTTCCCTGCCATGTCAGCAGCCGATGTCGACCGTGTGGTGGCGGCCTTGGCCAAAGCCACCGGCTGACAGAGTAAGGAAGATTTTGGTGAGCCCAGATGGGGTCGAACCATCGGCCCTCTGATTAAAAGTCAGATGCTCTACCGCTGAGCTATGGGCTCTCACCAAGGCGCCGGACCATATGGGGACGGCTCCGGGGGGTCAACGGTCATTTTCAGCCGATTTCCAAGCTTTTCCGCGGATTTTCCGACCCTCCCGGCGGGCCTAGGAAGTTATTAACGACCGTCCGCCAATATGGTTACCGGAATCTTGCCTGCCCGGCTTTTCGCTCATGAACGCGCCGTTTCTCGACAATGAAATACAGGGCCAGACTGGCGGCCTGCGGGTCTTTGCCTTTTTCCATCTCAACCTCGCCTTTTCTTCCATCGAGGAAGACCGCCGCGCCGAGGTGATCGCCCGCTGTTACTGGCCACTATTGCGACTGGCGGAGAAATATCCCCATATCGGCATCGAAGTCTCCGGCTATACCCTCGAGCAGATTGCCTTGCAGGACCCGTCCTGGATTGCACAAGCGCGGGCGCTGCTGGCCCAGAACAAGATCGAGCTGATCGGGTCCGGCTACAGCCAGATGATCGGGCCTCTGGTGCCGGCGCGGGTGACGGCCGAAAATCTGAAGATCGGCAATGAAGTCTATCAGCAGTTGCTGGGCGCCCGCCCCGCCATCGCTCTGGTCAACGAACAGGCCTATTCCGCCGGGCTGGCCGAACATTATCTCGATGCCGGCTACAGCGTGCTTTTGATGGATTGGGACAATCCGTCCGCCCACCATCCGGAGTGGAGCGCCGAACACCAGCATTTGCCGCAGTATGCCAGCGGGCTCGACGGTCGCAAGATCGCCTTGCTGTGGACCAATACCGCTGCCTTCCAACAGCTGCAGCGATTTGTCTATGACGACATCAAGCTTGAAAGCTATCTGCGCTTTATACGCGGACGCAAAGGCGCATCCTCACGGACGCTCTGTCTCTATGCCAGCGACGCCGAGATTTTCGATTTCCGCCCCGGACGCTTCCGGACCGAAGAAAAACTGCCCCAGACCAGCGAGTGGGAAAAACTGGACAGGGCCTTTGCCGCGGTCACGGGGGAACCGGGCGTTACCCTGGTTGGTCCCTCCGACGCCCTCAAACTGATCGATCACGCGGGCGCGGGCAATGTGCTGCGGTTGGAAAGCGTTCAATGTCCCGTGCCCGTCAAGAAACAGCGCAAATACAATCTGGCGCGTTGGGCAGTCACCGGGCGCGACAATATCGCCGTCAATGCTGCCTGCGAGCGCATCTACCAGGGCATGCTGGCGTGCACCGGCGCCGACTGGAAAGAGCTCTGCTATCTCTGGGCCAGTGACTTCAGGACCCATCTGACCGACAAGCGCTGGGCTGCGTTTCGCGCGCGGCTCCAAGCTGCGGAAGCGAAATATGCCGCGCCTGCGCTTCTCCCTCCTCCGGTCCCGCAGGCTGCACCCGCCACCGAACGCCATCTCGACATCGTGACCGGCGCAATCAGCGCCCGGCTGGACCGGCGCCGCGGCCTGGCGCTGGAAGAACTGCGTTTTGAGGGCAACGGCGCCCTGGTGGGCGGACTGCCGCACGGCACATTCGAGGACATTTCCTTGCAGGCCGATTGGTACACCGGCGATTGCGTGTTCGAGGGGCCAGGCGAACACAAGATCACCGACCTGGAATGGTGCGAGGCGCGAATCGAAAGAAGCAAGGATGGCGACGTCATCGCCCATGCCAAAATCGAAACGCCCAAGGGGCTCATCGAGAAGCAGATGCGCTTTTGCGGCAGCGCGCGGCGTGTCGAATTCGATATCACCTTCCACTGGCAGGACTGGGGCAAAGGCGTGTTGCGGCTGGGTCACTTTACCCTGCTTCCTGAAGCCTTTTGCCTGGACGAACTGGAGCTGGCGACCACCAATGGCGGCCGCCGGGAGACCTACCCGCTGGCGGGCAACCGCATCGACCATGGTGGACCGGTGTCATTCCTGGTCTCTTCCAGCCATGGCTTGGGGATGACCGAAGGCTGGGTCGAGATCGGAGACCGGAGAAACCGGCTCAGGATCGACATAGACCGCGCCACAGCCCCGCTCCTGGGAATGCTGGCATACCAGCCCGCCAGGCTGGCGAACGGCTCAGCGGGCTTTTTCTGCCAGTTGCAGCTTTCCGCCATGGAATTGGACGATACCCGCAAGCCCTCGAACTATCGCGATGGTCCCCGGCGGTTCCGGTTTTCCATCAGAGCCATTTAAGGACGATGCTTGCCTCCCCATGCCCAGAGATCGGCCTCGTGCTTACCACCAGAAATTCCAGTCAGTTATAAATATTGAAGTAGATGCCAAGTGGTTCGTGCTGCGGTTTCTCCCGCTTCGCCCCTGGAAAGTATGGGAGCTCGCCGTATTTGGACCGTTCTACTCTGGCAAAGCCCGCCGCCGTTGCGAACGCGGTCAGCTTTTCCAGATCCCATTGATTCTTATGCCAAGAATTGAACGTCGGATCTTGTTGGCCTGATCTATCGGTTTCCTCGAAAACCCAAGCGACAAAATCCTCTTGCGATAGAGTGGCCAGCTTATTTTTAATTTGTTCGGTCGTCATTTCAGGCGCCGGACCGCAATAATATCCCGGCAAACGCGTCTGAAAAGGGTAGCAGACGCGAGCAGGCGAAACGTCAAAGTTTTCAAACGACGAATAAGCTACAATTTCATGCGGCAAATTGTGAATCGCAGAAATCATTCCAACCAGCAAATGCTCCATGTCGATAGGAACACCCATGGCGGCCCATGTTTTAAAGTTGTCATTACCTTCGGAATAAAAATACGCCTTATCGCCTTCCCGATATTTTCGTATATAGGTGCCGAAATCGGGCACAACAATCCGGAGACACGAATTAAGCTTTAAAACCCGCTTTACTTCGCGCAAAAGATTGAGCGACGTTTCATCCGTTAAATGTTCGAAGAACATTGAAGAGTAGGCAAAGCTGATTGAATTATCCTTGAGAGGCAGGATTGTTTTTTCGCTGAAGAGGAAGCCAGTCTGTACATCTCCGGTCCACCACGAAATGGCTGCTGCGTCCGCGCCTGCGCCCAAGTCTATTTTTGAATAGCCCAAAAGCTTGTTTACGATTTGTATGCCGCTCACCCTCATGCGGCCGCGAGCATATCTGATCCTGTCAATCGTTTTCCGGCCCACTAACTGCTTGACCAATTGCCTCATCGTTCCGTGACCCAAACAATCTTTTGTGCGCCTTATGCCATGTATTTCTTCTGCAGAATAGGCGCTGGAAAAGCGCAACCTCACACCTCTCATGAGAGGGCATTGGCGCGCGACCTTTCGAGCTAATTTCGGCACAGCTGCCCGAATGATTCACAAACTGATGTTTCTTGGACACATCAGGGCCGCCACTGATGTGGGGCCGGGGTGCGAATGCCGCGGAAAAATCCCTCGTGATAAGCTTGCTGGCTTCCTTGCCCCATTTGGAGTGGATTTACCGCACGTTCGATAAGCCTAACGGCCTCGTTTTGTGGTCCGTAACGCCGAATTTGCGGCCGCGCTTCGCGCCCACAGCAGTGCCGATATAGGTTTCATCTGCTTCCACCATCGCGCCCGAAGCCGCTGAATTTGGCGGACGTTAACGCTTTGCTTCGAGGCGCCATGGCGGGGATGAGAACGGCCATTCACCCAGGACGGAGATATCACACACTCGAACGCAGCTTTTCAGACTGGAAGGGGACTCCGTTCGGAGACGGACCTAACCGGGAGCAGCCTTCGGAGTTACCGACAGCCCCTCATAGTCTCGGTATTCCAGATCTAAGGTCGCCCGATTTCGTCAATATGCGCCCTGGCCGCGCAGCAGCACCCAGACGGTCTGCAGCAGGATCACAAGGTCGTACCAGACGGTCCAGTTCTTGATATACCACTCGTCATACGAGATGCGCTCGGCGAAGGTGGTGTGGCTGCGGCCGCTGATCTGCCACAGGCCGGTAATGCCAGGACGGACGCGTTCATACAGGCTGATCACGGCGCCATATTCGGGCAGCTCCCGGCGCAGCAGGGGACGCGGACCCACCAGGCTCATATCGCCCAGAAGCACGTTCAGCAATTGCGGCAGCTCGTCCAGGCTGTTGCGCCGCATCCATTCGCCAATGCTGGTGACGCGGGGATCGGCCTGCAGCTTGAAGTTGGATTCGCAGTAACGCGCCAACAGAACCGGATTTTCCTTCTCCCACCGCGCCATCTGGTCTTCGGCATCCACCACCATGGTGCGGAATTTCCAACAGGTGAAGTCACGCCCGCCATGACCAACCCGCGTCTGACGGAAGAAAATCGGGCCATGATCCTGCTTCCAGATCAGAAAGGCGAACAGCACAAATAACGGGGTCAACAGCAGGCCCAGGATTGTGGCGCCGATAATATCGAGGCTGCGCTTGAAAATGCGCTGCGGCAGGCGCGCCAGATTGTTGCGGACCTGCAGCAGCAGCAGGTCCTTGCCGAAGAAATAATTGGTGGAAAGCCCATAAAGCGGCAGACGGCGCAAGGTGGGCACAATCGCCACGGCGATGTCGGCGCCGACCAGTTGATCGATCAAATCATTGTGATTGATGGTGGCGCGGTCGTCGGGCACCAGGATCACCTGACGGCAGCCGGCCGCCATCAGGGTCGCGACCAGCTCCTCGGGCGGCACCGCCAATGGTATGAGCCCGGCAAAAGCAGTGGACAGGTGCTTTTCCGGCGATTCCGGCACGATCCACTGCACTTTCAAGCCTAACGCCAACTGTTGGCCCAGAACCGGCACGACCTCCTGGGCCATCGGGCTGGTGCCGATAATCGCGGTCGGCAGATGCCAGACCCCCACCTTGCCCAGGAACAGGCGCGTAACCTGGCGCATGGTGGGCAAAGCGAAGATCAGCCCCAACCATACCGCTATACCAATCGTCAGGCCGCTCGGCCCGACCAGCGAGACAGCCGCATTATAGGCAATGCCGCAAACCAGAAGCGCGCTGGTGGTGGAGCGAGCGCCGTCCCAGAACAATTGCCGCCGGCTGTAATCGCCCACCAGATAGCGGGCGCCGACAAAGATCAGCGCCATGATCATCACCAGATCGATACTGGGGCCCTGCGCACGGTTGCGAAACAGCGCCAAAGCGGGTGGGGTCACCAGCAAATGCAGAATGGCGTCAGCAACGGCGAAACAGATCAGGTCGGATCCGACCAGCCCGAGCAAAATCGTCAGGCGCCGCCAATGGGAATTGCCGCCACGCACCCCAACGGGGTAGTGGCGCGTCTGTTCAAAGGACGCAGCGACGGTCATGAATAGTCAGGAACTCTCCAGAGGCCAGATTACCGATTCGCCACCACAAAATCACGCTTGCCATGGGCCCAGACGCGGAACCTACCGGCGCACATTCGCAACGCAACACCCTAAATATATCGCGTGAACCGCGAATTGGAATTTTATTTTTCTATTTAATAACAATAGCTTAAGTCATTTATCGCCTGACATTTTGCCATCGGCACGCCATTTGTTCACCCAGTCCGAGAGCCTGGATTGCGAGATCGCCTGCCGCAGCCCGTCCATCAGCCTCTGATAATGAGTCAGGTTGTGCCAGGTGAGCAGCATCGCGGCGATGATTTCGCCCGACTTCACGGCGTGATGCAGATAGGCGCGTGAAAACTGTCGGCAAGCCGGACAATCACAATCCGGGTCCAGCGGCGCTGCATCGTCGGCGAAGCGCGCATTCTTGAGATTGAGCGCGCCCTCCGAAGTGAAAGCCTGGCCATTGCGTCCCGACCGGGTGGGCAAAACGCAGTCGAACATGTCGACACCGCGCAGCACCGCCCCCACAATATCGTCCGGCTTGCCCACCCCCATCAGATATCGGGGCCGCTCCACCGGCAAATGCGGCACCGTTGCCTCCAGGGTCTCGAACATCGCGCCTTGCGGTTCTCCAACCGCCAGTCCGCCGATGGCATAACCGTCAAAGCCGATCTCCTTCAGCGCCTCGGCGGAACGCAGGCGCAGATCGGCGAAGGTACCGCCCTGGACAATCCCGAAACAGGCCCGCCCGGCACGATCTTCTTCCGGTTGTTGCCGGAATTCGGCCTTGGAACGCTTCGCCCAGCGCATCGACAGCGCCATGGATTTTTCGATGGCCGCGTGCGTGGCGGGCAGTGCCGGACATTCGTCGAACACCATCTGGATATCCGAGCCCAACTGCCGCTGAATCTGCATGGCGCGTTCCGGCGAGAGAAATTCCTCATGACCATCGATATGCGATTGGAACCTGACGCCCTCTTCGTTGATCTTGCGCAGTGCCGACAGGGACATCACTTGAAAGCCGCCGCTGTCGGTCAGGATCGGGCGTTGCCAGTCCATGAATTTGTGCAACCCACCCTGCCGCGCAATGCGTTCGGCGCCAGGCCGCAACATCAGATGATAGGTGTTGCCCAGCAGGATATCCGCGCCGGTCTGGCGCACGCTCTGCGGCAGCATCGCCTTGACCGTCGCCGCCGTGCCGACCGGCATGAAGGCCGGGGTGCGGATATCGCCGCGCGGCGTATGAATGACGCCGGTGCGGGCCTCACCATCGCGGGCCAGGAGCTCGAATTGAAAGTCTTTCATCGGGCTGGGATTAGCAGACAGGCGTCGCCATAGGAATAGAAGCGATAGCCACGCGCGATGGCCTCGGCATAGGCCGCCTTCATCACCTCCAGCCCCATCAGGGCGCTGACCAGCATGAACAAGGTGGAACGCGGCAAGTGAAAATTGGTCAGCAGCCGATCCACGGCGCGAAAGCGATAGCCGGGGGTGATGAAAATCTCGGTGTCCCCGTCAAAGGCCTGCATTGTGCCTTCCGGGCTTGTCGCGCTTTCCAGGGTGCGCAGGCTGGTGGTGCCCACGGCGGTGATCCGCCCGCCGGCGGCATGGACCGCGTTCAGCCGTGCCGCGGTTGCACCGTCCAGAACCGCGTGCTCGGCATGCATGCGATGTTGGGCGGTATCGGCGGCAGTGACCGGCAGGAACGTGCCCAGCCCGACATGCAGGGTCACTGTTTCGCGCCTCACGCCTTTCTTCTCCAGCGCCGCGAACAGCTCCGGCGTGAAGTGCAGTCCCGCCGTGGGCGCGGCGACGGAACCCTCTTCGCGGGCAAAAAGAGTTTGGTAATCGGAGAGGTCGCGGGCATCCGCCTTGCGTTTGCCCACGATATAAGGCGGCAGCGGCATCTCGCCCTGCACGGCAATCGCCGCATCCAGCGCCGCACCGGACAAAGCGAATTGAATTTCCGCCTCGCCGTCCTGGCCACGTGATACGACGCGCGCCTTTAGCCCGCCGAACAGCAATTCATCACCCTGAGTCAGCTTGCGGGCCGGCCGCGCCAGTACGCGATAACGATCCGCCGCCAGGCGTTGATGCAGCAAAATCTCGATCTTGGCCTCAATTTTTTCGTGGCCGGTCTGGCGCAACCGTTGCCCATACAGCCGCGCGGGAATGACTTTGGTGTCATTGACCAGCAGAGCATCGCCCGCGCGCAGATAGTCCGGCAAGTCGCGCATGCTGCGATGGGTAATGCGGCCGCCCGTCTCCACCACCATCAAACGCGCGGCATCGCGCGGCACGGCGGGCCGCAAGGCAATCTGCGCCTCCGGCAGATCGAAATCGAACAGGCTGACATCCATGGCGGGGGCCTATAACAGGTCCCCGCCCGTGGTGCAGCCTTAAGCGATAAGCTTTCTGTATAGGTGCCAAGTGGCATGGCCCAGGACCGGAATCGCCACCATCAGCCCGACAAAGACCAGCGCAGACCCGGCCAGCAGCAGGGCCGCTACGATCAGGCCCCACAGCGCCATTGGTCCAGGATTGGCCAGCACGGCCCTGAAGGACGTACCGATGGCGGTATCCAACCCGCAGTCGCGGTCCAGCAGCAGCGGAAAGGACACCACGCTTACCATCATGGCCAGCAGGGCGAACAGAAAGCCGACGCCCATGCCCAGCACGATCATCTCCCGTCCCTGGTGGGTGTAGAAAACCGCCCGGGCAAAAATCTCGGGACTGGGAGAGCGCGGCAGGACGGGGCCCAGGGTGAACACAAAGATCACCCAGGCCGTCGCCAGCCAGGCTAGGAATACCGCGATCAGAATCAATCCCAGAGCGGCGATTCCGCCAATGGCGGGCGCCTCGATAACATCGAAGGCATTGGCCCACCCGACCTCGGCGCCCTGCTCACGGCGCCGGCTCATCTCATAAAGTCCGACCGCCGCAAGCGGCCCAATGATGGCAAAGCCCGAGGCTAGCGGAAACACCAGCGGCAACAGATCCGAACCAAAGGCAAGGCGCGCCAGAACCAGACCGGCAATTGCGTAAGTAGCACAGAGGAAAAGCACATCGCTGCGATAAGCCTCGAAATCGGCAAAGCCTTGGCGCAGCGCCTGCCAAACATCGGCGCTGGCGATGCGCCGTATCGCGGGCGCGGGCGAATGGGCCACATCGCGCATATGATCGATGGACCGGCCCACCGCACTGGCGGCATGGGCGGCAGATACCAGTTGTGCCCCGCTCCACTCAATCGGATTTCTGATGGTCATGGCGCTTCTCCCGTTGCTTTGCGGGACGCCTTGGCCTGGCGGCCGGCCTCCTTTAACCGAAGAGGGGCCAGCCGTCGGTCACGGCGAACCCCGTGGACCTGTACCAGTGGCTGGACTATAGGCCTGCGGCAGGACGTCGCAAGCGGGAACTTTATCCCTTATTTATCCGGCGCTTGCGAGAACGGCCGCGATGATGCGGTCCTGGGTCTCCTCGTCCAGATAGGGATGCATGGGCAGGCTGACCACATGGCCACTCAGAGCCTCGCTGACCGGCGTCGGCACGCTGGGATAGTGGGCATAGGCCGGCTGCCGCGACAGTGGGATCGGATAATAGACCATAGTGGGCACTCCAGCCGCTTTCAGGCCCGCCTGGAAGGCGGCGCGGCCCTGGACCTGCAGGGTGTATTGCGCCCAGCTCGAAGTGACGCCCTCCAGCACGAACGGCGTCTTGATCCGGTTGGAACTGGTGAAGGCCTGATCGTAGCGGTGGGCCACTTGATTGCGCTTATCGATCTCGTCCTGGAAGATTTTCAGCTTCTCGATCAGGATCGCCGCCTGGATGGTATCGAGCCGCGAATTCATCCCGATATGGACATGCTCGTAGCGGTCGCTGCCCTGGCCGTGCATGCGCAGACTGAGAAGCCGGTCCTTCAGCGCATCGTCATTGGTGAAACAAGCGCCGCCATCGCCGTAACAGCCCAGGGGTTTGGCGGGAAAGAAACTGGTCGCTGCCGCGTCACCGATCGCGCCGGCCCGCTTGCCATCCATCAATCCGCCGAATCCCTGCGCCGTGTCACAGAAAAGCTTGAGCCCTTCGCGCTTGGCGATGGGTGCCAGGCTGCGATAGTCGGCGGGCTGGCCGAACAGATCGACCGGCATCGCCACCTTGGGCGTCAGCTTGCCGGCCTGTTTGACCATGGCGATGGCTGCCTCCAGGCTGACGGGATCCATGTTGAAAGTATCCGGGAGCACATCCACGAATACCGGTGATGCTCCCGCCAAGGCCACCACTTCGGCCGAAGCCGCGAAGGTGAAGGCCGGCACAAACACCGCATCGCCGGGCCCTATCCCCCAGGCCTTGAGCACCAGAAGCAGCGCATCGGTGCCGTTGGCGCAGGCGATAGCGTGTTTCACCCCCGCCCAGGCAGCAATGTCCTTTTCGAATTGGGCGACTTGCGGACCCAATATCCATTGCCCGCCCTCGACAGCGGCCTGGATGGCGGCATTCAGCGGAGCACCCAAGCGGCGGCGCTGGGCTTGCAGGTCAATAAAGGGGATAGGCTGGGTCATGGGTGCCGTTTTATGCCGTCAATCACCCCAACCGACAAACGAAATATTGCAAAATAAATCCTGCATTGCCGGACGGATTCCGCTATGTCTGGTCTCTCAAGCACCATGGAAGGCAAGCACGATGCCGCGGGCTGGCCAGCGCGTGAAATGCGACAAATTCAGCGAGGAGTGAGTATGTCAGGCATGCGGAATCCGGGCGCAGGCCGTACGGACGACCGGGCCAATACCGTGCGCGAGCTACTTCGGCGTTCCATCGAACTCAAACAGAAACTCATCGCCGACCATGCCGACCAAGTGGTGGTAATGGCCGATGCCTGCATCGATTCGCTATGCGGCGGCGGCAAGCTCTTGCTCTGCGGCAATGGTGGATCGGCCGCGGATGCCCAGCATCTCGCGGCGGAATTGCTCGTCCGGCTGCGGCCGGATGTGGACCGTGATGGGGTACCGGCGATCGCTCTGACGCTGGATCCGTCTTCAATGACCGCGTGCGGCAATGATTACTCTTTCGAGGTCTATTTCGAACGCATGACCCGCGCGCTGGGCCGGCCGGGGGATGTGTTGATCGGTATTACTACCTCCGGCCGCTCCCCCAATGTCATCAAAGCTCTGCAGGCAGCCCGGCAAATCGGGATGAAAACGCTGGGGCTTTTGGGCGGGACCGGCGGTGCGGCGTTGGCGGAATGCGACCTCGCTTTGGTGGTCCCATCTACGGAAACCGGCCGCATTCAGGAAGGCCATATCGCCATCGGCCACGCTATAATGGAATTGATCGAGGATGGCCTGATCGCCCGCGAGGCCATCAGGCATTGCTGAACCAGGCTGTTTTTCTGGTCGGTGGCCTTGGCACGCGCCTGAAGGAGCGGACAAAGGCCACGCCCAAACCGCTGCTGGATATCGGGGGCCGGCCCTTCCTGGACTATTTGCTGGATGAGGCCGCGCGTCAGTCCTTCACCGACATCCTGTTGCTGGCGGGTCATTTCGGCGATCAGGTGAGAAACCTGTATGACGGCCGCACATGGCGCGGCGCAAAAATCCGGGTGATATGCGAAAGCGAACCGCTGGGAACCGGCGGCGCCTTGCGCTTTGCACTCCCCCATCTGGAGCCGCAATTTCTACTCGCCAATGGCGACAGCTTCTTCGACATCAACTTGCGCGCTTTGTCAGCGATCCTGCCGGGAAGCGGTGCGGCCATGGCGCTGCGCAACGTCGCCGGTGATCGTTATGGCCGCGTGAAGCTGGAGGGCGACCGCGTTCTGAGTTTCCATGCTCCCCAGGAAAATGTGAAAGGCCCGATAAACGGAGGTGTCTATGCGCTCAGCCGCGCCATTGTCGAAAGCATCCCTGACGGCAAAATTTCGTTGGAAAACGATATTTTTCCGCCTCTCGCCGCACGGGACGGGATTCGCGGCCGGGAATTTGGCGGCTATTTCATCGATATCGGCGTGCCGCAGGACCTGGAGCGCGCCCAGACCGACCTGCCGCGCCATGTGCGCCGTCCCGCGGTGTTTTTCGATCGCGATGGCGTGCTCAACCGCGACATCGGCTATTTGCACCGCCCCGAGGAGTTCGAATGGCTGGAAGGCGCCAGGGCCGCTATCCGGTTGTGCAACGATGCGGGTTATTTCGTGTTCGTGGTGACCAATCAGGCCGGGGTCGCACGCGGCTATTACGACGAGAGCGATGTTGAGAAACTACATGCTTGGATGCGCGCCGAGCTTGCACGGGAGGGCGCCTATGTCGACGCCTTCGAATATTGTCCGCACCACCTCGATGGTGCGCGCACCGAATACCGCCGCGCCTGCAGGCGGCGCAAACCCGAGCCCGGCATGATTTTGGACCTTCTTGCCAATTGGACGGTGGATAAACAGGCAAGCTTCCTGGTTGGAAACACCCAAAACGACCTGGAAGCCGCCGGGGCGGCCGGCATTGCGGCCCATCTTTACCAAGGCGGCGATCTCGCCGCTTTCGTCAAAACTCGCCTGACATCGGGCTAAAGCTCGGTCTCGATCCGCGCTTTCAGGATCTTGTCGGGCTCGCCGCTGATGGTGCCGTTATTGTGCTCGCCGCCCTTTTTGATCTTGTCGACATTGTCCATGCCTTCGATCACTTCGCCCCACACCGAATATTGCTTGTCCAGCCAAGGCGCATCGTCGAAGCAGATATAGAACTGGCTGTTGGCGCTATTGGGATTGGCGGTCCGCGCCGCCGACACCGTGCCGCGCTTGTGCTTCTCGCTTGAGAATTCCGCCTTGAGGTCTGGCAGGTCCGAGCCGCCACTGCCGGTGCCGGTGGGATCGCCGGTCTGGGCCATGAAGCCGGGAATGACTCGATGGAAGACCACCCCGTCATAGAATCCGCTGCCCGCCAATGTCTTGATACGCTCGACATGGTTGGGCGCCAAGTCGGAACGCAGCTTGATCTTCACCGGCCCGGTCTTGAGCTCGAGAATGAGATAGTCGGCCATTATGTCTTTTCCTTGGAGCGGTTGACGAGAGCCTGGGCAACAGCGGCGGTGGTGAAGGGAGAAATATCGCCGCCCAGCACGGCGATTTCCTTGACCAGCTTGGACGAAATCGCCTGATGCCGCGGATCGGCCATCAGGAAGACGGTTTCGATCTCGGTATTCAGGCGCTGGTTCATCGCCACCATCTGGAATTCATATTCGAAATCCGACACCGCGCGCAGGCCGCGAACAATCATCGAAGCGCCGACCTGGGCGGCAAATTTGACCAGCAGACTGTCGAAAGGGACCACGTCGATCGTGGCATGGCCGGCCGCCAGCTTTTCGGCTTCGGCCTTCACCATCGCCACCCGTTCTTCCAGGGTGAACATCGGGCTCTTGGAAGCATTGGTCGCCACCCCGATCACCAGATGGTCCACCAACTTGACGGCGCGCTTGATGATATCCAGATGCCCCAAAGTCACCGGATCGAAGGTGCCGGGATAGAGCGCGGTCAGCTGCTTCTTTTTTGAAGGGGTGGCGCTCATTCGCCGCCGCCGACATCGGCGATACGTTCCACCGACACGACCTTCTCGCCTTCATCCACCCGGAAGACAGTGACGCCCTGGGCGGCGCGGCCCTGGACCGAGATGCCTGACACCGCCACCCGGATGGTTTGCCCGGAATCGGAGATCAACATCAGATCGTCGCTCTCCTCCACTGGAAAAGATCCGATCACCGCGCTGTTCTTCTTGCCCATGCCGATGGCCACAATGCCGGAGCCGCCGCGGCCGGTGACACGATACTCATAAGACGAACTGCGCTTGCCGAATCCGGTTTGCGACAAAGTGAGCACGAATTGCTCGCGCGCGCCTAGCGCCGCATAGCGCTCGGGTGTCAAGGTAGCTTCTTCGACGCCGTCTTCGGCATCTTCCTCGGCTTCGACCGGCGCCTCCGTCTCGCCGCTCTCGGCGCGCCGCGCGGCGCTGGCCTGCTTGAGATAGGCGCGCGCCTCGGCCGAGGTGGCATCGGAATGATACAACAGCGACAGGCTGACGACTTCGTCGCCAGCGGCCAGCTTGATGCCGCGCACGCCGGTGGAGTCGCGCCCCTTGAAGACGCGCACATCGCCCACCGGGAAGCGGATCGCCTTGCCGCCCCGGGTGGTGAGCAGGAAATCGTCCGCGTCGGTGCAGGTAGCGACACCGACGATACCGTCGCCATCCGCCAGCTTCATGGCGATCTTGCCGTTCTTGTTGACCTGAGCGAAATCGGACAGCTGGTTGCGCCGCACATCGCCGGAGCGGGTGGCGAACACCACATTCAGGCTTTCCCACTCCGCTTCACTTTCCGGCAGCGGCAGGATGGTGGTGATGCGTTCGCCCTCGGCCAGGGGCAAGAGATTGACCATCGCCTTGCCCTTGCCGGCGATGCGCGCCTCGGGCAAGCGCCAGACCTTGAGCTTGTAGGCCATGCCGGTGGAGGAGAAGAACAGCAGCCAGGCATGGCTGGAGGCCACGAACAGGCTGGTGACGAAATCCTCGTCCCGCGTTGCCATGCCCGACCGGCCTTTGCCGCCGCGGCCCTGCACCCGGTATTCGGCCAGCGGTGTACGCTTGATATAGCCGTTATGGGTGACGGTGACGGCGACATCCTCGCGTTCGATCAGGGCTTCGTCTTCCAGCTCGATTTCGGCGTCGATCAACTCGGTCTTGCGCGGGGTGGCGAATTCGTCGCGGATGGTGGTCAACTCGTCGCGGATAATGGTCAGAACCCGGCCGCGCGACGACAGAATGTCCAGATAATCGGCAATCGCCAGCCCAAGCTTCTGGGCCTCGTCATTGATTTCGTCGCGCCCCAAAGCGGTCAGCCGCTGCAAGCGCAAATCCAGGATCGCCTTGGCCTGCTCTTCCGACAGGCGGATGGTGTTGCCCTCTTCCACCCTGTGCCGGGGGTCGGCGATCAGGGCCACCAGGGGCCCGACATCCTTTGCCGGCCAGGCGCGCGCCATCAACTGTTCACGCGCGGCGGCCGCATCGGATGCGGCCCGGATCAGCTTGATGATCTCGTCGATATTGGCGACGGCGACGGCCAAGCCGACCAAAATATGGCCGCGGTCGCGGGCCTTCGAGAGATCGAATTTGGTGCGCCGGGTAACGACTTCCTCACGGAAGCCCACAAAAGCGGCCAGCAATTCCTTCAGGTTCATCTGAACCGGGCGGCCGTCATTCAGCGCCAGCATGTTGACGCCGAAGCTCTGCTGCAAGTTCGAGAAACGATAGAGCTGGTTCAGCACCACCTCGCTGGAGGCGTCGCGCTTGAGCTCAATCACCAGCCGCATGCCGGAGCGGTCGCTTTCGTCGCGGATGTCGGAAATGCCTTCGATCCGCTTGTCGCGCACCAGCTCGGCAACGCGTTCTGTCAGGACCGCCTTGTTCACCTGGTAGGGCAGTTCGGTGACGATGATGGCTTCGCGGTCCTTGCGAATCTCTTCCACGGTGCAGCGCGCCCGCATCAGGATCGAGCCGCGGCCTCGCGCCAGCGCGGCGCGGGCATTCTGCTTGCCGATCAGCAATGCCCCGGTGGGAAAATCCGGGCCCGGCACGATCTCGGTCAGGGCCTCCAGATTGATGGACGGATCCTCGATCAGGGCCAGACAGGCATCGATGACTTCGCCCAGATTGTGCGGCGGGATGTTGGTGGCCATGCCTACCGCAATGCCCGACGAGCCGTTGACCAGCAGGTTCGGGAACCGCGACGGCAGCACCGCGGGCTCCCGCTCGGTGCCGTCGTAATTGTCGCGGAACTCGACGGTCTCCTTGTCGATATCCTCGGTGAGGGCATGCGCGATCTTGGCGCGGCGCACTTCGGTGTAACGCATCGCAGCGGGAGGATCGCCGTCCACCGAACCGAAATTGCCCTGGCCGTCGATAAGCGGCGCGCGCATGGAAAAATCCTGCGCCATGCGCACCAGGGCGTCATAGATCGATTGATCGCCATGGGGATGGTACTTGCCGATCACATCGCCGACCACGCGTGCCGATTTGCGATAGGCCTTGTTCCAGTCATAGCCGTTCTCGTGCATCGAAAAGAGGATGCGGCGATGCACTGGCTTCAGTCCGTCACGCGCGTCGGGCAGCGCCCGCTGCACGATAACGCTCATCGCATAATCGAGATAAGACCGTTTCAGCTCATCTTCGACCGCGATGGACTGGGTCGGATTGCCGCCTTCCGGCGGGCTCAATGTGTCGGAATTGTCGCTCAAAAAGCCAGCCTCAGAAGCGCTTTCGAAGCGCGGAAAAAACCGGGGTGATTCCTAGCATTTCGCGCTTCCTGAAACCAGCAAATTAGCCCCAAATAAGGGATTGATCCTGCTCGTCAATTCCGGGGTTTTTGAAGGGCCGAAAGTTCGGCCTGAACCCGACTCATGTCGTAGGCATAAATGAGCCGCTGGCGGCCTTCATCCTTGTAGCCAAAGGTGATGCCCACCAGCCGCCCGGCCCCATCCAGAACCGGTCCGCCGGAAAAGCCCGGCCCCGCATTTCCCGCAAAGACGAAATAGGCGGGCGCGGTGCAGCCGGGACAGTCCTTGATTTCCCGCACCACGCCATGGGCGACACGCAATTCGCGGTTCATCCCCTGGCCATAGGCCGTCACGCTTTGGCCGGTCATCGGCGCGGCTGTGGGCGGCGACGCGGTTCTCGAAGTACGGAAGAACAGCAGGTCATAATCCTGGCGCGTGCCGATCACGCTTTTGGGCTCCAGCAGATTGGCATTGTGGGCATTGGTGACGGCAATGTTGGGCGCGATCACCACCGCCGCGCCGTCGGCGCTGTCCAGGCCAAGATGCACCCGGCCGTGCAGCGGTAGATAAGCAGCCGCGATCTCGGGCTGCGCGATCGCCGTCGCAGGGGTGCCGGACGAGCCCGTACACCCACACACGGCAAACAGGACGAAAATCAGGGCAAGGGCGTTAGAAGGGAATCTCGTCATCCATCTCGTCACGCTGGAAGCTGGCCGGCGCTTCGCCGGCGCCGCGTCCGCCGCCACCCTCACCGCCACCATTGCGGCCATCCAGCATGGTCAATTCGCCGCGAAAATTCTGCAACACCACCTCGGTCGAGTATTTCTCGGCGCCGTCCTTGTCGGTCCATTTGCGGGTCTGCAGCTGACCTTCGACATAAACCTTGGCGCCCTTCTTTAGGTACTTCTCGGCGACATCGGCGAGGTTCTTGTTGAAGATTACCACCCGGTGCCATTCGGTCTTTTCCTTGCGCTCGCCGCTGGCCTTGTCGCGCCAGGACTCGCTGGTGGCGATCGACAGGTTGACCACAGGATCACCGCTGGTCATGCGCCGAACCTCCGGATCCTTGCCCAGATTGCCCACCAAAATCACCTTATTGACGCTACCGGCCATGATCTTCTCCATTACGAGGGCGCGACGTTAGACGACAGGCCCGCCTCCGCGCCATCGAATGCGCCCTTTTATCCACCCTATCATTGTTCCCTTTTTGTTCCAATAGCCTTATGGCCCCTTTTCTCCCATAACGCTCACGGTGCGGCGAGGCGGCATGCCCTTCAATTCCTACCCTTATTTCGTTTTCCTGGTGGTGGTGGTGCTGGGCTTCCGGCTGCTGGAAAAAAGCGCGCCCACCGGCCGCCGGATATTTCTGCTGCTGACCTCCTACGCCTTTTATGCGTGGTGGCGAGCGGACTTCCTGGCCCTGCTCCTGGGCTCGACCCTGGTGAATTTCCTGGTCGGGCGCGCCATCGAACAGCGGCGGGCGCGCGGACAGGACCGGCGCGCCTTTTTGATCTCGGGCCTCGCCTTCAACCTGGGCCTGATTGCCACCTTCAAATACGACACGCTGTTTGCCGGGACCGCCAACAATCTGCTCGGCCTGGGCCTGCCGGTGCCGCATTTTTTCCTGCCGCTGGCGATCAGCTTTTTCACCTTCGAGCAGATCAGCTATCTGGTGGATGCCGATGCCGGCAAGGCGCATAATTATTCCCTGCTGGATTACGCGCTGTTCGTCGCCTATTTCCCCCATTTGATCGCCGGGCCGATCGTGCGTCACAACGATCTGATCCCGCAATTCCGTCAGATACGCTCGCGCAATGACGATCTGGCCACCGGCATGACGTTATTCACCATCGGTCTGGCGAAGAAATCCCTGGTCGCCGACAATCTGGCGCCGTTCGCCGACGCCGTTTTCAATGCGGCGGGACGCGGCACCCATCTGGGCCCGACCGACAGCTGGCTGGGCACTTTGTTTTTCGCTTTCCAGATCTATTTCGATTTCTCGGCCTATTCCGACATGGCGCTAGGCTCGTCGGTCATGCTGGGTATCCGGCTGCCGGTGAATTTCCATTCGCCCTACAAATCCGCCAGCATCATCGAATTCTGGCGGCGCTGGCATATTTCGCTGTCGGCCTTCCTGCGCGACTATCTTTATGTGCCGCTGGGCGGCAACCGGCGCGGCCGCGGACGGCGCTATCTGAACCTTTTTGTCACCATGCTGCTGGGAGGGCTGTGGCACGGCGCCAATTGGACTTTCATGCTATGGGGCGGACTGCATGGCCTCTATCTGTCCATCAATCACGCATTCCGCCACGCCACCAAGGGCACAACCGTTCCTGCGATCCTGCGCACGCCGCTTCACATCGGCTCGATTATCCTGACCTTCGCCGCAACAACCCTGGCCTGGATCGTATTCCGTTCGCCCGATCTCGCCACGGCGCGCAATGTGATGGGCGGACTGGTGGGACAAGGCCACAGCAGGGTGGTCAGTTTCTCGCCGCTGGCCGCTGTCGCTCTGCTTTTGCTGTTTGGGCTGGTCTGGCTGATGCCCAATTCCATGGAAATGATGTGGCGGCATAACCCGGCGCTGCCTTCGCCCTATACCGACCAACCAGTCGCCCCGGCCAACCGCCTGTCCTGGCGGCCAACACCCATCCAGGCGGGTGCCTATGGGCTGGTCTGCATCCTGGCGGTGCTGGCTTTGTCGAATCTCAAACCGTTCATCTATTTCCAATTCTGATGGAAAAGACCCGCTATCCCGTCTGGTTCCTGGGCACCGTCACCTTGGTGATCGCGGCGCTGGCGGCGTTCAATGCCATCGCGGGCGCCTATATTCTCGGCCATCCTGCCGGCTTCAGTGTCCAAACCTTGTCCGGCTTTGAGCGGGCGCTCAAGCCGGTATGGCTGGAACAGGTTGCCCCGGAGCTGGTGTTTGTCGGCTCCAGCCGAGTGCGCGACGGCTTCGATCCGGCGCTGATCGACCCGGCGCTGAAAACGCGCAGCTTCAACTATGGCGCCTCCAGCATCACGCCCTATGAAGCACGCCGCTTTGTGCAGGACGCATTGGCGCAGCCTTCGGTGAAGAGAATCGTGGTGGCGCTGGACGCTTTCACCGGCAATGGCGGCCCCGGTGAAGCATTGCCCAGTTTCGATGAGACCAGGCTGGCGGTGACGCCGTCCGGCGAACCCACGCCACGGCGCAAACTTTGGCTGTTCACCACGCGATATTTGAGCGGCGGCGCGCTGGGCATGAATGCGCTGGCCGCCTGGTCGCTGGCGCAGCTAAAGACCGGCCAAGTCGCGGCGGACCGCCCCGACATTTTCCCGGCCTATAGCCACATGACCGAGGCCGTCCTCAGACGCGACCTCAGCTATCGCCGCGCCCGGACCATGCGCATGGGAGAAGGCGCGGCCAGCGAATTGTCAGTCATACTGGCGGCAGCCTGCCACGCCCAGGCGCGGATCACCTTGTTCTTTCCGCCTGACAATATGGCGATCATCGCGCGCTACCGCCAAAGCGACGCGGCGGGCCTGGAGGCTTTCAAGCACACCGTGGGTACGGCCGTGATGCGCCACAACGCTCACTGCCCCAACAAGGCGGCCTTGTTCGATTTCCTGGCGCCCAATGCCTTGACCAACCAAACTTTAAAAAACGGCTCAAGCCCCGATTATGTCGATCTCGTGCACTTCCGCCCGCCGGCAGGCCTTTGGCTGCTGCGGCAGATGGGCTTGACCGGTCCCTGACCGCAATCAGCTGGTGGTGGTCGTCGTCGTTGTCGTCGTAATCGGTGCCGCGGGAGGGTTGCTGTCGCTTTGGGTGGCGATCACCACCGCAGCCACCGCAACCGCTGCCGCGCCGCCGATCAGCAGAAGATTTGTGCGGTGCCGGGCGGCCTGCTGGATGCCCGCCGGCTTACCCGGAGCCAAGGAGCCGTCGGCTGCCAGGGCCGATGAGCCCATCACCGCACCGGCCGCCACCAGACTGATTGCCATCCTCAATTTGATCATCTCACCCCCCCTGACATGTGCCCTGGCTAAAAGCCTGTTCCTGCTACCTAAATCACCTAATCCGCCTTGGCGCTATTAGAACGGATCAGGCATTATTTGCAAATGAACAATGAGGGGTGGATCGAATTGTTCTCTTTTTGTTTCAGCAAGGCGCGGAAAAGGTTATGAGTGGCCCATGGACCCTCTGAATCGGAATTCGGCTCAATTTTTGACGGCCATTCTCGCACCGGCGCGCCCTACCGCGGTGGTGGATGTCGGTGCCAATCCGATCGATGGCGACCCGCCCTACAAAGCGATGCTGGTGGCAGGGCTGTGCAAGGTCGTGGGGTTTGAGCCTCAACCCGCGGCCTTGGCGCGGCTGAACCAGACCAAAGGCCCGGATGAACTTTATTTGCCCTATGCCGTGGCGGATGGAACCGAACGGACCCTGCACATCTGCGAGCTGGAGGGCATGACCAGCCTCTTGGTTCCGGACCCTGCCCATCTGGCGCTTTTCAATTTGTTTCCTATATGGGGAAAGGTGAAAGAATCTATCCCCGTCTCCACCAGAAAACTCGATGACGTCGCTGAAGTCGCCCACATGGATTTCCTCAAAATGGACGTCCAGGGGGCCGAAAGCGAGGTGATTGCGCATGGCCGCACCAAGCTGTGCGAAACGGTGATGATCCAGACAGAAGTATCCTTTGTTCCCTTGTACAAGGAGCAACCCTCTTTCGGCGACATGGACCTGGCCTTGCGTGAATTGGGTTTCCTGCCTCACAGCGTCACCGGCACCAAGATCTGGCCGCTGTCCCCCATGGTGGTGGGCAATGAGCCCAATCGCGGCATCCGGCAGCTGTTGGAAACCGACATGGTCTATGTGCGCGACTTCTCAAGGCCCGGGAATATGAGCGTGGAGCAATGGAAGCATCTCGCTTTGATCGCGCATCATTGCTATGGCTCTTATGATCTGGTGCTCAAGGCGATCGTGAGTTTGATGGAGCTGGGCGCGGTCTCTCCCGACGCCAGCAAGCGTTATCTCGCCAGCCTGCCCGCCCGGAAACCCAACTGATGCTGAAAAACATCTCCATTCGCGGCGCACGCGAGCACAATCTCAAGAATATCGATGTGGAGATTCCGCGCGATACCCTGACGGTGCTGACCGGCCTGTCGGGTTCGGGCAAGTCGAGCCTGGCTTTCGATACCATCTATGCCGAAGGCCAGCGCCGTTACGTGGAATCCCTGTCGGCCTATGCGCGCCAGTTCCTGGAGCTGATGCAAAAGCCGGATGTCGATCATATCGAGGGCCTTTCGCCGGCGATTTCCATCGAACAGAAGACAACCTCCAAGAATCCGCGCTCGACCGTGGGCACGGTCACCGAGATTTACGACTATTTGCGGCTGCTGTTTGCGCGGGTCGGCGTGCCCTACTCGCCCGCCACCGGCCTTCCGATTGAAAGCCAGACCGTGAGCCAGATGGCCGACCGGATTCTGGCCCTGGCTGAAGGCACAAGGCTTTATTTGCTGGCGCCGATCGTGCGCGGCCGCAAGGGCGAATACCGCAAAGAGCTGGCGGAGCTCCAGAAGAAAGGCTTCCAGCGCGCCAAGATCGACGGCAAGTTTTACGACATCGGCGCCACGCCCGCCCTGGACAAGAAGCTCAAGCACGACATCGAGATCGTGGTGGATCGCATTGTGGTCAAGCCGGATATCGGCAATCGCTTGCCGGATTCCATCGAAACTGCGCTCAGTCTCGCCGATGGCCTGCTGGTGGTGGAGTTCGCCGACGAAAAGGAAAAGGACGGCAAGCAGAAACAGATCGTCTTTTCCTCCAAATTCGCCTGCCCAGTGTCGGGTTTCACCATTTCAGAAATCGAGCCACGCCTATTCTCGTTCAACAATCCGCATGGCGCCTGCCCGGAATGCGACGGATTGGGGGTGCAGAATTATTTCGACGAAGCGATGGTGGTGCCGGACGAAAGCCTGACCTTGAAGAAAGGCGCCATCGCGCCCTGGGCCAAGTCTTCCTCGCCTTATTACCTGCAGACCCTGGAAGCGCTGGCGCGGCACTACAAATTTTCCATGAACGAACCGTGGGAGGACCTGCCCAAGAAAGTTCAGCAGGTGATCCTGCACGGTTCCGGCGACGAGGTGATCAAGTTCACCTATGACGACGGCATGCGCCGCTATGACACCAAGAAGGAATTCGAAGGCGTCATTCCCAACATGGAGCGGCGCTACAGCGAAACCGACAGCGCCTGGATCCAGGAAGAATTGGGGCGGTTTCAGTCCGAGAGCCCTTGCGAGGTCTGCAACGGCTATCGCCTGAAACCCGAAGCGCTGTCCGTGAAGATCGGCGGCCTGCATGTCGGCCAGGTCTGCGAACAGTCGATACGCGACGCCGACCGCTGGTTCCGCGACATAGATCAGAAACTGAACAAGCAGCAGAAGGAAATTGCCGCCCGTATTCTCAAGGAAATCCGGGCGCGGCTGAAATTCCTCAACAATGTCGGCCTGGATTATCTCACTTTGGCGCGTTCGTCGGGCACCCTGTCCGGCGGCGAAAGCCAACGCATCCGGCTGGCCTCCCAGATCGGCTCCGGCCTGACCGGCGTGCTTTATGTTCTGGACGAGCCCAGTATCGGACTGCACCAGCGCGACAATGGCAAATTGCTGGAATCGCTTAAAGGCTTGCGCGACATGGGCAACACCGTGATCGTGGTGGAGCATGACGAGGATTCCATACGCACCGCCGATCATGTCATCGACATGGGCCCTGGCGCAGGCGTGCATGGCGGCCATATCATCGCCGAGGGCACGCCGGCCGACATCATCGCCAACAAGAAGAGCCTGACCGGAAAATATCTCAGCGGCGCGGAAAACATTCCGGTCCCCGCCCAGCGCCGCAAAGCTGTGCACAATCGCTGGCTGAAAGTGGTGGGCGCACGCGGCAACAATCTCAAGAATGTCACATCGCAAATCCCGCTGGGAACCCTGACCTGCATCACCGGTGTCTCGGGCGGCGGCAAGTCCACCCTCACCATTGAGACCCTGTACAAGGCCGCGGCGCGCAAGCTCGGCCAGGCGCGCGAGCATCCCGCGCCGCATGACCGCATCGAAGGCCTGGAATTCCTCGATAAGGTCATCGACATCGACCAGAGCCCGATCGGGCGCACGCCGCGCTCCAACCCCGCCACCTATACAGGCGCCTTCACGCCCATCCGCGACTGGTTCACCGAATTGCCCGAATCCAAGGCGCGCGGCTATGCCCCCGGCCGTTTCAGCTTCAACGTCAAAGGCGGGCGCTGCGAGGCTTGCCAGGGCGACGGCGTCATCCAGATCGAGATGCACTTCCTGCCCGACGTCTATGTCCAATGCGATGTCTGCAAGGGCAAGCGTTACAATCGCGAAACACTGGAAGTGAAATTTCGCGACCACTCGATCAGCGATGTGCTGGACATGACCATCGAGGCGGGCGCCGAACTGTTCAAGGCGGTGCCCTCCATCGCCGAAAAACTGGAAACCCTCAAGCGTGTCGGGCTGGGCTATATTTCCATCGGGCAACAGGCCACAACGCTTTCGGGGGGCGAAGCCCAGCGCGTCAAGCTGTCAAAGGAACTGTCGCGCCGCGCCACTGGCCGCACTCTCTACATCCTGGACGAGCCGACCACGGGGCTGCATTTCCATGACGTGAAGAAACTGCTGGAAGTGCTGCAGGAGCTGGTCGACCAGGGCAATACGGTGGTTGTGATCGAGCACAATCTGGAGGTCATCAAGACCGCCGACTGGATCGTGGATCTGGGGCCGGAGGGCGGCGATGGCGGCGGCGAGATTGTCGCCAGCGGCACGCCCGAGGACGTGGCCAAGACTCCGCGTTCCTATACCGGCCAGTATCTCAAAGTCTTGCTGAAAAGCGCGCCCAAAAAATTGAGGGCGGCGGAGTAGCAATCAGACCGCGATGTCCAGGACGGGTTCATCTTTCAGTGCCCGCCAAACCGAAGCGCTGGCGCTGGCAAACAGACCCATCACCAGCGGCCAGATCAGGAACAGCAAGCCCCATAAAAACGGCAGCGCCTGGCGGAGCCAGGTGAGCGCCGCCAGCTGTTGCAGCTGCTGACTGCCACCGGCAGGCAGGGGCGGCAAATGTTGAGCAAGGGGCACCATCAACAGTATGACGAATATGAATATCGGGACGATAATGGCGAGCAAAACCGCGAACAGCCGCCAAAAATTTCCGGCCGAGAGCATCCAGGCGCGACGCAGTACCGGTCCGTTCTCCGCCACCGAGATGGCGGGCAACAACACAAAAAAGCGGGAGACGGCCGCCAGAACAAGGCCGTAAAAGATAAGAAGTGCGGCAGGGACCGTTTGAGACGCCCGCAGAACAACCAGATTCAGCAAGGCGCTGCCGAACAGGAAAAACGGAATCATCAATCCGGTGAATGACAGAAGCGCACGGAACATGCGCCACTCCGCCGGTCCAAAGGCGAAATGCGCCCATGGGGGCCCACTGCGCATACCCAGCGCCAATTGTGTCACGGCGACAAACATCACCGCCTGAAGCAACAGCGCCGCAATCAGATAGGCCAGCCACATCAGCAGGCTGAACCACATTTGAGCCGCATCGCCGGACGCAAGCGCTTCGATAGTGGCGTTGTAATAGCTCTGGGATGAAAAGAAGCCCATCACCGTAAGCAACACCATCGGTACCCAGATCAGGCCGATGACGCCTCCCAGATGCAGGAGGGTAAAGCTGTAGGCATCGCGAATGGTCGCGACGACCGGTATGGGGCGCATCACGAGGTTATTGCCCTTCCCGGCAAATCCTAGAATTCATCAAAAGGGCGCAGGTCATCGAACACCGGCGCCTGGGGCGCGGTGGCGTCCTGCCACAATTTCACGGCCCAGGCGGTGACAGCCGCGGCAGCGGGAATCTTGGCAAGCCCGGACAGGGGTTCGGTCACCAATGCCAGATGACGGCGGGGCACGAAAACGGCGATGCTCACGGCCGCGGCGGCCAGCAGCCCGGCTCCCAGCGCCAACTTGGTATAGCTTATTCCCTTGCTTTCTTCCGACATCGATCCTGGTTCCTTGCGCAAACCATATATAGGCGGCGGCTCCGCAGCCGTCATCCCTGCCGGCAATTCATCCCGAAATCTTTTTCCCAGCCAGGCATGCCTGGGATATGCCGCATTGTCGCACCGGAAACACGACAAAAGCGTTAAAGCGGCTCAAAATTAAGGCAGCCGGCCAGCGCAAGCGCAGCAAAAGGCCCGCCATCCGAAAATGGCGGGCTTTTTATCTAAGGTTTCCAATTCCGCTGCGGTTACGGGGCTACAGTTGAGGTGGCGGAGGTCGCAAAAGCGGATGCGGCCGCGCGATCACCGCTCTGATCCGAAACCACGATGGCTACAGCGGCAACCACCGCCACAATGCCGGCACCGATCAACAAGGTTCCGGTGCCGACCTCCAGGGCCGGTTTGACGCCGGCGGGCTTTCCGGGCGCCAGGGCGCCGTCTGCTGCAAAAGCCGACGAACCAATCATCGTCGCCACCGCAATGGCAGCAACAACTATTTTAAAACTCTGCATAAGCATCCCCCGATTGTCTAATGGCGGGCATAGTTGTCCCAGGCATCCGCCAACTCAGCGACCGTACACTCCATTTTTTGCTGTTGTTAGAAGGCTTTACCGCATTTTTTTGCATTTTTTTTGGCGGGTTTTGAGCCCGTCAAACGTCTCTACGGAACGGCCCTAAAGGCACCTAAAAACGGCCTACACCGGCCGATTTATGCTGCAACCGCGAAAAAAAGGGGCTCTCGGCTGCGGCAGCCGGGTCCATTTGCCACCGGCCCTCAACCTGTTAAAGCCCTGCTCATGACGGTCGATTTGCACATTATCGGCGGCGGACTGGCGGGATCGGAAGCAGCCTGGCAGGCAGCCGAATCGGGCATCCCCGTGATCCTGCACGAAATGCGGCCCGTCCGCGGTACCGAAGCCCATCAGACTGATTCGCTGGCGGAACTGGTTTGCTCCAATTCCTTCCGCTCCGACGACGCCGCGAACAATGCGGTAGGGCTTTTGCACGAGGAGATGCGCCGGGCGGGGTCCTTGGTCATGCGCGCGGCCGACGCGCACAAGCTTCCCGCCGGCGGAGCCCTGGCGGTGGACCGGCACGCCTTTTCCGCTGCCGTGAGCAAGGCGCTGGAAGACCATCCCCGCGTGCGGCTGTCGCGGGAAGAGATCACCGGCCTGCCGCCCGTTGATTGGCAAAGCGTTATCGTCGCCACAGGTCCCCTGACCTCCGCGAGCCTGGGGGCATCGATCGCGGAAGCGACCGGCCAGGACCAACTTGCCTTCTTTGACGCCATTGCACCCATCATTCACCGTGAGTCGATCGACTTCGATATCGCCTGGTTTCAGTCGCGCTATGACAAGGAAGGTCCGGGCGGCGGCGTGGCCGATTATATCAACCTGCCCCTGGACGAAGAGCAGTACAGGAATTTTGTCGCCGCCATGCTTGCGGGCGAAAAAACCGATTTCAAGCAGTGGGAAAAATCCACGCCTTATTTCGAAGCCTGTTTGCCCATCGAGGTGATGGCGGCGCGCGGCGAACAGACCCTGGCGTTCGGCCCGATGAAGCCCGTGGGCCTGCAGGATCCGCGCAGCAACAGGCGCCCATATGCGGTGGTGCAATTGCGCCAGGACAACAAGCTGGGCACATTGTGGAACATGGTCGGCTTTCAGACCAAGCTGAAACATGCTGAACAGGTCCGCATCTTCCGCACAATACCGGGATTGGAGAAGGCACAGTTCGCGCGCCTTGGCGGGCTGCATCGCAACACCTTCATCAACTCTCCGCGTCTGCTTGACGAACAGTTGCGCTTGAAGTCCCGGCCGCATCTGCGCTTCGCCGGCCAGATCACCGGCGTGGAAGGTTATGTCGAAAGCGCGGCTATCGGCCTGCTTGCAGGGCGCTTCGCGGCCTCAGAATTGCTGGAAACATCCGCCCAGCCGCCGCCGCGCACCACCGCCCTGGGTGCGCTTTTGTCCCATATCACCGGCGGCGCCGATGCCCGCACGTTTCAGCCGATGAATGTCAATTTCGGCTTGCTTCCCGAATTTCCCAAAAGCGACAAAATTCGCGGCAAGGACCGCAAACAGGCCATGAGTGCGCGCGCCCTGCGGGATTTGTCGGGTTGGCTGAGTGGGACGCGGTGGAAAGAGGCCGCGGCCGAATAGACTGGACGAAACCCCGTCCGGTTCCGTACGTTTGATGATAGAGTATCTTCACAGGTTCATCATGGATATCCCCCTCGAGCTCTCCTTTCACAACATCGATTCTTCCGACGCGATCAAGGAAGCGGTGAGGGATCATCTGCGCAAACTGGAACAGTTGCACGATCACATCATCGGTTGCCGGGTGGTGATAGAAATGCCGCACAAAAGCCAGAAGGCCAGCGGCAATCCTCCCGACGTCCATATCGTCCTCAGGGTGCCGGGCAAGGAAATCGTGGTGAGCAAGGAACTGGCGCATAACGGCCACAAGAAAGCGGCCACCGACGCCTATGCCGTGCTGGACAATGCCTTTGCCGTGGCGGCAGGCCAGCTAAAAGCCTATCGCCGCATCAGCCATGGCGACGTAAAATACAAAAGCGGCGAGCCGCGCGGTGCCGGCGGCCCGACCGACCTGGACAGCTAAAGCCGTTTTCTCATCGCGGCGCTAAGCAGCGCCATCTGTCTGCGGTGAATGGCGACATCCCTGCCGCTTGGGAGCCTGCGCAGATAGACCGGCACCAAGGCCGCGGGCAGAAGCGCCGCCAGCGCGGCGCCCGGTTTGGGTGCCTGGCGCGCGGCCAGGAAATGATCGCGCGCCTTGAGCGCCACCTGCCGCACCGCCGCCTTCAAGCGGGAGTCGTTTTGTTCCAGGTGGAAAAATCCCTCCGGCGTGAGTTCAAGTGCCCCAAGCAGATCCAGCGGCAGATAAAGTTTGTGCCGCGTATTGTGGAACGGCAGCGCCCGCAGCAATCCTGTCAGGCCATAGGCCAGGCCGGCTTGGCGCAGCCCTTCTTCCATCCCGGGCGCGGGATTGCCTGCCAGAATCCGCGCCGCCAGCCGCATCACCGCACCGCTGGTGGAAGTGACGTAACGTTCCAACGCCGCGAAATCGGCGAGATGGTCGGAAGACGAGTCAAACCCGCGCGCCGCTATGAGCGCTTCAAAATCCGCCAGGGCAAGATCGCGCACCGCGAACAATGCGGTCAGCCCCCGCGCCACGTCATGGTTGCGGGCCCTTCCCTGGGAAGCGGCTTCCGCCGTTTCGCGCCACCATTCCAGCCGGATCGCGCCCAGCATCGGCTCGCGCACCGTCTCCGCCACCCGGGCGAGTTCGGCATTAAAGGCGTAGAAGGCGAATAAATAAGGCCGCTGCGGCGCAGGCGCGAACAGGGTCGCGAAATAGCGGTCGGGATCGGCGGCGCGCACCGCCGCGGCCAGGCGGTTGGCTAAGGCTGCATCCATCAAAAAAAGAACCGCCGATTTGCATCGGCGGTTCCCCAAATCCTATCAAGACAGCTCAGTATAAGTGCCCCGCCGCGACCATGCTGAACAGCATCGGCAAGGAAAGCAGGGTATTGATGCGCGAAAAGATCATCGCCGTCTTGCCGGCCGCGGCCTTGTCGGGGGCCGGAAGATCGGAATATTTGCCGCCGATATTCAGGGCCTTTTGCTGGTTGGGCCAGATCACAAACCAGACATTGAACCACATGATGGTGCCCAGCCACATGCCGATGCCGATGGCGAGATATTTCGGGACCACCGGCCAGCCCGCCGTGCCGTCGCTGAAGTCCAGGCTATAGGCTTGCAGCAGATAGTTGTTGCGCAGCGCCAGCACCAGGCCAAAGAAGATCGTGCCCATGGCGCCCCAGCGGAACCAGAACAAGGCCGCCGGCGCGATGTAACCGCTGACGCCTTTTTTCAGCTCGTCAGGCACCTTGGGCATGGTGGGAATCTGCACGAAGTTGAAATACCACAGCAGCCCGATCCACATCACGCCGCAGACGATATGCAGCCAGCGCAGCGTGAAGAGCTCAAAAGTCGGGCCGTCATAGCCCTGGGTGGAGCAGTAGACGCCGACCAGCAGAATCGCGAGCACAAGGCTGGCGATCACCACATTGCGAAGATTGCCCAAAAAGGCTGCCATTATTCCCTCCCCTCAGATTCGAGGCGGGAACTCTAGAGCAAGTCAGTCTTCTTGTCGCGCCCCTCTCTCGCGGTCCATCCCCGCGCGCGCGTCAGCGCGCTTGCACGGGGAGGTGCCCGTAGCAGCCCCTCGGGGCTGCGAAGGGCGGAGGGGCTAGATGGTGATCTTGCGCGGGCGGGCGGTATTCAGCCAGGTGATGACGATCAGCCGCGTCACCATCACCGAGGTGAAGAAGGAGGTGATGATGCCCACGCCCAGGGCGACCGCGAAGCCCTTGATCATGCCGGTGCCCAACTGGAACAGAATCAGCGACGCGATCAAATGGGTCATGTTGGCGTCGATGATGGTCGCCATGGCGCGGCGGAAGCCGGTATCGATCGATGCCAGCATGGTGCGTCCATTGCGCTGCTCCTCGCGGATTCGCTCATAGATCAGCACATTGGCGTCCACCGCCATGCCCATGGTCAGCACGATGCCGGCAATGCCCGGCAGGGTCAGGGTGGCCCCAAACGCGGTCAGGATCGCCAGCAGAAGCACCACATTCAAGGTCAGCGCGATGTCGGCGAACAAGCCAAACAGCCCGTAACGCAGGATCATGAACAGCGCCACCGACGCCAGCCCGGCAACCGCCGCATAGCGGCCGGCCTTGATCGAATCCGCGCCCAGTTCGGCGCCGACGCTGCGCTCTTCCAACGGCTTCAGGGGTGCGGGCAGCGCACCGGCGCGCAACAAGATCGCCAGGTCGTTGGCGGTTTGGGCGGTAAAGCTGCCGGTAATCACGCCGGACCCGCCCAGAATTGCGTTTTGGATGACCGGCGCGGTGATCACCTGCTTGTCCAGCACAATGGCGAACTGATGTTGGACATGCGCCCTGGTGACATCGCCGAACTGGCGCGCACCCACGCTGTCAAAGCGGAAATTCACCACGGCTTGGCCGGTCTGCTGGTCGAAGCCCTGGCTGGCATCCGTCAGGCGATCCCCAGACACCATGACCCGGCGCTGCACCACGATTTTACCGGCGGGAATATTCTTGTTCTGACTTTGCAGCGGCAGGATTTCGTCCCCGATCGGGGCGACACTGGCCATCGGATTGGCCTGCTCGTCCACCAGCTGGAAGGTCATCTTGGCGGTCTTGCCCAGCATGGCCTTGAGCTGGGTGGGGTCCTGCAATCCGGGCACTTGCACCAGGATGCGGTCGTCGCCCGATCGCTCGATGGTGGGTTCGCGGGTACCCATGGCGTCGATGCGGCGGCGCACCACCTCAATCGACTGGGCCATGATCTGCTCATGAGTCAGGGTCTTGAAGGCATTGCTCATATGCAGGTTGAAGATCCCGTTGCCAGGCTCGGACATCTCATATTCCTTGCCGCTGACCGACAGGACTGAGCTGCTCATGGCGGGATTAAGGCCCTGCAGCAGGGTGCGCGCCTCGGCCAAGCGTGAGGTATCGACGACCTGTACCGACACCGTATCGTCGCGGGTGGGCAGGATTTTCAGCGGAATACCGGCTTTGCGGAAACCCGCCCGAATATCGCCGATCAGGCTTTCCTCACGGTCACGCGCAACCTGGTCGAAATCCACGCCCAACAGCAGATACGAGCCGCCCTGCAGGTCCAGGCCCAGATTGACCGCCTGGTTGGGAAGAAATTTCGGGATCTTGGCGCGCACTTGCGGCGGCAAGGCGTTGGGCAGCGCAAAAAGGATGCCGCTCACCAGGATGATGATCGTGACGATACGCGTCCAGAAAGAGACCTGCAGCACGAACTATTCCTTGCCGGCGCTCTTGGCGTCGCCATTCTTGTTGTCGGTGTTCTTGGCACGCACATCCGACAGGGTCGCCTTGATCACCCGCACCTGCACATTGTCGGCGATCTCGACCAGGATTTCGGTATCTTCGGCACTGGCTGACTTGACCACCTTGCCCAGGATGCCGCCCGAGGTCACCACCGTGTCGCCCCGGCGCAGATTGTCCACCATCTCGCGCAACTGTTTCTGGCGCTGGCTTTGCGGCCGCCACAGAAGAAAGTAGAAGATCGCGATCATCGGAAGCGCCAGAGTCAGCGTCTGGAACATCGGATCGTTCATATTCATATTGCGGAGACTTTCCAGCGAATGCGGGCGGACTATAGCGGGACAGCCTTCCTTTGCAACCGTGGTAAATCAAGGGGTTAGCATGGCCAAGACGGACAAAATACCGGACGATCATGCCCTGCTGGTCAGGATCGCCACGGCCCTGGAACGGATGGCGCCTCCCGCTATCGGCACCGAACTGCCCGACGGCGACGCCTTTGTCTGGGAGCCTGCCCAGAAAAATGGCGAGGGGCGCGGGCTGATCGGGGTGCCCCATGTCGCCCATGTCGACCTGAGCTTGCTCAAGGGGGTGGAGAACCAGCGCGACACCCTGCTGGCAAACACCGAACGCTTCGCGCAAGGCCTGCCCGCCAACAATGCGCTGCTCTGGGGTGCGCGCGGCATGGGCAAGTCCAGCCTGGTCAAGGCGGTGCATGAGGAGATCAACCGCACCCGCAAGGGACAAGACCGACTGGTGCTGATCGAAATTCATCGCGAGGATATCGACAGCCTGCCCACCTTGCTTCGGATCCTGCGCGGCAGCAAGCGCCACATTCTTTTGTTCTGCGACGATCTCAGCTTCGACAAGGACGATACCAGCTACAAGTCGCTCAAGGCCGCACTGGAAGGCGGCATCGAGGGCCGTCCCGCCAACACCATTTTCTATGCCACTTCCAACCGGCGGCACCTGATGCCGCGCGACCTGATGGACAATGAACGCGGCACCGCCATCAATCCCGGCGAGGCGGTGGAGGAAAAGGTCTCGCTGTCAGACCGTTTCGGCCTGTGGCTGGGCTTTCATCATTGCGGCCAGGACGAGTATCTCGCCATGATCGAAGGCTATGCCGCTTTCCATCATCTCAAGATCGCGCCGGAAGAATTGCGCAAGCGGGCCTTGACCTGGGCCATGGGCCGCGGCGCCAGGTCCGGGCGCGTGGCATGGCAGTTCATTCAAGATCTGGCAGGTGAGCTAGGGCAGACTCTTTGATGGTCGCACGCGCGACGGCGTCGCTACGCTCGCCTGCGCGGTGCCCCTGCTCGACTAGTTGCTGGCCGTGTTCGACGACAGATAAGACCGCGGATTGACCGGCATGGTGGCCGAACGGATCTCGAAATGCACTTGCGGCGTGGAGACATCGCCGGTCTGGCCGGTATAGCCGATCACCTGTCCGCGCGCCACGAAATCACCCCGGGCGACCACCAGCCGTTCGGCATGCGCATAGGCGGTGGTGTAGCCGCCGGAATGTTTCACCAGCACCAGATTGCCATAGTCCTTCAACTCGCTTCCGGCATAGCTGACGGTTCCCGCGGCGCTGGCATGAATGGGCGTGCCCCAGGCGGCGGCGATATTGATGCCGTCATTCTTGCCGCCATTGGCGGTGGCGCCGAAATCCGAGATCACCCGGCCGCTGACCGGCCAGGCAAAAGCCGGCGCATCGCCGGCTGGCGCCGCAAGCGGCGCCAAAGCCTGGGTGGAGACCGGCGCATAGGCCGGGACGTTGCGGGCGACATAATTGGCGGGCTTGCTCTGATCGCGATAGGTATAAGTCTTGGCGCGGGCCGCGACCGGATGATGCAGCCTGTCATTCACGTCCCAGTTCAGCGCGGTGCGCGGACTGTCGGGCATGCAGCCGGTCAGCAACGCCGTCGCGGCGCACAACAATACGAGTTTCTGAATCCGACCCATGGGTGCCTCTAGCACTGTCTCAATACGGATCATGGCCGGTAAAAAGTTTAGAAGGCTTTAACTATATGCCCTACCTCTGAAAGTTCCCGCGCCCTGTTTCCCGCAAAAACGCCGGACGCAGCCATTCACGGCGTCACAAAGGTTAACGATTGCTTTATTTTGCCAGGGCCGCGCGCAGTGCGCCGAGGGCGGCAGGTTCCGTCAGATTCAAATGCAGCGGCGTCACGGCGATATAGTTGGCATAGACCGCGCCGACATCGCTATCCGGCGGCGGGGTGGCTTTGCGGCGGCGCAATCCGATCCAGTAATAGGCGCGCTGGCGGGCGTCGGTGCGCTCCTCGATCTCGGTGGATTGCAGATCGTATTTGCCTTGCGGCACCGCTTTGACGCCCTTCACCGACGCTCCCGGGCAGGCGGGAAAATTCACGTTCATCAAAGTGCCGGACGGCCAGCCCGCCTTCACCAGCGACTTGACCACGGCCGCGCCATGCGCTTCGGCGGCCGACCAGTCGATCGCATGGCGGTCGCCTTCGTCATAACATTGCGACAAAGCGATGGAGGGAATGTTCAAGGCGCAGCCTTCCATCGCGCCCGCGATGGTGCCGGAATAGGTGACGTCGTCGGCCAGGTTGGAGCCCCAATTGACCCCCGACAGGATCAGGTCCGGCGGCTGGTCCTTCAAAATATGCAGGCAGGCCATCATCACACAGTCAGTAGGTGTGCCACTGACGGCAAAGCGGCGTTCCTCCATCACCCGCAACCGCAGCGGTGAAGTAAGCGTCAGGGAATGGGACGCGCCGGACTGCTCATTTTCCGGCGCCACCACCCAGACATCGTCGCTCAAGGCTTGGGCGATGCGTTCGGTGACAGCCAGGCCGGGGGAATGAATGCCGTCGTCATTCGTTACAAGAATCCGCATTAGACTTTTGCGATCACTTTCTTACCGCCCACATAAGGCTGCAGCACATCGGGAATCGCCACACTGCCGTCGGCCTGCTGGTAATTCTCCAGGATCGCGACCAGGGTGCGGCCCACCGCCAGGCCCGAACCGTTCAAGGTATGCACCGGGCCTTTGACCTTGCCCTCAGCATTGCGGAAACGGGTGTTCATGCGCCGGGCCTGGAAATCGCCGCAGTTGGAACAGGAAGAAATCTCGCGATAGGCATTCTGCCCCGGCAGCCAGACCTCGATGTCATAGGTCTTGCGCGCCGAGAAACCCATGTCGCCGGTGCACAGAGTCACCACCCGATGGGCCAGGTTCAGCTTCTTGAGAATTTCCTGTGCCGCATCGGTCATGCGCTCATGTTCGGCGTTCGACTGTTCCGGCGTGGTGATGGACACCAGTTCCACCTTGGAGAATTGATGCATGCGGATCATGCCGCGGGTGTCGCGGCCCGCCGCTCCCGCCTCGGCGCGGAAGCAGGGGGTGAAAGCGGTGAAGCGCAAAGGCAGTTCGGCTTCGCTCAAAATTTCGTCGGCGACGTAATTGGTCAGCGGTACTTCGGCAGTGGGAACCAGCCAACGATTATTTTCTTGTCCTATCTCACCGCCAAGCTCAAACAGAGCCTTCATCGCCTCGAGCGGTGACATTTGCTGATTGGCAAGGGGCATTTCAGCGATACGCGCGATGCCCACGGCCTTCGCGCCTCCAGTTCTCGTACAAAACAGATCGTCTTCAAATTTCGGAAGCTGTCCGGTGCCGAACATCGCATCGTTTTTCACCAGAACAGGTGGCGACACTTCCGTGTATCCGAACTTCTCCGTATGCGTATCCAGCATGAACGCGCCAAGTGCCCGTTCCAGCTTGGCCAAATCGCCCTTGAGATAGACAAACCGCGCGCCCGATACTTTGGCGGCGCGTTCGAAATCCATCTGGCCCAGCGCCTCGCCGATCTCAAAATGCTGCTTGGGAGCATTGATCCCCGGCGGGGTGCCGAACGCGCGGGCCGACACCGGAACATTGGCGCTCTCGTCGGCGCCGTCCGGCGCATCATCGGCCGGCAGGTTGGGGATCACCGCCAAGGCATCGCGCAAATCCTTTTCCAAATCGCGCTGCTCACCCTCGCCCTGCTGGATGGCCTCCTTCAGCCCCGCCACCTCGGCCATCAGGGCTGTGGCGCCGGCCTCGTCCTTCTTGGCCTTGGCCTGGCCGATCAGCTTGGAGGCGTCGTTGCGGCGGGCCTGGTCGGTCTGCAGCCGCACCAGCAACTCCCGCAACGCCTTGTCCTTTTTCAGCAAATTGTCGGCGATAGCCGGCGCCTCCGCCATGCCACGACGCTGGAGACCACGCACGAATGCCCCAGAATCGTCACGAATAGCCTTGATGTCGTGCATGAGAATCTCCTACCCGACCGGTCATGCCATGCCCCCCGGTCCCGGGTCAAAAGCCTGCTTTTCCGCCGGTCTCGGGTTAACAAAAGCCTAATTGCGGGTCCCCAATTTGGAGGAGCCTCGAAACCACGCCGCAATACCCTTGGACTAACATTACAGTGCAATTCTGGGGGGATGCCTGGGTGGACCGGCATTCTGCATTGGACATTCCTGACACCATGCGCGCCCTGTTGGACGCGCTGGACAGCCGTTTGACCCCGCTGGGACGTGTCGGCTCGACCGCCGTCATTGCGGGTATGGCGGTTATGGCCGTGGTGTCGCTGCACTTCCTGGTGCGCAGCCTGGAAGGCCTGCCGATCCAGCCCATCGCCATCGTCAATCTCTCGGTCGAGATCGCGCTGGTCACGTCGCCCATCATCTTTTACGCCCGCGATGTGATCGACAAGCTCAGGGCGTCACGCGCCAGGCTGGACGAGATGTCCCGGACGCTCACCGTCTCGGTCGAACAGGCGGAAGCCGCCAACCGCGCCAAATCCGCCTTCCTGGCCAATATGAGCCATGAGCTACGCACGCCTCTGAACGCCATCATGGGATTCTCGGAAGTGATGAAGGACCAGCATCTGGGTCCGATGGATAACAACCGCTATCTCGGCTATGCCGGCGACATCCATTCCAGCGGCCGCTATCTGCTGGGTATCATCAACGACATTCTCGATCTTTCCAAGATCGAGGCCGGCAAGATGACGGTGGAAAATGCCGAGGAATTTCCCCTGCGCCAGGCGCTGGAAGGCTCGCTCGCCATCTGCGTTCCGCTGGGGGAAAAATTCGGCGTCCGTGTGGAAACCCGCCTGCCGCCCGAGACGGTGCGCCTGATCGCGGTGGAGCGGATGATCCGCCAGATCATGATCAATCTGGTGGGCAATGCCATCAAGTTCACACCCGCGGGCGGCAGCGTCCATATCAGCGGCTGCGCCAGCGCTTGCGGCGGTTATGCCGTTACCGTCCAGGATTCCGGTATCGGCATGAGCGAGCAGGAAATCATCCAGGCCCTGACCCCGTTCGGCCAGGTCGAAAACAAGATGACCGCCAAGCACAATGGCACCGGCCTGGGATTGCCGCTGGCCAAGGCCATGCTGGAGCTGCATGACAGCCGGATGGAAATCAGCAGCGATCCGGGAAGCGGCACCAGGATTGTGCTGCGCTTTCCGGCCAGCCGCATTGTGGGCGGCCAACAAGTCGCCGCCGCTTAAAGAAGACTCGATCTAAGACGGGGAAGTCAGGCGCCGGTCGCGGGATGCGGCGCGGGGTCGGTGACGTCGCCGCTGTGCGGCGCCGAGTCCGTGACGGCAAACTCGCCGCTGCGCGGCTCGACGGCGCCGCCCGCAGGCGTTGTGTTCACCGCTTCGATCGAACTGGTGACCTCCGCGTTCACGCTCGCCATGCTGTTGGCGAGGTCGCTGACCGGATTGTTCTTCTTCAGGTCGTCGATTTCCTTGCGCAGCTCGGCCAGCTCGCTTTCGCGCGCCATCTCGTCAAAGCTTCTGCGGAATTCGCCTGCCATGGCGCGGGCCTTGCCGGCCCATTTGCCCGCCATGTTCATCAGGCGCGGCAAATCCTTTGGGCCGACCACGACAAGCGCGACGACCAGCATGATGCTCAGATGCTGCCAACTGAAAAAATCGAACATGGGAGGCCTGGATCAGACCGTGGTCTTGTCCTTGTTGGTGTCCTCGGCATTGATCACCTTGGGATCGTCCTTCTCCGACAGGCCCTTCTTGAAGCTGTTGATGCCCTTGCCGAAGTCGCCCATCAGATCGCTGACCTTGCCACGGCCGCCGAAAAGTATCAGGGCAATCGCACCCAGGATCACAAGGTGCCACATGCTGAATGCGCCCATGACGTTCTCCTAAATCTTTGAAAAACCAATCCGTTTACTGCGCGGCCCGCCTCAGGCCCGCGCTCTTGGCCCCTTTAAAGCCCCTTTGGGGGTCAGGGCGCAAGTATGGGACGAAAAAGCGGTTATTTTCTGAGATTTACACCTGGTTTTCCGCCATTCTCCACGCTCAAGCGCGAGGAATTTTTGGGGTCGCTAGCGACAGCGTGGCGACGAGCAGGAGCGCCTGGCGATGTGGCCAAGACGGCCATGAGCGACGGCGCGACGAACTCACGACCCAAAAGGACCGCGCCTTTCCGGCCTCGCATTCTCGCATAGCTCGAATGCTGCGGCGTTCGGTGGGCGAAAGGTCCCCCGGACCTTTCGCTAATCCGCCTCACCCAACCAATATCTCTCCCTTTCGGCCCAGCACATCGGCCAGTTCGCCCAGCCGCTTCTGCACGGGTTCGCCAGCAATGGCTTCGCGGCGGGTGGGAACCTCCAGGACCACTTTGGACGGGGTCATGCGCAGGCGGTAATGCGCCAGCTCGCCCGCCGCCGAAGCGGAAAGCGAAAAGGCAAAACGCCAGGCCAGCCCCAGCACCAGCGCACGCTTCTCATCGTCCTTGTCCAGCAGCCCCGCCAGCGCCATGGCCTGCGGGAAATCCTCGTCGCCGGAATAGCGGTGGAATACCGAAGCAGCGATCAAGGCGCGTACCCGGTGGCTGGCGCCGGCAAAGGGCGCGGTCAAGACCTGGCCGAACGCCCCCACCGCGCGGTCGTCGGGATGCCGCCGCCAGGCCACGTCGGAGAAAAAAGCCGATGCCTCCCGAACCCGGATCATTTCGGCATTGTCGTTCTCGAACAGCGGCGCCGTCCAACCCAGCATCTCATGGGCGTGAACCGGCACCCGCGCGGTGCGCGCATTGGCGGCGCGGGCAAATTCCACCAGCGGATCCTTGCCGCGTTCCTCCGCCGACAGCCGCCCATAGAGCAGGCCTTCACGCAGGCCATAGGCGGAAATCACCACATCCTTGATGCCGCCGGCCTCCAACAGCCGTTCCAATACCACCGCGCCATAAGGCAGGCTTTCCACCCGGCGCTTGGACACGACCTTGATCTTGCGCACGCTGTCCTTGGACAGACCGGCCAGCAAACGGCACAGGCGCAAGGCCCGGCCGCGCGGAATAGTATAATGCTGCAAAACATGGAGCGGGTAGTTCTGCTCCTCCATGTCCACCCGGGCGAAGCTGCGCCAGGCCCCGCCTACCGCATACAAAGCGGGCGCCGACAGGTTGGGAATATTCTTCAGTCCCTTATCGACAATGTCGCGCGCCTTGTCGGGATCGCCCTTGCTCTGGTCCATCAGGCGCAGCGGCCCGAACGGCATGGTGTAAGCGGCGCCGGTCTCGCCATTCTTGACCGGCACCATGTCCAGGCTGCCGCCGCCCAAATCCGCCACCAGGCCATCGGCATCGGGAATACCCGCCACCACGCCTTCGGCGGCGATGCGGGCTTCGTCCTCGCCCGCCAGAATCCGGATCGGGCGACCCCAGGCGGCTTCGGCACGGCGGATGAATTCGGCGCCATTGCTGGCATCGCGCGCCGCCGCCGTCGCCACCGCATCGTGATGTTCGACATTCAGGCCTTCGGCGATCACCCGAAACCGCGACAAGGCTTCCAGTGCGGCGGCGCAGCCTTCGGCATGCAGCCGCCCGCTGGTGACCATGTCGCGGCCAATGGCGCAGATCGATTTTTCATTCTGCAGCGTGGCCGCCACCCGGCTCTGGGATTCATAGACCACCAGGCGCACGGAATTGGAGCCGATATCCACGATCGCGACGGGACCGCGGAGCTTGGGCGCAGGGGCGCTCTGGCCCTTGGTTTGCCAGTCGGTGCGCAGATCGGACGCTACAGGCATCTCAGCTCTTGCGCTTCGCCTGGTTCTGCATCTTGAGCGCGCGACCGCGACCCGAAAGCGACGGATTGGTCATGAAATAGGTATGCGCGGAGAAAGCATCTGCGTCCTCGGAATGCGAATCACGGACATAGCGTCCGTCCGCCTCCATATACCAGCTTTGCGCCTGGTCTTTCAGTTGCGCCACCATGATCTGGTCAAGGACTTGTTGATGGACTGTGGGGTTTTCGATGGGAACCAGGGTTTCCACCCGGCGGTCGAGATTGCGCGGCATCCAATCGGCCGAGGAAATATAGACCTTGGCATCCTTGTGCGGCAGTTCATGGCCGTTGCCGAAACAGATAATGCGGCCATGTTCCAGGAACCGGCCGACAATGGACTTGACCCGGATATTCTCCGACAGGCCCGGAACGCCCGGACGCAGGCAACAGATGCCGCGCACGATCAATTCGATTTTCACGCCCGCCTGGCTGGCGCGGTAGAGACCATCGATCATGCCGGGGTCCACCAGGCTGTTCAGCTTGACCCAGATGCCGGCGGGCTTGCCCGCCCGCGCATTCATGATCTCCTGCTGGATATCCTCGATCAGCCGCCCGCGCAGGGTCAAAGGCGACATGGCGAGCTTTTCCAGCGCGGTGGGTTCGGCATAACCGGTGATGAAATTGAACAGCTGCGCCGCATCGCGTCCCAGCGCCGGGCTGGCGCTGAACAGAGACAGGTCGGTGTAAATCTTGGCGGTATTGGGGTGATAGTTGCCGGTGCCGAAATGGCAATAGGTCGCCAGATGCCCGCCTTCGCGCCGCACCACCAGGCTGATCTTGGCGTGGGTCTTGAGGGCGATGAAGCCATAGACCACTTGCACGCCGGCGCGTTCCAGGTCCCGCGCCCATTTGATATTGGCGGCTTCGTCGAACCGCGCTTTCAATTCGACCAGGGCGGTGACCGACTTGCCCGCTTCGGCCGCCTCGATCAGCGCGCCCACGATAGGGCTGTCGGATGAGGTGCGATAAAGGGTCTGCTTGATCGCCACCACATCGGGATCGGCCGCGGCCTGGCGGATGAATTGCACCACCGAGTCGAAGCTTTCGAAAGGATGGTGGACGATCAAATCCTTTTCCCGGATAGCGGCGAAACAATCGCCATTATGGTCGCGGATACGCTCCGGGAAGCGGGCGATATAGGGCTTGAACACCAGGTCGGGGCGTTCGGGCAGGATCAGCTTGGACAGGTCCGACAGACCCATCAGATTTTCCACAATCACGATCTCGGAATCATCCAGATCGAGGTGTTCGGCGATGAAATGGCGCAGCGGTTCGGGCATCGAGGCGCTGCATTTCATGTGGATCACGCTGCCGCGGCGGCGGCGCTTGAGCAGGGTCTCGAACAGCAGGACCAGGTCTTCGGCCTCTTCCTCGACCTCCACGTCACTGTCGCGCAAAAGCCGGAACATGCCCCAGCCGGTGACGCCATGACCGGGGAACAGCCGGTCGAAGAAAAGCGCGATGACATGCTCCAGCGGGATGAAGCGCACATTCTTCGGGGCGGTGTCGGGCAGGCGGATAAAGCGCTTGAGCTGCGGCGGCACCGGGATCAAAGCGGAGAAATTCTTGCCGTCCCGCTTGTTGGTCAGCTGGGTGGCGATAGTGAACCCAAGATTGGGAATAAACGGAAAGGGATGTGCCGGATCGATCGCCAAAGGCGTCAGCACGGGGAAAATCTGTTCGGCGAACTGGGTGTTGAGAAAATCCAGGTCGCTGGCGGACAGTTCCTCGCCGGTGACCACACTGATGCCGGCCTGACGCAAAGCGCCGTGCAACTCGCCCCAGATACGCTGTTGATCGGTAATCAGCGCGCGGGCTGTTTCATCCACTTTGGCAAGCTGCTCGGCCGGGGTCAGGCCATCGGCGCTGGCAGTGGTGATGCCGGCGCGCACCATGCCCATCAGGCCGGCGACCCGCACCATGTAGAATTCGTCGAGATTGGAGGCGGAAATGGAAAGAAACCGCACCCGCTCGAAAAGAGGATGGCGGCGGTTCAGCGCCTCTTCGATGACGCGGCGATTGAAGGCCAGCCAGCTCAGTTCCCGGTTGACGAAACGCTGCGGCGCGGCGGGATCGAAGGACAGGTTCTCCCCCTGATGCGCCAACGCGACCACATCGTCGGTCGGCACGGCGGGAATATCCTCGTTGGCCACGGCGAGGTGGGGATTCGGGCTGGGGGTGGTCATACTTCAGCCTATCCACAAACGGTGAATTTGTAATGACAGAAGCCTGTCACAAAACCCTGCCGTCCAATAAATCATTGATCAGATTGGTATTAATCGGGCGCTTGGCGGCCAAAGCGGCCGCATCGGCCCGGGCGACAAAATCCCGGATCGCCCCTGGGGAGCGTTCCAGGCTGCGGATCATGTGAGACACGACGCTTTCGGGAACCGCAAGCTGACGGTCGGCAAACAGCTTGACCGCCAGGCCCATCAGCAGGGCATCGTCCGGCGCCCAAAGCGGGAAAGCCAGCAAGGCAGATACCCGCGATACCAGATCCGGCAGGGACAGGTTGAAGTTGTGCGGCCATTCCGAAGGTGGCGCCTGCGCGGTAAGGAGCAGCGGCGCGCCCCGTTCCAGCAAGGCGAACAGCGGCGCTTCCGCCACACCGGCAGCGATATTCTCCACCACCAGCGGCCCGTCGGGAATACCACCCTGCAGATCGGCCGCTTCCATGATGCAGGCGCCGGAGCTCTGCGCCCACACCGCCGCCAGATGCGATTTGCCTGAGGCCGGCGGGCCATAAAGGGCGGCGGCCGGTGCGGTCCAGCCCGGATAGGAATCCAGAAAAGCGACCGCGCGTTCGTTAGCCGGCACGACAATGAAATCGCTGCGTCCCAAGGCGGTTCTGGTTTCAAGCGGGAGCACCAGTTGGGTCACGCGGTCCGCTTTCCCGAAAAAACCTCGCGCAGAAAAACACCGGCATAGGCGGCGGCCGACAGGACGGCAAACAGGCCGCAAATCCAGGCGGCGGCCTGCACTTGGCGCGGCGCCTCCACATCGAAGGACAAAAGCAGCAGCAACGTGAAAATATACAGAATCTGGACGGTGGTGGAGAGTTTGCCGATGAACAGCGGCGAGGACGGGGGCTGCGGCATCAGCAGGCTGATCAACAGCCATCCCGCCACGATCGCCAAGTCGCGCGCCACCACCAGCAGCAACAGCCAGAAGGGCGTCACGCCGATCAAATACAGCGCGCTGAAACAGAACAGCATCAGCAATTTGTCGGCGGCCGGATCCAGCCAGGCGCCGAAGGCGGATGTCACGCCCCAGCGCCGCGCGATAAAGCCGTCCAGTCCGTCGCTCGCTCCCGCCGCGCCAAATGTGAGAACTGCGGCGATGTCATGCTCGTGAACGATCAACCAAGCCGCCAAAGGCGCCGCCAGCAGGCGAAGCGCCGACAGCAGGTTCGGCAGGTGCCGGATCATTGCGCTTTCACGGGTTGCGCGCGAGCATCCATTGCCCGCCGCGATTGGTCAGCGACAGCCCCGCGCCCGCCAGGGCTTCCCGCACCTGTTCGATGCCGCCCAGATAGGTCAGGTTGATACGGGCATAATTGATGTCCATCGCCGTGACGGTAAAGCCCGTGATATTGCTGACCGATCCCAATGCGGCCTGGATTTCGCTCCACTGCGCCAGGCTGGCGATGGGCACATCGGCGATAAGGTGCCCGCGCTGGCTGAAATCGATGGCGCTGCGGGTCTTCCACATATCCTCGATAGTGCGGACCGCCGCTTGGGCCGCCGCCGGATACGTCGCGCTAACACTCTGCAGCATCGGCACATCGAGGCTGGTCCTGGCCGGCTGTTCGCCCAGACCGAGGCGGCGGATGTTCACAGTCACCTTGCCATTGGCGCTTACCGCCTGCACCAGGCCGACCTCGGTGACATGGTTTTTCACCGCCACCGCGGAAACGTCGTTCCAGCTCGCACTTTCAAAATTCAGCGCCGCCAGCGCGGCATCGTCTTCGGCGCCCAGCAAGGTGAAAGGCACCGCGCTCTCACGGAAGGCCGGCGCCATCAGAGCCTGCGCCCAGGCGCCGTGACCGACATTGGGCGACATCGGAATCACCAGGATGCGCTTTGCTTGAGCTTGCGAGAAAGCGATCTGGGCGGCGCGCAGGGTGCGCGCCACACCTTCAGGGTTGAACATGTAGGTGACGTCGGCGACATAGCGCGTGGTCGAGCGCCGTTCATTGGCGATATTGGTGCCGCGGCTGATCCGCAGCAGGCCCGCCGCGTCCAGCACCGGCTGCCGGGGCCAGTCTATCTGGCGGGTCAAACGGCGATAAAGAGTCTGGAATGCCCGGACGCGGCCTTGGGCGATGGCGGCATTCAGCGCCTCGGTGCTGGAAGCGCCGGTGGCGTCCACGTGAACGGCCGAAACGGTATAGAGGCTGTTGTCCTGGGCCGCTGCGGGGGTTGCCGCGGGACCGGCCAGCAGCAGTGCGGCGGCAAAGAGAAAGACGGTGCGGAGGATCATGAACAGCCTGTTGCGGAACGGCCAGGACTATAGCGGTCGCGTTTGACCGGAGGAAGGCACCTGAAGCCGCCTAAACTCATGTCCACACAGGCAAAATTGCGGTCCTGTGCGTGAGGCGCTGGGCCTGCTTGCACCGGCCTTCGGGGGTATTTAAACGAACAGTCATGTCATCCGATACTTCCGGGACCAAGAACGGCCTCACTTATAAGGACGCGGGCGTGGATATCGACGCCGGCGAGGCGTTGGTGGAGCGTATTGCGCCTGCCGCCAAGGCGACGCGGCGGCGCGGCGCCGACGCCGATCTGGGCGGGTTTGGCGGCTTGTTCGACCTTAAGGCGGCCGGCTTCAAGGACCCCATCCTGGTGGCGGGAACCGATGGCGTCGGCACCAAGCTGAAACTGGCGATCGACACCAAGCGCTTTGAAGGCATCGGCCAGGACCTGGTTGCGATGTGCGTCAATGACATTGTGGTGCAAGGGGCCGAGCCTCTGTTCTTTCTGGACTATTACGCCACCGGCAAACTTGAGGTGGAATCCGCCGCCGCCGTGGTCGAAGGCATTGCTCAGGCCTGCAAGGAGTCAGGCTGCGCCCTGATCGGTGGTGAGACCGCCGAGATGCCCGGCCTGTATGCCAAGGGCGATTTCGATCTCGCGGGATTCACGGTGGGGGCGGTAGAGCGCGACGCCATCCTCCCCAAGACCGGTACAATGAAAGCGGGCGACGTGCTGATCGGGGTGGCCTCCAGCGGAGTCCATTCCAACGGCTATTCCCTGGTGCGCAAAGTGGTCGAGCAAAGCGGATTGACGCTGGATGGCGCCGCTCCTTTTGGGCCAGGCCAAACATTGGGAGAAGCCCTGCTGATCCCGACACGGCTCTATGTCCGCGCCGCGCTGGCCGCGATGCGGACCGGAGGGGTCAAGGGCTTGGCGCATATCACCGGCGGCGGCATCACCGACAATCTGCCGCGCTGCCTGCCGGACGGGCTGGATGCGGCGGTCGATCTCGACACTATTGCCGTGCTGCCGGTATTCCGCTGGCTGGCAAAACAAGCCGGGATTGCGGAGCGTGAAATGCTGCGCACTTTCAATTGCGGCATCGGCATGGTGGCGGTGGCGGACCAACAACATGCCGGACAGGTGATCGACGCGTTCCAGGCGGCAGGCGATCATGCCATGCGGATCGGCACGTTGATTGCCGGCGCCGGCGAGGCAAAAGTGGTTTATCGCGGGGCTTTGAAACTTTGACCCCCTCTTCTTCTGTGAAGAGCGTCGCGGTGCTGATTTCCGGGCGCGGCAGCAATCTGCAGAGCCTGATCGACGCGGCAGGCGGCAGTTACCGCATCATCCTGGTTATCTCCAATGTCGAGGGCGCGGGCGGGCTGGACAAAGCGCGCGCCGCCGCTATTCCCACCACCGTCATCCCCCACACCGGCAAGACACGGGAAGCCTTTGACGCCGAGATCGATGCGGCGTTGCGCGCGGCCGGCGCCGAACTGGTTGTGCTGGCCGGCTTCATGCGGATTCTGTCCGACGGCTTTGTGCGCGGCTGGGAAGGCCGGTTGATCAACATCCACCCTTCCCTGTTGCCTGCTTATAAGGGCACCAAAGTGCATGAGCGGGTGCTGGAAGCCAAAGAGGCGCTGAGCGGCGCCAGCGTGCATTTCGTAGTGCCGGAACTGGATGCCGGACCGGTGATCGCCCAGGCCAGCGTGCCGGTACATCCTTCCGACACGCCGCAAAGTCTGGCGGAGCGGGTGCTGGCGGTCGAGCACAAGCTCTATCCCGAAGCGCTCAACTTGCTGGCGTCCGGCAAGGTGAACCTGCAGAACGGCCTGGCGGTCTTTAGCTAGCCGCCGGCGCACGTTTCCATGTCATGCGCCATAAAACCAAGCCGACCGAAAATGTCAGAACGAACCCCGCCAGGCGGACCATTGGGATAGGTTCGACGGTTATGCCTGTCGATGCCTCGATCGACCGGATCGCCAACACGCCGGCAAGATCAAGTCCACAACCCAGAAAGAACAGCATATAGCTTGCGCCTGTCCGCCGCAGCATCTGCCAAAGCGCAACAAGATAGAGCAGTCCCGCCGCCACCCACAAAGCGATTATCCAGGACGGCGTGGCGTCCATGACGGGGATCAGGCGCCGATACTCATCGCCGGCGGTCCTCAAGCCAAGAAAATGGGCCAGGCCGAGATACTCCATGCGGTACGCAAAGATAAGCAGCGGCGCGAAAAATTCCCGCAACGCCAGAAGCACGATCAAGCAAGCCAAGGCGGAACGGAAATACCAGGTCTGAAGCATGGCATTCATTCTTTCGCTGTATCCGGCGACAACGCATCCCATTGCCCATCGCAAGGCCACCCGGTCGTCTTCGATGGCCTCGACTTCGTTCCGCATCGCCGCGCCCCACTGTTTGGACGGCATGACCTGGGCCACATGGCGCATCAACGCTTTGGCGATACGGCGGCGCAGCGTGTCCATCAGGCTTTGGCCTCCAGCAAGGCGCCGGATGTCCGGGTGGCGGGAATACTCTCCTCACGCGCAAAAGCCAGACCGGCCGTCGTCAGGCGATAGACATGGCGCGGCGGTTTGCCGGGCGCGTCCGCTTCGCGCCATTGCGCCTCCAGCAAGCCCTGATCGGAAAGTCGCAGCAAAATGGGATAAAGCGTGCCGGACTGCAGGCCGGTTTGTTTCATCAGCGCATAGCCATGCTGCCATGCCAGCGGCTCTTTCAGCATGACAGCCAACAGCCGGTCGGTCTGTTTGGAGTGGATTGTCTTTCGTCCCATGAAATAACTCTACATATATAGATTTATTTGTCAAGCGGCGGGAAAGGCTAATAATGGCCGCCCCGCAGCCACCCGATAAAAGGCGGCAGGCCGCTGCAGGAAAATGCCAGTGCAAAGGTGCCGACGGTCAGGAAATCGCAATAGGCCGGCCCCCTGGGCGGCGGCGGCAGGGTTTTATACAGGGTGAGGATGTAGCGATTGTAGAGACCGCTGGGCAGATCCTGACGATAGACGAAGGCCCCGCCGACAACGCCATACAGGCAGGGTATCCAGATGGCGATTGCGACCGTCCAGATGATTTTATGCATCAGTTCAGTTCCGCGATCTGCCCGGAAATCTCCCACAGCCGCCGCGCGTCGTCGTCGCTGCGCGCTTCCGCGGTCGGCGTCGTGGGCTTGCATTCATGGAAATATTCGCCGCTGACCCCTGCCACCTGCGGCGAAGAGGCCAGGTAGATGATGGTCCTGGCGCCCTCTTCCGGCGAAATCGCGCCGATCGGCTTGGCCACCTTCAGAACCGTGCGCATCAGACCGCCGCTATTGTCGCCAAAGCGGGTGGCGACAAAACCGGGATGCAGCGCATTGGCGGTGACGCCGCTGCCGGCGATGCGCCGCGACAGCTCGCGGTTGAACAGGATGTTGCAGAGCTTGGACCTGGAATAGACCGGAAAGCCGGTATAGCCGCGCCGAGACTGAAGATCATCGAAGTCCAGCCTGGCGCCGCGATGGGCATTGGAGGCAACCGTGACGATGCGCGCGCCGGGCTTGAGCTGGTCCCGCAGCAAGTTGGTGACGACGAAATAAGCCATGTGATTGAGGGCGAAGGTCATCTCCAGCCCATCCTCGGTTTCCTGCCTTTTGTTGAACAAGGCGCCGGCATTGTTGACCAGGACGTCGATCTGCGGCTCCCGCGCCAATTCCGCGCCCACCCGTTTCATTTCCGACAGGCGCGAAAGATCGGCCATATGCACGGCATGGTCCGCCCCGGGATTGGCCTTGCGCAGCGCGGCCATGGTGTCGTCGGCGCGCGCCTGGTCGCGGGCCGTGAACACGATGCGGGCGCCCTGCTCTGCCAGCCGGACAGCGGCGACTTCGCCGATGCCGGATGTAGCGCCGGTGATGATAACGGTTTTGCCTTGCATGCTCATGAAAAAGGCTCCCGTGGTGCGGGAGCCTTGTATCATTTCTGGCGGTGAAACTCGACCTTACGGGACGATATCGAGGTCCCGGAAGAAAAACTTGATCTCGTTGGCTGCCGTCTCAGGCGCGTCGGAACCGTGCACCGAATTGGCCTCGATCGACTCGGCGAATTCCTTGCGGATGGTGCCCGGCGCGGCATTGGCGGGATTGGTCGCGCCCATCACTTCGCGATTCTTGGCGATGGCGCCCTCGCCTTCCAGCACCTGAACTACCACCGGGCCGCTGACCATGAACTTGACCAGGTCCGCAAAGAAGGGGCGCTCGCGATGGACGCCGTAAAAGGCCTCGGCGTCGGCTTGCGACAGCTTGATGCGGCGGCTGGCGATAACCCGCAGGCCGGCATCCTCGAACTTGGCGATGATCTTGCCGGTGAGGTTCCGGCGCGTGGCGTCCGGCTTGATGATCGAAAGGGTGCGCTCGACGGCCATGGGGACTCCAAAAAGTTAAAAGCGGCGGGGTTATGCATTGGGATTGCGTCAAGGGCAAGGACCGTTATAAGGCCCCACAAATGCTGGCGATTGACAACATCACGGTGCGGATCGCCGGGCGGGAAATCCTGTCCGGCGCCACCGCCAACCTGCCTGCTGGGCGCCGTATCGGCCTGGTGGGACGCAATGGCGCGGGCAAGTCCACCCTGTTCAACGTGATTCTGGGGCGGCTGCATCAGGATGATGGCGACATCAGCTGGCCCAGCGCCTGGCGGGTGGGCGCGGTGGCGCAGGAAGCGCCCGGCACCGACATCAGCCTGCTGGACACCGTGCTTGAAGCCGATCCCGAACGCCTGGCGCTGCTGGCCGAGGCCGAACATGAGACGGACGGACACCGGTTGGGCGATATTTATCATCGCCTTGAAGCGATCGACGCCTATACCGCGCCGGCCCGTGCCGCCGAAATTCTCGCCGGCCTGGGCTTCTCGGCAGAAGACCAGCTTCGCCCGTGCCGCGAATTTTCCGGCGGCTGGCGGATGCGTGTGGCGCTTGCCGCGATCCTGTTCTCGGCGCCCGATCTTCTGTTGCTGGACGAGCCCACCAACTATCTCGACCTGGAAGGCGTGTTATGGCTGGAGAATTTCATCCAGAAATATCGTGGCACCATCCTGATCGTCAGCCATGATCGCGACCTGCTGAACACAGGTTGCGAATTCATCCTGCATCTGGAGCGCGGCAAGCTGAAACTCTACACCGGCGGCTACGATACTTTCATGGCTACCCGTGCCGCGGCCCGCGCCAACGATCTGGCGTTTGCCAAGAAGCAGGAAGCCGCCCGCGCTCACATGCAGAAGTTCGTCGACCGCTTCAAGGCGTCCGCCGCCAAGGCGGCGCAGGCGCAAAGCCGCATGAAAATGCTGGCCAAGATGGCGATGGTGGACGTGCCGCCCGACGAGCATGTTGCGCCGATCAATATTCCGCAGGCCACCGCAGCCTCGCCGCCCCTGATCACCATGGATCGCGCCAGCGTGGGTTATGAACCGGGCAAGCCGATCCTCAGCGGACTGTCTTTTCGTTTCGATCCCGAGGATCGGGTGGCGCTGCTGGGCAAGAACGGCAACGGCAAGTCCACCATGGCCAAGCTTCTGGCAGGCAAGCTGTCGGTGATGGGCGGCGAATTCACCCCGGCGCGCAAGCTGGTGGTGGGCTATTTCGCCCAGCATCAGGCCGAAGAACTCGACACCAGCATCACCCCGATCCAGACCTTGCAGCATCTGCGGCCCAAGCTGACCTTGGAGCAGGTTCGCGGACAGCTGGGCGGCTTTGGCTTTGCCCAGGACAAGCAGCAGACCGCGGTCGGCAAGCTGTCGGGCGGCGAGCGGGCGCGGCTGATGCTGGCGCTGGCGACCCTGGACAAGCCCAATCTGCTGATCCTGGACGAACCCACCAACCATCTCGACATCGACGCGCGCAACGAACTGTTGACGGCGCTAAATGATTTCGACGGCGCGGTGATCCTGGTCAGCCATGACCGCCGCCTGATCGAAGCTACCGCCGACCGTTTGCTTCTGGTGTCGGACGGCCATGTCACGCCGTTCGAGGGCGACCTGGATGACTATCGCAAATTCCTGCTGACCGGCGACAATGCGCCGACCCGGCGCGCCGAAGCCAAGGCGGTCGAAGTCAAACCGACCAAGGAAGTCGCCCGCCGCAGCAATGCTGAAAAGCGCCAGACCTTGAAGCCGCTGAAGGACAAGGTCGACGCCGCCGAGCACCAGATCGCGGCCCTGACCACCGAGATCGCCAAGCTGGACAAAAGCCTGTCGGACCCTTTGCTCTTCAGCAAAGACCCCGCCAAGGCAGCCTCCGTGTCCAAGAAAAGGGCCGACGCCGTGCGCAAGCTGGCGGCAGCGGAAAAATCCTGGGTGGCGGCCACTGAAGCTTACGAAACCGCCAATGCCTAGTGTCCCGATTCCGAAATTCGCTCGATCTTCATGTCGGACTCTGGGGCGAATTTCGGAATCGAAGGACACTAGAAATCATTGATTCCTGCTGTCGTTTCGGTTTCGAAGTTCGCCCCGGAGCCCGATATCGATCGGTTGGCGAACTTCGAAACCACGACACCAGTGGGGTTTGCAGCCTCTCAGCCTTCCATTAGTCTGCCGCCCGCATGACCGACGACCGATTTTACGAACGCGCCGGGCCTTTCTCTCTGGCGGAGATCGCCAGCCGCATCGGCGCCGAACCCGAAAAGGGCGCGCAGGATGTCAAACTGCGCGATGTGGCCTCGCTGGAAAGCGCCCAAACCGGCGACGTCTCGCTGTTCAGTGACGCCAAATATGCCAACGCCTTTGCCGTGACCAAGGCCAGTGTGGTGATCACCAACGAAAAGCTGGCTGCCTTGCCGCATGGCGTGACCTTGCTGGTGGTGCCCAATCCGCGCCTGGCCTTCGCCCAGGTCGGTCATATCTTCTACCCGCCCGCGAAGTTGCAGGCGGGGGTGCGCCCGGCGGAGCCGCTGCATCCCACCGCCTTTATCGGCGACGGCACCGAAATCGGCGCCGGGGCCCAGATCGGCGCCCATGCCAAGATCGGCGCCAATGTCTTGATCGGTAGCAATGTGGTGATCGGCCGCGGCGTGGAGATCGGCGACAATTGTTCCATCGGCCCCAATTGCGTCATCACCCATGCGGTGATCGGCAACCGGGTGGTGATGGGCCCCAACAATTCCATCGGCAATCAGGGTTTCTCTTTTGTGCCCAGCCTGGAAGGACTGCTGCGGGTGCCGCAACTGGGCCGGGTGATCATCGAGGACGATGTCGAGTTCGGCTCCAACTGCACCGTCGACCGCGGCGCCATCGGCGACACCCATATCGAGCGCGGCGTGCGCTTCGACAGCCTGATACATGTCGGCCACAATGTGCAGATCGGCCATCACAGCCTGCTGGTGGCCCAGGTCGGAATCGGCGGGTCCACCACAGTGGGGCCTATGGTGCTGATCGGCGGCCAGGTCGGCATCAGCGACCATCTCACCATCGGCGCGGGCGCGCGGCTGGCCGCACGTTCGGGGGTCACCCGCGATATCGCCGCCGGCGAACGGGTGGGCGGCTATCCGGCGCGGCCCTTGAAACGCTGGCACCGGGAAACCGCGCTGCTGGCCAAGATGGCCAAGCCGAAAAAGACCGATGAAGAAGCAGACTGATTGAGCGCGAGGGCGCTTATTTCACATGCGCCTTGGCGATGGATACCCACTCCCGTTGCCGCGAGCGATAATAACGCGGCGCGCCTTTCACCGATTTGAGAATTTCCGTGAACAGCGCCTGGGCGCGGGCCTGTTGCCCCAGGCTTTCCAGCAGCAGGCCGAAACGGGCGCGCGCCTCCTCGCCGGGATAGCGCGCCACGACCTTTTCATACTGCGCCACTGCCGCGTCATTTTTGTTCTGCAGCGCCAGGGCCCGGGCATAATCCAGCTCGGCATCGGCATCGAAGGCCGCGGGATCCTCGTCCTTCAATCTCACGAACAAAGCTTCGGCTTCCGCACCCTGGCCCGACAGCATGCGGGCGCGCCCCAGGCCTTTCAGCAAGGTGGAATCGGCACCGCCCAGCGGGCCCTGCATGGCGCTCTCATAAAGTTCGATCGCGTCGGCAAAACGCCCGGTGCGGATGCATTCCTCGGCCAGCGCCCGTTTGGAGTCCACCGAACCCACCAGTTCGACATTGCGCAGCTTCTCGCGATAGCCGCGCCCCGGATCGGCCGCCTTCACCACGCTGCCGGTGAAGCTGCGCATGCCATGGCTGTTCAACAAATCCGGAATGACCGCCATGGCGACATAGGCCAGCCACAGCGCGAACAGCGCCAGTATGTTGATAAAGGAAGCCAGTCCCATGCCCATGATCCACAAGGGGGAGCGGCCGCTGCGAATCACATGCCAGGCCATGGCCAGGTCGATCAGCAGGATGGCGATGTTGATGGTGGAAAAATAACCCAAGGGGATTCCGTCAGTTCTGCTTCTCGAATTTACCGGAAGGCGTTTCCTTCCAATAGGTCACGTCGTGCCCGGCATCCTTCGCCTCTTTCCATGCCGCGCGGGCGCCCGCAAGAGCCTCGCCGTCCCGGCCATCGAACAACAGAACGATCCTGGCCAGATCGGACAACCCCTTCCAGTCACCCGGCAAGGCACCCCCGACATAGAAAAATATCTGGGCGGAATTGGGATTGCCCTCCTCCACCGTGATCAGCACCGGCTGGCCCGCGGCATCGCCGTCACCCTGCTGCGCGTGCGCCAGGAAAGACTGGTCGTCATACGTCCAAAGCAGACTGTCCAGGGCATCGGAGCGCTCGGACGAATCGGTCTTGATCGCCGCCCGCCAGCCCCGTTGCAGAGATTTCTCGACCAGGCCCGGAAGCACATCTTCCAGCCCGCGGCGTTCCAAGTGGTAGAAAAGGCACTCGCTCACTATTCGTAATGCTCCTTCATCAGCCGGTTGAGCAGCCGCACCCCCCAGCCGGTACCCCAGCTGGGAATGGTGGGTTTCTGCTCGCCGTCCTGCCAGGCCACCCCCGCAATATCCAGATGCGCCCACACCGTGCCTTTTTCGATAAAGCGCAACAGGAACTGGGCGGCGGTGATGGCGCCTGAATTGCCGCCGCCGATATTCTTCATGTCGGCGATCTTGGAGCGGATCATTTTGTCATAGAAAGGATCCAGCGGCAGTTGCCACACGCGCTCGCCGGTATATCGCCCGGCAGCCTGGACCCGCTGCACCAGCTGGTCGTTGTTGGAGAAAATACCGGCATGCTCATAGCCCAAGGTCTGCACGATGGCGCCGGTCAGGGTGGCAAGATCGATCAACAGTCGGGGCTTGAAGCGGCGCTGGGTGTAGGTCAGCGCATCGGCCAGCACCAGCCGGCCTTCGGCGTCGGTGTTCAGCACTTCGATGGTCTGGCCCGACAGCGAGGTCAGCACATCGTCGGGACGGAAAGCGCCGCCGTCCGGCATATTCTCCACCAGGCCGATCACACCCACCGCATTCACCTTGGCCTTGCGCGTCGCCAGGGCCAGCAGGGTGCCGGTGACGCAGGCCGCGCCCGCCATGTCGCCCTTCATCCCCTGCATCCCGGCGCCGACCTTGATGGAAAGGCCGCCGGAATCGAAACACACGCCCTTGCCGACCAGGGCGACAGGCGCGGCGTTCTTCTTGCCGCCATTCCATTGCATCACCACAAGCTGGCTTTCGCGCGCACTGCCCTGCCCCACCCCCAACAGCGCGCCGAAGCCGCGCTTTTTCATTTCGGCTTCGCCAAGAATTTCCACCTTGACGCCCAGCTTGGAGAGTTGGGCTCTGGCGCGGCGGGCAAACTCTGCAGGATACAGGACATTCGGCGGCTCGTTCACAAGATCGCGCGCCAGGAAGATGCCCTCGGCCACCGCGGCCAGACCGGCATGGGCCTTTTTCGCCGCCGCCGGATCGGGCGTAACGATCCGGACCGTCTTCAGCTTCTTTTCATATTCATCGAGATTGCGGGTGCGGTATTTGTCGAAGGCATAGCTTTTCAATTTCGCGCCGAACGCCAGATGCGCCGCCAGCTCGGCTTTCTTGACCTTTGAGCCTTTTGGAAGATCAATTTCAATCTTCGCCGCAGTTTCGCCCGATGTGTAAAGCCGGCCAGCGATCTGGGCGCCCAGCGTCTCCAGGCCCTTCTCGTCCAGGGATTCGGCCTTGCCCAGCCCGACCAGCAGCAGGCGGGACGCTTTGAGGCCCGCCGGCGCCAACACTTCCAGCATCTGGCCCGCTTTGCCGGTGAAGCGCGAAATTTTCAGCGCCCGCGCCAGGGTGCCGCCGCTGGTCTTGTCCGCGCCCATCGCGGCCGGCAGCAGGGTGCGGCCCTCCAGTGCCCCCACGATCCAGGCTCCATCCCCGGCGCTGGAAGACTCAACAAAGGAAATCTGCATGCTATATCTCCGGGCAAGGACAGGGTATTTGTGGGGAAAATCCTAGTTCTCATGATAGTTTAGGTCGAATCCAGCCGACCTCCAACACAGG
>Ga0097621_100000003_pt1 | contig 164830 bp, 188 predicted proteins | sample KBSMisM72_FD_73165 | JGI IMG/M metagenome (GOLD analysis project Ga0097621, IMG submission 73165) | Miscanthus rhizosphere microbial communities from Kellogg Biological Station, Michigan, USA - KBS Miscanthus M7-2 (version 2) (version 2) | ecosystem: Host-associated > Plants > Roots >... | reverse complement strand
GCCATCACTTTAGTGGTGGTCAACTCTGGTCTTTTGTGTGCGCGGCAATTACGCCGGCTTCGTTAGCTGCAACCACCAACACTGGTTTGCTGTGTGCGTGTTCACTGACTATGGTTGGCTGGGTGGGCTGTTTTGCGGCGCGGTTTAGTTTAGCGTTGAGCCAAAGGTCTAGGTACTGCAGCCTGCTTGCTATAAGCTCGCGAACTAGCGGATTACGCTCGCCTACTGTGCCTGTGAACACTAGCTGGTCTATGCCTCCCATGGCTGCGGTCATTTGTCCTATGGCCTTTTGTACGTTGAAAAAGTATATGTCGAGCGCTAATGCAGCTTGCTTGTCGCCCTTTTGCTTGTGTTTAAGTAGCTCGCGAATGTCGTTCGAGCCGCCAAGGCCAAGCAAACCGCTTTGATTGTTTAGATATTCTTCGGCCCGTGCGTCGTCCATGTTTAGTCCGGCTTTTAAGGCTCTTATGGCTGCGAAGTCGACGCTACCGCTACGCGTTGCCATAATTAAGCCTTCGAGTGGCGAATAACCCATAGTATTGTCTACGCTTTTGCCCCGGTAAACGGCGGTTGCACTAGCACCGCTGCCTAGGTGCGCAATAACAAGCCGCGGCGTAAGCTTGCCGATTTTTTTAAGTTGCCGCACTACCGATTCAGCCGATAGCCCGTGGTAGCCAAAGCGCTTGATGTCTAATTTTTCGGCATCTTCTAGAGGTAAGCCATAATATTGTGAAAAGTCAGGTCGGCTTGCGTGAAAAGCGCTATCGCTCGCGCCCACAATAGTTGCCTTGGGGAACTGGTGGTGCAAAGCTTTTAGTTCTTCTAGAGTGGCGCTTATGTGTAGTGGTGCGCGCGATCGTGTGTGCTGCAGGGTATCTACAAAGTGCTGGTTGACTGTGCGGTGTTCGGTAAAGTACATGCCTGGTGCCACTATGCGTAGACCAATGCGGCCAATATGTTCAGCGGGTAATATAGCTTGGTGCTTGAAGAAAATATCTAGCACTTGGGTTGCGGCTGCGTTTAGGTTTGGCAAGCTGGTTGCGACTGGGGTTTGTGACTCACCCATACGTAGTGTGCAGATAATTTTTTCGTCTAGCCATTCAAAATGCAAACTGGCACGCAAATCTACGCCCGCGTATAAGCCGTATTTGCGGCTAGCACTGCCTGGATTTGCAACAAGTGTTAACGAGCTGGCCATACCCAAGCGTCGATCTCGGGCATGTCTAGCCCGTTTTGCTTTATGTAATCGGTGTTTGCGGTCAGGAGTTGCTGATATTTGGTAATTATGTGACGCGCTTCTTCGTACGGCAGTTTGTTGGCGGCAGCCAGGCGTTCGAATATGGCAATAACTAAATGATAGCGGCTGGTGCGGTTGCGCACATGCATGTCAAACGGCGTGGTCGTGCTGCCGTTTTCAACATAGCCGCGCACGTCAAAGCGGTCGCGGCTTACGCCGTCGTAGTGAAATAGTATTGATTCTAAGGTTTCGGGGTAGCCATGAAAGTTACAAATTACTGGTTTGTCGGTTGTAAAATGGCGTTCAAATTCCATTTGAGTAACGCATGTTCCACCTTGTCCTAGCCCGCAAGTGGTAAGCGAACAAACGTTTACGCAGCGTAGTTTGGCGTCGGGCCATTCTTTTTTGGCAAGATCAATCGCGGCCATAACTTCTTTGGTGGTGTAGTCGCCAATACCCGCCAGTATTACATCGGGGTCGGCATCACTGGCAAAGTCCCAGGTTGTAATGCCGCTTACCAATGCTTTTTTAGCCATTTCGGGTGTCAGCCAACGTGGTTCTTGGGTTTTGCCGGCGACCAGTACGTTGATTTGGCGAGTTGTACCCATGATATGCTCTAGCACTGCTAAGGTGCTGTTGCCGTCTGGTGGAAAATACACATTGGCAAAATCGCCTTGGCGCTGCAAAACTGCATCTATAAATCCGGGGTTTTGGTGGCTAAAGCCGTTGTGGTCTTGCCGCCAGCCACTGCTGGTTAAAATATAGTTGAGCGATGGTATGGCGCCGCGCCAAGATACTTCGAGCGACTGGTTTAAGAACTTGGCGTATTGGTCGGTCATGCTAACAATAACTTGCACGAAGGCTTCGTAACTGGCAAAAATGGCGTGCCGCCCAGTTAGGGTGTAGCCCTGCGCCAAGCCTTGTAGGTTGTGTTCGCTAAGCATTTCCATAACTCGTCCATCGTGCGCCATGTCTTTGTCCCATGGTTCTAGCGGCCAAACCCAAGGACGTTTTGCTACTTCGAATACGGCATCAAGTTTGTTCGAATAGGTTTCGTCGGGCGACATCATTCTAAAGTTTTTGGTGTCGGCATTCAGCTTAAAGACCTCTTTTAGGTAAAGACCGGCACGGCGCATGCTGCTGCTGCCGATTGTGCCCGGTACTTTAGCGTCTTCGGCAAACTGATCGGCGGACGGTAGTTTAAGCGGTTTATAGACGGGGTTACCGCCGCGGGCGTGCGGACTCATGCCCATACGCAGTTCATCAGTTGGCAGCAAGCTTTTTATGGCGTCATTAAAACCTTTTTGCTTGTCGAATAATTCGTTAAATTTGTACGAAGCTAGCCAATCTTGCAGCATTTTTAGTTGCGCTGGGTCGGTTTTGGCTTCGGTTAAGACAACTTGGTGGCTTAGTGCATTGCCTTCGATTTTTTGACCGTTAAGCTCTTTGGGGCCTGTCCACCCCTTTAACGTCCGCATTACAATCATGGGCAAACGTGGTTCGTCGCCCTGTTTTATGCCCTGAATCCGCTGATAAGCCCATTCCAGCGCGTCGGACATTTGCTGGTGCAGGTTGTCGCCGGTGACAATTCTTGGCATGTAGCCGTAACCTAAAAATAAGGCGCGTAGTTCATCGTCGCTCATGCGGCCAAAAACTGTGGGGGCAGAAATTTTGTAACCATTTAGGTGTAGAATTGGCAAAACTACGCCGTTAGTCTGCGGATTGACCAGCTTGTTTAAGTGCCAGGCAGCGGCAAGTGGGCCGGTTTCGGCCTCGCCATCGCCCACCAAACATGCGACTAGTAAATCGGGGTTGTCCATTACGGCGCCGAAGCTGCTCGAAAGTGAATAACCTAGTTCGCCGCCCTCTAAAATTACACCAGGTGTGCCCGGATTGCTGTGACTGGGAAATCCATATGGCCAGCTGAAATTGCGGCAAATGTAACTAAGCCCTTCGAGTGTCGGTGTGGCTTGCGGGTAAAATTCCGCTAAAGACCCATCCATAAACAAGTTGGCTTGCAGTGCTGGAAAAGCGTGGCCGGGTCCAAGTACAAACATGGCTTGCTGGTTGTGGTCTTTGATCATTTTGTTTAGATGAGAATAAGCAAAGTTTACCCCTGGTCCTGAGCCCCAGTGGCCAAGCAAACGCGGCTTAATGTCGCTTTGCTGCAGCGGCCGCTCTAGCAAAAAGTTGTCTTGCAAAAATATCTGGGCAACTGTTAGGTAATTCGCTGCACGGTGGTACTGTTCGAAGGCTGACGAGTCGTTGTTCATTCTTATGCTTATTGTAGCCTACAAAGCAAATAAGAGTTAGGGTTGCGCTTGATTTTAGGAGTACTATATAGGTAGCAAAAATAATCTAGAACCGAGGGATCCATGAAACCACGTTCCATTTATACAGTGATGGTAATTGGAGGCGCCGTTGGTATGGTGGCGGCGTTCTTGCAGACCTTAGAAAAGTTAGTATTGATTGGCAATGCTAATGCTCCACTGCCCTGTAACCTAAGCGCTGTGTTTAGCTGTTCGACCGTACTTAGTTCGTGGCAAGCGTCGGTGTTTGGCTTTCCAAACTCTATTATGTGCCTGACTTTATTTACCATTTTTACGGCTGTGGGCGTAGTGGGTTTAACGGGCGGAACTATAAGTCGCGGCATGCGCGTGGGTACGCAAATATTGTCGCTGTTTACTCTGGCTTTTGCACTGTGGTTTTTGTACGAAAGCACCTACGTTATTGGCGCGCTTTGCATATTCTGCCTGTTCTGCTTTGCTGGTTTGCTGGCAGTCAACTGGGCGTGGGTAAGGTTAAATGTGCATGACTTTCCTATGCGCAAAGATTGGCTTAAAAAGAAGCAAGACTTTGTAAAATCTGGCTGGGACACATTTGCTTGGGCCGCGCTTGCCGCAGTGGTTGCAATTGCTATGGCGCTTAGGTTTACGGCTTAGCCGTTAACGTAAATACCTAGGTGCTTGGCAGCTTGGTATTCGTAGGTGTCGCGGGTTACTAGCTTTAGTGCGTTGACGGCTTCGGCAATTGGTACGGTGATCATTTTGTTGTTGCGATTGGCGACAATTACGTTGGTTTCGCCGCGGTCGTAGGCTAACATGGCTTCTATTCCGTAACGCTTAGACAGTATACGGTCGGCGCTGTTTGGCGTACCGCCGCGTTGGGTGTGGCCAAGTACCACGTGGCGCATTTCGAACTCTTCGGGTGCAACCTGTTCTATGGTGCGCATAAGCTGTTCGCTGGCGCCGCCAAGGGTAATTTCGCTGGCGCCGTCGCCTTTTTGTACGCTTTGCCCCGCTATTTTTATGCCTTCGGCTACAACAACAATGGCCGATTTTTTGTTGGCGCTGCGGTTACGCAAATATGCCACAAAGTCGGTTAGGTCTATGTCGAATTCTGGCAGCAAAATTGCGTTGGCGCTACCGCCAAGGCCGGCAAACAACGAAATCCAACCTGCGTGACGACCCATGCATTCTACAAAGAACACACGGTCATGGCTGGTGGCTGTGGTATGAATTTTATCAAGCGCATCAACGGCAACCTGAACTGCCGTCGAAAAACCAAAGGTTTTGTCGGTAGCACCAAGGTCGTTGTCTATAGTTTTTGGCACGCCAACTAGTTTTAGGCCATAATCTGCTAGCTGCACGGCTGCACTTAAGGTGCCATCGCCGCCAATTACTATTAGGCCGTCTAGCCCAAGTGAGTCGGCGTTTCGTTTGGCCATGGCTAGAATATCAGGGTCGATTTTATTAACTTCGCCCGATCCAACTTTGCCGGCGAACCGGCCCTTGTTAGAAGTACGCAAAATTGTGCCGCCAAGGTGTGAAATGCCGCTTACAGTCGTTACGTTAAGCGGTATATAGTGCATGGGGTCCAGCAGGCCTTCCCAGCCTCGCTCGAAACCCACAAAACTATAACCAAGTGACCTGCCGGTTTTAACTATTCCTGAAATAACGGCATTAATGCCGGCGCAGTCGCCACCGCTGTTTAATATACCTATTTTCTTCATCGCACTAGCTAGGCTAACAGAAGCTGGCGTGCGTGTCTACTTAAGCTTCATGTTCCAGTCGCTGTAATTCGCCGCGCAGTCCAAAGGCGACAGCCATGACCAATGCTCCGTAAAATAGCGCGTACAACCCCAAAATCCATACAAAGGCTACTCCGCCTGCGACCGGCTGTGCCAGTATGGCGATGCCTGCAACTATGGCAATTATGCCAACCAGCACTGTTAAAATGCGGTGCTTATGAGCTGATTTGTTGGTGAAGGCGCGAATCGTTTCAATTAGTCCCCTAGCAATTAACACTAATCCCACGATTATGATAAAAGCCTGCAAAGTAGTCTGAGGGTTTCGTATAAGGTACACGCCAACAGCCAGGCCCAAAAAGCCAAGCAGCGCGGTCAGCCACCAAGTGCCGACTTTACCAATGCTAATTAAGCCGTTAACTATCTCGGTAAAGCCGATAATTATTAGGTAAATACTGAACAAATACAGCAGCACCAGCAAGGTTAGCTCTGGCCAAAATATCGCCGCTAGCCCAAAAAATACTGCTACTGCACCTTGAATTACACCTACCCACCAAAGTTGGCGGATAATAATTTCGGAATCGTCCATGTTAGCCTTTCTTCTTTGTTAACCATAATAAGTACTTGTATATCATTGGCGCTTGGCCGGGCGATGCTAAAAATCTAGCATCATGTGTTGTGGCGCAAGGCTATGCTTGCTGCATAACAAGGATTAAATATGGCCTACAGTGCAACCAACACCCATTTACTGCACGAAAGCATTGTTCTGGTTATTGAACGGGTTGTGGTGGTTCAGGTAATTGTGGCGCTGATAAGCTTTTTGGTGTTTGCGGCACTGCTTGGAATTTCTGATGCACCAAGCCTACTGGCTGTCGGTGCGCTTAGCTTTGTGCTGCAGGTAATAGACGCCACTTTTATAACCGCAGTCATACTAAATTGGGAGCGCACCAGCTTTTTTATCACGCCCGACGAAGTTGTTGTAAGGCATGGTGTTATAGAAGTAAAAGAAGTCATATACATGTTTAGTGACATAGATTCTATAGAACTGTCGCAAGATGCGCTGGGTAAGGTTTTAAACTACGGCTCGATTTACTTTTATAGTCAGAGCAAAAAAGAAGAGATTGGTATAACCAACGTAGCAAGGCCGCACTACTACCTTGATATCGTGCAAGAATTTAAAAAGCAGCATATGTTGATCAGCCCGGCCCAGCCCGAACACAAGCAAGAAATTTAATAGTGACGCACACCAACGCGCCTATAGTAGGTCTGTAAACTTAGGAGGCTTAAGTGTTTTCAGGGTTTATAGATTCAATCGAACTTACAAATCTGCTGCGGATTCGGTGGGCGCTCGTTACGGTTTTCCGCTTTAAACTATATCTGGGCCGTTTTTTAACGTACCCCGAGCGCCTGCCCACTGTTTTGCCGGGCTACGCACCTTACTTGCATATTTAAGCATTAGGAGTATTGTGGAATCCAATATGGCGGAAGTATACGCAGATGGTACATACGAACATTGCAGTGACACAGACTTCACGCCCGGACGAGAAACACCAGAAATAAGATATGTTACTAGCTTGCCCGCCGGCAGGGATATACCAGTCTATGCTTATGGTGAAGGCCAGCCGGTACTCGTAGGGCTTTACCAGTGCGATAGAGAGGGGTTATTTGTAGGAGATACCTGTGTTGCTGGGGGTAGTGCTAGACTTATTTTAGATACTGTCAGGGGTATTGCAGTGCCAGATTACAGCGGCCGCGGACCCATGAGCCTGGATGCTCTAGTTGCGCAAAGATTTATTTTTGGCTATTACGGTGAATTTCTTGACCGGTTGACTCTTTTGCGACTAGTTGGTTTACCATCTAACTTTAACTCTTTTGACCCACCAAGCTCAAAGGGCAACGGACAAGTAAACCCTATCCCACGCAAATCGACAACGGCTTAAGGCTAAATTTAAAACCGCCCTGTTCGGGCGGTTTAAGCTTTTGGCTGGTGGTCTTTATGCATATTCGGTTATGGCAACCAATGTCCAGCTTTCTTGCTCGTCGCACATTAGGCGGTAGTCTTTTGCGCCATCTGTCATATCGAAGATACGCTTAACGCTCTCACCCTTTTTGATTAGGTACTGCAGGCCGTCTTTAAAGTTATAGACTGTGCCCTGGTACTCCATGCGACTTGGGAAGGTGGCTATGCCGCGGATGTTGCGGAAAGTCCAACCGGTTATGTTAATTTTTTCGTTTAATGCTCGCTTAGTCATTGTAGTGACTCCTCTTGTTTTATAGTTTAAAAAAACAAGCTGGGTATATGGTGATACCAGCGAACGGGTTTTTTATATTGTTACTGACCGAGCAAAAGATTACTTAAACCGTTCAGTCGTAATCCCGATCTCGGAAAGTTATGTAGCCAAAGTCGTTAACTTACCTTGGCGCGATGTACTGCTATAGAAGCAGCATTTTTAAGGTCTGTATGTAAGAAGTTGAGTTGCCCCACCAGCACACACATGACTGTACATATTATAACTAGTTGGGTGAAGGGCGCTAGACTTGAAATGATTGTTTTTGTATGTCTATTCTGCTGAAGGATCTTCGGGGTCGGTATTTTGTGGATTGTCCTGGCTTTTAAAGTACTCATTCGATAGAAACAAGAAGCTTAGCGCTGCCAGTTTTATGGCAAAATCATTGCGGTCGGTTGCGTGCTCGGGCCTAAATTGGTCCAGATAAACTCTAGGCACTACCAGCGATACAAATTGCTTATTGGGGTCGTCCATGTCTGTACTAATAAATACACCTGCGGCTACCTTAAGACCCATTTGTTGCAAAGCGCGGCTTATACTAACGGGCCGAAATGGAAAATCACCTGATGGCAACAACCTTAAAAGAGGTTGCATAAAGCTTCTCAAAAAGTTATCAGGATCACCCGTTGGCGCTGATATGATTGTTTCTAGGCCAATTCCACCCTCGGTGGGTTGTACAAGATGTAGTGCAAAGGCTCTTATGGCGAAAGGCCCAATCGGGCGGCTAAGGTCGCGGCCCGCAAGGATATGCTGCTCAACTATTTCAGTGACCAATACGGCAGAAGTATAATGGGTAATTTTAAAGGCTTCTTCAATAGCAGCCCAGTTCTCATCTGTGGTTTCGGGTATCACGAAGCCATCAGTGGTGTCGAAGCTTGGACGATGTTTTCGTATTTCTCCGTCTTTACTCATCCAAGTGAGTCTATAACTTGCGTTGAATAATTTCAATATGTGTGTCATAATATTGTAAACCTCACGCGCTGGTAAGGAGCGCGTTTTTTATGGCTCAAGACCAATCAAAAATCCGCAACATTGCAATCATTGCCCACGTTGACCACGGTAAAACTACCTTGGTGGATGGGCTATTAAAGCAAAGCGGCACTTTTCGCGACAACCAAGCCGAAATGAGCCAAGACCTTATTATGGACAGCGGCGATCAAGAGCACGAGCGCGGCATTACAATCACCGCTAAAGTCACAGCCATCGAACACAACGGTTACCGCTTTAATATAATTGACACCCCCGGACACGCCGACTTTAGTGGCGAGGTAGAGCGCACCCTAAACATGGCCGACGGCTGCTTGCTGGTTGTTGACGCCCAAGAAGGCCCAATGCCTCAGACCAAATTTGTGCTTGGCAAGGCGCTAGCCGGTGGCTTAAAACCAATCGTAATCATAAATAAAATTGATAAACCTGGCCGCCGCATTGCCGAGGTCGAAGATGAACTGTCTAACCTATTTTTGGAACTGGCCGTTCACGAAGACCAATTGCACTACCCTGTTTACTACGCTGTTGGCCGTGCTGGTAAGGCCTGGAAACAAATGCCTGCTGACTCTGAAGAACCAGGCGATTTAAGCGTGGTTTTCGATGCAATAGTAAGCGATATTCCTGCTCCAAAGGTTGAACCAGACAAGCCTTTCCAAATGTTGGTAACCGCCTTGGCTTACGACAACTACAAAGGTAAATATGCGGTTGGCCGCATTAGCCGTGGCCGCGTAAAAGCTGGCGATGCGGTTGTTGTGTGCAAAAAAGATGGCACTAAAGTTGCCGGTAAAGTCGAGCTTGTATTTATGAGCCACGGACTAAGTCGATTTGAAGTACCTGAAGGCATTGCTGGCGACATTGTGCAGGTAACAGGCCTGCCAAACGTGCAGATTGGTGAAACTATTGCCGATGCAACCAACCCCGAGGCCTTGCCCGTTATTGAAGTCGAAGCCCCAACGCTAGAAGTATTTATGGGGCCCAACACTAGCCCGTTCAAGGGTCTAGAGGGCGAATTTAACACTGGCCGCCAAATTGGTGAGCGTCTTAAAAAAGAACTCGAAACTAACGTAGGTCTGCGTGTAAAAGAAGAAGGCATCGGCTTTAAAGTTGCCGGCCGTGGCGAACTACACGTTAGCGTGCTTATAGAAACTTTGCGCCGCGAAGGTTATGAATTTGAAGTTGGCCGTCCGCAGGTAGTCACTAAAACCGAAAACGGCCAAGTGCTAGAGCCAGTAGAAGAACTTTCTATAGAAGTGCCTGCCGAACACGTTGGCGCCGTACAAATGGAACTTGGCCAACGCCGTGCCGAACTTAAAGAACAGTTTGCAAGTAGCAGCAAAGGTGTAACCAAATTAGTTTACCGACTGCCTACTCGTGCATTGCTGGGCCTTAGAAATATTCTAATCACTCAAACCAAGGGCACAATTGTTCTAAACAGCTTAATGTCTGGCTACCAGCCACTTGGCCCAAGCCTGCAACAAAGCCGCAATGGTGCGCTTATTGCCTTTGAAACCGGCACAACTACACCATTTTCGCTACAAAACGCCGAAGCTCGCGGCACGATTTTTGTGCCAGCTGGCGTAAAAGTTTATGCCGGGCAAATCATTGGCTTAAACCGCCGTGGCGACGATCTAGAAATTAATGTCTGCAAAGCTAAACAGCTGACCAACTTGCGCAGCAGTAGCAGTGACGGCGTGGTACAGCTAACCCCGCCAACAATTCTAAGCCTAGAACAGTGCCTAGACTTTATTGAAAACGACGAATTACTCGAAGTAACACCTAAAAATCTGCGTCTTCGCAAGCGCGAACTAAACCCGACACTTCGCAAGCGCAGCAACAACAAGCAGTAACAATCATGGCAGTTGCGCAAGAAGGTCCGGCTCCGAAAGACGATTTCGAAAGTGAGCAAGCCCTTTTATGGGGTGATGCTATGGCGCTTTTTGCGCCAAGCTCCGAGGCCGAGGTTCGCTACGATACCGTTCTTACAAAAACTGGTCTGTTTGCATTGACTGCCGGTTTGCAGATCCACAAACCATTTAACCGGGCGGTATATGTTTACCAATTTGCCGAGCCTAAAGGTGTGGGTGTAGAAATACAGTATTTCCCCTTGGGCGTGATGGCAAAAGTGCCAATGTTTAATGGGGCTGTGGTTTTTTCGCCAGGTAATACCCTTGACGAGCAAGCACGCTACACTTTTTGTGACTACATGCGAAGAATTTTGGCGGATACTGCATTCAGCGCCGAGCTTAGCGCGGAGGCGACTAGGCAAGTTAATTCTGCCCAAGGCGCGTCGGACGCCCGACTCTACCCTGACCAGATATACAAGGACTACCCAGGCCTTAAGAACTGGAGGCAGTATTACGAATTGACCTGGGAAACTTGGACTAAAGCGCCCGAAAAAGAGGCAGAAGAGTCTTAAGAACCAGCTTGCGCTATCTGGCTACCGTGTCGTCTGGTGGGCCTGTAAATAAGGCGTGCCTAGTGGCGATCATTTTTTGGCTGTGGTCATTTCTTGCCGTGAGGCCACGATCTAACCGGCCACTCAAGTGAGCCATTAACTGTTCGCGCAATTGATGTCTATCGCCGGGTACTGGGAAGTAGTCAGAAGTTCGGCCCCTGAGCGCAAGGCGGTATGCTTGGTCTAGCGATAGGCCATCTGTAACTCGTCGCCCATCGTGCGTTAAGCCGTCTTCAAGCGACATTACGTTCGAAAATCTTGCCAAGCGCGCCACAACCAATTTGCGCTCTTTCGGGTTATCTAGAGCCGCACTCGCCGCTTCAACGGTACCATCCGTGGGTCTCAGGGCAGATATACCATTTTGGAACATGTGGCCAGTGGCGGCGGCAATCGTAGCCATTTCGGCAACGTTTAAGCCGACACCGGTTGCCCTATTTATGCCATCTTCTATGTGGGCCCTGGGTACATTTATGCCCAGAAGGGCGTGCACCGCCATTGCTCTGACTACGGCATATGTTCGCAGTCTATCGTCGAGCCGTACGGCAGCCATCTGATCAAGGCCTGCGCCCAAGTTAAGCAGTCGCAAGGGTATGTCGCCCGCTTTACCGGAGCTAAGGGGGCGTATTTCTTGGCCATCACAATATGCTGCAACAGCAGTAACATTTACAAGTTCTTGATTTGGTCGGAATAATGCCATGAAAACATTATGTCATGTTTACAGAGGTAATAAAAGACCCCGGCTAGCGGGGTCTTAATGCCTAAACCTTTGGTTTTGGCTGTTTGCGCTGTTCGCGTTTTGGCTTACTTTGGCCTTTAGACATACCAATCCTTCCAGTTAAAAAGTTACTTCGATTGAAAGAATTTACAAACGCATGTCTTTTGTTGCACCCCCTAATTTATGCAACCATTATAACCTATTTTGCTGTTGGCTTTTTGGGGTTGGAGGTTGTTGCGCGGATGTCTGTGGCGGCTCTGGCGGTCATCAATTGAGCACGTACAGCGACCCTATCACGGTCCTGGGTTACATCTTCAAGCTGCGCGTTAACACCAACAATGTAATCGGGCCTACGGCCGGCATCAATTGCGGCCCCTTTAAGAACTAGTAGCCCGCTTACGCTGCGATTACCAATTCGTACGGCTATTTGGTCAAGGCGGCTTGCGTGCTGAATACTATTGTCGACGGCCCCTCTCAGCTCTCTGTTGCGTGTGGTCATATAACGCTGTTGCATTAGTGTCGCATGTGCCTGGGCGGCTTCTGCATCAATTAAGTTTCTGGCGTGTCTACTGCTGTATACGCGTTTGTAGATCTTTGTGCCATCGCTTTCTATTGTGTGTTGGTCTCTAAGATTATCTGCACGGTCCTTGTACATTGAAACGACTGCAGCAAACCGACCTAAGTTGGCTCGAGTACGATTGCGGCCGCGTTCGCGCGAGGCTTCCGCACGACGATTGAACCAAGTGTCGGTCTTTGTCCTGTAGCCGTAATCCCCCTCTGTATAACCCTTACTAGCAAGGCCAACTCTAGCCAGCGCATCTCGGACTCGTTCCCATCGTTCAGCACGGCGGTAAGCTTTTATTTCCTTGCGAATGTCGCTGGCAGCTCTCGCATCAATTGCTGCTTGTTCTTCCATGCTAAGTGGCCTGGACTCCACTTTTCCTACGACTACAACAGGTTCTAAAGGAACTGGAGCAACTGTTCGTTGCGCAGCTGTGGTTTCGCTCAATGCCTCGGTTGCGGCTGTGATTAAGCCCATTAAAGCATGAGCTCTTGTGTCTGGTCTCATTCTATCAAGAACGGGAGCAAGGCCTCCAAAAACTCGTACTCCGCTGCGTTCGGCAAGACTAGCGGCCCTTGCGCTTATTTGATCTGGCGTTAGATCTCTTAATGATTGAGGTTCTGAGCCCTCTGTGGTTGGACGATCCAATGTTGATGGTGCTGTCATAGTGATGTATCTACTAAGTTAATGTTTATATCTATAAATGTGCGGTTATTCTATCACACATACACTACGCATGTCCATAGAAGACAGCAGAATTTATATATTAGCAAGTTTGTTAGATAGTATCTATTAACTCTTTGGGTATAACAGCGTCTGCCTCACTGGCAGTCCGCACCACAGTTGGCGCGTGCGAACCGTTTGTTAGCTCAATCAGCAGTTTGTAGCCACTAAATATTTGCTTAAAGTGTTCTTGTACGCTTTGGTTATTAAAAAAGCGATCGTTTTTAACGGCTATGTGGTAAACCGGCAGGTCAATTTTTGGCCTAAGTGTGTTATCGAAGGTTAAAAATTCGTAGGCGGTATACATGTGGGTGCGTACGTCGTTTTGGTGCCACAGTTTAATTTCGAAGTCCATGTTTTCGGCGGCTTGCTGCGCAGTTAAGCCTTTAAACTTTTCGCGCGCATTTTTAGTGCGGTGGTAGGTGTTTCGGAGTACGAATGGGTTTAGTAACAGTAGCCGGTAAATATGAGATGTGACTGGCCACGAAAAAAATCTGGTTAGCCAAGCGTTCCATCGTCTGGCGCCTGTCGACATTTTAAAATCGCTGGCAGCGGCAAAACCAAACAAACTTATAAGTTTGTTAACATTTTTGGTTAGCTCGGGGTGGCGTTGTAGCATTCGGGTGACAATCGGAAAGCCCAGGCTCATTCCTATAATTGTTACCTTGCCGTCGCCATAGGTCTTTTTAACAAATTCGGCTAACCAGTCGGCTAAGTTGTCAAAGCTAGCTGCTTGACCCTTTTTATAAAGGCTTTCCATGCCGCCGAACCCCGGCAGGTCGGGCATGGTTACATTGTAGTGCCGTGCAAATAAATCCATTATTCCCCACCACCGTTCTAGGCTGGCGTGGTGACCATAAATAAATAGCACCTCCTGCTTTGTGCCTTTGGGGCCAAACAGCCTTAAAACACGTCCATTTAAGCCGCCAAGGCGCATTGGATGAATGTATTTAGCTGAGTCCGCAAAGTCGGGCATGTTTAGCTGACTTTAACTAAAAAGGCCTCTGTTCGCAAGAGGTATGTTTATTGCTTGTGCTTTTTGTTAATATGGCAACATATGGCTAAAAAATCGCTTGCAAAAAAGCTGGCGCGCATCGAACAAGAAGAACTTAACAACACTCGCGGCTTTGCCATTCGCAGCTTAAAAGCAACTGCCGATTCTAAACGAACTTTCGCCGAAAAATTTGCCGACTGGATTACTTCTGTGTCCGGCAGCGTACCGTTTTTGGTCGTAAACATTTTGTGGTTTACGGCCTGGATTAGCATTAATGAAGACCTGGTGCCTGGAATTGCACCATTCGACCCCTATCCATTTGGCTTTTTAACCATGTGCGTATCGCTTGAGGCAATTGCGCTAGCTATTTTGGTGCTGATTTCGCAAAACCGTGGCGCACACGTCGCCGATGTGCGGGAAGAAATTGATCTTAACATTAACCGCATTGCCGAAGCCGAAATTACCCAGATTATTAAAATGCTCGCTAAAATATCCGAAAAGCACGGCATTGATATTAATAACGACCCCGAACTAGCGCGCATGATGCGTCCCTTAAGCAGCGGCGACATTCAGCGCAAAATCGAAAAAGCGTCAGAAAAGAACGAAATGAGCATACCAATCCCCATACCCGAACTGCCAAACGCGCCCTGGGAGCAGAACAAGCGCAACAAAAAGCGCTAGTTTACTGCTATGCTAAAAACCATGAAAAACTTCTTTTTATCCAAGGTAAGGCTAACCTACTACTACCCAATATTATTTTTTACATTCTTTGTGGTTATTTTGTTTACTAACAAGGTGCAATTAACGGGTAGCCAAGCGGCGTTGTTTTCGGTCAACTCGTTCTTGCTGGCCTTTTACCTTGGGCCAATACTTAACGGGCAAAAGTCACGCATAGACGAACTTGCCAAAATTATTCGTAACGAAGCAATCGCCTTTTTTAACCTAGCCGTTCAAACCCAAGGCTTAGTACCTGCGACTAAAAAACAAGTCAAGGCAATGGCTCAGGCATACCTTAAGGCCAGCGTTCACAACCGTAAACCGGCCGAGGGCGAAAAAGAGTACGAAAACATGCTGCGCTACTGCATAGATTACGAAGGCAAAGACAAAGAAACCGTGCGCAAGATCCTAGACATTCTAATTAAAAACCAAGAAAACCGTAGTAGTTTTTCGATGCAACTGCGCGCCAGCGTTTTTAGCCACGAATGGTTTGTGCTGCTGGTTTTGTTTGCCATTACTCTTAGCTACGTCATAATAATTGATTACGGCAGCCTGCTTATTCTAAGCGTCGTTGCTGCTCTGCTTTGCACCGGCCTAAGCTTGCTTATGCTGATCTTGGCAAAGCTAACCACCCTAACCCACAAAAAGGCTAAGACCATTTGGGACCCGCTAGAACGATTGCTAGACACCGACTTTAAGCACATAGAATAAAAAAGACCCGCCAAGCGTGCGGGTCTTTTTTTGTTTGTAAAACTACAGTTGTGGAACGATTGAGTTCAATGCTTGGTCGACAGTTTTAACGCTGATGCCGCTAGCTTTTATACCGCTGAATTCAGCGTCAAGGTCGGCAGTGTGAGTGTTCCAGTTAGAATCCACTACGTTAGCGTCGTTATCGTCTACCGAGTGGTAAACCAATACCAACCATGTGTGATCGGCCTTAGCTTGGTTAACCCAGGCCATAACCTGTGCAGGAGTTGTGCCCACAACAATGTTTTGCACTTTAATGTTGTAGATGTCGAAGTTGTCTTTGCTGTTAAAGCCAACATCTACAGAACGGTGTGATCGGTAAACTTGCTTAATGGCGTTTATAACGTCTGAGTTGTATGCACCATGTGGCGAGGCAAAGTCGGTTGGTGTAACACCAAGCCAGCTAGTTAGGTCCGACTGCGACTGCCTAAGCTCGGTCATTAAATCGGTGTTAGAAAGTGTGGTTAAGTCGGCGTGTGTTACGGTGTGCGAACCAATTTCGTGGCCGTCATTTTTAAAAGCAAGCATCATGTCGGTGGTCATGTAATAAGGATCGTTGGTGTAACCACTTAGGAAGTACTGAGTAGTTTTGATGCCGTACTTGTCCATAATTGGCAGGCCATTGGTGTAAACGCTACGCAGCGCGTCATCGAAAGTCACGCTGACCATACCTTCGGTAAAGCCAGTTGGGTTGTAGGCGTTAAGCTTGTAGTCGTCGGTAGTCAAAGTACCGACAGCTGACATGCTTTGATAAACCATGGCGCTGACAGCGTTAGCAGGCATGGTGAACTGTTGATCAAAGTGATTCCAGTCGGGGCTGTGAAGGGCTGTGCCAATGTTTAACCACTGTTGTGACCCGTCTTTCAGAGTTACCTCGGCGTAAACGTAAGTGTCCACAGTAGCCTTGTAATAGTCTGAAAATTCGTAGATTTTACCACCAGTTACGGCTTGCTCTGGGTAAGACCAGTAAGCATCGCCGCTTGTGTAAGCCGTGGTGTTAACTGTAACACTGCGGTTACCGCTGTGGCCGGTGGTGTTGTAGGTAAAGCTAGTTGTGTTAGTACGCGACTTATTAGTCTGCCACATGTCTGGTAGATTGCTGTTGGTGGCCGACACGGTTTCGAGCGATGGGTTAGGAACTACATTGCTAGTTGGTGGGGTAACAACGGTTGTGTCGGTGAGGCTAAAGTTGTCGGTTTGCAAGTGGCCAACAGCGCTTAGAATGTGTAAAACGGTTACTTTGGCCGTACCGGCTGGGGCAGCAAACTTAGTGGTTAGTTTTTTCCAGTTGTTGGCACTCTTAGTTGCACCTGTAAGCCATTTGTAAGTGCTATTGCCAGAATTGTCTATAAACTGCGCAAGAACGTCGGTGTAGACCGAAGATTTGTAATATTCACTATAGCTGTAAGTGTCACCGGCAACGGCAGTAATTGGTGTAAAGAACCATTTGGCGTCACCGCTTGTGTATTTAGTGGTGTTGACATAAAGGCTTCGTGTGCCGTTTTGACCATCTGCCTTTTTGTAGGTAAAGGTGGTGGTGTTTGTGCCCCATTTATCGGTTTGCCAGTCTAGTGGCTTGTTGGTGTTGCCAGAAACGTTCTGTTCAACAGATGGGTTGCTAATAAGATTTACGGTTGCGGCGCTAGCCTGCATTATTGGCATTAAAGAAAAGAAGGCTGCAAGCAGCAATGCCGAAATTAGGTTGAATATTCTTTTCACTACTATTAGCCTCATTTACGTTGTTAAGCACTATAGCCTTTATTTACCTATCTGTCAACAATTATCGTATTTGTGCAAGCTTGTTATTTAGTGTCAAATTACATATGCTTATACCTAATGCTTTCACTCAAGCGAGCAAAGAGGTATAAGGAGCGAATAGATCTGTGGCGTTTTCTGCTAAGAGCAGGATTGACCACGGCTTGTCTTGCGATCGCCTTAACTGTTAACGTTGTTGCGCTTCGCGAGCGCGGCGCACCTGGCGCAACACTGGGCGAGCTTAGTAGATCTAAAAAGTTACCGATTAACTCTAGCCCGACACTTATGAATAATATGTCTTATGCACCCGTTAATCCTGCAAACATCATAAAGCCCAACACTGCGCCCGATTGGCAGCAAGATTTTACGTCTATGCCCAACGGTCCGGTAGATACAAATATTTGGCGGTTTGAAACCGGTGGGGATGGTTGGGGTAATAACCAAGCGCAGTACTATACGGACAGTTCACAAAACGCGCGCATCGAAAACGGTCGCATGGTTATCCAGGCAAATAATGAACCTTTGCAAGGTTACAACTACACTTCCGCGCGACTAGTTACTCGAGGCTCATTTGCTCCGCACTATGGCACAATTGTATTCGAAAAAGTGCGCATGCCAGGCGGCGTGGGTACATGGCCAGCTTTGTGGATGTGGCCAGCGACAGATAAGTATTCTGCTAACGACTTTAACGGCGGCAGCCCCGATTTGGTTAACGGCGAAATAGACATTATGGAGTACGTAGGCGCGTCCCCCGGCGAAATAAATGCCTCGGCCCATGCCTACAATAACTACCCTGGTCACAACGAGCGCTCCGGACAAACCGTAGTGAACGATGCCGAAAATGCCGAACATGATTATTCGCTACAGTGGACGCCTACCTCGCTAACTTTTGCGGTAGACGGCAAGCCATATTACAAGCTAAATAAAAAGCCCACCGATACCCCTGCTACCTGGCCTTATGATCAGCCTTACTTCTTAATTATGAACCTGGCAATGGGTGGCGACTGGGGCGGAATGAATAGGGACCAGTATCCTCCACTTGGCATAAACGACATAAAAGCACCCTGGCGCTTTACTATAGGTGCTATCAAGTACTACAAGTAAGCATAAGTATTTAATAGAATATACTTTACAATGTGTCATATACGTTGTATAATCCCCGCAACACCAAATTTAAGGAGTTACGGGAATGACAGATTCAAGCGCAGGCCAAGTTCTGTGTGCAACTACTTCTACCGTTGCCGGTTGCGTGGTACTACCAAACACCGGTGGCGATCCAATCCTTACAGTTTTTAGCTATGTTGCTATTGCTGCAGGTTTGATCGTTTTGGCTAGCACAGTCGTTGCTCGTCTTAGCGCTAAGCGTTCACGCTAAGCGTTAACCGTAAAAGGGTGAGCAAAACATGTCACGAAGACTGACGGTATGGTTATGCGTAGCGGCTTCAGCATTGGCAACGGCCTACTATTTGTGGGACGTTAACAACCAAGCTGTAGCCCAGCAAGCTGTTCAACAAGTGTCGGCACTGGCCGAGCAACGGATTGCCGCTGCTCCCCGTGTGCCAGCTACACTTAGTGGCCAGCCTGTACGCATAGTCATACCGAGTCTAGTGATTGACCTTCAGGTAAAACCGGGTCAGTTTGACAGCAGCCAGCACACCTGGCTTGTCGACAAAAACGATGCTGATTATATTCCTTCAAGCGCGCCTATTACTAATAAAGGTAGCGCTACTTTTATTTACGGACACAATTCCAACAGTGTTTTAGGTAAGACCAAAGACATAACCAAAGGTGCGCTAATTTACGTTTATACCGACAACGGCCACCTTTTCACCTATAGCTACGCCAGCGACATGGTAGTAAAACCTACCGATAGTGCCGTGCTTGGCAATTTAAATAATGGTCCGGGCCTTATGCTTATGACCTGCACCGGTATTTGGTCGCAGGATCGACGCATTATGACCTTTACCTTAGAAAGTGCAGTATGAAAGCTTTAAGTTACTTCATTTTATTTTTAGCATTTATTAACCTTATAAGGCTTACTTTATTTATGGTTAGCGCTGACCGCTACGAAACTAAAGCCCGAAGGCGCAAGTTAGCTAAAAGCCCGTACCAACCGCTAATATCGGTGGTCATACCGGCTTATAACGAAGAAGTGTGTATTGTGCGCACAGTAAAGTCGGCTATTGCAAACGACTACCGCAATAAAGAAATTATAGTTGTGGTCAACAATTCGACCGACCGCACTTACTCACGGCTGCGTGCGTTTAAGCGCCGTTACAACGTTGCCAACCTAACTGTGGTAAATCAAAAGGCTCAAGGCAAGGCATTGGCTGTAAACAATGGCGTAAAGAAATACGCCAAGGGTAAGCTAATTATGGTGTTAGACGCCGACTCGCAGTTAGCCCCAGATGCAATTAGCCGTATGGTGGATTATTTCCGTGATCGCCAAGTAGTGGCCGCTGCCGCAAACGTTAAAGTCATTGATGGCTGGCGCCTACTTACCATTGCCCAGCGCCTAGAATACGTTGTATCGCACCGCATGAAACGCGCTCTAACTACACTTAATATGGAATATATTATTGGTGGCGTGGGCTCGACCTTTAGGCGCAGCATTATAGAAAAGTGTGAATACTACGATACCGATACTCTTACCGAAGACATCGACTTTACAATGAAGATAATTAACCGCAAAGGTAACCGCAAAAACAAGATTGTCTTTGCAGCCGATGTGCTTGCTTATACCGAAGGTGTGGTTCGTTTTAGCAGCCTTGTGCGCCAGCGCTTCCGTTGGAAGTTTGGGCGCATGCAAACCTTTGTTAAAAACCGTTCGGTTTTCTTTAGCCGCCAAAGCAAACATAGCAAAAAATTGGCGTGGGTTTACCTGCCGTTTGTTGTGTTCAGTGAATTACTGCTTCTGTTAGATCCATTCTTAACACTGTATGTTTTGATCACCACACTTTTATACGCTGGCATAGGTGGGTTCCTAGCTGTTTACTTGTTTGTTACCTTGTTTAGTTCGATAAACATATTAGCTGAACCAACCGAAACGTTTAAAGCTAAGCTTAGGTTAATACTAATAGCACTGTTCTCGTATGGATTGTTAATGATGATGTCGTTTGTTGATTTCTTGGCACTCATGAAGTCGCTTAAAAGGTTCCCCGAGCTATTCCGCGGCAAGGGTGGCATTGGCCACTGGGAGAAACCAGAGCGCACCGGAATTCAATTGTCGGCATAAGTTTCTAAAATTTCGCTTGCCTAGTAGCCCACATGTGGTCATAATTGGTTCAAATGACTACCAAAATAGATGTCGATACTAAAGTTTTTGTAAGACTACTGCTAGTTGTAAGTGCCTTTGCTGGAGTTTTGTTCCTGATTTGGCGTCTGTGGCCGGCCTTGTTAATTATTGCCGTAGCCTTCTTTTTGGCTTTGGCGCTTAACCCTTCGGTTAGTGCACTTAGCAGGCGCTTACCTGGTAAAAGCCGTATCCTGGCTACTCTTATTGCTTATGTACTGATACTGGGCGTTATTGGTTCGTTTATTTATGTAGCCGTGCCGCCAACGATCGACCAAACAGTGCACTTTGTTAATAACCTACCATCTTATATAAACCACTTGCGCGAACAACCGGGTTGGCTAGGTGCTGCCTTTAACGATTTTATTGTTAGATATCAGCTGCAAGAACAATTGCAGCATGTTGTGGAAGGCATTCAAACCCAAGCCTTTAATTCGGTTACTGGTATTGGCGGAACGGTTGTGGCCGGTGTTTCATCGTTCTTTGTTAGTCTTGTAACCATAATTACACTGCTGGTGCTGGTGTTCTTGATGCTGGTTGAAGGCCCTGAATGGCAAAGGCGTTTCTTTAGCCTTATACCCGACCGTGTTAAGGGTGAACGCTACCACAAACTGGCTACCAAAATGTACGGAGTGGTAAGTAGCTATGTTAATGGCCAATTGGTCGTAGCTTTAATAGCTGCGACAGCCGGGTTGGTGGCGCTATTTGTGCTATCGCAAATATTCCACCTGCAGCTGGGCATAATTCTGCCGCTGGTTGGCGTGATTTTTATAACCGATATGATTCCGCTTATTGGTTCTACAATTGGCGCGGCTATAGTAATTATCGTTCTTTTGTTTAGCGACTTTGGCGCGGCAATAAGCTTTTTGGTCTACTTCTTGATTTATCAGCAGATCGAAAATAACTTTATTCAGCCTGTTGTTCAGGCGCGTACTGTTGCACTGAGCGCTTTGTCGGTGCTTATAACGGTTATCTTGGGCGTTAGCCTATTGGGTATTGTTGGCGGTATTTTGGCTATACCGATTGCTGGATGTATACGCGTGGTAATTTTAGACCACATGGAGAACCGCCTAGCCCACCGCTTGCCAGTACGCATAACAAGCAAAAAGCTCTAGACGGTCTCTATAAATATCCTGCAGAGGCGTTTTATAGTCTGGACCAAACGGTACCTAGTGGTGTGTCACGTAGACCAATTCCCTGCTTGGCCAGGTCGCCACGTAACTTGTCTGATGTGGCAAAGTCTTTTTTGCCCCGGGCGTCTTCGCGTTTGGCGATTATCTGCTTTTGCTCGGCAGTAATATCGTGGCTTTCTAGCAGTTCTAGCCCAAGTACTCGGTCTAGAAATTCTAGAAATTCCGTAAGGTGTTGCTTGGCGTCGGGCGCTACAAGGTCGGTTTCGGCTGCTGTTACGATGTCGCTTAGTGCCGCTAAAGCCTCGGGTGTGTGCAGATCGCGCTTTAGTTCCTCGAAAATCAGTTCGCGAGTTTGTTCAAAGGTTGGACCATCAAGCTGGCCGCCATCTTTTAGCTGGAATCTTAGGTCGGCGAAGGCCTGAATGTCTAGCCGGCGCTGGCGAGCGGCTTTAAGCGACTCGAAAGTAAAGTTAGACTGCGTGCGGTAGTGGCTTTGTAAAAGTAGCAGCCTAAAGTCTAATTCGCTAAAACCTTGCGCTAAAAGATCGTCTAGCAAAATACCGTTGCCAACGCTTTTGGCTATCTTGGCGTCGTTCACAAGAATGTGATTGTTGTGCAGCCAAAACTTTGCAAAAGGTTTGCCGGTCACGGCTTCGGACTGAGCGATTTCATTAGGATGATGCACGGACAGGTGGTCTATGCCGCCTGTGTGAATGTCCAGTGTTTCGCCCAAGTATTTCATGGCCATGGCCGAGCATTCAATGTGCCAGCCGGGGAAGCCCTTGCCCCAAGGACTGTTCCATTCCATGTCGCGTTTTTGACCAGCCGGTGTGAACTTCCAAAGCGCAAAGTCGGCAGGTTGACGTTTTTGGATATTGGGCTCTACCCTAGCCTCGTTTTGCTGGCTGTTTAAATTAAGTCGTGCCAGCTGGCCGTAGTTACGGGACTTGCTGGTGTCAAAATAAACGCCATCATCAATTACGTAGGTGTAGCCTTTTTGCTCGAGTTGTTTGACTAGCTCGATTTGCTCGACGATATGGTCGGTAGCCCGTACAACGTGGGTGGGCGTTAAAATATTAAGCCGTTTTAGGCCGCGCAGATAATCGTCCATATAAAATTTGGCAATATCCCAGGCGGTTTTGCCTTCGCGTTTGGCGCCTTTTTCGAGCTTATCTTCGCCTTCGTCGGCGTCGCTTACTAAGTGGCCTACGTCGGTTATATTTAATACCCAGTCGACAACGTAGCCGGTTTCTTTAAGCACGCGCACAAGCGTGTCCCAGCGCACGTAAGCACTGTAATTGCCTATGTGCTGATAGTCGTAAACAGTTGGGCCACAAGTGTAAAGGCTGACCTCCGGCGGATCTTGTGGTTCAAAGTATTCTAGTTTGCGGGTTAGTGTGTTGTATAGCTGCATGATTTGCCTCTTGTATTAATAGTAGCGTTTATTTGGTTTGGGCGCGAATTAAAAACGAGCCCGTGAGGCTCGTGGTTAAACAAAATTAAAACGGCCTCACTTTAAATACAGGTGTGGCAAAGACATGTTTGCGCGGATAATGTAGCGGCCATTGCCGAATTCTAAGTGAACGCAATAAGCCAGTCAAGGTTTGAAGCACTGTGATGCCTAACCCTTGTAATCTTGCAGGGCTTTATCGACAGCGCCGATAAGTTCGTTCTTAATTGTTTCGACGTTTTCGCCGTAAACCTTAAATCCGGCGGCGTAAGGATGGCCACCGCCGCCAAAATAGCCTGCAACAGTTTCGGCCACCTTGGCGTCGGGATTGGCACGTAACTTACCGGTAACTTTGCCGTCGGGATAGCTTTTTAAGGCGACCGCTAAGCGTACTTTTTCGACAAGCCGCATTTCGTCTAGCACTAGTACCGATGGATTGTAGTGGTCGCTATATTCTTCGATTTCGCTCCAAGGTATATGGATTACAGCCAAGGCGCCATCAAGATAGTATTCTACGCGCTGCAAAAGTTTGCCTTTGTATTCTAGAATTTCAGGCGGTTTTTTCATAAGTTCACGGCGGCGATTTTCTAGTGCGCTCAAGTTAGCACCATGTTCGACCAGTATTGCTAGGGCATGAATGCTATCGGCGGTCGTGCCTTCGCTTGCTAACCCCAACGAATCGGCCAATATAGACATAGCCAGATTTTCGCAGGCGTCTGCCGGTAGTGGCCAGTCTAGTTTTTGGGCAATATCTAGAATAATTTCGCCGGTTGCCACTGCATTGTCGTCGTTGACCATGGTGTGTTCAAACTTGAAGTCCGAGGCCGTCATGTGGTGGTCAATAACAATTATTGGGCTTTTAGTGATTTGAGCTAGGTTTGCAGGTGTAAAAGTTTTCTCGAGTAGACTGCTGCTGCCGGTGTCGACAATTATGGTTAGATCGAAAGCTTTAGGCAGGGTGTTCTGAACGCGGTCCCAGCCGCGGGCGTATCTTAAGTACTTTGGTATTTCTACCATGCAAAACAGAGTCACCTTTTTGCCCATATCGTTAAGGATTGCCTCTAAAGCTAAGGCGCTGCCTAAGCTATCGCCATCGGGGTTTTCGGCTTGCAGCACTAAAACATGGCTGGCGTCGGCCACTAATTTTTGGACATCTTGGTATAGGTTTGATTTTTTCACTTCTTATATTGTAAGGCGTAACGGCTGGGGCGTATAGAGCTGACTAAATAACATTGTTACCGGGGCGTTCTAGGCGTATAACTAGTTTTATAAGACAAGGAGCACACCAAGCAGAATGTCTAACGTTTTACCTATTCACGACCGGATAGCAGATGCGGCCCTCGGCCTGTGCAACGTTAAGCTTGGACGCCTTGCGTACGCCCTCATTTCGACCGGCTGCGGATTTACTGCTAACTACGTTAGCCTAGGTAGACGTGATTACGACTTGCGAGGACTTGGTGATCTGTGTGGATTCGGCCCAGTACCTATGGTAGGGCTAAACTTATCCGAATCATTTGTTGCGCCAAGTGATGTTATTGCACCAAAAGCCGATGGCGGTTGCGTAAGGGTAATGTGGCTAGCGGCAATAAACGGCCTAAGCTCGCCTGCGTACTTATCGTTTGGGGGTGTTGGTCCAGACGGCCCGGTTCTTTTAGGAACGACCGTAGCGGACATACTTCAGGCCACAACGCTTGCTGTAGGCCAGGGTTTGCATAAACACGGCTTCGAGCTAGAACTTTTGGCGGCCATCCAAAGCGTGACCTAGGGTGATTTGGTCGGCGTACTCTAGATCAACGCCAACCGGCAGTCCGCGCGCCAAACGTGTTATTTTTAGGCCTTCGTGCTCGCCAATATGTTTTTGTAGATAAAGGGCGGTTGACTCACCTTCTACGCTGGCGTTCATAGCAAGAATTAATTCTTTTACACCATCTTCTTTAATGCGGGCGATAAGTTCTGGTATGTGTAGCTGGTCGGGGCCAATACCATCAATGGGTGAAATTACGCCGCCTAGCACATGGTAAGTGCCCTTAAATTGGCCGGTGCGTTCTAGTGCCACTACATCGAGTGGTTCTTCGACAACCGCTACCAAAGTTTTATCGCGGTCAGCACCGGTGTATAGCGGCGACAGGCCCTGGCCTTTTTCGATTAGCGCGAAAGTTTTTGGACAGTAGTCTACCCGTTCGTGCAAGCTTGCAATAGCTTCAGCCAGCTTTTTAGATACATGGGTATCACGGCGAAGCAAGGCGTACGCATAGCGTTCGGCAGTGCGTTCGCCAACACCCGGCAGACTGCCGAGCTCTTCAATAAGCGCTAGTAGTGCTTTGGGCAGAATACTGTTCATAGCGTTTAACTACAGGCCAAGGTTGCCAAGTGAACCCATAAGGGGCTTCATTTTCTCGGCAGCGACTTGTTGTGAGCGAGTTATAGCTTCTTTTACGGCAGCTTCGATCCAGCGCTCTAGCTCGTGGATGTCGTTTAGGTCAACTTGCTGGGGGTCGATCATAACTTTTTTAATCTTTTGTTCGCCGGTAATCTGCACGCGGACAGCACCATCACCGGCTTCTACCTCGATAATTTCGTTGGCTAGCTCTTTTTGAGCTTTTTTAACTTGCATAAGCATTTTGGCTTTATCAAACATAGTACTTTCCCCTTTACTTTAAGTATATTGTACCCTACCTCTGGTACACGCGGAAGCGTAAGCTGTCGTCTTTGTGGTCGTTAACAATTAGACTGCTGGGCGCCGGAGCAGGCAGCGTAGCAAGCTTTGACACCTCGTTTTCGGCCACAATAAACGTGCCGCTAACTAAATTAACCTGCGACGGGCTTACTACCTGGGCATTTGACCGGTTTTGTACAGCTAGTTTGTACAGCGGCACTTCGCCTTCGGGTACCACAACTACAATTGTTGTGCTAGCGGGCAACTTGCTAACGGCGCGTTCAGCCAAGAACGGGTCGTTGTTAAATACAGACGCAGCTTGTTGGCTGTAAAGCATGCTGTAGACATAGCGTTGATTGTTAAACTGCACAATTACCGCCACTAAAATAGCTAGCGGTATTAACCCAAACACCCTAGCATACGGATTTAGTGGGAAAAGTTTGTACCAGTAGTTAATTATTAAGTGCACGCCAATAGCTGTTACCAGCATACTTGGCACAAGCAAAACCACTAAGTTATCCGGGTTAAAGGCGGCAATTGGTATTAAAATTGCCCCCCACATTAACAGCACATAAGCGCGTACTGAATGTGAATCGCGTAGCAACCGCGCTCCTCCCATTAAAAGAAGCGCCACCCCAGCCAGACTTAGCAGCGGTGTTATGGTTTCGGTAAAGCTAAGATTGTATGGATTAAATATACTGCTGGCGGCCCGCACAAGGTCGCTGCCAAACTGCACCGGTCCAGGCAGTGTTTGCGGAATAGCAAGTAGCTGCCATAGTTGCGACCAATCGTTATAAACCCCCCAGCCAAGTGGCGCCAAAAGTACTAAAAAGAAGAAAGCGCCCAGCGTTAAGCCGAACTTACTGCTGCGTCTAATTAAATAACGCAAGTGCGGTTGCGATAGCGATGCGATTAACGCGGCAATAAACAAATAAATCATAAAAGGCGTGTAAAACGATAGCGCTGCCGTAAAAGCCAAAAGCACTCGCCATAGGCGCCAGGCCTTAGTTTCTTGGGCAACATAAGTTGCGCATAACAAAATTAGACTTGTCCAAAATGGCACCATAACAAACGGTGCGCCCAAGCGGACTGTGCCGATAAACCAGGCCGAACTAAGTACCACCAGCGCGGCTACAATCGCCACATTCGCCTTAAACCAACGACGCAAAATTAGGGCCATAAAAATGGCGCAAAGGCCACCCAAAACCAACGATGGCAACCGCACACCCAGCGGTGTTATGCCAAATAACATCACACTACCCTTTTGAGCTAAGTGGTAAGGCAGGTCAACAATGCTGGTTGGTACTTGGCTAAAGTTTATGCTTGCAGACTGTATGACGCTTTCGCGTTCACTCGGTCCCATTCCCGGCGGCATAAGATCGCTTTGCAAGCCAATAAAAAGCGTAACTAAAACTGCCAATAGCAAATAACTCAACCCAAAGCGGTAGCGATATAGTGTCCATTCTGAAATCGGCCTAATACGCATATGACTACTTATATATAGTATAACGCATATAGCCCGTGGTGCGGCTAGTTTGCTGCATAGTGTACAATATTTTATAAATAGTCTGGAGGTTATATGAACATATATGGACTTGCAAAATTAAACACTGTCCTACAGGGCTTAAACGCAAACGTAATTCACGCGGGTGGGCTTACGGAAGCAAACATAATCGAGTTTGATGTCGATTTTAGTCGTGTGCACGGGTCGGAAGTGCCGCGAGCGCTTCGTGTCACGGTTGCACTTGGCCGTTTAGCAGATCGTGGCATGTTGTGGGGTTCAAAATTACCGAACGATCGTGAGGGTCAGTGGGACCTTCAGCTCGAGGTAAAGCAAGCGCTAGGCGCTAGTGGTGTGCTGAGCTTCCGCGATCATGGCGACCCAACTCCTGCCCCAGAAAGCTCTTCAACTCCATCCTAGGCCGCTTCAGGCGAACCGATTGCCTAGTGCTTTTTATCGAGCGACATAAATTTCAGCCGCTCTGGGTGGAAGAATAGTTCTACTTTGCCGGTAGGGCCGTTACGGTGTTTAGAGATTATTAGGTCGGTGATGTTTTGGCGTTCAGTTTCGGGGTTGTAGTAAGCTTCGCGGTAAATAAAGGCTACGATGTCGGCGTCTTGTTCAATGCTGCCTGATTCGCGCAAGTCGCTTAGTTGCGGAATAGGCGGATTACGACTTTCAACACTTCGCGACAGCTGGCTTAGCGCGACAACCGGTACGTTAAGCTCGCGGGCAATTAGTTTTAAGCCACGCGAAATTTCGCTGACTTCTTGCACGCGGTTCTCGAATCCGCTATTCCGCCCGCTGCCCTGCATTAACTGCAAATAGTCGATCACTATTAGGCCAAGGGGGTGCTCGTGCATGGCGCGACGAGCTTTGGTGCGCAGTTCAAGTACGCTTAAGCCTGGGGTGTCGTCTATATAAATTGGTGCTTCGGCCATTTCGCCCATAGCTTGGCTGATTTTTTCGAAATCGTCGTCGGTTAATTTACCGGTACGAATGTTCCAGGCGTCAACACCAGCAGCGTCGGCCAACATACGGTCGACCAACTGCTCTTTGCTCATTTCTAGGCTGAAGAACAAAACCGCTTGTTTTTCGAGTGTGGCGATGTTGTAAGCCAAGTTAGTCACCAGGGTTGTTTTACCCATGGCCGGGCGAGCGGCCAGAATGATAAGGTCGCTGCGCTGCAAGCCGGCGGTTAGGTTGTCTAGGTCGCGAAAACCGGTTCGTACGCCGCGTAAGCCGTCTTTATTGCGGTGCAGCTCTTCCATCCGGTCGAAGCTTTCGGTCAGGATTTGTTCGATGCTGGCAAGGTCTTGGCGCAGTGCTTTATCGCTGACCGCAAACAATTGAGCTTCGGCGCTTTCTAGTAGTTCGTCGGTGTTGCGTGATTCATCAAAGCCCAGTTCGGCAATGTGCCCGCTGGCGCTAATTAAACGGCGGCGCATAGCGTTTTGAGTAATAATTTCGGCGTAGTGTTCGGCGTGGGCCGCAGTTGGCACTTGGTTAGACAGATCGGTCAAGTATTGGGCGCCACCGGCGTCTTCGAGTTCACTCTTTTTTTTAAGTTCGTCGCTTAGGGTCAAAAGGTCGACCGGGTTGTGGTGTTCGTACAGCCGCAGCATGCCGGCAAAAATTATTTGATGCCGTTTGTCGTAAAAGTCATCGGCGGCAAGTTTGTCGGTTACGCGCGTTAAGACATCTTCGTCGATCAGTACGGCGCCAAGCAAACTAATTTCAGCGTCTAGGTTTTGCGGCGGTATCTTGCCTTCTGGCATTTTAAGTTCGGGCGCGGGCTTGTCAGATTTTTTCGGCATCTACTACGTCTCCTCCACCCATAATAGCAGCAACGGAGGTGACCGCGGGGTCATCAGATAGCACAGGCGGTTTAGCTGCTGGATCAAGTTCGGTTTCTATGGTGGCAATGCCGCCCAATTTAGAGCCCATAAAACTAATCAGCGTGCCTTTAAGCTTAACGTTGTCCATTTTTTTGCGATGCAACTGATATTTAAATGCCAGCGTCAGAGTACTTTCGGCCGCATTAAAATTTGGCTGGGCTTGCTTAAGGACGCTAAAAAGCGGTGCATCAGTTTTTTTGATAGCGTTTAGCAACTTTACCCAGTCTTTGCTTGAAAGTTCGGTTAGTTTTGCCGGTGCCGTGTCGTTAGGCTCGGACTCTTCGACAGGTTCTTCCCGGGCTTTTGCTGCTTTAGGCTTTTCGATTTTTGGTGCCGTAATGCTAAGCGATGGCGCACTGCTGGCAACGGCCGCTGCAGTTCTGGCTGGTTTGTCGGCCGATTTTTGCTGGCTGGCAAATAGCATTAAGGTACTAAGCAGTTTTAAGCTAGGGTCATAAGCGCGAGGCACTTCAAGCAACTGGTCTATTAGCGCAAAAAGTTTGGGGTTGGCGCCTGCCTGCTGGTTTAAAACTTGTGCCAGTTGATGCGTTAGTGCGCTTGGCGAGCTGCCTTGGTCTTCTAGTGTTTTTAAATCGGCCGCAACTGTTTGATGATCGCCCGATAGTGTGGCGGCTATCAAGTCGCTCAAAGCCTCTTTAGGCGCTAGGCCAAGTGTTTGCTGAACGTCTTTTGCCGCAATCTCACCAGTAGTAACATGTGACATTTGGTCTAGCAAACTTACGCTATCGCGAAAACTACCGCTGGCGTGCTCGGCAATTAACTGCAGAGCATCTTCGCTAATTTTTAACTTTTCTTTAGTGGCGATTTCTTTAAGCAGTTTTACGATAAGTTCCGAACCTGGCGATCTAAAAGCAAACCGCTGCGTACGGCTAATAATTGTTGCTGGCAACTTATGTGATTCGGTGGTGGCTAAAATAAACACCACGTGCGCCGGTGGTTCCTCGAGCGTTTTTAATAACGCGTTAAAACTTTCACCGGTTAACATGTGCACTTCGTCTATTATGTATACCTTGTACTTGGTGGCGATTGGCGCAATATGCACCTTTTCGCGCAGGTCGCGGATATCGTCTATGCGGCGGTTGCTTGCTGCGTCGATTTCGACAATGTCTAGGTTTTGTTCGTCGGAGTAAGGAAGTTCGTTAATAGCGTGCGCCAAAATACGCGCTACACTGGTCTTGCCGGTGCCGCGCGGACCCGTAAATAAATAGGCGTGGCTAATGTGGCCGGCTTTTAGGGCGCGCGACAGGGTGTCGGTGATATGATGCTGGCCGACAACTTCGTCTAGCGAGCGTGAACGGTATTTACGGTATAGTGCTTGGCTCATTAATAAGATTTTGGCTTTTCAGCCATTCCCCTCCAAATGCTAACTTATAGCATATAAAAACCAGCAGGTTTTAGCTAGCTATTTTACTAACGAGTCTTAAGCTTAATGGGCTAACGATATTGGGTGAGTTCGGGCACTATGCGCAGAAAGCGCGCCTATTGGCACCAGCTTAACTTTATGAACAACGGCAAATGGCCCTAGATGAACTCTATAGCGAGTGGGTTTTATGCTTTCGCGGCAACTAGGATCCGGGCTAACTACTCTGCCGACAACTGTTCCAAATTCCCACAAAGCGCTCTCTTGGTTGTCTAAATCGACTACCGGCAAATCTATCGCCCTAACGCCCGCGGCAAACGCCAAGCCGCTTCTGGCAATCGCGTGAGGAACCCAAATTGTTTTGCCATCTGTATCGCGTTCCTGGCTACTTACCCTACTGCTATCCCCCACGCAAAGAGCGAACACCATACCGTCTGGGGCTGCGACCTCTCCTAACTTATCGGCGTCATCGATAAGTTTTTGCGCATATTCTGATTCGGAGTTTCTGACTCCTCGCCCATGTCTTACTAAGTTGGCTAGCTCATGAACTTGATCACATACGTCAGGGTAATAAGAAAGTGGCACACCTGGAACGTCTATGTGCAATCTGTTGGACATTATTCTAAAGTCCGGCCTCGATGGCGGCCCACTCTGCCTCTCGGTTATCTTCGGGTACGATTATACTAACTTGGTCACCTGTTTTGGCTTTAAAGTAAGTAACACTGGCAAGTAAAACGCGGTATTCGCGGCCGCCGGCCTCTACAAAGTAGGTTCCATCGTGCTGGTTAAGAGTACCAATTAGTTGGCGGCGGGCAACTGGGCCGATTTGTTTGTAAATAAAGCCGCCGTCGTCGGCAATGCTAAGTTTTAGAATGTCGCCTTCGATTAACTTCGATTTGCTGGCGTAGTTAGCGGGTACTGGGTAGCTTTTGCCATCTGGGCCTACCATGCCAAGTCCGTCGAATACGCCTTCGATTACCTTACCGCTAACGTCTTCGGCGTCGCCAGTTCGGATAATAGGCTCTTCGCCCACAAGGCTAATAAGCAATTCTTTGGCAGCAGCCAAGTTCACCTCGGCCTCTTGTATAAGCGATTTAAGTCGCTTTATCTGCTTTTCGGGTAATTCGGTCATCTCGCAAATGTCCTTATCTGTTTGTTTGCAGGTTACACCTGTTCTCTTGTCGGCAGCATAACATTATACAGCATAGCGGTCAACAAAGTTATCCACATAGCAGGCGCTACATATAGTGGTAGGATGCGACAAATTTGGCATACAAGCCCATGATACCCAACTATACTTGCGCCGAAAGGGTTTTACATGGCACAAAACAGTCAAAACAAATTACACACAGGATTCACTATAACGCTGGCAGCTGTAGCGGCCCTAATGCTGTTTATAGCGAATTCTGCCTTTTGGTTTAACAAGTATATTTTTGATCAAAATAATTTTACTAGCACGACCAGTGCGGCTTTGCGCCAAGAATCTAGTCGCGAGGCTATCGCCACTGAAATTACCGGTAAGCTGCTTGCCAACCGCCCGGTACTTGCCCGCGCGGCCGAGGAACCAATAACCAAAATAATAAGTGGTATTTTAGATTCGAATCTAGCAACCAGTGCCTACACAAGAGTGATCGACAGCTTGCATAGCATTTCGACCTCGCCAAATCCGCAGGATGTTACCTTGAATCTGGTACCTGTTAAACAAGTTGTGGCCAGCGTGTTTAAGGCCTTTGATATTCAAGCTGGTGAATCATCGGTACAGGTGCAGGACATACCCAATACGGTTACGATTGTCCAGGCAAGTAAAGTGCCTAGTATTTATGGTCTTGGCGTAACTTTGCTGTGGGTGGGTCCGCTGGCCGTTGTTACAGCGATAATATTGCTGGCTTATGCCATATGGCGCGCTCGCAGTTCTTGGCTAAACGTAGCCAAAGTTCTTGCCATAAACTCTGCGATGATCGCGTTAGTTGGGCTACTTGCGCTGGCTGTCGGACCAATATTTAAACCAATGGTGCTAGCCAATGTGCAAAGCGCTAATCTTCAGGTGGTTGTAGGCAATGTTTACGGCGCGTTTATTGATACTTTTAACCAACAAACTACGACGTGGTTGTTCGGCATAGCAATAGTTTTGCTGCTTGTTGCATGCGTTATCTGGACCAAGCGGCCAATTAGCCGCTGGCTTAACAAGTGGCAAAATAGCAAAACACCCGCGGTTTAGGCGGGTGTTTTTGCAAAGTAAATCTGGTCGATTTGTTGAGCCTTAGGCTACTTCTACGGTTGCGCCGGCTTCTTCCAAAGCTTTTTTAGCAGCTTCGGCTTCGTCTTTGCTAACCTTTTCGCGAATCGCGCTTGGAGCGTTGTCTACAAGACCCTTAGCTTCGCCAAGACCAAGACCAGTAATGTCTTTAACGGCCTTGATTACGGCAACCTTTTGAGCGCCAGCGTCTTTAAGGGTAACTGTGTATTCGCTCTTTTCTTCAGCGGCGGCAGCGCCACCTTCAGCAGCAGGTGCAGCAGCCATTGCAGCAGCAGGTGCGGCAGCGCTTACGCCCCAATATTCTTCTAGGAATTTTACGAACTTGCTAATTTCTAGCGCGCTCATTTTGTCTAGTTCTGCAACTAGTTTTTCGAACTCTTTAGGTACTTCTACCTTTGTTGTTTCGTCAGCCATTGTGATGGTCTCCTTTAGTAAATTTGAATTAACTCTCCAAAGCCTTGCTTCGTGCGTTTAAAACATTTAGTACGCCGCGAACGTTGCCAGCCAAAACATTTACAAATCCGCTGAGCGGAGCTGCCAATGTGCCAACCAACATACCACGGAGTTGATCCTTGGTAGGTAGATTTGCTAGGGCTTTAACGTCGTCTGTTGCCAGTAAGGCGCCAGTTGCGTCGTAAGCACCTACAAGTTGCAGTGCTTCGTGGTCTTTGGCGAATTTCGCCAAGACCTGGGCAGGTGCAACTTCGTCGGTGGTGCTAATTGCGTAAAGCAGCTGTGCTTTTAGCGGGGTGGTGTCGGCATTTTTTAAGTGCTCGATTTGACCCATTGCTACGCGCACAAGGCGGTTCTTTACGACTTTAATTTTTACGCCAGCAGCGCTTGAAGCGCGCCGTAAGGCCTGGAGATCTTTAACAGAAAGCCCTGGGTATGCAGCTAGTACGGTCAGTTTGGCTTCGCCAAGTAACTGCGCTAACTCTTCAACCTGAGTTTCTTTTTTCTGGCGTGATATTGCCATAGTTTAGACTCCTTAGTTGTTTAAGCTATTTATTCGACCAGATTGTTAAATTGCATTTCGAGAATAAAAAAAGTCTTTGATTCTCGCATGACCAAAGACTTATCGGGTGGAAGTTAACAAAAAATTTGTAAACCACTGCCTCGGTAGCGTAATTAAGTTCTTATAGAACAGCTACTGTCTTTGGTAATGTTCGCTTAGAATTGTACAAAATTATTGTACGTAAGTCAACGTATTTGGTATTTCTACTCTTGGTGGTGCAACAATTTGTTGCGCAGCCTTAGGCTAATACCGAACTAAGCGGTTGTTTAAGAATGAATTCGTCGGTTTTTGTGACTGCGCTTGCCTTTTTTTGGTGGTCTAGCACAAGTTCGCATATAAACTTGGTTGCGATTTCTTTGATTTCTCGCGAGGCGATTTTGCCGGTTTTGTACTGGGTGTACAGGTCTTGAACATAGGCGCTGTCTGGATGGTGGAACTGCAAAAGTGCAAACACCGAACAGGCTTCGGGTACGGCGCCCAGTTTTTGATGAACGGCCAGGCTAGATACTGCGCCGGTATAAGCACCTTGAATTTTTTTGGCGATTACTTCGGGTGTGTCACTTAGGAAAATTGCGGTTTTTGGCTTTGAGCCAGACATTTTATCGAACGGGTTAACTAAGCCGTTTTGAAACTTAAAGACAAGTTCGGCCGGTGGTACGTAGCCCATTTTTTTAGCTACATCCCGTGCTAGTAAAATGTACGGATGTTGGTCGATGCCAACTGGGATTAAGGTTGGCTTTTTACCGCCAAATTCCGGCAGTTGCGGTAGCAATATTTCTGCCAGTTGCACCGCACTTCGGTAAAAAGCTTTGCCGGAATTGTCTAGACCATCTTCGCCAAAGACTGTTGCTACATATTTATTCGTGACATTTTTGCTTATCTGCAAGGCAAAGTTATAAATTTCTGGGTAATCCGACATGACAAATATCTTTGTCTTTTTTGGGTCAAACCCGAAAGCAATTATGCTAGGAATGATATGCTCGTAGGCAATTTTGCGGCTTTCGCCCAGGCTTTTTACCTTGCCGTCTAGGTAGGATTCATCGTTGGTTATAGGGATGTAAATATCAGCGCCAAGCTTTTGCAAAAACAGCAGCATATCAAACATAACCTTGTGGCCAAGGTGCAGCGGCGATGATGGGTTTAACCCAGACACAACGGTAAATGGCTTGCCCTCGGCAATAAGGCTAGTAAACGGCTCAAAACCCAAATGAGCAAAAATTATATCTCGTTCTATAAAGCGGCTTTGTTCTGGCAGCGACGCTTCAAGATAAGCTTTTATGCGGCCAAAATCGCTTAAACCCAAGTCGGTGGTTTTGCCCTGGTAGTACTTGCTTATGCTGGCAGCCAGTTTTAACTTGCTGGCGTGGTCTTTTGTGGCTAAGGCTTCAAAGTCGTTCATTATGCGTACCCCAATGGTTTAAATATGTTTGTCATTAGCTTTTCGTAAGCGGCGGTTTTTAATTTAGCTGTGTCGCTAAGTAAGTCTTCGTCGATTTCGAAGGGCTTGCCGCTTAAAAAGTGGCCAGCAAGTTGGGTGATTATGTAAACATCGAGCACAGGGTTTGGCAGTGTTTGATTGGTCGAAATGAACGAACTATCGATAAGTTTTTTGCACTCCGCCGGGCTAGTTACGCCCAAAACTATCCGGTTGGCCTGCAGTTGGTTGCTGCCGGCTTTGTAGGGTGTTAGGCCAAATTCTTCAATTTCTGGGTGGGTAATAAAATAATCAAAGCCCATGCCTAATGGATAAGTCGGCCGCAGATATACGCCGCAAAAGTCTGGGTTACCAACCTTGGCACCTAGTAGCTGTGCTAATTTGTCGTAGTGCACTTCGCGTGGTGGGCCGATTTTAATATCGTACCCGGTAATAAGGGCAACTTCTTCAAGCGTGTACTGAAAACCGGATTGCACCTCTTGGCTCAAACGGTTTTGTAGCACAGTTTTTTTGGCGATATCCTGCATTTCTTTAGAATCGTTGAAAATTGGCGTAATGATTGCCAGACGCTTTTTGAAGTCAGCGTCTTCAAACAAATCGCTCATTAAAAGCACCTTTAGACTAAGACCATAAACTTTAGCGACTTTGTTTATGGCCGCCAGGCGTGAGCTGGCTGTGGCTAGTAAACTGCCCTTGTCTTTTACAATCTTATTTTTGACAGAATGAAGGTCGCCAATAATTACTGATGCTTCGGTACTTGCACCTTGGCCGGCAAGCAACTGGGCCGCCATGGCTGTAAAAAAATAATACTTTAACGAATCTAGCGTTAAGCCGTAGCTGTCGTAGGTTTCGCCATAAACGATTCTGAGTGGCTTTTTGGCTACTGCACCTTGAAAAGAAGTGTTATTCACCAAGTGCTTATCGTGCAGCAAATCATTTATGGTAGTGGTTTTCATAATATTGGTGGGCTGAGCTGGACTCGAACCAGCATCCCTCGTTTTGGAGACGAGGATTCTAGCCTTTGAACTATCAACCCATTAAACGTTAGAAAACCTACCCTTTTTAAGTTCATTGGAGCCTCTTGTAACCGTGGCAATTCCAACTCCAAGCTTAGTGGCTATTTCGCGCTGTGACACACCTGCTTTAAGCAGTTTTACTATTTGCAGGCGCTTTGCGATTTCTTCTAACTCGCCTACTGTGAGCAGACTTTTTAAAAGATCTAGCATGTCTTTTTCGCTTTTGGCTTGCAGTAATAGCGCTACTAGTTCGTTGGTTGCTTCGGCTTTCAAAGTAGCTCCTTTGATTATGTACTACCGAACTAGTACAGTATAACATATCCCCTCTGTAATATCAAACACATTGACACGGCCTGTAACCAGCAGTATAAATATGTATGTGAACCAGTATCAATACCACCAAGCAGAACAAGTACGGGCTATATTTAGCCTCATTATTGTGCATGCTTAAGTGGTTGATCCAAGTTCATAAATTTTACAGTCAAATACAAGAACCGAGCTCAACCGAAAGGAAGGCTCGGTTTTAAAGTTTGGCAGGTCCAAGTGAGCCGAGGCAACTGGCCGCCTCGGCCCGCCTGGGCCTGGCAATAGCAGTGCTGCGCAAACCTTGAACCGCAGCAAATGAAGGAGTTTTATGTCGACCGAAGATCATTCAGAGCGCTTATTGCTCGATGCCGCCCGACGAGAAGTGGTTGACCTAGCCGAAATGCGTCGCACTGCCCGACTTTCCCGAGATGCCTTTTTTGAACAAACCGGCTGGACGGCTCTTACTATGGCTAGCATGATGCCCACCGGCGCTGGCGTTGAACCCAGAGATCGCGCTAAAGCCGCCGAAATTATAGACCGTTATGCCACACTAGTTTCGGGTGTGGTTGAATCAATGCCGGCCTTAAGTGCCACTGGTGCGCTGAATGCAGGCGCGGCTATTGATGAGTGTTTTGGGGTGTTTCATTCTTATCCATTTATGCGCAACCTTGACTTGTGGCGCAGACAGCATCGGCTTGATGTTAGCGACTGGACATCAACCGACGCGCTGGACGCTGGCTACGACTCGCTGATAGATGAACTTTCGTCGGTCGAAGCCGAAGCTGCTGGCGGATCATGGCTGCGATATTCTTGCGCTCAGCTAGAAAAAAACATAAATACTTGCCAGATGGTTATGCAGTTTATATCGCCCGCCAGTAGAACCGCGAGAATCGCCCATTGTATGCGCATTACAAATAAGGCGATCGTGGTAGATGCGATGACTGGTGATGTTATTAATATTGCAAAGCGCACCGAGTTTATTGTTGACCTGAGCCGCCTAGACCCTAGATATGCTGCACGACTTCAGGCTAGCATGGATGCTGGCTCGGATGGCTACCAATTGGGCTGGAACCCTAAGGCCTACAAAACAATGGAGAGTTTAATAACTAATAACCGCGATTCAGCTATCCAACCTATTTACACCACGCTGTTTGCTTTTAGGGAATTGCAGGTTGTGCAAGATATCTTGACCTCGCCGGCCGAACTTGAGCCCTACCCTAACTTATTCAGATTAGTCTATGACCTGGGTCATAGACTGCACTGGATAGACGAGGACTATTTAGCGCGCGAGCGCGGGCACATTGAAGATTGAGTCGTAACTGCGATGTCTACTTTTTTCGCCAACCTGCTTGAAGTTTGGCTTGACTGGTTAGCGGACGATTTTCGGGTGTCAGGGCGTTACTTAGTATGCCGCGAATAATATCTGGCAGCTTGCCTGCTAGTTGCTCGCTAAGTTTACTGACTAGGTTAATTTGAACTAAACGCAGGCGGGCGCTAGTGCTGGTGGTGGCCATGCGCTCGTGAACAATCACCTTTTTGCAGTAGTTAGCCTGTAGCTCGCTTATTTCTTCGGGGCTGTAAGTTTCTTGGGTGGCCACAAGAACATCTGGTTGGATAGCTTTTATAAGCGCCCATTTTGGGTTGCCGGCTGGCTTAAGTGTAACTACATCGACGCAACGCAAATGAGTTAGCATGCGCATGCGTTCGGCTTCGGGTACGATTGGTCGATCAGGCCCTTTGCGCTCGCGAATTTTTTCGTCGCTATCTACGCCCACAACTAACAAATCGCCATACGAACGGGCCTGTTCAAGGTAGAGTGCGTGACCTTCATGGATTAAGTCCCGCGAACCGGCGGTCAAAACTATTTTTAAGCCTAGTGCCTTCCAGTGGGTGGAAAGTTCTTGCAGGCGGTTGTAATCAGAAATGTTGCGCTCATCAAAGTTAGAGCCACCACCAAAAATGCCTTTATGAATGCTCATTACCCCTCCTAAGGTTAGTTCGATCGTATCACACTGGTGGGCCTGACGGCCAATGTCTTAGGCTGCTGTGTAGCGCGATTTGGCCTTGCCTGCACCTAGGTCGCGCCAAATGTTTTCGGCGGCGAGTTGTAGATCTTTTGATTTGCCATTATTAAGTATGGTGTGATCAGGGCGAATTATGTGGCGCGTAGCCTCGTTAATATCTGTTAAGTCGCTAACCTTAGCTTTTATTCCGGGGCGCTGCACAGCAATGATTTTTCCGCCACGCTTTTTAATGGTGGTTGCATCGCTGGGATAGCGGACGCCACAAACAATTACCAGGCTTTTGGTGCCGTCGTGGTTGTCCACTCGGCGCATAAGTTCGTTGTACCAAATGTTTTTGTTGATTTTCGAAATAAAATAGCCGCCTAACCACTGTAATAGCGTGCGGTAGGTAGCCAGGTTTTTAATAGTTATTGGTTTATCTAAGATCGCCGGGTTTTGCTTAGCTGTTTTTAGGTAGCTAAACAGCTTGCCGTATAAATTAGGACGCACCAATGTTTCGTGGCGCTTTATGGCAAGTTGGCTCCATGACACTTCGGTGTGCAGGTGGTCTTCAATGGTGTCAGGCAGCCAAATTAGAGCTTGGTTGACAAGTTCGGTGTCGTTTCGGGCGGTTGCGAATTCAAGTTCGGCCTTAAGTGCTTGGTTAAACGCATCTCCTACCTCGGCGATTAACTGGTACGTTTCGTAAATAGAATGGTCAGGTTCGCACTCAGCTAAAGCTTTGGCAAATGTGCTTTTGCCGCTACCTGTTGCTCCGGTAATGCCGATTAACACACCCATGCATATAGCATAGCAAATCCAGGCCAGTATCAAGGGTGTAAAAATGACTGCGCCTTAGGCTGCTTGCGAAGTGTCAGGTCTGGATGGAAAAGTTATGATCTGTCCACCGTCTGACTTGCTGGGTTCAGTCACTTTTCGCAGTGCATGGTCGATTAATGCCAGAGTTTGCCTAAGTGTTTTGGCCGGAGGTGCATCTGGTTCTTCCTCGCTAGTATGGCGCCTGACGGGATCGGGCGGCATGCCACCAACAAGCTGGCCAATCTGGCGTATTAGCTCTCCGGCTGCGGCGGATGCCGGGACATTTACTGGGATTTTTTGTTCAGCTGCGCTTGTGCCATCGTAAACCGGCTCGTTCTCAACGTGGTGATAGCCTTCGCGATCTGGACCTGATGTAACTTGCGTACTGTTTATGCCCATTACCCACCCTTTCTAAAATTAGATGCTACTAACTTCTACCCTAATTCCCGGGCCCATAGTTGTGCTTGCTGCGACACCTTGAATAAGTGGACCTTTAACACTGGCTGGTTTGTTAGCCTGTAGATTGTCTAAGAATGATTTGGCGTTTTCGTAAAGTTTGTCAGCACCAAAGCTAACCTTACCCACACCTTGGTGGATAATCGACTGCTTGTCTACGCGGTATTCAACCTTGCCACCCTTAGCCTCTTTAACGGCTTGGCCTACGTTGGTGGTAACTGTGCCACTTTTAGGGTTTGGCATTAGACCGCGTGGTCCTAGCAAGCGGGCGTATTTACCAAGTTTTGGCATTAGTTGTGGAGTGCTTATTAACACATCAAAGTTGATTTGCTCTTTGTCTAGTTGGGCTAAAAAGTCGTCTTCGCCCGCAACATCGGCGCCAGCTTTTTTGGCGGCTTCGACTTGGTCGCTGGCTACAAATGCAGCTACGCGAACAGTTTTACCGGTGCCGTTTGGCAGGCTAACAGTGCCGCGTAAGTTTTGGTCGGCTAGCTTAGGATCAACGTTTAGGTTGATATGAAGTTCAACCGTTCCGTCAAACTTGCCAACACTTGTTTTAGTGGCAAGATCCATAGCCTCTTTAAGTGTGTATACTTTGCCTTTTTCGATTAGTTCGGCTACTTTTCGGTAGTTTTTGCCGCGGCGTTCTAAGCGGCTGCGAGTAGCTTTTTGCTTTTGCTTAGGTTTAACATCAACCTCTTCTTGAGGCGTGGTGTCACCTTTAGCTTTGCGCTCTTCTTTAGCGGCTTTTGCTTCGGCTTCTTTTACAGCTTTTTCGCTGCGTTTGCCGGCCTTTTTAGTTGCCTTTTCGGCTTTAACTTCAGCTACTTGTTCGGTTTCGGTTACTTCTGGTTGATCGGTTATGACCGCTTCAACTTTAGCTTCTTCTACTTCTTTAGATTTGTTGGCTTTCTTGTCTGCCATGGTTTTGCTCCTTTGTGGTACTTAGCGGCTTTTTAGGCCTCCCACACAAATTTGTATTAAAGTTCGGTTATTGGTGCGTCCGAGTCATCTTCTAGGGCTTGCGCGTTTTGCTCAACAATGTCTAGAAAAGCAGTTACTTCAGCTTCTGTTGACTCTAGTTTTATTAACCTGCGATCAATTTCTTCATCTGCCACTACCTGCTCATCCAGATGTTCTTTTGCATTTCTTGCAGCGGTAAACAAAGCATTCATAGCTACGCGTGCTCCTGCTAAAGCTGCAGCAAGTTCGGTGTCTAATTCTCCTGCGCGTTCACCTGGTGATTGTGTCTCGGCCATATTATCCCTCTACAACCTCTACGCCCATGCTTCTGGCAGTACCGGCTACGGTTTTCATGGCGGCTTCGACGTCGTTGGCGTTTAGGACATCCATTTTCTTTTCGGCGATTTCGCGGATTTGAGCTTTGCTAATTTTACCCACCTTGTCGACGTGCGGTTTGCCCGAACCCTTATCGATTTTAATTGCCTCGCGGATCAAGTCGTCTACGGGCTGACCCAAAATTTCGAAGTCAAAAGTGCGGTCTTCGAAAACTCGGACATGCACAATAACATCTTTACCGTTAAGATCTTTAGTTTTGTCGTTAAAGGCTTGCACAAAGTCCATTAAGTTAAGACCGTGCTGACCCAAAATTGAACCTACTGGCGGACCAGCGCTGGCGCGGCCACCAGGCAAGCGCATTTTAAGATTGGCTTTTACAGTTTTTGCCATAAAACTCCTATATTTGTGGTGCTAGCGTTCGACTTCGCGAGTCAAACTCCCACGTTTAAATGATATGGAGTGCGTAACTGCTAAATTATAGCCTAAAATTATTGGTTTGTACAGGGGTAGAAGGCGGTGCGGCTTAGGCTGTTGCGTCGCGGGCTTCTACGTCGTTAATAAAGCGGTGTGAAGTGGCAGGGTCTACTTCGGGCAGCGCTTCGCCTGCGGCATCGCCCAGGGCGCTACCGAACCGAAGTGTTGTCGCGAACCTAGCTAACTTAGCTTGAGCCTCACAAATAGCCGCCACTGTTTCGCCTACGCTATTCGTACCGTAAATCAAATCAGTAGCTTCCCATCTTCCCACCAGACCTTCAACCGTACCCAAAGCACCAAGTGCTGCTTCGCGATCTGCTTTTAGGCGGCCTGGGACTGTGTTTAAAAAGTCGTCGAGTGCGGCGCGTGCGCCTTCGCTGTCTGCTGTTTCTGCCATAATTGTAATCCGTTTAAATGCTGACTTGTTGTGATTCGCGCGGCAAAGCCATGGCGGCCTCACATGCTACACGCGCAAAGCTGTTTGCGGCATCTGGCCTTATATCGAGTGCGTCGCAATAGGCCCTAAAAGCCAGTTCAGAGACTCTACACACCATGCCGTAGTTTTGCGCACCACCGGCTGTATGCAAAACCCTGCTCAGCCTTGCCGCGTCAGCGTCAAGCAGAGCCTCGGCTTGGGTTGCAGATAAGTTGGTCGGTGAAGTTCGTCCAATCTCATTATATTTAAGTGCGCCAGGGCCAATCAATAAATCAAATTTAAAGCGTGGGTCTACCATTTGACCTACCTAAACTTTTTTAACCTGCAGAGCATCCAGTTCTACCGGTGTGTCGCGGCCGAACATGCTGACAAGTACTTTGATTTTTCCTTTTTGAGTGTCGATTTCGTTAATCGCGCCATCAAATCCTTTGAATGGACCATCAATAATGCTAACGACTTCGCCGATTGAAAAGTCGATTCGGTGTTTAGGTTCGTCAACGCCCATGCGTTTTTTGATCTTGCTCATTTCGTCGTCGCTAACTGGGCTTGGTGCGCTACCGCTACCAACAAAGCCGGTTACGCCCGGAGTGTTGCGAATAATGTACCAAGCATCTTCGGTCATTTTCATTTCAACCAAAACGTAACCTTGGAAGATCTTTTTTTCAACAACCTTACGCTTGCCGTTTTTAATTTCGATTTGCTTTTCTTTTGGCACCATTACATCGAAGATTTTGTCGGCCATGTCGACCGAATCAACGCGGGCACGAATATCTGCAGCCACTTTTTCTTCGTAGCCACTGTAGGTGTGGATTGCATACCACTGTCGGGCTGAGTCGTAACGTTGTTTACCGTTCATTCTATAGAATCACTTTCTTAAATAGTTGTTCGAATCCGTAGTCTAGTACCAAAATAAGTGCACCAAGCACCACAGTAAACAGAATTACTGCTAGCGTTGAAGCCCAAGTTGCACGCCTGGTAGGCCATTTAACCTGCGCAAGTTCTTGCACAGACCCCTTAAAATATCCGCCAATGGCTTTTAACCACTTTGGCATTTTAACGTCGCTGCCAAGTCGTTTGCCTTTGGTAATATCTACACGCTTACTAAGCGTTGTTTTTACCTTGTTGACCTTGGGTTTTTCTTGCTTTTTTGGCACCCCTGCTACTCCTTTTAACAAAAAACCTACCATAAGTGGTAGGTGTCTTTTGTCAATATACCCCATATATCGGCGAGCGTCAAGCAAGGGCGTGGTAGCATAGAGCTATGGATTCATTACCCTTATGGTTAGTGTCCGTCGGGGCGGGCGCACTGCTTTTAGTGCTGGCTAGTCGCCTTAGCTTGCTTTTGCGCTGGCAGCGAGTGCTAACCGAAGTGGCCATTGCTCTATTTATTGTGGGCTTTGTGTACTTATTTATGGCCAACCTATCGCTGTTAACGACGGTATTATTAGGTGTTGTGAACGTAATGCTAATTTTGCTTGCCTCAAGGCTGATATTTGGCCGTTTAGACAAGCAGTTTTTGCACGGCAGCACTGTATTGAACGTTTTTACGCTACTAGCGGTAATTATGTTGGCAATTTTGGGTAACTTTTATTTACCAGCTGCGAATATTGGGTGGCTGTTTGGACTGCTAACCTGCAGTCTTATGGTCGGTGCGTTATTTTTACTGCAAACCCTTTGGGCATATGGTCACTACAGGGTAAAACGAGGTGAACGGCGAGCCGACGAAAAATATCTGCCAACAGTTAGCCTGTGCATACCGGCACGTAACGAAACAAGTTCGCTTGCTGACTGTTTGGTTGCGGCCGTGGCGTCGGATTATCCAAAGCTAGAAGTTTTAGTGCTCGATGATTGTTCGCAAGATAAGACCAGCGAAATTATCCGTGGATTTGCCCATTCGGGTGTACGTTTTATAAAGGGTGATGTGCCTGCGACCGGATGGTTAGGGCGTAATCAGGCTATGAGTACTTTGGCGCAACAAGCCAGCGGCGAACTGCTAATTTTTATGAGCGTCGATACCGTGCTTAGCCCGGCATCCATTAGCCAAATGGTCACCTATGCCCAAGGTCGTGCAAGTATGGTTAGTGTTTTACCGCATAGTCACCAAGGTTTTTCGCTGGCCACGGTGTTGGCGCCGCTGCGTTACTATTGGCAGTTGGTTTTTCCTATTTCTAAACGCCACGTACCAATCAGCACAATGTTATGGATGATTGGCGACAAGGGTTTGCATGGGCTTGGCGGTTTTGAATCTGTAAAACATAAAATTGTACCCGAAGAATCTTTTGCCAGCCGTTTGTTTGCCAAAAACAGTTACCGATTTTTGTTTGGCGACGACGCCTTAGGAGTAACCACCACTAAAACTTGGCGTGATCAAATTCGCTCAAGTGTGCGACTGCTTTACCCCACTCTAAAACGTCAGCCGGTCTACGCGCTTGCGGCAGTAGCTGTGATTGTGGGCTTGCTAGGTTTGCCGTACGGCCTAATTGCGGCCAATGCGCTAACCGGACAGTTCGACACCGTGTTTTGGCTGTCGGTACTAGCAGTAGCAATATTTATGCTTAGTTACGGGCTTATTATGGCTCGCCTGCAACCGCTCAGCTGGCTAACCAGTACATTGCTTTTGCCTGTTCTTCTACTGCAAGAAGTAGCCTTGATTGTTATAAGCATGCTGGCTTACGAATTTAGTGAAGTCGATTGGAAGGGGCGCAATGTTTGCTACCCTGTTATTTCGCGGGGACAGCGTTCGGCGCCACAGCCTGGCGAGATTGGTCAGCCACGGCGCGACTCATCGGTATTATCAAACTAAAGGTACTGCCATGGTTTAGGCGGCTTTGCATTTGCACCTTAAAGCCCTGTTTTTCGGCGAGTTTTTTGCACACGTAAAGTCCTAGGCCGGTGCCGCTTGATTCGCGGGTGCGGTAATCTTCGGAACGGTAAAACTTTTCGAACACGTGGGTTTGATCGGTTTTACTTATGCCGATTCCGGTGTCGCTTACTTCTAGGGAGATACTGGTTTTATCGGCCGTTGCTCTTAAAGTAATCGAACCTTGCTGCGTGTACTTTATAGAATTGGTTATTAGGTTTTGCATGATTTCTTCTAGGTACAAAAGGTTGGCGTTAATCTTGGGAAGGCCTGGTGCGACATCTAGGTTGAACTGTAATTTTTTGGCAACGGCTTGTTTATCGTATTCTTTGTGTAATTCCTGAAGCATGCTGTTAAGGTCGATAACTTCATTTTTACCACCGGTGCCGCGTTCTGCTTTGGCAAGCGTGCTAAGGTCGTTCACAAGTTTTGCCAAATACATTATTTGTTGGTGCGCGTCGTCTACGGCTTTGGCTTCGGTTTGTTTGTCGCTGCCACGTTCGAACATTAACTTAATGTTAGATAGGTTGCCTTCGGCTATCGTAACTGGGGTGCGGAGTTCGTGGCTAACAACTGATACAAATTCGTCACGTTCTTCTTCAAGCGACTTTTCTTTGGTGATGTCACGCAAAATCACAATGTAGCCGCGTTCGGCGCGACTTTGGTAACCGGGCTGAATGGGCGCTACGTTAACATAAAGCTTTATTGAATCATTGTCGCTTAGCTTATGCGAAAGGTCGCTGCGGCTAAAAACGGTTTTGCGAGTTTTGGCCTCGGCAATTAGGCTGATAGGCCGATTGTCATTATCGGTCAGCTGCAAAACATCGTCGAGCGACTTTTCGTGCAGGTCTATGTTGGTGTCGAGTAGGTTTATCATGGTCGAGTTATAGACCTTAATAATGCCTTGCTCATCGGTGGCAGCCATGGCGTCGCCCATGCTATTGACTAATGCTAGCAGCCGTTCGCGTTGGTAAGATTCGTCTTCGCGTGTGCGGGCTAAGTCGGAACGTTCGCGGTCGGTTAAAGCCCTAACGCGCGCCACCGCAAACGATAGCACACCCAAAGTCACAGTAACCTGAAACACCTGTGATGATTCTGTGGCGTCTAGCTGACCGGTAAAACCCACAAATATCAGTGCGGCTACACACAGCGCCAAAAAACTGGCCAAAAAACCTTTTATTCCAAACCGAATGTCGGCGTTGACCATTAAAACTATCCAGGCTGCCAAGAAAATGCTTAAAAAGCCGCTTACAAACAACATAAACAGTACAACCAACAAGTGAAATACCAGAGTAAACAAAAAGTCTACCAGCTGGGATTCTTCCAGCTCGTGCCGCCACTTATAAACCAGGTATAAGGCCGAGGCTGCAACGTACGCGCCAACTACTATCAAAAAGGCTGCGCCGCCACCGTAAAAGTTATCGTTAGCTAGCCCAAGCCGAACCGTAAGGCCCACTGGTACCATGGCCAGCGGCAAAAGTGCCGGTGCATTGCGCAACACAAACAATAGTCGTTCGTAAAATGTCGCTGCGTGGTCGCGCTGGCTTGGCTGCCCAAATTCCATAGTTGTTATAAATTATGCCACAGCTAAGGCGTAAGCGCTATGCGTACGGCTGTTGAGCCTTTAAAGCCCGGCGACGTACTTTAAAGTCGGGCAGTATGGACTCCACCAGCGCCCAAAAGCGCGGCGAATGGTTCATTTGGCGAGTGTGGCACAGTTCGTGCACTAAAACATAGTCAATAAGTTCGAACGGTAGCTGCATAAGCCAAATGTTTAGGCTAATCGTGCCCGTGCTTGAACAGCTACCCCAACGTGTGCCTGCATTGGTAAAGCGGATTCGTTCGTAGCTAAAGCCGTATGTTGTGGCTAGCATTTGTAGCTGGCGTGTAAGATATGCCTTTGCCTGCGTGCGCAGGGCTTTTAAAGCTTGGGCGCGTATAAAGTCTTGTGTTTGGGGCGAAGCTACATTGGTTTGCGGCGGAAGCGATACTTCAAGCGTGGTTCCGACTATGCGCGCTTTTGGCTCACCCCCTGGCACGATTGCTAGTTTATGGGTTTTGCCAATTAAGTCGCCGTGCTGTAAAACGCTGCGGTTGTTGGCTAGATTTTGTAGGTTACGCCGAATATCATCGCGCGAACTATCTAACAGTTGCTTAGCAAAAAACATTGGCACGCGTAGTGGCAGACTAACACTAAGCCGGCCTCGTTGATCTATACGCAGGCGAATATGCCTAGTTAGGCGCGAGCGGCGTATGGTTATTGTTCCGAATTCGCGGTCGAGTAATTGATTTGACACTATTTTTAGCGTATCACTACGTTGCGTGGCCGGCTTGGGCGGGGTGGGTTGGGTCGTTCCAGCGCAACCACTTGCCTATCCGGCTGGTCATCTGCCTTGGCTACTGCTTGAACATGCGGTGCGGCTAGCTTTTTAAGAACGGTTCTGGCCTGCGTGCTGTATGCGTGCATGCCGCTTATAACCACGTACTGCTCTTTTGTAGGCGCGGCAAGGCGCTGCGAAAATACCTGGAACTGAGTATCGCTTAGACTTGGGCTGAACATGTCATCGGCCTTTTTGGAATTACGCTTTAGCGAGCGTAGTCTGGCTGTTGCCGAATCGGTCTGAACCCAAATCACCAGGGTTTTATAGCCTTGGGCTTTAGCGATTTTTTCAATTTGCAGGCGTGCGTTGCGAGTGTTATTGGCGCCATCAATCAAAAAACTGCGGCCAGTTTTTGCAATTTCGCCTGCCAGGTATTCGACTAATCGGCTAACTGCTTCGTTTTCTTCGGTAGTGTATTGTGGCTTCCCGCTCATTTCGTAACGAATGCGGTCGGCGCTTATGCAAGCGACGTCAAAAGTTTCGGCGAATTGCCGGGCAAAAAAACTTTTGCCTGACCCCGGCAAACCAACAACAACCATAATTAGCGGACGTGCGAGTGAAAGAGTCTTCATGTTTAATGTTGCTTTGTAGCTGCTTTATATTGTAGCACGCGTTACAGCCCGTTGCGCTTCAGCAGAGCCTTAGGGTTGGCATCACGGCCTAAGAAGTCACGGATTAGTACGTCTGGGTCGACTTCGTCGCCTCGCGCCAAAATTTTGTCGCGGTAGTCGCGGCCTGTTTTTGGATTTAGCACACCCTCTTTTTGGAACCGGCTAAATAAATCCGCCTCGATAACCTCGGCCCATTGGTAACTATAGTATGCGCCGTAATAACCGCCAGCGAAAATATGCGTAAATGTGCAGAGTGTTTTGTCGTAATCTGGTACTTTTGCAACAAAGAACTTGGACTTAACTTTGTGATAGTAGTCAAACAACCCGGCGTGCTTTGCAGGGTCGTAAACCGTGTGCAACAACTGGTCGATTGTACTAAAGCTTAATGTCCACATCACCCTTTCGGCGGCCCAGTAAGATTGTGCTGCAAGTAACTTGTCGATCATTGGCGTGGGCATTGGTTTACCTGTTTTGTAGTGCTTGGTCATTTTGCTAAGTATTTCTTTAGTCCAGACCCAGTTTTCTAAGATTTGTGATGGCGCTTCTACGAAGTCCCATTTGCAATGAAAACCACCTTGTTCGCGTAGTTCGGTGTTGCTGAAAGTGGCGTGCATAAAGTGGCCAAACTCATGCCAGACTGTTTCGGCATCACGCACGCTTAGTAGCGATGGTTTGGTTTTGGTGGGCGGAGTAAAGTTGGCGACTACCGTTCCAAGGTGAGGCTCATCAACCCTGCCGTTGCGAGGCGCTTCGTAGAACGTGTTGCACCAAGCGCCAGCATGCTTGCCTTTTCGGGCAAACCAGTCGCACCACACAGTTGATAGGTGCCGGCCTTTTTCGTCGTAAATATGGTAGGTCTGGGTGTCTTTTTGCGGCACTGGTTCGCTAGATTGCTTAATAGTCACCCCGTACAGCTTATTAAAGGTGTCAAACATGGCATGCAAAACTTGTTCTAGCGGCAGGTATTCGCGAATTATGCCTTCGTCCATGCCTAAAATGTCTGCGCCCATTTTTTGGCCATAATAAAGTGGAATTCCACCCATAACATCAGTGGCTTCTAGCTCATACTTTGGGTTTTGTTCTAGCTTTCTAACAAAATCACGCAACCGAGTGCCATCTGCTTGCATGGCTGGCTTAAAGGTTTTATAAAGCTGGTCATTAAATTCGGCAATGGCCTTGCTATTTTTGGCCATGCGGTCTTCGACCACATAATCTACAAAGTTTTTATAGCCTAAAATTTTGGCAATTTCTTTGCGCAGACTTAGCGTTTCGTAAATAAGCCTTTCATTTTGCGGTGCGCGGCTACCCGAAATTTTGTGGAATTTACGTCGAGTTTTTTGTACTGAACAGCGGCGCATAATTACGTCGTAGTTTGGCGCATTGTATTGAATGTAGTACCCATCTAGGTTCTTTTCTTTGGCGGCCTGTTGCCATTGCTCTAGCTGGTCTTGGTCTACGCCGGCTAGGTCGCCTAAGTTCTTGGTAAACAAGTGGGCAGCGTCGCTAGCTTTGGTTACATTGCGTTCGAACATGCTGCTTAGTTTTGATAGCCGCGACTGAATTTTCTTAAGTCTTTGCTGCTGGTCTTTTGGCAAATTTATACCGCTGCGTTCGTAGCCTTTGGTATAGTCGCCGACCAATCTGATTTGAGCCGGTGTTAGGCCAAGCTTTTTGGCGTTAGATTCGATGTTTTTAATCGCAAGATATAGTTTTTTGTTAAGGCCGCGTTTGGCAAAGTATGCGGCGCACCTTTGCGATGCGTATTCTTTTGGCTTATCCCACTCGCCGCCTAAAATAGACGACAAGTGCCCAACAATCGACATTACAAATTCTAGTTTTTCGGTAGAGTCGTTTAACGCCTGTATGGTGTTTTCGTAAGTATGCTCAGCGTCTTTTATGGCCAGGATTGCTTTTTCGGCATCGGCCGATTGCTTTAGCGCGTCATCTAGAGCTGGTTTAACGTCTGCGGGTTTGTATGTGCCAAATCGCACCTCGTTAACCGGGTGAATAAAAGAATTTTTTGCCATAAAACCTAGTATACCTAACTAACTCTTAAATAGCTGCATACGATTTTTATGCTATTGCCAGAACCGTACGTAGTCAACTTGGGTAGCCATAGACTGAGTGTTTGCGTTGCGAACGGCCATGTTAAGCACCAGGTACATGTTTTCGGCAGGAATGGTGTTAAGGTTGGTTTCGCTTGCTACTAGGTTGCCGTCTAGGAACCATTGCAGTGCGTTAGGCTCCCATTTTAAGCCGTACACGTGGTAGGCTGTAACGTCTGTGTTAACTTGCCTGCCTAGCACACTGTTATTGTTGTCGTAGTCGCTGACCCTGTAGTAGCCTGGGTCGCTAAAGTTTTCGAAAATGTCGAACTCGGGCGGCCAAACGTAGCTTGAGGCTATCATCCAAAAGGCTGGCCAAGATCCGTCGAGTGCCGGGGCTTTCATGCGAGTTTCGGCGTAGCCGTATTTAGCATTGAACGATGGGTTGCTTTGGATTAAGCCCGAGGTGTAAGGCAAGCCTATGTCGCTGTGGGCGTTGTCTTTGGTGGCAGTAAGGGTCAATATGCCATTACCAACCGAAATGCCGGGAATGTCGTAGTATTCTAGTTCGGTACCGGGGTTGTTGCTGTGGGCGTTGCCGTCACCAACTAACGCGCTAGGATACCAAGCTTGCCATGTTGGGCCGTTGCCGGAATCGAACTTCACCAAACCGTTAGTGGCGTCTACTGTTGTGACTGAATCGCCGTCAAATTCATCGCTGAACTTCATGGTCCATTGGCCTGCTGCTTGTCCAACAGGATCGGCAACAGTAATCGCTAGAGTAGTTGCGCCCGCAGTAACGCTTGCAGCGCTAGCGTTGTTGGCTGCGTCTAGGGCGACAACGTAGTAGCTGTATGTGGTGCTGGCGGTAAGGCCGGTGTCGCCGTAAGAAGTTGCGGCAGTTGTGCCAACAAGCGCGCCGTTGCGGTATACCTGGTACCCTGTTACGCCTACATTGTCGGTGCTGGCGGACCAAGTAAGATTAACCTGCGTTGAGCTTATAGCCGAAGCCGAAAGGTTTGCTGGTGTACTTGGCGCTGTGGTGTCTGGTGCTGGTACATCCGGAGTCGTAACCACGGCTGGGGCACTAGCACCGCTTGTGTTGTTGGATGCGTCGTAAGCTTGCACCGTGTAACTGTAGCTTGTGTTTGCGGCAACTGTAGCATCAATAAAGCTCGTGCTCGTAGTGGTAGTGATTTGTACACCGTCACGCATAACTTTGTAGCCGGTCACGCCGATGTCGTCAGTACTGGCGGTCCAACCAAGATTGACTTGGGTTGGGCCGACAGCAGTAGCCGTTAGGTTGGTGGGTACGCTTGGCGCTGTTGTGTCTACTAAAGTGGCGGTAGCCTGGTTAGACGCCGGACTAGAGTTACCCGCTGCGTCCTTGGCGATAACATAGTAATAATACGTGCCAAGTGCCAAAGAACTGTTGTTGTAGCTAGTAACCACTCCAAGGCTCGCAACCAAGTTGGACGAGGCAGGCACAAAGGTGGCGCTGGTCGATCGGTAAACGTTGTATCCGGTAACGCCTACAGCATCGGTGCTGGAAGTCCAGCTAAGGTTTACCTGCGAAGAACTTGCGGTGGTAGCGGTTAGATTGCTAGGTGCTGTGGGTGGCGTGACATCGCTGTTTGCGGCCAAGATTTCAATTGCAGCCAGATTCCATCGGTGATTAGTTGGTGCAGTGTCGTTTAGCGTAACTACCGTACCAGATGCTGGAGTGGTTGTGGTACGGCGTTGTGTCCAATAAGTGTCGCCCGTGTTGGTGGCTACGTACTGGTCGGCCATAGTTTGGCCGGTGCCAAGTGTGCGCGCAACAGCGCCATCCCAGTCATCACCAGTGGCCCAGACCCATGAATCATTACGAGTAGTAGTTAGCGATACTGTTGGTGCGCCGCTGGCTGCACTAGTGCTACTAACTGCGCCGTTAGTGCTGGTGTCGGCACCAGTAAAGCTAACAATAGATATTGAACCCTGGTAACCGCCGTGCGCCCGGGTGGCCGTAACGGTTACATTGGTCAGTTTTGCAGGCGCAATTGCCTGCCAAATTTCGGAAGTGCCAGATTGGCTGTTGCTGCGCTGTCGCAGTGTCCAGCTTAAACCACCGCCCGTGACAGACGAAATAGATTGGCTATTGCCGCCGGTTGGCCCGTCAGAACCAATAAACGCTAGCACCAATTCGGAGGTGTGTGTTGTCGAAAAAGCTGGCGACTTAATTGTAGTGCTCGAACTAGATTGGTGTGTGTTAACTGCAGCGTCTATGGCAATAGAGCCAGCCGCGTTTGCACCAGGAACCACAGTCGCCAGCAAGACCGCCAGCGAAGCCAATATCAGGCCTGTACCAAGCCCGAATCTTGATATTGTTTTTTGTAGACCGATCATGACACCCCTTCTGTTAATAAATGCCACCACCCTAATATCCTGAGAATGTCACGTAATTAGAGCAATGTAAATAGCGAGGGTATGTGTAGAGTGCCAAGCTTAGGTTTTTAGACTACCAAGCAACTGTACCGTGTTCGCCCTGAAACGTACCCGACGGTCCATCTTGGGGCAAGGTAGCTAGGCGCACTGCTGCTTTTGCACCATCCACAGCGGTGCGCTCGCCGTACACATAGCCTGGGTCTGCCGAGTTGACCTTAATGGGCGTGCCGCGAAGCTCTTTGGCATATTCTAGAGTTACGGAATTAAGTGCTGCTTTTGATGAGTTGTAAGCCAGCAGGCTTAACATTGCTGCGGGCGACGCTGGGTCGGCTGCCAAGGTAAGTGATCCCATGCTGCTCGAAACATTAACAATACGGCCCGCGTCCGACTTTCGCAGCAAAGGTAGCATAGCATTGGTAACGCTTACCGCTCCAAATACATTTGTGTCGTATGTTTCGCGCATTGCTTCCAGGGTAAGTTCGCTCGGCTTAAGGCCCTGATCGCGCGAGATACCTGCATTATTAACCAAGATATCAAGTTGGCCATAGTCCTTAGTTATAGTGTCGGCAGCTTTCTTAACTGACGCTTCGTCGGTTACATCAATCAGAACTTCATGCGCATCTATGCCGTCTTTTGCAAGTAATTTTGCGGTGTCTTTGCCGCGCGCTTCATCCCTGGCCCCGATAAGTACCGTAATACCTTGCTGGCCAAGTTGTTTTGCAATCTCTAGTCCTATGCCTCTGTTTGCGCCAGTAATAAGCGCTATTTTTCGGTTGCTCATATAGCTCCTTTTGTTGGCAGTGCACATTGCCTGCGATTAGTGTGTGACACTATTTTAACAAAGAGTAGTACGTGCTCCAGGATATGCTAGTTCAAAATGTCCAGACTACTACTTAGATTCAACGGTATATCCGACGGTAACAGGTGCTGCCGCCATAATAGACGCAACGTGGGCAACAGCATCATTCCGCTCTTTAGATGCTTTAAACGCATCGGCATCTTGTTTACTATCCCACTCTTCATATAGAAAGTATTTTGTTGGTTCGTTCACAAGTACTGATATTTTGAAGTACTTGCATCCAGGGAAGGCGTTCGCTATTTGGACGATCTTGCTAACGGTGTCTTCAAAAACATTTTGTTCGCCGTCTTTTATGCTGAAAGTTATGTGCGAGATATACACTTTATTTCCCTTTCTACTATGATGCAATTTGACTGATAATAATGTCATGGCAGGGGTGGAGAGGCTCGAACTCCCGACACCCGGTTTTGGAGACCGGTGCTCTGCCAACTGAGCTACACCCCTATGGCGCTTAACAGGAGTGATTATACCTTTTATCCCTCTATAATGCCACTGGTGTGCGGCGTGGCCTGAATGGCTGGTGTGCTGTCGCCCGCTTTGGGTTCATCGCTAGCTGTTCCGTCGATTATCTCGCCAGACAATGGGCAGGTTGGGCAGCGCCGGTTTGGGGGTATACAGCTGGTGATGAGTCTTTCTACTGCCATTTCCGCCAGCCGAGATTCTGCTAGGTTTCGGTCTACTCGCCATGCGAGTTGAGTGTCTAGGTTTGTAGGCACGTCTGCTGCCGTGGCTCTGGCCAGGAAGCCCTCTAGGGTGAGCACACTTTTGCGCGCGGCGCTTGCAGCTTTATCTAGGTTAAGGCATACTCGCCTGCCAGCTTCCGGGCCGTTGTGAAAGGTTGTGCAAAAGGGCGCCTCGGGTGAAGCTGGAGCGTTGTTGGTCGTACGTCTATCTGGCAGGTTGCTGGTCATAATTAAAATGTTTTTTCGGTGTAGCCCGGGAAGAAGTCTTGTTTAAACTGTGCGTCGACTAAATGGTATTTAGACCGCAGTTCGTCGCCTATTGCTTCGACCATTGGCTCGGCGCCAGATAGGTATACAAGGCAATCGGCAAGCCCGGGCATGGTTTTTATAAGCAAGTCTGCGGTAAGTGGCTCGCCAACAATGTATTTAACCTTAAATTCGGGGTGGCTTTTAACGAGCGCGTCTAGCTGGTCTTTAAAAACAATTTGCGAGTCGCGATTGGCGTAGGTTAGTGTAACGTTTAAGGGCAATTTATTGTGCTGGCGGTCTAACAAAATGCTGTGGAATGGCGTAACGCCAATGCCGCCGGCAACAAACACAATTGGACGGTCAGAATTTTGCCAAACAAAATCGCCTTCGGGTGCGGTGGCTTCTATGCTGTCGCCTACCTTTAAGACATTTAGCGCCTGTTTAAACTGGCTGTCACTTATGCGAGTAGTTATTTGTGGTGTACCAGTGTGTGGCGGCGAGGCTATGGTAAAAAAGCGCTTCATAGTATCAGTCGCGCCTTCGGGTTTGGGCAGATGATAGTGCATAAACTGACCAGCTTGCCATGTTAGGGGCTGCTCGGGCTTAAAAACAAAAGTTTTAGCGTTGCCGGCCTCGCGGTGGGTGCTTAGTAGTTTTAGCTTCATACAAGTATTGTAGCAGCCGGTTGCGCGTTGGGGTGAATGCGGCTTATACTTTAAACAACAAAGGTGGGATTCAAAATAGCATTATGAAAGGCCTGTCAGCCCTGCACCATTTGGCTACGCGCAGCGTAATCAAGCAGTTTGCAACCAAGTTTGACTTGGTTTATTTTGGCAGTGTCGATTCGCGCAGCGACGAACATCAACTTGTGCGCGGTGTTACCGCGGCATCTAGCCACATAGACAATAACTACACCGTCGGCACTTATCAGGGCCACGATTTAATTTTGGTGGAGCGCCATAACACGGTCAGCCACCCTGGCCTGCCTACCGTAAAGCACCATTGGCTAATTTTGCAGCTAGATGTTAGGCGCACGGATTTGCCGCACATGTTTTTAGATTCGCATAATGGCGACACCTTCCACGCTAACTTAAACATTAGCAACCCTAGACTACGCGATATTACTAGCCTATTACCCAATCTGGGACACACCCGGGTTATTGCGCCTGTTGAGCGACTAGATGACATTCACGCCATAATTACCAACGACTTTATTGCAGCAATGCATAACTTTGGGCAGTTCGACTTTGAAATAAGAGACGACCAAGTGTTTGTTTATGCTCACCACCCAATGGTTACAATGCCGCTTTTAACAGACATGTTGCGCGTGGGCGCTTGGCTGGCCGATTATTTAAGCGTCGCTACGCATTAAAAAAATCCCGGTGCTTACCGGGATAATTTAATAAGATGCAAAGACTACTTGCGCTTTTTAACTTCGTTGCGGCCCAAGCTTTTAGCGGTTTCGACAAACAGCTCTGTTTGGCGAGTACGTGGGTTATATTTGCGCAACTTTAACTTGCCCTTGTCGGCGCGGTTTTGAGTGTTAACGGTAGTGTAGTAAATGCGGTCACCGGTGACTTCAGACACTAGGCCGATTACTTTGCGTTTCTGGTTCTTTTTTGCCATATCGAATGTGATTATAACAGATGAACTTGACTATGGGAACAGTTTAACGACTAAAATATCGTTTTTTGCGACCGCTTGTAGCAATCAAGTCAATATTATTGTACAATACTGCGAACTATGACAGATTCTCCGCGACAACCAGATGGCCCGCACCCGCCTAGCTTAGAAGAGCGAATCGCCGCTTGCCCCATTCACCAAGGCGGCCGCGTAACAAACTTTATGGATGGCGTTGGTATGCCCGATGAACTACGCCCACTTTTTCAAGAAATAGTGGCTGAAAGAGGTTTGTATCCTGTAGAAGTAACTGCGGCACAGGCTAAGGCATTTGCCGAAGCAGCTGAAGAAATCATGTTTACGAGCGGTGTTGATCCTATCAGTGGCAGACTGCTCTTTAATGTATTTGGCATACTTGTAAGCGGCTGGGCTCGCGATATACGCGAGGGCCGCAGTTAGGCACTTTTTATGAGTACTGATAGTAGCGAACTCGACACAGCGGCTAAATTACCCGAAAAGCCAGCTGCGGCTTTAGCCGAAGAACAAACAATCTGTGCCCAACTAATCGAAAAAGGTGTCGAGCCAGCTGTTGCGGCGGCAGTGGTTGGACTTAGTGCCGCCGATATTCCTTTTATTTATGCCGGCCAACCCCATAGTGTGCTGCATCACAGAGTAAGGGCGGACTGGACACAAGGCGCCGACATGCTTGAAGGGCAAAGTAATTTATGGATAGGTACGACCGACGCTATTCATAACTTGGTTCACCCGCACGGCCAAACCGACCAAATATCCGAAGTGGTCGCTCAGTGGCGTGGTGAGCAGGTTGATGCAGACGGTCCGGGTTGGCGGGTTGAACGCCTAGAGGTTCGCCAGTTGGGAGATGGCCGGTTCGTAGAAGCTACTTATTTTGATGTCAGCGCCATGGGCGCACTTGATGGCCGTCTTGCTAGTTTAGGTTTGTATGTGCCCAGCGGGGTATTCCGGCCATATGGCACCGGTAGACCCCGACAAGAATATAGAATTTATTATTTCCGCCGCAGTCCTGATGGCGATTGGGCTCTAGAACCCCGCAGCAACACAAGTGGCACCACCATTCTTAATGGATATGCCGAGATGCTTAGTTTTCATTTGGGACAAATTAGTCCAGTAAAACAAGAAACTGAGCGCGCTTACCGTTTTACGCCACTAGAGCCTGCCGAACCCACTTTAGCGATTAAAGCGACAAGCGATTCGCCGTCATCGTCAGAAGTCGTGGCCGATCTTACAGCCCCAGCGTTAGAAGTGGTGACTTTAATTGCTCCGCAAGCAATAGAGCACTTAGCGGCGGGCCAAGATGAACACGAAGTTATTCAAATGCTGGTAGATGCTGTGTTAAACCACCCAGAAAAAATAGACATTCTTGGTGTTAGACTAAGCGATTTTTCGAACTTACAGCGTTTTGATATTTTGCAGCACATAGCCAAAATAATAAAAGACGGCTACTTGGTAACTTGGGCCGAAATGCTGCGAACTGATGCAGGCCAGCCTCATGTGGCTGCAATTATTGAGCGTTGTGCGCATGATATGTTGGCGTGGTTTGGGCGCAGCACTGGCAGTCGGCATGATCCACGCAGTTGGCTAGCCGAGGCTAGACGCGCTGCAGAATTATCGGCTACAGTTGATGTTAGTTCTGCTACCACATTTATAAATATTCCCGGCTCGCCTGGCCGTGCGGCTGGCGCCAATCCTAACTACTCGCAGCAATACAACCAAATTCTAGATGGTTTGCGGGTTAGCTGCGTTCAGCAAATGCTTGTATACGTGGCAGAATTGCGCCTTCGCGCCGAAATCGCCCAAATCGAAGCTAATCGTAAACAGTTAGGGTAATAAAAAAAGCCCAAAAGGCTTAATTTAATTTGGAGCCACGATCGAGATTCGAACTCGAGACCTCATCCTTACCATGGATGCGCTCTACCAACTGAGCTATCGCGGCAATAACAGGGGTATTTTACAGGATTTTTGCTTATAGCTCAATACACGGTGGCTTGTTGGCGCGCCGCGTAGTTTATTTTGACATAGATTTTTTATTAAGCACCCACTGAACCGACGGGCTTATTGATTTATCTGTTCGATGTATACAACCCAGCCAGCAACAAGGTCGTCGCATGCCTTCTTTTAGTTCCGAAACAACCCGCTTAACATGTTCGTCGCGCGTCTTTTGCTGTTTAACGGTCACAGTCCAGCAAATCCACTCGTTACGAGCCAGCGGTGTCAGGCTTTGCCATGCTGCCAAGGCTTTAGGAGCGGCGGCAATAGCCTGCCTTAAGTCGTTAGGCAGTTTGTGTACAGTGCCTTCTGCTAGTTCTGTTTTGGTCATGGGTTTATTTTACTCCATTAGTGATGAGCGCTAAAGCTGTGTGCTGGGAGAGGGATTCGCTTTTGTGATGAATCACAAAAGACCTGGGCAGTTCACTGGACTGCCCGTTCGAATTATCGTCACTTGGGATTCGACCTTCGTTTGCCTTGAGGCAAACGAACCCTTTCAGGGCAAGGGCGGGAAAGTCAAGACCTTGGCTTTCCGTTCGAATCCCTTATCTTCAGTCATAATTAAATAACCATAGCGCTAAAGGCTATGGTTATTTAATTTGGTGCTGGGAGAGGGATTCGAACCCCCGAAGGCGTAAGCCAACAGATTTACAGTCTGCCGTGTTTAACCACTTCACTATCCCAGCTTGTTAAGGCGAGCTAACACCTGCAGTTACTTGGAGCCGACGGAGGGAGTCGAACCCACGACCCGCTGTTTACAAAACAGCCGCTCTGGCCACTGAGCTACGTCGGCAAATATGCCCACGGTCGGACACTTACCAGATTTTAGCCGATTTCATCTGTTTTTTCAACAGATGGCGACATTTCGAAGTATATTGCAAGCATTAGCTCAAGGGTGTTTAGTGGGTCGGGCAAGCCAACGGCTTTAACGACCGTTACATTACCAGCTTTCTTGGTTGATGAATTTGCTTTGGTGCTTCGGCTGGCACAATTAAGTGCTCGACCTTCTTTTTGATCTGTTCGGCTAGTTCGGTTTCGCCCACACGCTCGTAGGCATCGGCCAATATTTTAAGTGATTGCGGGTGCGGTTCTAGTTCGACCGCTTTTTCGAGTGCGGCGATCATTTTTTTGTGGTCGCCCAGTTTTTCTTGCACTTTTGCATAGGCAATGTGGCGGGCGGCTAGACCGCTTTCGATTTCTATTGCTTGCTCGAATGCTAGCGCAGCTTTTTCGTACTGAGCGGTTTCGTAATAAATTAAGCCCACATTATGCAGGCTAGATGCGCTGGGTTCTAGACTTTGGGCAATTTCGAAGCACTCAATAGCATCATTAAAAGCGCGCTGCTTGGCGTATAAAATCCCCAAGCGGTTGTAGGCTGCGGCGTTGCGTTCGTCCACACGCAATATTGTTAGCAAAGCTTTTTCGGCGCGCAGGTATTTTTGAGTAGATAAGGCTTCTTGGGCAATTTGCCAAAGCTTGTCTAGCCTGTCGCTTATGCGCATAGGCAGTTGCTCGTCGTCGGGCTCAGCCGCAGACTTTCTGAAGATCCAAATGGCGTAGCCACCAAAGGCAGCTAGAATCGGGAGTGTAAACATACTCTGCTGATTAGTATAGCACGAACAACCTTAGTAGCTGAGCGCGCGGGTTAGCGTTTTGGGATAGTCTAACTAGGCAGTCTTGCAGGCCATCAGCCAGTTTTAGCCAGCGACTTTCTGGGTTTTTAGAGATTTGCAGTTTGGTCATTTGCGCCATAGCTTCAAGTGTAGCCACAAGCGCTGCGCGGTCTTTGACAAGGCCGTTAATTTTAGTTAGGCGCTGGTACTTTGTACCGCCCAAAAGTTCCTTGGCCTGCTGCATTACCTGCCGGTGTTGGTCAAAGTTGCCTTCTTCGGTTAACAGGGCTTTAAAGGTTGCAGGGCGGCCCTGGGCTACAAACAGCAGCTGTGCCAGCTCTTGAGCGCTAACACTAGGCTTTATGGTCTTACCCCACTGCATTAGCTGGCTGTCGGGTATGGCATGCAGCTGCAAGCTTTGAGTGCGTGATGTAATTGTTGGCAAAAGCGTGTCTGGGTTGGGGGCGGTTAGCACAAATGTTACGCCGCCACGAGGTTCTTCTAGTAGCTTTAAAAAGGCGTTTTGAGCATCTGTGCCCATAGCCTCGGCATGATCGATTATTACAATCTGGTGGTCGGCGCGTTTGCTGCGCGTGCGGCGGTATAGTTCGCGTACCGAATCTATGCTAATGGTGCCTTTTTCGTCGGGCTGAATAACTTCTACGTGTGGCGTTAATTTACTAGCCCACTGGCTGGCGACAGTTAACTTGCCTAGCCCGCTAACGCCAGTTAGTAACAATGCATGGGGTGGATCAACCAAAAGCGATGTCAGGTGAAGCTTGGTTTGTTCGTGCAGTAATAAGTCGTCCATATGCAGGCTATAAGGGCTTAAGTGAACTCAAAAAGTCTTGCAGCTCGGGCGGCAAGGGTGCGCTAAAAGTTTTTCGTTCGCGTGATGGCAAGGTAAGCTCTAGCTCGCTTGCGTGCAAGAACATTCGTCCTAACTTGGCGTTGGTCTTGCCGTAGACCCTATCCCCGACAATCGGGCAGTTTAAGTATGCCAGGTGCACGCGCAGTTGGTGGGTGCGGCCGGTAGTTGGCTTTAGTTCTAGCAATGTAAAATCTTTAAAGCTTTGAAGTGTTTTGTATATGGTTTGGGCGGGTTTGCCATTAGCTGCTACCCTAAAAGTTTGCGGTTTTTTAGGGTTGCGTTCGATCGGCAAGTCTAACTGCGCCGTTGGTTCTTTAGGGTGGCCGGCGACTAAGGCAACGTAAGTTTTTTTGAGCCGCCTCTGGGCAAATTGCTTTTGCAGCCACTTTTTAGCCTCGGCATTTTTAGCTGTAATAATTATGCCCGATGTGTCACGGTCTAGGCGGTGAACAATGCCGGGGCGATTTGTGTCGGCACCGTCGGTTGTGCGGCTGCGCATAAACTCGCCCACACTAAACTCATCTGTTATAACACCTTTGGCATGCGTTAGTATGCCGGCTGGTTTGTTTATAACTATTACATCGTCATCTTCGTATAAAACGGGTAATTCATGGGCGCTGAAGTCTTGGGCTGGCGGCAGGTCGAAAGTCACATGATCGTCTTCGTCTAGAAGTTTATCGGTTGATGTTGCAACTTGGCCGTTAACCTTAACGTAGCCCAGCTTACAATATTTTTGCCAGGTGCTGCGTGATGTTTCGGGCCAATGTTGGGCTAGGTAGGCGTCTAGTCGCATATTATTTAACCGGTCTTAGCCCAACGGCCTGCTGTACTTTAAATAGGACTTTGTTTGACTGTTCGCGCATGGCTGCCTCGTCGCGTTCTAGCTTAGCCAGAATGACCGTGTCGTCTAGCGCGTCTAGCTTCTGGCGAAAATCTTGCAAAAAGTTGGTCGCCGCTTCGGCTACTGCCTTTTTAAGGCCCCCGTAGGTTGTCTGGCCCTCGTATTTTTCAATAACGCTCTTAAGGCCCTGGCCTGTAAATAGTGCCAGTAGTTGCAGCAGGTTGCTAATACCCGGACGTTCCGCGGGGTCATACTTAATTTCGCCGTAGCTGTCGGTTGTGGCGCTCATGATTTTGCTAGTCGCCTGTTCGGACGTGTCAGACATAAATATAACGCCTTTGCCGGTGTCGTCGCTTTTACTCATTTTTTTAGCAGGATCAAGTAGGTCTTTAATACGCAGGCCTTGGTCTTTGCCAAAGAATTCGTGTTGTTTAGCCACAGATTCTGGCACGGTCAATATGCTGCCGAATCGCGTATTCACACGCTCTGCAATATTGCGCGTAAATTCAATATGCTGCGACTGGTCATCGCCGACCGGTACATATAGGGCGTCGTATAAAAGCATGTCGCAGGCCATAAGCACTGGGTAGTTGAACAAGCCCACACTTATGCGGTCTTCGCTTAGCTTTGCCGACTTGTCCTTAAACTGAGTCATGCGGCCCATTTCGCCAACGCCCGTAAACGAATCAAGAATGGTGGTTAGTTCGCTGTGTGCTGGTATGAAACTTTGGCGGTATAGATACGTTTGGGGTTGGTCTAGCGGCAGACCGGCAGCTACATACATACGCACATTTTGCAGTATTTGGCTGTAAAGCTGTGTGTGGTCGATGGGTGTTGTTATGCTGTGTAAATCGGCCACCATTAGGTTTATTTGGTAGTCGCTCGACCGGTTTTTGGCCATGTCAATCAACGGTAGTACTGCGCCAAAGTAGTTGCCAATATGCAGGTCGTTTGTGGCCCTAAGGCCTGTTAAAATAACTGGTTTACTCATAATATTTCCTTCATTATATAGTGTTTGCATTAAAAAAAGCCGCCTGCTGGCGGTTAGAATGTTTTAGAGTATATAAAAACAGAGCCTATCGCCAGCGATGTGGTCGGCTTAGCCAAGATGCTGTTTTTGCGTGACTTATCATAGCAGGGGTAATTTTAGTGTGAATTGAGTGTTGTGTCAAGATGCGCTGGCGGCTCGGCTGCCCATTTTTCTGATGCGGCGCAAGCGTTTATGGTCTGGTAGTTTTTCGCCGGGCATAAGTGGTGTAGTGATGTCTTCGAGCAGCAAGTCAATAAATGCGTTGACCGCTGCGCTTTGATTTGCCGCTAAGTCTGCATGGTGCGGGTGCTCAACACGTACTGCGCCGTGGTGCTCTACGGCTGTCGCGATGTTTACGGCTAGCACCTGCTCAAACAAGTATGGGTCTTCGCGGCCACTAGAAATTGAGCGGTACACAATTGTTGCGTGATTGGGCTCTGGATATTCGGCTATAAAGTCGCCATTGGGCAACACAAGCACAACATAGCGCTCTAGATCCGACGCTTTAATAGCGCCTGGCTGAGGTTGCTCAGCTCCCTCGGCTTGCGCTTTGCCTCTGGCGACTAATTTAAACATAACGCGGCTGCCGGGGTACATGGCTTTAATCTTGGCAAGGGCGTACAGACGGTACGGTTCAATCTTTTGAACTTCTTCTGCCGCTTGGCGCGATTCGCGTGCGCGAGCTGGTTGTGATGAGCGCTCGGTTTCAGCCTCGCCCGGTGGCAGTACAACAACACCAAGTAGATTTTCTGGGTCGAGTTCAAGCTCCAGACTAATCCACCCTAGGTCGTTTAAGCGCGCTTCACGCTCTATGGCATCCTGTTTGACCTGCTCTGCCCTATTATGCAACGGCTTGCTGGCTTCTAGGTTAGAGTATTCCGTAAGCTGCGAGTACACGATTTTGCCCGACGCCAAGCCGTTAACTATAACGCGCGCAAAATGTTGCAAGCGAAGCTGTGTGTAAATTTGATCAACAATGCGCGCATATTCTGCGCGCCTACGAATGGCCAGTTCAATGGCTGTTTTCATTTCTTTCGAGCTGTGATCCGACTCGTTCAGGCTAACTCGCATACCTGCGACGCGCAAGTCGCGACTAAGTGCGGTGGCATTTTCTAGGAGTGCGGGCATGTGTATGGAGGCGGGCATGCTAGTACCTAAATACAAAGGGCCCAGGTACGCGGCGGCATGCTTGGCAAAGTCTAATGAGTCACCAACTCTGTATGCGGCCGCCAATGTGCGCAGTGCGCCACTTTCGAGTGCTGAGCGCGGACTAGATTTGTCTACAACAATGTCTTGGCCGGCCCGTATAGCTTGGCAAGCCTCACTTAGAAGCCGGTCAACTTCTTGTTTGTTGGCGCTACTTTCTGGGGAAATTTCATCCCTATTGGTCATTGCGAATGCCGCAGCATGAACGCACGAAAACGCCATTAATCTGTCGGTTACATCACGCGACGAATAATTCTGCGTGCTATGCAGCCGCGCACAGATTGTGTCAATATTTGCCCCGCGAAAAACATCGGCAAGTCGTCTTGTCATTGACACGCGTTGTTCGACGGTTAGTTTTTCGTCGGCTTCGGACTGTCGCGAAAGTACACGCACCATTCCCCGCGCCATTCGCCACGCTACACGCGATATTCTAAATACGCTGTTGGCGGGATCATGGTCTCTAGCGTCGTCGTGGTCTTCGCTGTCGGCTCTAGCCGGGACTCTCAGGCGCTGCCTGGAGGTAACAACATTCAGCTCATCGCGCGCCTGCTGGCCAGGCATGGGCGGTGTCGAGCCAAAAGCCCTGCCAAGAGTGTCTAACGAACTTGCAGCAATGACTTCGAGTTCTGCTAGTCGGTCTAAATTAGCTCCGGCTATTTCTTTTGCCCAGCTATATGTCTGCTGCAGTACCGCTTCGGGGCTGTTTATACTGGCCTGTGTTGATTCGTGTTCGCTGGTCATATGATTAGTTTACCTATTATTGGATTAGTCGCTATTTTATGCATGGTGAGCGGTTTTACTGCTGTTATGAGCCTTTTCAACGCTGCGTTTGAGCAGCGGTTACTGCGCGAATGCCGATTCTACGTAAACTACGCATTACACCAAGGTCTGGCGGAATTTCGCCAGGTGCTAATTTGCGGTCTAATTCGTCGCGGACAAGCATTACGTAATACTCGACAGTCTCTAGGTAGTTTGCTTCTAGGTCGCGTGCACTGGGGTGCTCTATGCGCACCATGGCGGCGTTTAGACCGTTGGCCTTATTAAATCCAGTGGGTTCGTCGAACCCGAAAGCTTGTTGCCAGTTTATATCACCGTTCCAGACTTCAGGCCAAAAAACATAGGTGGCGTTGCGTGGGCCAAGAGCCTCGCCAAGCGCACGACCATTTGATAAAGCTAAAACTAGGTAGCCCCTGACTTTGGCGGGGTCTACGCGTGTGTCTGCACTTGCGGCGGTGGGCTGTGTAGGGATCTTTGATTTACCTTTTTTATTGCTATCAATTGTGCGGAACCAAATTTTACTGCCCGGGTAGGCTTGTTGAAGTTTGGCTAAGATCAGCAGCCGGTGAGGTTCTATTCGGTTAATAGCTTCTTTTGCGGCTTGGTTATGATGCGCCTCGGTGGCAGCACCTTCGGATGTACTGGAATGTGTGGCGTCAATTTCTACTTCTACCTCGTTATCTGGGTCGAGGTTTAATTGCACAAGCAGATAGTCTAGGTCTTTTAGACGGTCTTCTTCGGCCTTTTCTTTCGCTGCTTGAGCGTCTAGCTCAGCTTGCCTTCTTTGCTGCACAGTGACGGCTTCAACTTTCAGCATGGGCGCATACAATCTGGCTGCAACCGCATAGAGCAGCGTTATCGAAAATTCACCCCTTGCGATACCGTGCACTAGGCTACGTGCAATTTGTCGCATGCGAATTGTTTTGTGTGCTTGCTGGACTTGATCGAGTAAATCGGATTTGGGAGCAGTTATTTTGGGCAGCTCTGTGTCTGAACTGGCAACTTGGTCTATAAGTTCCTGGCCAATCTCGATACCGTTGTCAGCCATGGGTCTCGCTAATTTATTTAGGGCTATGGCGTAGGAGCGAAGTATGTTTTCCGCATTATTTCCTCGCCTTGTGCCATCCACAGGGTTGAGGCTGTTTGCTACCATTTTTACCGAGGCCAGAGGCGTCATTATTGCCGCCTTTTCTTTGTCGGTTTCTAGCAGGTTATAGCAGCGCTGGAGCGCACGCATAGCGTCGACTAGTGTAGTTATGCTACTAGATGCAAAATCTTGCCAGACATTAAAGTCATTGTCTATAATTTGTTGGCTAAATTCACGCAGCATGTGGTCTGATCTGTTTATGGCGATTTTGTCACGCTCCGCAGCAGGTAGGCGTTGTTCTTCTGGGGTTAGAGATTGTTCCATTGCTGATGTGGCAGCGAATGTCGCAATAAACATTAAAGCTATAGGCGTAAGCATGCTTCCAACCCTAGGCACGGCCGAGCCTTCTGCTTGAAAAGCTTTCTCTAGTGCAGCAGACAACTTTTCATATTTACCCCCAGCTATCGCTTGGCGGGCTGCGGTTATTACATTCTCGGTACTATTAAGCGGCGAGTGAGTTACTGCTCGCACAGCTTTAAAAGTTTCTATGTGTAAATAAGTCAAGGTACGAGTGGGGCTTGGGTGGGGAAACAGATCTACCTCTGCTACTAGACCTTCACTTCCCACGAGAGCAAAAATTGACTCACGTTTAAAAGGTAGCGGCGGCAAGTCTCTACAGGCTCCAATAAAGTTGTCAAAGTCTCTACCAGTTTGGACTTCAAGTAGCTGGTCGAGATTCGCGACAGTACCAATAAGCTTAACTACTTCTCGTAGTTGAGCAGGCGTAGGCATTTGCTCGTGATCGTGTGTCGGTTCAATTCGATCTGGGTCTGACATAGTTATTGGTAACTAAAAGGGCACAGAAATAGTGACTGTACCCTCGTAATTAGGTTATTGCTGTTAACGTTTACTAAACTGTTCGCGTTTGCGGGCGCTACGAAGACCGTATTTCTTTGGTTCTTTTTCGCGTGGGTCGCGCATTAACATGCCGGCTTTTTTAAGTGTGCCACGCAGATCTTCGTTCATGGTGCTTAAAGCTTTGCTGATTGCAAGCTTGCATGCGTCAATTTGACCAGCCAGGCCGCCGCCAGAAACATGCAGGCTAATGTCATAATCTTTGTCTTTGCCAATAAGTTTTAGCGGCAATACAAGTTCGCTTAGCCAAGCTTCGTTATTGCAGAAATAATCTTCGGCTTTTTTGTCGTTAACCATAACTGCACCCTTGCCTGGTACTAAACGGGCTCGAGCAGTCGAAGATTTGCGTCGACCTAAGCCGTAAAAGTATGTGTCTTTTGCCATATTACTTCTCTACCTCTACTTTAACGGGTGTTTGGGCGGTGTTGGCGTGTTCAGCGCCAGCATAGATCTTAAGGCGCTTCATGCGCTCAGTGATTAGCTTGTTTTTAGGCAACATGCCTTCAACAGCTAGCTGAATGATCTTAGTCGGGTCAATATTTAGCTGATCTTGCAAAGTACGTTCTTTAATACCACCGGGGAAGCCGCTGTGGCGGTAGTACTTTTTGCTTTCTAGCTTGGTACCGGTAACTTTTAGGTTGCCAGCATTTACGACCACGACGTAGTCGCCGCCATCAATGTGCGCAGTGTAGGTTGGCTTGTATTTGCCAATAAGGTATTTAGCAATCGTTGTGGCAACGCGGCCAAGTGTCGCTTCGCTAGCGTCTACAAGTAACCATTTTCGAGTTACTTCAGATGGTTTTTGGTTAAAAGTCTTCATTATTTAGCCTCGGCTTTCACGACTTTTTTGATTGCAGGCTTTTTGGCTGGAGCTTTTTTGACTTCGGCCTTTGGCTTGTCGTCGGTCTTAGCTGGTGCTTTAGTGGTTAGGTCGTCTACAAAACCAACACGAGCCATTTGTGTGCCATCACCAACGCGAATGCGTGTAAGCTTTATGCGCAGGTAACCACCGGCGCGGCCATTTAGCTTTGGTGCAATGTCGTCGACCAACTTGTGAGCAACGTTTAGCACACTTAGAGCGGCAATGATTTGGCGGCGATTATGTAGGCCACCGGCAATCGCTTTGGTGATTATGGCTTCAGCGACAGGTCGAATTTCTTTAGCCTTAGCTAAAGTAGTTTCTATGCTGCCTTTGTCGATCAGCGAAGTAACCAAGCCTTTTAGCAAGGCGCTTCGTTGATCGCGTTCGCGGCCAAATTTTCTTCCTACGTAACCGTGACGGTGCATGACTAAAGCTCCAACTCCGCAAGTTTGTCTTTAACTTCGTCTAGGGCTTTGCTGCCGAAACCCTTTAGCTCGCGCATTTCTGTGTCGCTAAGAGTAACTAGGTCGTTAATTGTGCGGATATCGTTGTTAATTAGGGCGTTGGTGGTACGAGCTGTTAGGTTAAGATCCTCGATAGGAGTCATTAACTTGTCGGCGTCGGTGTCACCATCGCTGCCACCAACTGCAGGACCAGCTTGAACGCGGGTACTACCAGCTAGGGCGGTGTATTGGTTGATCAAAATTGCAGCAGCTTCTTCAAAAGCTTCGCGTGGGCTAAGCGTACCGTCGGTATCAACAGTTAGGCTTAGCTTGTCTAGGTCAGTGGCTTGGCCAACACGAGTGTTGTCTACCTTGTAACGGACACGTAGCACTGGGCTGAACAAAGCGTCTAGCGCAATAAAGTCGCTGTGAGTGCGCTTAGTAGCAGATTCTTCAATTGTGCGGTAACCGCGGCCAGTGTCGACCACGATGTCCATAATGATTGAACCCTTTGGATCGTCGATTGTGGCAATAACGGCATCTTTGTTGATTACTTCGATGTCGCCAGTAACCTTGATATCGGCAGCTGTAACCTTGCCAGCACCCTTCTTTTCTAGGCGCAAAGTGACAGGTTCGTCGCTGTGCGAGCGGAAGTGCACGTTCTTAAGGTTCAACATAATGTCGACCACGTCTTCTTTAACACCCTTTATGGTGGTGAATTCGTGGGTAGCGCCATCGATCTTGAACGATGTAGCGGCTGCACCAGCTATACTGCTTAATAGCACGCGTCGCAGGCTGTTGCCTAGCGTCATGCCATAGCCGGTGTGAAGCGGCTCAATAATAAATGTTGCGCTTGTAGCACTGTGGTCAATGACCTGTGCTAGGGTTGGGTTGTGAATGACTTTCATTACGGCGATCTCCTTTAGCCTTCTGTTAAAAGTCTTATCTCGAGTAATACTCGACGATGAGCTGTTCTTTAATTTCCAGGTCGGCCTCGGTACGTTGTGGTTGGCCAGTTACTGTAATTGTCTTTTTGCTAGGGTCACTCTTTAGCCAGCTAAGTTGCGGCATATTAGTGTCTTTAACAATATCGGACAGTTTTGCAAAATATAGGTTTTTGGCGTTGGCCTCGCGGATAGTTATTACGTCGCCGGTTTTTACACGAAGCGATGGAATATCTACGCGACCGCCGTTAAGTATGAAGTGGCCGTGGTTGACTAGTTGTCGGGCAGCACGGCGGCTAGTTGCCCAACCGGCGCGGTAAACAACGTTGTCTAGGCGGCGTTCAAGTAGCTCTAGCAGCACCTGGCCTGATTGACCACGGCTGCGGCTAGCTTCTTTCATGGTGCGTGCAAATTGCTTTTCAAGTAGGCCGTACAAACGACGAACCTTTTGCTTTTCGCGCAGCTGCAAGCTGTATGTGCTTGGCTTGTTGCGACGACCGCCCTGCGGGTGCACACCAGGCATGCCAACTTTTTTGGCCATTACCTTGTGAGCTTTAATGTGCAGAGCAAAGCCTTCACGGCGTGATTGCTTAACAATAGGGCTTCGGTCTCGTGCCATAGCTTAAGCCCTCCTTGCCTTTCGTGGGCGCACACCACCGTGTGGGGCGCTGGTCTTATCGGTGATACTTTCAACCATAATTTCTAGGTTCTGCAAAGCACGAACAGCTGCGTCGCGGCCAAGGCCAATGCCTTTAACAAACACATCTACAGCTTTTAGGCCGTAAGTTTGTTTAGCAGCGGTACCGGCTTTTTCGCTAGCAACCTGTGCAGCGTAAGCCGTGCCCTTTTTAGAGCCTCTAAAGCCTTGTGCGCCAGCGCTAGCAACGGTTAGTACGTTGCCTTGCTTGTCGGTAAAGGTAACAATTGTGTTATTGAAAGTAGCTTTAACGTGCATTGCACCTGATGGTACGTTGCGCTTTTGCTTCTTTTTAGTAGTTGAATCTGCCATATCTGTATAATCCTACGTCTTAGACGCGACCTTCTTTTTGGTGCCACCAACCGTTACTTTTTTACCACGGCGCGTACGAGCGTTGGTTTTAGTACGTTGGCCGTGACCGGGCAAGTTAGCCAGGTGTCTTAGGCCGCGGTAGGCTTTGATTTCTTTAAGGCGTTTAATGTTACCGGTTACAACGCGCTGAAGTTCGCCTTCTACGTTGTAGTTGGTGCTGATTTCTTCGCGAATGCGCTGAAGTTCGTTTTCGGATAGGTCTTTAACGCGAGTAGTTGGCTCAATCTTAGTTGCGTCCAAAATAAGGTCGGCAAAATGTGGACCAATGCCGTAAACGTAGGTCAGCGAAAACTTAACCTGTTTGTCGTCTGGAATATTTACACCTGCAATACGTGCCATAAACTAACCTTGCCTCTGTTTGTGCTTAGGTTTGCGCTTGTTGATGACGTATAGGCGGCCTTTGCGGCGCACAAACTGGTCATCTGGGCTAATTTTTTTAACACTGGCCTGAACCTTCACGCGTTCGTCTCCCTAAAGCGTTAGTGGTTAATCTTTTAAGCGGAAAGTGATTCTGCCCTTTGTAAGATCATAAGGGGTTAGCTCAACTTCCACTTTGTCCCCGCGCACCAGTCGGATGTAATGCTTGCGCATTTTACCGGCAATGTGGCCGAGGATAATATGACCGTTCTCTAGTTCGACATTAAACTTTGCGCCGGGAAGCGCTTCTACCACGCGACCGGTCAGTTTAATTACTTCTTTAGAGTTGGCCATAAGCTACAATTGCGTATTATACAGATAGTTTTATCTGTTGTAAAGCATGTGCAAAAGAATTCTGTCCGATTGGGCAGCTCATTACCGAAATTATATCACTATGGGCACAAAAAAGAAGCCTTTGGCGTACAGCCTGGGCTTCTTTTTTGTCGCTTTTAGGCGGCTGGAGCGCCGCCGTTTTGATCGTCGGCTGGTGCAGCTGGTTTCTTCATGGTGCACATGCCGGTTTGGCACTGCTCGTGATCACCAGCGGCACAATGCTCGCAGCTACAGCCACAGCTTTGGCCATCGGCCGGAGTTGCGGGTGGAGTTGTATCTTCTTGCATTTTTATTTTGCCCCCTTTCTATGACCATTGTAGCAAACTTAAGCTTGTAACGGCGAAGGTGCGACCACCTCTGCATTCTTGCCGGCGTCTCTGAGCAGTTGTGCCAAGCCGTGTGCGAGCATTGAGGCATCTTCATCATTAAGCGAACCGCCGTCTTTAGTTAAAGCACCGACTATAGCAACGCCGCCCATATTTACGAGAACGCCAAACACAGTTTCAGGGTCATCAAATGGATGCCTTTCATCTACTGAGGTCATTACATCTGGAAAGACCGTGTGCAAGGCTCTAAGCATGGCCGCGCCGAACAGCTTTCCGCCGTTTATGCCTGGTTCCACCTTAACCCTGACCATGTCGAACCAAGGCGTTTCAAAGTCGTTGTCTGCAGGTAGAGGAGTTATGCGATGGAAACTAGTAGTCTTGGTCATAAGTGACCATAAGGGCGCGTGAGTTGATTTGGCGCAGAGTTTCGAGCGTTACAGACACCACAATCAGCAGCCCTGTGCCTCCTACGGCTAGGTTCTGCAAGCTGAGCCCAAACATGCCACCCACGTATTCGAACACAAAAGGCATCACGGCAATTATGCCAAGCGCCAGCGACCCGAACAGCGTCAGTCTGGTAACGGTGCGGCTTAAGTATTTTTCGGTTTGCTGACCGGGGCGTACGTTAGCAATAAAGCCGCCTTGCTTCTGCAGGTTTTCGGCAATTTCGTTGCTGTTAAATACAATGCTGGTGTAAAAGTAGGTAAATAATACCACTAACACAAAGTACATCGCCGGATAAATCCAGGCTGTCGGACTGCCCGTAAGATACGTCTGCGAATTTGGTGTTTGGAACCACTGGACAAGCGTGTTACCCACCGTTTGCCAGTGAATATCGTTAGATGCCTTTAGAATTTGCCCCACAAAGGCCGGTAGCGCCAAAAAGGCAACCGCAAAGATTACCGGAATCACACCAGCGGTGATTAGCTTAATGGGCAAAACGCTGGTCACTCCACCATATGCTCTATTGCCCTGAACGCGCTTGGCGTAATTTATGGTAACAATGCGCTGAGCTTCGTTGATCTTAACAATCATGTACAGCGAAATTAACCCAGCCACAGCTAGCCCTAAAGTCACCCAAAACGCCGTGGCGTTAACAGGCACAGTAAACCAGTTAAATACGTGGAGTGCGGCGTCGCTATTAGGGACGTTAGTCAGCGATCCAATCAGCGTGCCGAGTGTTTTTGGCAGCTGGCTAATAATACCTGCAAATATAAGCAAGGACATGCCGTTGCCCACTCCCTGTTCGGTCATAAGCTCGCCTAGCCACATTAGCAGCATTGCGCCGCCAGTCATTGCGCCAACCATTAGCACCCATTGCAAAATAGACGTATGGGTAGTTATATCTACGCCCGAGTTACCGGCAAGTACTGTTTGACGCAGAATAAATATAAAGGCAATCGACTGCAAAATAGCTAGCGGCAAGGTAATTAAACGCGTCCACTGTTGAATTTTTTTGCGGCCCATCTCGCCGTCTTTATGCAGTTCTTCGAGCCGCGGGATCGCTTTAGTTAGCAGCTGGGTAATGACCGAAGCCGTAATGTAGGGCGATAGTCCAACCAGCACAATAGATAGGCTGGCTAAAGCACCGCCGGTTAGAATATTTAAAAAGCCGCCAAAGTCGCTAGAATTCAGCACGTTGGTCAAAACTTGGTGCAATTGCGTCGGTTCAGCCAAAGGCACCGGAATATGTGCCAAAAAGCGATAAACTACAAAAATGCCCAAAACTATAAGTAGCCGCTTTAGCATGTCGCGGCTTTTTAACGATTTAAAAATTGTCTTCCAGTTCACATCCCCTACCTTCGTATTTTCGTCTTATACAACCATACCACAGCGCGTGGCTAACTCATATGAGCCTTTATATAATCACCAATGTTTGTAACCGCCACGCGCGCTTCCGGCACAAATTGCGTGGCCATGTGCCAAACATGCCAAAGGCCGCTAGTTACGTAAAACGTGGTATCTACACCTTGGCTTCTGGTTTTTTGTACAAAGCGCTTGGCGCTGGGATACATTACTTCATTTGTATCGGCGTGGATTAACAGAGGTGTCAAACCATGCCAGTCACCATAGATTGGCGAAGCCACCGGGTGGTCGCGAGCTGTTTTTTGAAAGTAGGCATCAATAAAGAACATAACGTTTTCTAGCTTTAAAAAGTCGTTGGTTGGTTTGCGCGAAAGTTTAGCCGCGTCAGTTGCTGGGCATATGGCCACGCCACATGCAGGGTAAGGCAAGCCTTTTTGCTTTAAAGTTAACAAAAGTGAAAGCACCAGCGAGCCGCCGGCCGAGTCACCGGCTAGGGCAATCTGCGAAGAAGGGTAAGTTTTTAGAAGCCATTCGTAGGCCGCCAAGCATTCGTTTAAGGCGACGGGGAACGGGTTTTCAGGCGACAGACTGTAGTCGACCGATAGTGCATCTAGCTTGCTTGCCTTACCAATATCTGCCACCAAGCGACGGTGAATTTTAGTGCTATCAAACACAAACCCGCCGCCATGAAAGTAAAGCAAAACTGCATCTTGGCGCGTACCAGGTTGACGTAGCCATTCGGCCTTAAACTGCTTGGTTTTTACAGGCTGAATTTTTACATTTTTATGTACCGGGAAGTATCTTTGCAGTTTTTTATAGGCAGCGCGCTTTGACGCCAAATTTTCAAAAGTAGTTTGTTCGCTAAAAAGTTTGGGACTACCAATAAACTTTTTAATGAACCTAGCGCTTAAACTCATACTGGCATTATAAACAAAAAGACCCCTGTGTGGGGCCTTATTGTAAGAGTTTATTTTTTGCCTACTCTTCTTTGGCTTTCTTTTCTTTTTTGCTAGCTGGCAAATTTGGTACGTCTGTCTTTTCGAAGCTACCACCAGCTTTGGTGATTTGCTCGACAGCACCAGCGCTTGCGGCTTGTACTTTTACAACTACCTTACCCTTTAGTTCTTCGCCGCTAACAATAACTTTGACGGCGTGGTACGGAGTGGTGATTAAACCGGCCTCGTACAAGCTGTTGTTGTCGGCAGTTTTACCGGCAAAGTCCTGAAGCTGGTAAGTGTATACCACCTGGGCTGGAACACGAATGCTCTTAAAGCCGCGGTGCTTTGGAATGCGTCTAACTAGTGGGCCTTGGCCACCTGCAAAGTTTGCCGGAATCTTTTTACCAGTTCGTGACTTTTGACCTTTTGTACCACGGCCAGCAGTTTTACCTTGACCAGCAGAAATACCGCGTCCAACACGCTTTTTGTCTTTTTTAGATTCGACTTGGAGCTCGTGAAACTTCATTACTTAGTCTCCTTTTTGCTGACCGGCTTAGCTTTTGGCTTTTCAGCAACATCGGCTTTAGGCGCAACAAGGTCGGTTTTTTTCATCCATTGGTCTTTAGGCACAAGTTGTCTTAGCGCATCTAGGGTGGCGTAGGCGTTGTTCACCTTATTGTTGCCACCTAGGGCTTTGCCAAGCAAGTTGGTAATACCGGTTAGGTTTACGATTGAGCGCACTGTGCCGCCGGCAATAACGCCTGTACCAGGTGCAGCTGAGCGCAGTAAAACCCTAGCGCCACCTACTTTGGCTTCTACATCGTGCGGAATAGTTTCATTAATCACCGGGAAGGTTACCAGGCTCTTTTTTGCTTTGTCGGTTGCCTTGGCAACAGCAGCTTGAACATCTAGGCCTTTGGCAACGCCAATTCCTACACGATTTTTGCCATCACCTACGGCTACAAGCGCTTTAAAGCGGAAGCGGCGGCCACCTTTAACTACGCGGGCAACGCGGTCAATGCTAACGACATGTTCGCTAAAGATTTTGTCTTCTTTTGGCAAGTCGTTGCGGTCGTTACGGCGACCTTGTGGTCGGCGATCGCCCTGCGGGCTTTGTCGGTCAATAGTTACAGCGTTTGGCATGAGTTAGAACTCCAATCCATTCTCGCGGGCAGAGTCTGCCAGCGCCTTAATGCGACCGTGGTATTTGCGGCCATTACGGTCCAAACTTACCTTGGTAATCTTAGCTTTTTTGGCTTTTTTGGCAATATCACCACCAACCCATATAGCTTTTTCGGTTAAGCTGCCTTTTGGTGCAGCAGCTACAGCAGATGTGCTGCTAACTAGGGTTTTGCTAAGAGAGTCGTCAACAATTTGAGCGTGAATGTGCTGGTTGCTGACATAAACAGTTAGGCGTGGTCGGGTTGTGCTGCCAATAATTCGTGCACGTACACGATTGCGGCGCAGTAAGCGGCTTTGTAGTCTTCTAAGTAGACTTTTCATTATTTGGCTCCTGTCTTGCCGGCTTTGCGCAAGATTTGCTCGTCGATGTATTTAATACCCTTGCCCTTGTATGGTTCGGGTTTCTTTAGAGCGCGAATTTCAGCAGCAACCTGACCCACTTGCTGTTTGCTGATGCCGCTTACTGTTATAACGTTCTTTTCGACAGCTAAACTAACGCCGTCCTGTGCTTTGTAGATAACTGGGTGCGAAAAGCCAAGGTGCATGTTAAGTTCTTGGCCGCCACCGCTAACCCTAAAACCTACACCGTTTACTTCTAGTTTCTTTTCGAAAGCTTGGGTAACGCCTACAACCATGTTGTTGATCAAAGCGCGCATTAGGCCGTGATTGGCTTTAGCTAGCTGCTCGTCATTGTTGCGGGTTACAAGCACTTCGTTTTCTTTAACTTCTACCTTAACTTCAGGTAGTAAAAACTGTGTCAGTGTACCTTTAGGGCCGACCGCAGACACATTGTGCTGGTCAACCGTGATTGTCACACCGCTTGGCACAGCAATTGGTAGTTTTCCGATTCGACTCATTATTTGCTCCTTAATATACCTTACAAAGCACTTCGCCACCTAGGCGGGCTTTTTTGGCTTGATCACCGGTCATAACACCTTGGCTAGTACTAACTAGCACGATGCCACGACCGTTTTTAATGCGTGGGATTTCGTCAGATTTTGCGTAAACGCGCTGACCAGGTTTGCTGACGCGCTGGATTTCGGTAATTTTAGCTGGCTCGTCGGTAGGCTTGATTGTGATAACCAAGTTAGCGCGGGGGCTAGCTTCAACAACTTTAACGGCGCTTAGGTAACCAGCTTTTTTAAGTTGTTCGGCCACAGTTTGTTTAATTTTGCTGTGCGGCACAACTATGTCTGACTTACCAACTGCAATCGCATTGCGAATACGAGTTAGTAGGTCGGCTATTGGGTCTGTAGATTGTATACTCATATTTTTACCTTCCTACCAGCTACTCTTCGTTACGCCAGGTATTTCACCCTTGCTGGCTTTGCTTCGGAAGCTAATGCGGTCTAGGCCGAACCGGCGCATGTAAGCACGTGGGCGGCCAGTGGTTACGCTGCGGTTCTTTAGGCGAGTTGGGCTGCTGTTGCGTGGCAACAAGGCTAGGCCTTCTAGATCGCCGGCGGCTTTTAGTTCGGCGCGTTTAACAGCGAACTTAGCAAACAACTTGCGACGCTTAAGATCACGGGCGATGTTAGATTTTCGTGCCATTACTTGGCCTCCTTTTCAAATGGCATACCAAATGCTGCAAGCAGCGCTCTGGCATGAGCCGATTCTTTAGCTTGGATTGTGAAGTTAATCTGCAAACCATGCAGCGTGGTGGTTTCTTCGAAACTTAGTTCGGGGAACACCGACTGGTCGTTAATGCCCAAGCTGTAGTTACCGGCTTTGTCGAAGGCTTTGGCGCTAACACCGTGAAAGTCGCGTACACGAGGCAGAACAACCTGAATTAGGCGGTCCATAAATTCGTACATGTGGGCTTCGCGCAAGGTTACACCAACACCAATGCGGTTTAGGCCGCGGCGGATTTTGAATGTAGCGATAGACTTTTTAGCCATACGGTCAACCGGCTGTTGGCCAGTGATTTTTCGAAGCGTGTTAACCACAACTTCGTGGAACTGCTTATCGTCTTTGTTCTTACCAAGACCTACGTTTAGAGTGATCTTTTGTAGTTTTGGAACGTCGTTTACATTCTTAATGTCTAGTTCTTTTTGAAGACGGCTAACTAGCTCCTGCTTGTACAGGGCTTTTAGACGTGGCATTGTTGCTGGTGCTTTAGTCTTAGTTGCCATTATTTGTCTCCTTTAGCTCGTGCTTTTGCAGGAGCTTCGATTGCCTTGTCGCCAGCTTGGCGAGCAACGCGGCTTTTGGTACCATCTTTAGCTATTTTGTAGCCAACACGGGTGGTTTTGCTTGCGTCACCTGGGTGAATTAGCGCTACTTTATGAGCTGGCATAGCTACGTGGATTTCGCGGGTGCCACCTTGTGGGTTAAGCATGTTTGGTTTAACAAACCGTTTACGTGTACCAATGCCTTCGAGTTTTACGGTGTTGGCTTTTGGCTGCACGCTAACTACCTTGGCGGTTTTACCCTTGTGTGGGCCACTAATGACGCGCACTGTGTCGTTAGTACGAACTTTCATTACAGTACCTCCGGTGCAAGGCTGATTATCTTCATGTAGCCTTTTTCGCGCAGTTCGCGTGGGATTGGACCGAATACGCGGGTCGCTTTAGGGGCTTTGTCGTCGCCAATAAGTACAGCGGCGTTTTCGTCGAAGCGCACAGTTGTGCCGTCTTTGCGACGAATTGGAGCGGTGGTGCGCACAACTACAGCCTTAACTACGCTTTTGCGCTTAGTGTTGCCAGCTGGGTTGGCTTCTTTAACGCTGGCTACAATAATGTCGCCAACACGGGCGTAACGGCGGCGAGTGCCACCAAGTACGCGAATGCAAAGCAGTTGGCGGGCGCCACTGTTGTCGGCAACTTTTAGTCGTGATTCTTGTTGGATCATGATCTATTCCTTGCCCTTTGCTTTGGTGGCTGGCTCGGCTTTGACCTGGGGTTCTTCAACCTGGTCGTCTCGTGCTTCACGGCGCTGCTTTTCAACATCGGCAATTAGCTCTTCGCCCTTAACTTGGACTTCGGCGTGGCCGGCTTCGGCAATTTTGCTTAGAATCCAACTTTTGCGTTTGCTAATTGGCTTAGTTTCGACAATTTCCACCTTGTCGCCAATGTGAGCGGCATTCTTTTCGTCGTGGACAGCGAATTTTTTAGTCACAGTGTAACGCTTGCCATAAAGCGGGTGGGTTACGCTGCGGTTAACAGCCACGACAATTGTTTTGTCCTGGATATCTGATACAACTTGTCCAACTAGTTTACGTGCCATATTATTTCTCCTCCGATTCTTCTATCGGTACTGCGTCGAATTGCCTGAGCCAAGCCCCATAGGCAGTGCGAGCCATTTTAGTGGCAGACGGAGCTATTCCATCACCCCAACCACGCATGCTTTCGGTAACCTTGTTGTTCATACCTATTGGTCCTTCAACACGTACGCCATTGTGGTCGTACTCGCCGCGGAACCAAAGATCAATTCCGGTGCTAGCTTGAACTTGTACGTTAAATCTTCCACCTTCCGTACCTTCGTACCCGTTTGGCATGTGGGCTAATACGTTAACTGCCATATTATTTCTCCTGTTCCTTTGCTGGGGCGATTTGTTTTTCGCGCAGCATGGTTAACACTTTAGCTATATCTTTGCGGGTTTTTGCAATGACCGCAGGACTTGGCAATTCTTGCATGGCGTTAGCTTTACGGTGTTCAACCAAAGCAGCGCGCATTGTGGCAAGTTCTGCCTGCAAGTCCTTTTCGCTCATTGCACGGAAGTCTTTTTTAACCGCTGGTTTTTTTGAATCAGCCATTTTAGACATCCTCTCGCATGATAAATTTAGTTTTAACTGGCAGCTTGTGGCCGGCTAGGCGCATGGCTTCGCGGGCAGTTTCTGCAGTAATGCCTTTCATTTCGAAAAGCACTGTGCCAGGTTTTACCTTAGCCACAAAGTATTCCGGGCTGCCTTTGCCGCCGCCCATTTTTACGTCTTGTGGTTTCTTGGTAACAGGGGTGTGTGGGAAAATGCGAATCCAAACCTTACCACCACGCTTAATGTAGCGGGTCATAGCTTGGCGGGCACTTTCGATTTGACGGCTGGTAATACGTTCGTTGCCGGTAGATTGCAGGCCGAAGTCACCAAAAGCTAGGTAGTTACCAGCTGTGGCTACGCCGTCGTTCTTGCCCTTGCGTACCTTGCGGAACTTGGTTTTCTTAGGAAGTAACATTACTGTACCTCTCCTTTGTAGACCCAAACTTTAATGCCGACCGTACCGCCGCCGTTTGGCATTTGAGCCACGGCTTGGTGATAGTCAACATCAGCGCGTAAAGTGTGCAGTGGTACTGAGCCTTGAATTTCTTTTTCGCGGCGACTCATTTCGGCGCCACCAAGGCGGCCACCAAGTTGAATGCGGATACCCTTAGCACCTGCGGCCATAGTAGACTGCGCAGACATCTTAACGGCTCGGCGCCAGTTAATACGGCGTTCTAGTTGGCGGGCAATGTTTTCGGCAATAAGCTTAGATGCAAGCTCGGGGCGCTTAACTTCTTCTATGTTAAGTCGTACGGGTTTAGCAAAAACTTTTTCGATATCAGCTTTAAGTTCTTGTGCGCCCGATCCACCACGGCCAATCACGACACCGGCTTTCGATGTGTGAACGGTTACGGTCACTAAGTTTGGTGCGCGTTCGATATCAATCTTATTAATAACAGCACGAGTTGCGTACTTTGCTTCAATAAGGTCGCGCACACTTAGGTCTTGCTGAAGCCAATCGGCGTATTCGCGCTTGCTTGCAGTGAACCATTTGCTGCGCCAGTCTTTGTTGACCTGGAGCCGCATGCTAATTGGGTTTACTTTGTGGCCCATTATTTGGTCTCCTTTTTAGCAGCTGGCGCTTTAGTTGCAGCGACTGCTGGTTTTTTAGGCTTAACTTCGCCGGTAAGTTCAACAATTACGTGGCTGCTGCGCTTTTGGTAAGGCATTGCCCGACCATGTGCGGCTGGGTTGAACCGCTTTAAGCGTGGACCAGATGTAACCTGAATTTGGCTAATGCTAAGCGTGTCTTCAACCATACGGTGGTTGTTTATGGCGTTAGCCTTTGCGCTGGCAATAACTTTGGCAATTGGGTTAGCAGGGCGCTTAGGTGTGTACTGCAAAATAGCCAAGGCTTCAGTCACGGTGCGACCACGAACTAGGCTGGCTACTAAGCCAACTTTGCGTGGAGTTAGGCGAATGCCTTTTGCGGTAGCGGTGATTTTTTGCACTTCAGCCATTATGAGTCCCTCTTTTTGGCGTGGCCACGGAATTTACGAGTTGGGCTGAATTCACCCAGCTTATGGCCAACCATGTTTTCGCTTACAAATACAGGCACGTGCACACGGCCGTTATAAACCGCAAAGCTTTTACCAACCATTTCGGGGGTAATAGTGCTTGCGCGGGCCCAAGTCTTAATTACTGTGCGAGTGTCCGAACCTAGAGCCGCTACTTTTTTAGCCAGCTTAGGATCTACAAATGGGCCTTTTTTAAGTGATCTACTCATGATTACTTCCTCTTCGCCTCGTGACGAGATCGCACGATGTATTTAGTTGTGCTCTGACGGCGGCGTGTCTTGTAGCCAATTGCTGGTTTGCCCCAAGGTGTCTTAGGGTTGCGGCCTGGGCCGGTTTTACCTTCACCACCACCCATTGGGTGATCGGCTGGGTTCATGGCTTTACCGTGTACGCTTGGGCGCCAGCCCATTTTTCGGCGGCGACCAGCAGAACCAAGCTTAATGTTTTGGTGCTGTTCGTTGCCGACAGAACCAATGCTTGCCATACATTCAACGCGAACTTTGCGAATTTCACCGCTTGGCAGTCTTAGCTGAGCGTAATCACCTTCTTTGGCGACAAGCTGAGCTTTGGCACCAGCTGATCGAACAATCTGACCACCACGGCCTTCTTGAAGTTCAATGTTGTATACAAAGCTACCAGCAGGAATGCTTTTAAGCGGCATGCGGTTGTGGTGCTCAATAGGCGCATCGGCACCGCTTTGAATAGTTTGACCAACAGCAATGTTGCTGCCGGCAATTATGTAGTGGTAAAGACCGTGCTGGTCTTTAATGCGAGCAATGCGGGCGCTGCGGTTTGGGTCGTATTCGATAGCTTCTACTTTGGCAACAGTGCCTGGATCTAGCTTAAAGTTAACTAGTCGGTAGAACTTTTTAACTCCACCACCGCGGTGGCGAGTAGTAATGCGGCCCATGTTGTTGCGGCCAGCTTGGCTCTTTTTAACACGTAGCAAGCTGCGGATTGGCTTTTTAGCCGTTACCATTGCAGTATCTTGCGTGGTCATGTTGCGGCGCGCGTTGCTAGTTGGTTTGTAAGTCTTAATAGCCATTATTTGGACTCCTCGGTTTGTGCGGCTTGTTCGAATACGGAAATTTTGTCGCCTTCAGCAAGCCTTACAAAAGCCTTCTTAACGTCAACGCGTTTACCAGTAACAGTTTTACCTTTGCGGTAGCTGCGCTTAACTTTGCCATCGGTTGTAGCAGTATTTACGCTTACAACCTTAACGCCGTATTGGCGGCTAACAGCTTGGGAAATTTGCTGCTTGGTAGCTGTGATAGGCACGTTAAATATGTAAGTGCCGTTCATGGCTTGGCCAACAGTTTGTTCACTCATTCGTGGGATAATAGTTAGTTCCATGTTTATGCCCCTAACCATTCTTGCACGGCTTTTACAGCGGCCTTGGTCATTAGAATTTTATCGGCGTTCAGAATAGTAAACACGTTAAGGTAAGTGGCTTGAACAATCTGCAAGTTGCCAATGTTGCCGCTAGCGCGGGTAAGTTCGGCAGTTTTAGTGTCTACAACCAGCACAACGTTGTCTTTTGGAGCGACTTTGTGGTCGGCTAGGTACTTAACAACCTCGGCTGTTTTACCGGTAGTTTTTGGTGCTTCGATAACACTTATAGACTTGGCTGTGTTAGCCATGCTTAAGGCTTGGCGAAGGGCTACGCGTTTAGCGCCTACAGGAATTGTTTTGGTGTAGTTTTCGTTACCAGTTGGGCCGAAAGCTACGCCACCTTTGCGCCAAATTGGGTTACGGCTGCTACCAAAGCGGGCGCGGCCGGTGCCTTTTTGTTTCCATGGCTTACGACCACCACCGCTAACTTCGCCGCGCTTTAGCGTTTTGGCGTAGTTGTTACGGCCGTTGGCTAAATAGGCTTCGTAGGCTAGTTTTACAAGTTGGTGGTTAGGAATTTCAACAGCAAATATTTCTTTTGGCAAAGTAGTGCTCGAAGAAGTTGCTGGGGTTTTAGCTACAGTTGCCATTATTTGCTACCTCCTACTAAAACTAGTCCACGACGTGGACCAGGAATAGCGCCTTTAACACCTATTAGGTTGCGCTCGGCATCTACGTAAGCAACAACTAGGTTCTTAACGGTAACGCGCTCGGCGCCCATGTGGCCGGCCATGCGCTTACCTTTAAATACTTTTTGCGGATACATCGAACCAATCGAACCTGGGCGTCGGCTATAAGATTTATAACCGTGGCTGCGTTGAGCCTGCGCAAAGTTGTGGCGCTTAATGTTACCTGCAAAGCCCTTACCCTTGCTTGTGCCGGTTACGTCGACTGATTCGCCAACTTCAAAGCTAGATACATCTAGCTTGCTGCCGACAGTCATGCCTTCGGGCAGTTCTGTTACGCGAATTTCGCGGATATGTTTTGGTGTTGCGCCGGCCTTTTTAACGTGGCCAGCAGTGGCATTGCTCAGGTTCTTACCCATTCCAAAGCCTATTTGCACTGCGATATAACCGTCGGTTTCGGCGGTTTTTACCTGAGTAACAGTGCAAGGGCCGGCTTGAATTAGCGTTACTGGAACAGCAACACCATCCTCGCCGAGGAGCTGGGTCATACCGATTTTGGTACCGAGTAGCGCTTTCATTAGCGTTTGCTCCATTAGAAAATCTTGGTATCTTGCCGTATCTACCAGGGGTAGACGCGCAAACCTGCCAAGAAATATCTTGATATTTGTTACAGGGGTGATTGTATCAATAAACGCCACATCTTGTCAACAGATGAGCTATGGCGCTGTGCCGAAAGCCGCGTAATTCCTGCCGTACAGCCGGACAATGCGTGGCTGGCTGCCTTGATATTCGTGCGTAACGTTTATTATTGGCACAAAACGCATCCTGCCGCCACCAGCTGAATGAGCCGCGCCATGAAAATCAAGCACACGGTTAGGAATATTCGTGCCCACAAAGCCATGCATAAGGCGATTTTGTTTGTTCGGCAGCACATATGGCGCACCCGGTTCGGTGTTAGTTAAATAATCGGCCTCACTCCAGCCGCTTTCCATAAGCACCGGCTCTTGGCCTTCGCAATATCTTTCTCGTCTATCTGGCATCCAACCCTGCGATTCAGCCAAAAATACCAAGCAGTTATGACCACAGCTTTCGTTGTGAGTAATCATATCTTTCCAGCTAGGTAACGCATGGTGCAAGGCGAATGATCCAAAAACATTTAAGGCAATATGCGGTGGCAGACCGATGGCAATTTCTACCACACTTTTGCCAAACCGCGGACTTAATATGCGCTCGTACCCCGGCATTTCTAACGCCACTACCTCACCTGTTGGCGCTCTGTAGTCTATGCCACTATGCTGCAGCGGATCTTTCACGCTCAAGACCATTGGAGTCAGGCTAGTCATTTCTAAAAAACTAGCATACTACCAACAAATTAACAGCTAAAGCAGAATACCAGTCGGCAAAAAGAAACTAGCAACTGTGGCAATTAACAAAATGGCGTATTCGATTTTTCGGTCAAGCTGAAAATGCTCGTGCTGGGCAAAAAGCAGACCAACTACAAAGCCAATTGGCAGCGCGTTGATTGCAAAGTTGCCAATAACTAGCGGCGACCCCAATCGTAGCCAAAACGAACCAGCCATTACATATAGAACAAGTTTTAAGAAATAAAGGCTATCGGTTTCGGTTGTCGGTTTTTGTTTTTTTGTTTTTGCCATAATCACTTTGAAGTATAAAACAGACGGGTCAACATTCAAAATTTACGAGTTTCGCTTTTTTCTTGGCGAATTTGTTCGTAACATCGGGTTACGCTGAGGCCAGTGTCCAGGTGTCTTTGTATGATTTCCTGACGCAATGAGTCATCACGAGCCGTGTACACATAAAGAGACCGCCATTCGTTCTGCGGAATGCTAGGGTAACGCTGCATCGTTTCTACTACCCGCCCCACGGGGTAATATAGCGGGAAAGTAGTCGTTCGTTCAGATGTTTTATGGCCCGAAAGGCCTAAAAGCGCAGCAAAACACAATGCCGCGGAGGTCATGGTGCTATAGAGTTTTGGATTTTCGCCTTCATCTTTTGTGAGCTTACCGACTTCAACCAAACGGCAGGCAATGCGTCCAAGCCGCTCAATACAAAAAGCAACAAACTGCAGTTGTTCTTGACGCCACACAGGTAGCAATATGGTCTCGGTGGTTGCAACTTTGTCAGCCACCACGCTCCCCTCCTGCGCAAGCAGACCGCGCATGCGCTCCAGATGGCTGGCGCTTAAATCGATCGTACGATCATCGTAAGGTTGCAGAGCGGCAGCACTCGGCACATCAAAATCCATGTCCCAGTCGATATTAGGCGATAAAGGACTCGAAAGCCGTGCGCCAGGGATCAGGTTTTCATATCTAACAACCTGCAATGTTTCTGTCGGAGTTCGTGTTCTCATATGGCGTGCTAATTAATTCCTATAAAAGACGCTTGACCGCACCTTGGGTGCAGCCGCCGTTTTGTTCCGGCTCGGCGCATGGCCGTTTTAAGCTGGTGTTATGAAAATCGCAAAGGTCACGAATATGCACCGTAAGACCGCTCGCCAAGGCACCGACACTTAATGAGCCGCTGGTGTGTTGCCGATAGACGTCGGTCATGGAATCACGCATATCAGCAACGCGCCTGCAGCGATCTAGACATACCTGAGGCACTGCACACAATATGCTAGCTACTACTTGAGCTGCTTTTTGTTCGGGCGGCCAGCTCGTTCCATCTTCGTAAGAAGAAACGTATTCGGTCATTTAGCTACATGCGAATTTCGGCGTCACATCCAGCTGGAAGGCTGAGGTTCTGTAGAGCGTCGATGGTCTTTGGGGTCGGATTGGTTATGTCGATAAGGCGTTTGTGAACGCGCATTTCGAAGTGTTCACCACCCTTTTTGTAAACGTGAGGACTTTTAACCACTGTGAATGTGCTCTTACGAGTAGGCAGCGGCACTGGACCAGCAATTGTAGCGCCGGTACGAAGAGCCGTATCAATAATTTGTTTGGCGGATTGGTCTATAACCTTGTGGTCATAAGCCTTTAGGCGAATACGAATTCGCTGTTTTGGTTCAGCTGTTGCAGCTGCGTTCATAGTTAATAACTCCTGGTTTGCAATGCCGTAACCTCTTTTGCGCTACGCCTTGGCGGGCAAACGAGTTCTCGGCACAAATTTATATTGTTGAATACAGGGGTGATTATAACATCAGTTCTTATTAAGAACAACCTGGGCGGCACTTTTTAAACGTAGCCTTGGCCGCACAAACATCTACATTTAAAAGAGCCGCATTTTCAGCGGCTCTTTTAAAGCGTTAGCTAAGACTATTTGTTGATCTTAGTAACAACACCAGCACCAACGGTGCGGCCACCTTCGCGAATGGCGAAGCGTAGACCTTGTTCCATGGCAATTGGTGAAAGTAGTTTAACCTTAAAGGTTACTGTGTCACCTGGCATTACCATTTCTTTGTCGGCTGGAAGTTCAACTTCACCCGTAACGTCGGTTGTGCGGAAGTAGAACTGAGGCTTGTAACCCTTGAAGAATGGAGTGTGACGTCCGCCTTCTTCTTTGGTAAGCACGTATACTTCTGCGTCGAATTCGGTGTGAGGAGTAATTGTACCTGGCTTAGCGATAACCTGACCGCGTTCGATGTCGTCGCGTTCAATACCACGAAGCAAGATACCGGCGTTGTCGCCAGCTTGACCTTGGTCAAGGTTCTTGTTGAAGGCTTCAATGCCGGTTACAACACTCTTCTTGGTTGGGCGGATACCAATGATTTCTACTTCGTCGTTCAGTTTAACAATACCTGTTTCGATACGACCAGTAGCAACTGTACCGCGACCCTTAATGCTGAACACGTCTTCGACTGGCATTAGGAATGCTTTGTCTAGTTGGCGTGTAGGCTGTTCGATGTACTTGTCCATTGCATCGACAAGTTCCATGATCGAGTCTTCGTACTTGGCGTCGCCTTCCAAAGCCTTAAGAGCTGAGCCCTTAATGATTGGAGCTTCGCGGTCGAAACCGTATTTGTCGAGCAAGTCCTTGATGTCTTCGACAACAAGCTCGGTAAGTTCTTCGTCGGCCATGTCCATTTTGTTTAGGAACACAACAATCTTTGGTACACCAACCTGCTTGGCAAGTAGAACGTGCTCGCGGGTTTGTGGCATTGGGCCATCGGCTGCGCTAACAACCAAGATTGCACCGTCTACCTGTGCGGCACCGGTAATCATGTTCTTAACGTAGTCAGCGTGACCAGGCATGTCTACGTGTGCGTAGTGGCGGTTGGCGCTTTCGTACTCTAGGTGAGCAGTTTGGATTGTGATACCACGGGCTTTTTCTTCTGGTGCCTTGTCGATATCGTCATATTTGTGTGCCTTGTTAACGTCGCTTGGCAGTCTTTTAGCAAGAACAGCAGTGATCGCAGCAGTAAGAGTTGTCTTACCGTGGTCCACGTGTCCCATAGTACCAACGTTGACGTGAGGCTTGCTTCGGTCGAATGTAGCCATTGATTCTCCTTAAGAGATAATTTAATTATTTTTTCGCATGAGTTAGCAATGCTACCTCAAGACGTATGTGACGGATTATACAAGATGATAACCCCTTATGTAAAGAGCTAGGACCGTTGTAGCTTAACAATAGTCGCAAGGGTGGCTTGGCGTCTAAGATTTGCCAGCACCAAAATAGTTAGCTGGTAGACGCGGATCGTAGCCTTCGGACTGCAGGCCAGCTAAAACTAGTACCTGCTTAAGCCGCGCCAGCGTTTCTTGGCGCGGGCCAATATCACGGTTGGCGCCCTGCATTGCATGTGGCTCAGACGCAAGTTTTAAGCGTGCAAGGTAATAGTTCTGCAGGTGCTCGATTTCTTGGTCAAGATAATAAAAGGCTAATTCTATATCGCCGCTGACAAATGCAGCGGCTTCTAAGGCAACGATCAGCATATTGGCGGCCATATCGGGGCTGACATCGGCATATGGCCCAACAGTTATATCTACTGCCAACCTGCAAATTGCGGCTGCGCGTTGGTGTGGACCTGGGGGCGGACTTTGTTCTAGTTGTTCTAGTTGTGACGCAGGCAACAGCAGATCACCTTCTTCGGTCATGCCAAGCGTTGCATGAGCGTAAGGTACCGGGCCCGCCTCAGGCATTGAAGTTGTCTGCAGCATAGCTACGCAGAAACTCACTAAAACTTCTTCGTCGATTGACATATCAGTTGCACGAACCACAAAGTCTGCGAACTCTGGCACTACGCTACGGCTACCCCGGGTACGCGTTACAATTGACTGGCCCGGCTGTATCGGCCCGTCGGGACGGTACGTCAAAACACTACCCTGTAAAGTTTTAGGGTCTTCAACCACCGCTTCTGCGCGACGACCTGGTTTGTCCATATTATCTATTTAAGTTTAGCTGGCTTTTTTGGCAATAATGGCTTCAGCCACGTTGCCCGGCACTTCTTCGTATCCGTGAAGCTCCATGCTACTGCTTGCACGACCTTGGGTAGTGCTGCGAAGTTCGGTAGTGTAGCCAAACATTTCACCAAGCGGAACTATGGCGGTTATTTCTTTTATACCGCCCACTAGGTCTTCCATGCTTTCAATGCGGCCGCGCTTAGAGTTTAGGCTGCCGATTACGTCGCCCATGAACTCTTCGGGGGTAACAACCACCACTTTCATCACTGGTTCTAGCAGAACAGGTGCGGCTTTTTTAACACCGTCGCGGGTAGCTAAGGCGCCAGCCATTTTGAAGGCCATTTCGTTGGAGTCGACTTCGTGGTATGTACCGTCGTAAAGCGTAGCTTTAACATCTACAACTGGGTATCCGGCAATAACGCCGCCGTCTAGGGTTTCTTGGATACCGGCTTCGACAGGTTTGCGGTATTCTTGCGGAACAACGCCACCCTTAATCGCGTCGATGAACTCAAAGCCCTTGCCGACTTCGTTTGGCTCAATCTTTAGCCATACATGGCCATATTGACCGCGACCACCAGATTGCTTGATGTATTTGCCTTCAACTTCGGCGCTTTTGCGAATGGTTTCGCGGTAAGCAACCTGAGGTGCGCCTACGTTCGCTTCAACCTTAAATTCGCGACGCATGCGGTCAACGATGATTTCAAGGTGAAGTTCGCCCATACCGCGAATAATGGTCTGGCCGGTTTCTTGGTCGGTGTTAACCCTAAATGTTGGGTCTTCTTCGGCCAAACGTTGCAAGGCGATAGCCATTTTTTCTTGGTCGGCCTTGGTTTTAGGTTCGATAGCAATGCTTACTGGTGGGTCGGCAAATTCGATACCTTCAAGAATGATTGGGTTAGCTGGGTCGCAAAGAGTCGTACCGGTTGTAGTGTCTTTAAGACCCACAACGGCAGCAATGTCGCCAGCGCCGATTTCGGTAATGTCTTCGCGCTTGTCGGCGTGCATTCGCACCAAACGGCCAATGCGTTCTTTTTCGCCAGTTGTAGCGTTCATAATATAGCTACCAGCGCTTAGTTTACCGCTGTAAACACGTACGAAAATTAGTTTTCCCACAAATGGGTCGGTTGCAACTTTAAAGGCAAGTGCGGCCATAGGTTCGGTGTCGGCAGGTTTGCGCTCGACTTGTTCGCCGGTTTTAGGGTGAGTACCCCAAATTGCGTCAACGTCTAGCGGGCTTGGCAAGTAATCTACAACTAGGTCTAGGACCTTTTCTACAATTACACCGCGGCCATCGCCACCGGTTACTAGGTAGAAGTCGCCGCCCAAAACAGATTTGCGTAAGGCAGACTTAAGTTCGTCTAGAGTGATTGATTCTTCGCCGCTTTCTAGGTACTTTTCGAACAAAGCGTCATCGGCTTCAACCGCAGCTTCAACCAGCAGGGTGCGCGCGTTTTTAGCTTTTTCGAGCATGTCAGCTGGCACTTCGCCTTCGACAAGTTCGTGGTCGGTGAATTCCTTGTAGGTGTAGGCTTTCATGGTTACAAGGTCAATCACGCCGTTAATGCTCTGCTCAAAGCCAATTGGCAGGTGAACAGGCAAAGCACGTTTGCTTAGGCGGTTGTGAATGCTTTCAAGCGATTTGTAAAAGTCGCCACCAGTCGAGTTGATCTTGTTGATAAAGCAAACACGAGGCACGCCGTATTTGTTGGCTTGACGCCAAACAGTTTCGGTCTGCGCTTCGACGCCCATTTTGCCGTCGAACACCACAACTGCGCCGTCGAGTACGCGCAAGCTGCGTTCAACCTCGGCCGTAAAGTCAATGTGACCGGGTGTGTCGATAATGTTAATTTTGTGGTCTTTCCAAAAACAAGTAACAGCAGCGCTGGTGATTGTAATGCCGCGCTCGCGCTCTTGCTCCATCCAGTCGGTCGTGGTTTCGCCGCTGTGTACTTCGCCAATTTTGTGCTTAAGACCGGTGCGGTACAAAATACCTTCGGTTGTGGTTGTTTTGCCAGCGTCAATGTGGGCAATAATGCCAATGTTGCGGAATTTCTTTAGATCAGTTACTTGAGCCATAAGTCCTCGGTTTATCTATTATTTTTCGCCGGTTTTATTTGGGACACCAAAAAACAAAGCAATTTAGGGTAATTATAGCATAAAAACAGGGATGAGTGCTAGTCCGGAAGACTAATACGATCCTGCACAACACAGACGCCCATTACGCCACTCGGAGCAGTAAAACTGTCGAACCTGCGAACGTCCTGCATATGGGTGACTACACTGGTAGCGTGATGCACAATATCCCTTACGAACCGATCATCAAGCTCGCCAACTTGGTTAGGTTCGATTCTTTGCCAGTAGATCCATCTTTGGGCGAAATTATGTGAATGATACTTGGGTGGGTCAAAGGATACAGTAATTACACTGAAAGCGCGCTGGCTATCCGATGTGTCCTGCTCGCCTATAGTCTCCTCTGGCTCCTCCTCATTGGGCTCATCTGAACCATTTGGTCTTACAATTAGGCGGTGGTCTAGGTCGCGTGAGTTGTAATTGTTAAGTAATTCCAAATCTAACCATTGCGGGTACTCGGGCACTTCCGGATCACCTAATTCGGCCTCGCTGGATGTGTCGCGGCCATCGCCGTCATCATAAACATTACCCTCGGTGGCCGGGCTCCACGGTGCGTCCTCGCCGTCTGCGTACCACCCTAAATCCACACAGCCGCTATAGCCGCCGCAATTAAAGCGCATTTCACCTTCTGAATTCTGGTACATAACCAGTGTGGTGCGTTCGCGTGCGGGCTCTGGTGAACGGTTGTCTCCGTATAGTCCAAGTTGAGTGTATTTATCGGCCATGTAATCTCCTGTATTAACCAAGATTGTAGACCTCTGCGCAATAAGATGCTAGCAATAGCGTTTAGTCGATCCCCACTTGATCCGGACTACGATAGCCACAGTTCTGCATGGCAGCACAGCCAATGCCCGGAGTTGAGCCTGTTTTACAGCGGGAAGCCGTGTCTTTGCTAGCTACTTTGGCTTCAGTACCAGCTTGCTCCAGCGATAACTCACCCCTGACAACTCTTCCAGCCAGTTGCAGCACTACTAATCCCACATGTCCATCGCACCCACGACACTTTGCAGGGAACTCGCTTCTAAGAAGTGTCATGACTGTTGAGCGCATTGGCTCGCGCGACCCATTGTCGTTCGACGGCTTTTCTGCCATAAACCCTCCTGTTACTTAGCAGGAATTGTAGCGGTAAACGCCAAAAGCGCCAAACTGGCTAATAGCCGTTACGACGAAATGGTGCTTCTTGAGCATCTTGTATCTGCATAGAAATGCAAAAACGGGCAATTGCGCAGCTGGCCTGATCACCTTTGGCGGTGCACAGCATTTTTTGCAGTTCTAACTGCTCAGCAAAGTCAGTCAGTCCACGAATTCTGCGTCGCGGAATGTTTACGTCTTCTTGCCGCCAAAAATCTTCTAAGGCTTTCGCCTGGGCGACATTTGCATCGCGCTGTTCGCCAATTTCGCCCGTAGCTGCTTTGTAATAGCCACAGCCGTCACACCCGCCTTGTTCTGACTGTATTGGTGACGAATCGGCCATTATAAGACTGTTCTACCTGTTAATGCCCGCTGTCGGCGGCTTTGCGCATGTAGCTAAAGATTAGATTAGCAGCCTGTACAGCGGAGCGATATTTATCTATTGCAGTTTCGCCGGCGTCCTGGCCATTAGTTATTTCGAACAAAGTTCCACCGGCTGAATCAGAAGCACCGTCTCGCGGTGTGGAAGCGAAAAACACCATTGCAACACCTGTCCTTTCGCGAATCCTTTGTAAAGCCGCATCGCTCAGTACAACCGGCGGCTGAACTGACAGTTCCCCGCTAGTATCATTCGTCCAGACAATAGTTGCAGTGTTGCCACGTCCGTCATGCTCTTGAACGCGTTCGCGGTATTGCGGCATGTTAAGTCCTGGCGAAGTGAGCAAACGCGCGGTTAGCTTCGGCTGTGCGGTGAGTGTCTTCGCGCTTCTTGTATGCTCCACCTGTTTGGTTATAGGCGTCTACCATTTCGGCAGCAATACGTTCGGCTAGTGGCATACCTTTGCGTGCGCGTGCAGCTTGCACAAACCACATGAATGCTAAGTGCTGCTGACGGTTACCTGCAACAGGGAATGGAATTTGGTAGTTACTGCCACCAACACGACGACCTTTAACTTCGACACTTGGGTAAACATTTTTGATTGCTTTTTCAAAAACTGCTAGCGGATCTTCGCTTTTTAGTTTTTTAGCAGCAATGGCCATAGCTTCGTAAACAGATCGTTCTGCCGACTGCTTTTTGCCATTTAGCATTGCCTTGTTAATCAGACGTTGAACAAGTACGCTGTTGTACTTGCGGTCAGGCATTAGAACGCGTTGCAATGATTTGGTTTTTTTGCGTGGCATTACTTAGCCTCCTTTTTGGTGCCGTACTTGCTACGGGCCTTTTTGCGGTCTTTAACACCCTGAAGGTCAAGCGCACCACGAACAATGTGGTACCTAACACCCGGCAAGTCTGGTACGCGGCCACCGCGAATCAGTACAACTGCGTGTTCCTGCAGGTTGTGGCCTTCACCGCCAATGTATGCCCAAACTTCATAACCGTTGTTCAAGCGAACGCGGGCCACCTTACGAAGGGCCGAGTTTGGTTTACGTGGAGTACGGGTAGTTACTTTGATACAAACACCGCGTTTAAGAGGCGCGTTAGCTGGCAAATACTTACCGGTTAGCGCGTTATGAATGCGTTGCAGGTGCAATGCCTTGCTCTTTTTAGCAGCGGTCTTGCGTGGCTTACGAATAAGCTGGCTAATTGTTGGCACTATAAAGCTCCAATTTAAATATTATGGATGCGACTTTTGCCAAGGTTGTTAAGGCCCGTAGCTTAAGCCGCTCGTTATTTGGTTTTTCGCGCGGTGTACACGCCGTTATCGCTGTTAAAACCAATACGAAACTCGTCAGTAATAGTAACAGATATAGCCACGGCTGGCAAGACTAGGCATATACACAGTACATGTGTTGCTTTTTTAGCTATTTTATTCTATAATATACTTCCAATGTCAAAAGGTGAGCTAGCTGAACCGATTGAATTTAAATCTGTTGCAACGCAGCGGCATGTTGCGCTTGCTGCTTTGGGTGGCGACAGAGCGCAGCTAAACCGCACTTACCCTGAGCTGGCCGCAACTTATGGTGGTTACTACGATAGTCGCGCAGACCCATGTAACGATTTTAGATACGATGCCATGCAATCTAGGTTGGTAGGCGAAGGGTACATAAAACCGAACTACTACAGCAACCTTGTGCTCCGAAATTCCCTAAACGAATATTACGACTCACTAAAGCTGCCCGCAGGACTTTTTGAAACACTAGGCCTAGACCCAGAAACTTCACATTTTGCTGATGTTATCGAAAAAATGTATGAGCGCGATGCGGCGGGTAACTACCTGGCGCCACCCCACGCCTTCAGTGAGGCGCTGACATTTATAAACGACGCCCATGCTGAAACACAAGCTAAGTTTGAAGCCGAGGCTTTACCTATACTATTGCAGGCTACCCGCGAGCGGATCAATCTTGCTGTTGCCCAGAAACGACTGCCCGAATGTCTTGCTGCTCGGTTCGAAGAACGCGTTGGTCAACTGGATTTTGTTGTTGACGACGGTTTTAACACACTGCTTTACGGCTTTGATGCCCACTACCTGGCTTATTTGGATCGGCTTACAATCGGCCAATTTCAAAGTACTGGTTATTTAATTAACGCCCTTGAGCACGAGATTGGCCACGTACTAGAAGGCTTGGCCAACGATCAAAAGGGCTTAATGCGCGCATTTCCAAGAAGTCCTCAATTAGGAATGGCACTTACCGAATCCGCTGCGGTTTTGTTTGAGGAAGTACTAGAAAACGGCGCAGACCCGCACTCGCTAGCCAGCGTTCACAACGTTTTAACCAACCCCGAACTTTCCTACCCTGTTTATCGACGCGTTTTGCATGCGCTTTGCACATACGGCCAAGCAAAAGTTGACGTGAATCTTTTTCTTGATAGCAACTATGCTGAAGGCCGCGACTCGACACTTGCAGATATCGCACTGCACAGTAGACTTGAAGACGTTTTCCCCGACCATCCTAACCTTTACCGCGAACTCGAGAAAATTCTTGATACCGCATCACCTACCGGTGAACTCACTCTTGAAGGCAGCAATATGCTTGATAAGTACTTAGCCGACCTAAGGGCTCATTACAACAGTAAGCGTTCGATCGGCCAAAAAGCCGTTAGAGCCCTGCAGGCCACTAAGAACACCGCTATTGAAAAAATAGTCCTGCCGCTAGGCTCTAAAGCTATTGCGCTGGGCCGAAGAGTATTGGCAACACTTCACAATGGGCCGGCACCAAAAAAGTCTAACGCCTAAACTTATGCGTTAAAAAAACGAGGCACATCACTGCGCCTCGTTTTTTATTTGGCCCTTGCCCTACACTTGCTGTACAGGCGCACCAGCACCAGTACCTACGGGTATCTTGCGGCCAATGATTACGTTTTCTTTCAAGCCGTATAGGTTGTCCACGCGGCCACTGATAGCGGCGGCGATTAACACGCGAGTGGTGTCTTGGAACGATGCGGCTGATAGGAACGAATCTGACCACAGCGCAGCCTTGATTAGGCCAAGCAGTAGCTGGGTGTATTGAGCAGGCGTCTTGCCGTCGGCGACCAATTGTTTGTTGGCTTCAACAACCGCTGCCTTGCTTACAATGTCACCAGTTACAAATACGCTGTCACCTGGATCTTCGATTTGCACGCGGCTAAACATTTGGCGAACAATCACTTCTAGGTGTTTGTCGGCAATGTTCTGGCCCTGTGCAGCGTAAATGCGCAGCACTTCGTTAATTATGTAACGTTGTGTGGCTTCAACACCCTTAAGCCTCATTAGGTCGTGCAGGTTGATCGAACCAGTTGTTAGGCGGTCGCCAGGTTCAACATGGTCGGCAGTTTGCACGCTAAGCTGCTTAAAGCCAGGGATTTCGTAGCGAGCAGGAGTTTGCGATGTTAGCGAAACAATTAGGTGAGTCTTGGTAACCTCTACCACGCCGTCAAACGGAGCGGTTAGCGGTCGGGACTCATCTTTGTCGGCAGCTAGTACATCACCAACACGAACATCGGTACCAGTTTTTACTAGAGCTTTGCGGCCATCTAGAGCTAGCTTTTCGATGCGACCCTTGTCCGGCACAACTTGCACAATGTAGCTTTCGCCATCTTCCCAAGTTTCGACTGTTCCGGCGATTTCGCTTAAGAACGCCTGACCCTTTGGTGAGCGAGCCTCGAACAACTCGTCGACACGCGGTAGACCCTGGGTGATGTCTTCACCGGCTACACCAGATGCGTGGAAGGTACGTAGCGTTAGCTGTGTACCAGGCTCACCTACTGATTGAGCGGCAATTACGCCAACTGGTTGGTGTACGGCTACAAGTTTGTTGGTCGACATGTCTAGACCGTAACTCTTAGGTGCAACACCGCGCAGAGTTTGGCAGGTTAGAACACTCATGATCTTGACCGATTCCAATTTTTCGTCGGCCTGAATTGCGTCAGCGATGTCGCGGGTGATTAGCTCACCCTTCTTGACATGTCCCTTAATGTCTTCGGCGGCGTAACGGCCGAACAAGCGGTTACCAAAGTCAACCATGGTGACTTCGGTTTCGTTGCGGTAGATTGCAAATCCATCGTCCTGAGCTTCTTCGTCAACGGTGAACACGTCTTGGCTTACGTCTACCAAACGGCGAGTTAGGTAACCCGAATCGGCAGTCTTAAGCGCTGTGTCAATCAGACCCTTACGTGCACCACGGGTAGCCACAAAGGCTTCTAGCGGGCTAAGACCTTTTTTGTAGCTGCTGCGGATTGGAAGTTCTATTTCTTTACCGCTAGCGTCAACCATGACACCGATCATAGCAGTCGCAAGTTTTACGTTACTTAGGTCACCACGGGCGCCTGAGTTAACCATGATACTTACGCTGGTGTCGCGTGTAGATAGGCTGTTTTGCAGTAGTTCGGTGATTTGTTTGTCGACTGCACGCCAGGCTGCAACTGTTAAGCTGTAGCGTTCGTCGTCGGTAATCAAACCTTGTTCATACTGTTCGCTAATTTTAGCAGCGCGTTCATCGCCACCACCAATTATGCCTGGCAGTTCTTTGACTTCGAAGTAGTCGGTCATGCCGGTCGAAACAGCAGCAAGGGTAGCGTATTGGAACGCCAAGTCCTTGATAGCATCGGCGACTTCGGCAGTTATTTGCTGGCCGTATTTTTCGAAGATGCTAGCTAACACTTTTTTAAGTGTCTTTTTGTTCATGACATCTGTCGTGTAAGCAAAGTCTTCGGGCAGTACTTCGTTAAACAGTACTTGGCCGATTGTTGTTTCACGAGCCGCGTCTTTAACAAATACTCTGATTGGCGTTTGCAGCATGATCACGCCCTTGTCGAGCGCAAGTAAAGCTTCGGCCACGCTGGCATATGGTTTTGGAGTTTTGATTTGCGCTTCTGGCTTAGGGTAAGTCAGGTAGTAGCAACCCAAAACAATGTCCTGGGCAATGTGCAACACTGGCGAACCATCGGCTGGTTTTAGCAAGTTGTTGGTGGCGCTCATTAGGTCGCGGGCTTCGTTTTGAGCTTCGGTGCCAAGCGGCAAGTGAACGGCCATCTGGTCACCATCGAAGTCGGCGTTAAAACCGCTACAAACAAGTGGGTGCAACTGAATGGCCTTACCTTCGATCAACTTAGGCATGAAGGCTTGAATAGACAAACGGTGCAAGCTTGGTGCGCGGTTTAGCAGCACGTACTTTTCTTTAATTACCTCGTCTAACGCGTCCCAAACTAGGCTGTCGCCAGATTCTATTAGTCGTGTAGCGCTTTTAATGTTGTGAGCGTGTTCGTTTGCCAAAAGTTCGGCAATAACAAATGGTTTGAACAATTCAAGAGCCATTAGTTTTGGCAGACCGCACTGGTTAATCTTTAGATCAGGACCAGCAACGATTACCGAGCGACCACTGTAGTCCACGCGCTTACCAAGTAGGTTCTGACGGAAGCGGCCTTGCTTGCCTTTTAGCATGTCGCTAAGGCTCTTAAGACGACGGCGTCCACCGGTGGCACTAACGGCGCGGCCACTACGAGTGGCGCTGTTGTCGATCAAAGCGTCAACAGCTTCTTGTAGCATGCGCATTTCGTTACGACGGATCACCTCTGGCGCGTTCAGGTCAACAAGCTTTTTAAGGCGGTTGTTGCGGTTGATTACACGACGGTAAAGGTCGTTAAGGTCGCTGGTAGCAAAACGGCCGCCAGTTAGCTGTACCATTGGGCGAAGGTCTGGTGGAATAACTGGCAGAATGGTTATGCACATGCTGGTAGGTTGAATACCAGCGCGTTGCATGCCTTCTAGTACTTTAAGTCGCTTTAGGACTTTCTTTTGACGTTGGCCCTTGGCAGTTTCGGCTTCGGCAGTCAGTTCTTCGACTAGTTTTTCTAGATCGACTTCTTCTAGCATGTCGCGAAGCGCTGCTCCGCCCATACCAACTTCAATGACATCAGAATATTCGTCAGGCAGGTTGCGATAGTCAGTTTCGCTAAGTAGGGCGCCTTTTTGTAGCGCCTCAAGCTGAGACTTCCTAAGCAAGTATTCTTGCGTAACTTCGTCGAGTTCTTTGCTTTGCTGAGTAGCAAGCAGTTTAACATCGGCTTTTTCGTCGGTAGCCAGTTTTTCGTAGCGCAGCTTAATAGCTTGCTTAGCGGCTTCGTAGGTAGCTTCGTTGTCAGCAAGTAGCTGGTCGCGCTTTTCGCCTTTTACCTTCTTAATTATGTAGCTGGCAAAGTAAGCAACGCGTTCAATGTTGCGAACAGTTAGGCCAAGCAGTAAGCCCATGGCGCTTGGTGTGCCACGCATGAACCAAATGTGGGCGACAGCGCTGGCCAGTTGGATGTGACCCATGCGTTCGCGGCGCACAATGCTCTTGGTAACAAGTTCGCCTTTTTTGTCGACAGCGGCTTCGCGGCTACGAACACCCTTAAACTTGGCGTCGTGAATGTTTACGTCTTTAACTGGTCCAAAAATTCGTTCGCAGAACAAACCGTCGCGTTCTGGTTTTTGGGTACGGTAGTTGATGGTTTCGGGTTTTAGAACCTCACCATTCGACCAGTCGGCAATGTCTTTAGCACTAGCAACTGCCAGACGCACAGCGTCAAAGTCGGCAATGCTAGTACCTGTTGGGTTTAAGCGGGGCATTATTCGTCCTCCTTGTTCTTAGCGTCTGCGGCTAGATCGTCGTCGGCAGCGATTAGTACCGAGTCATCATTCACATCGTCATCGCCAGTAGTAATGGCCATGCCGTCGCTTAGGTCACCAAATTGGTCACTTTCGTCGGCTACAGTTACATCTATCGGCATTCCGCCCACACTTGGGTCGATTGTTGGCAGGTTGGCGGCTTCTTGGCTAACAGTTTTGGCTAGAACTTCTTCGGCGTCGATGATTTCGTGGCGCTCAGCGCTACGGTCAATTAAGTCAACACGAAGTCCAAGACCTTGAAGTTCTTTAACAAGCACGTTGAAGCTTTCTGGAACTTTTGGTCCATTGATTTCTTCTTTTTTGATGATGCTTTCGTAAGCCTTAGCACGTCCGTAAACGTCGTCTGACTTAATAGTAAGCATTTCTTGAAGAGTCGCGGCGGCACCGTAAGCTTCGAGTGCCCAAACCTCCATTTCACCAAAGCGCTGACCACCGTTTTGCGCCTTACCACCAAGTGGTTGCTGGGTGACCATTGTGTATGGCCCAATGCTGCGGGCGTGAATCTTGTCGGCAACCATGTGGTGCAGTTTCATCATGTACATGTTGCCTACAGCAACGCGTTCTTTGAACATTTCGCCTGTGCGGCCATCAAACAGGTTGATCTTGCCGTCTTCGGGCAGGCCAGCTTTTACCAGCTCGCTAACAATAGTTTCGACTGGAACACCGGCAAATGGCGGAGTTGCAACTTTGTAACCCAAAGCACGGGCAGCCATGCCAAGGTGAGTTTCGAACAACTGACCCAGGTTCATGCGTGAAGGCACACCTAGTGGGTTAAGAATTACGTCAACTGGGTTGCCGTCGGCCATGAATGGCATATCCTCAACAGGCAGAATTCGGGCAACTACACCCTTGTTACCGTGACGTCCAGCTAGCTTGTCGCCAACGCTGATTTTGCGCATTTGAGCAACAAAGATCTGAATTTGCATTAGCACGCCGGCTTTTAGTTCGTGGCCGTTTTCGCGGCTGAACACCTTAACGCCAACCACTTTACCGTGTTTGCCGTTACCCATGCGTTGCGAAGTGTCACGAACATCCTTAGCTTTTTCGCCGAAGATTGCGCGCAGAAGGCGCTCTTCGCTAGATAGTTCTTGTTCACCCTTTGGAGTGATTTTACCAACCAATATGTCACCGGCGTGAACTTCGGCGCCAATACGCACAATGCCGGTTTCGTCTAGGTGACGCAGGCTTTCTTCGCTGACATTTGGAATGTCGCGGGTAACGATTTCTGGCCCTAGCTTGGTTTCGCGGACTTCAACCATGTAATCAGTAATGTGAATACTGGTCAGGTCATCGTCGTGCACAATGCGTTGGCTTAGAATGATCGAGTCTTCCATGTTGTAGCCGCCCCATGGCATGAATGCTACAAGTAGGTCGCGTCCAACAGCTAGTTCGCCATCGGCAATGCTCATGCCTTCTATTAGCGCGTCGTCTTTTTTGACTTTGTCGCCGCGGTCTACAACAACACGGTGGTTGATGCTTTCGCCGTCGTTACTGCGCTTGAAGTGCTGAACTTTATATATTTTGGTTGCGTCGCTGTATTTAACATGAACTTCGTCACCATCGGCTTTGGTTACTTCGCCAGCGCCTTCGGCTACAATCAGCTGTCCGCTGTTAAGGGCAACTGCGCGTTCAACACCAGTACCAACAATTGGGGCAGTTGGCCTAATTAGTGGAACGGCTTGGCGTTGCATGTTCGAACCAGTCAACGAACGGTCAACACGGTTCTTTTCGATAAAGGGAATCAAAGACGCAGTGCTACCCAAAATTTCTTTGTGGGCGGCGTCAATGTAAGTTACTTCTTTCGAGTCTATTTCACCAGGCTTTAGGTTAATGCGGGCTGAAACACGGCTGTTTTTAAACTTGCCGTCGGCGGTTAGTTCGTTACCAGCTTCGGCAATAACTTCGTGCGCTTCAGCGGCGGCATCTAGGTAAACAACTTCGCTGCCTACCTTGCCTTTTACAACCTTAATGTATGGAGCTTCTAAGAAGCCGTATTCGTTAATGCGGGCGTAACTAGCCATGTTAAGCACCAAACCAATGTTGGCGCCTTCTGGCGTTTCAACGGCACAAAGTCGGCCATAGTGTGTAGCGTGAGCATCGCGAACATCAAACCCGGCACGTTCGCGGCTTAGACCACCAGGGCCCATGCTGCTTAAGCGGCGTTTGTGGCTAAGTTCTGCTAGCGGGTTAGTTTGGTCCATGAACTGGCTTAACTGGCTGCTTGCGAAGAATTCACGCACAGCAGCAACAACTGGTCGGGCGTTGATTAGCTGGGCAGGAGTAACAGTTTCGATGTCGCACATGCTCATGCGGTCACGAGCATTGCGTTCCATGCGTAGCAAGCCAATGCGGAATTGGCGCTGAACAAGCTCGCCAACCATTTTGACACGGCGGTTATTTAGGGCGTCGATGTCATCGACAAGGCCTTGAGTGTTATTAAGACGAATAATCTCCTTAATAATAGCCACTAGGTCTTCGATGCGCATAACACGGTTTTCGGCGGTGTTAGCAACGTCAATGCCTAGGCGTTGGTTAATCTTGTAGCGGCCGACTCGGCTAAAGTCGAAGCGCTTAAAGTCAAAGAACATGCGCTGAATTAGTTCACGCGCGTTGTCTACTGTTGCAAGGTCGCCTGGGCGAAGGCGGCGGTAAACCTCAATCAGGGCTTCGTTAGCGCCCTTGCTTGGGTCTTTGTCTAGTGTTACGTCTACGTATTTAACTTCACCAGTATCAACATCTTTAAATAAGTCTTTAATAGCGGCTGTGGTTGGGTAGTTTAGCGCGCGCAGTAATGTTGTTACAGGAATTTTGCGGCGGCGGTCAATTTTAACGTACATTACGCCGGCAGCGGTTGTTTCGAATTCTAGCCATGCACCACGGCCAGGAATAACCTTGGCACCGTAGTGGTTGCGGCCACCAGAGGTGTCGGCAGTAAAGAAAACGCCAGCAGATCGGATCAGCTGGCTTACAACTACACGTTCGGCGCCATTAATAATGAATGTGCCGCGTTCGGTCATCCATGGGTATTCGCCAAGATAAATTTCTTGTTCTTTAACTTCGCCGGTAACTTTGTTGGTAAGTTCAACAGTGGCTTTTAGCGGTGCTTCAAAGCTTATGTTGTTTTCGTGAGCTTCGAGTTCACTGATTTTTGGATCTTCGAAGTGATAATCCTTAATTCGTAGTTCTAGTTTTTGCCCGGTGTAATCCTCGATAGGATTAATTTCGGCAAAAATTTCCCCTAGTCCCTCTTTGACAAACCATTTAAAGCTGTCAAGTTGGTGGGCTATTAAGTTAGGTAGCGGCAGTGCGGTGTCATCTTGCGTAAAGAAAACACGCGTGCCGGCCTTGTTTTTGGTCGTCGCAGTATTGCTCATCCGAAATAAGTGCCCCTATATATTAGTTGTTCTTTGTGGCGCCCGAAGATCCACTAGGTAGGACTACGCTATAAAACCAGTGGCCAACTGGTGCGTAGCTACAGTACGCCTACCTTACACTACTTCTTGGTACTTATTTTGTTCGACACGAGCCACAATGTCAATAGTTATGGCGACTTTTATTGTGGAATTCGCAATGGAAGACATCTGGCCCTGCCCTAAACACGTAATTGCTCTAGTGTAAACCTGGCAATGAACAGCTGTCGCCTCTTGCCATCGTCTAAAACCGATGGGTAAAGATCAGGCGTTCCCGTCTTTTCGTAACCCCCGCCCCTGTAGCCAGCGTGCTCCCAAACTTTAAGCGAGGCATGGTTGCTTGGCAAAATCAGCGTCCACGGGCGGCCGACCGACCCGGGGTCTGCAGCCAAGCTATCAATTCGCGCCCTCATTAAAGGTACGCCTACGCCTTTCAGTTGCTGTGGACGATGCATGTCCAGCCAAGACGCAAAGTGGACACCGGGCTCATCTGTATCAGTGGTGCCATTTACTTCTGGTACTTCCGACGGATTATGACTAGCCATCCCAGCAAACCGCACCTCTAAGTCGGCTTCGCCTTCTGCTTCAGCCGTCCAGCCTAGCATGACCGCATGAACCACAAATCCTGGCTCGGCAAGCATTCCCTCTTGGCGTCTGCGAATAGTATCCGCTGCTTGTGTTGGCGAAGAATAAGAATTGCGCAAGTTGGGAAAGTCGGCGTCCAAACGCCTGGCGTTAGTTACATACACCCTACTAGCATCAGCGCCAAGTTCACGAGCATCACATTCGGTAAGTGGTACAAGTTCTAGCCTTAGGCCCACGGTTTTTTTAAGCCTTTTCTATTATGCCGTCCACCAAGCCGTACTCTACGGCTTGCTTGGCGTTCATCCAGAAGTCGCGTTCTAGGTCGGCTTTTACTTTAGCTAGCTTTTGGCCGGTGTTTTTAGCAAGAATTTCGGTCATAAGATCTTTTATGCGCAGGCTTTCGCGCAAGCTGATTTCCATATCGGTAATAACCCCTTCGGCGCCACTGCTCGGCTGGTGTAACATGGCGCGGGCTGTCGGCAGCATAAAGCGCTTGCCCTTGGTGCCGCTGCTTAACAAAAATGCGCCCATGCTGGCTTGCATGCCAATGCCTATTGTTTGAACATCCGGCTTGATGTGATTCATAGTGTCATAAATAGCAAGGCCATCGCTAACACTGCCGCCCGGGCTGTTTATGTAAAAGAAGATATCTTTTTTAGGGTCTTCGTAGGCTAGGTGTAGCAGCTGGGCTACAACCAAGTTTGCGGTGTGATGGTCAACTTCTTCGCCTAAAAATATAATGCGTTCTTTTAGCAGCCGGCTGTAAATATCCAGCGCGCGTTCACCAAGCGGTGAGGTTTCTATTACTGTTGGGACAAGATAGCTTTTTGGATTCTTCATATTGTTAGTATAAGCAATTGGCACTCGGCCTGCAAGAGTGCTAACGAGCGCTTGCTTGCAGTGCTAACCCCAGGTCATTAGTAAAGACATCGCGCATGTCCACCGCTACCTGCATATCACCAGTTGCATTTTGGCTGACATGATAAATAACGTGATGATTCGTGCCGTCGAACACTAGTATGCTGTGCCGTGTGCCATCTAGCGCGGTGATGTACAAATAATCTAACACGCCGCCAGCTTCTAGGGTCACAAATCTGAACAAAAGATCAGTTTCTTTACCGCCAAGGGTTGCATGCAAGTTAAGGTCGGGAATTGCAGGTTCGTCGGCTGACCCCCTTGCTATTCGGCGAACACGCACAGCACGGGCTGCCCATATGTCCTGGGTTGCGATATCGGCCGTTAGCTCACCGAGTAACTCTTCTGCCAAACTTGGCTGCGGCCTTTTAAGTCTTTCAAACACTATTATTTTCCTTTGGTGTTCAGCTGCACAAGCCTTGAAACGGTCTTTTCGGTCAAAACGCGGTTGGCAAGATCCCGCCTGGCTTCTGGCGTGTCTAGCTGTTTTTTAATTTCAGGCGAGTTGCCGTAGCTTTTTAGCATTTCGGTTAGCCGGGCTTCTAGTTCTTCGCGGCTGACGTCGATCTTTTCTACCTTGCTTAGTTCCGCCAGCACCAAGCCGACTTGTACGCGCCTAACGGCAGCATCACGCAGTTCTTTGGCTTGCCACTCTTCTTTGGTTAGGCCTTTTTCGGCCAAGTACTGTTCAAGGGTTTGGCCGCGGTACATTAGGTTTTGAACAAAGTCACGTTCTAGGCTGACCATTTGGTCGGCAACCAACACCTCGGGCACAGGCACGCTGCTAGCTTTTACTAGCTGTTCAACTAGGTCGTCTTTTAGCTTATCGGCAGCTTCGCGCTCCATTTGCTCGGTTAGTTCGCGCTTAATATCGGCTTTTAAGTCGGCAAGTGTTTTGAAGGGGCCAACTAAACTAGCAAATTTGTCGTTGAGCGCTGGCAATGTAACTTCACTTACTTCGTTTACGGTTACAGCAAAGTTGACCTTGGCGTTTTTAAGCGGCGCATGATGGTAGTCTTTAGGGAAAGTCAGCGGCACGTCACGCTTGTCACCTTTTTTAACACCCACCAGAGCGGCTTCGAAACCTGGAATAAAGCTGCCACTACCTAAAACCAATTGGTAGTCTTTGGCGGTAGCACCGGCAACGTCTTTGCCGTCTTTATCAGTACCAACAAAGTCTATAGTTAATTCGTCACCGTCTTTAGCTGCGCGGGCGGCAGGTTTTTTTGCGGCTTGTTGGCGCTGTAGATTTGCCAAAACATCATCTACGTCTTTGGCGTTCACAGTGGTACTTGGTTTTATGGCTTTTAGTTTTTTGTAATCACCAAGCTTAATGTCAGGAATCACCTGCAGTTCGGCTGTAAATTCCAGCCCGCTAGCCGGTTCAAACTTTTTAACTTCGACTTTCGGCCGGTCAAGCGGCATTATGCCCTCGGCATCTAGCACTTTAACGGCAGCCGAATTAACTGCTTCTTCTAAAAGTTCGCTGTTTAGCTGGGTTGGATCAATGTGTTTTTCGGCAATGTGAGCCGGCACTTTGCCTGGACGAAAGCCGGCGACTTTAACGTGTTTGGCCAGATGAACCAGGGTGTTGGCTTTTATCTGCGCCAAATCATCGGCATCAAGTTCAATAGTTATTAGGCGAGTGGTGTCGTTGGTTTTTTTAACTGTGTGCTTCATATCTTGGCCAGTATAACGCGCAGCAGATTGGATTGCGAGCTTAAGCACGTGTTTTTAGGTACGAAATTTGCATGCAAACTACTGCTTGGTTTAAGATTTTACTAAAATTAGTAATTTATTGGAGGCATCATGGCCGAAACTCAAGACACAGACAAATTTACACGACGCGAAAAATTTGAAGCTTTATTGGTGGTGGCAGCCAATATGGCCGTTCTAGCTACGGCAAGCGTAGTTATAGCAGTCAACAATAGGCTCGAAGCCATGACACCTGTGCCTAGAACAGACAGAGTTGCGGCAGCTCAAGCCAAAATAACCAACAGCGTGATAGGCGTATTTACAATCGCCGAAGTTCGAGCTGTTGAAGACTTTGCAGAGTCGCAAATCGCAGCTAAGTAGCCAGTAATTCTACGGGTTTAGTCAAAAACTTCTTGGCTCTTATGACGGTAGTCTTTAATAGCGCTGATTAATCGCGGCAGGGGCAATTTTTGTTCTTTGCTAGTAGCGACATCTTTTAGAGTGTAAATTTCATCATCAAGCTCTTTTTGCCCCACAAACAACATATATGGTATGCCTTTTTTAATGGCAGTTTTTACCTGTTTGTCTAGTTTGCGGCCGGTTATGTCTAGCTCAACATTTACAGCTTCGTCACGCAGTTGTTTGGCTAGTTTTTGAGCGCCACGAAGCGCATCACCCAAAACCACAATATAAACTTCGGCACTTGGCCCAAGTTTTGGCAGTAAGCCATGTGTGACCAAAAAGTCTTTAGTAGTCGTGCCGCCAGGCGCAAAGCCCACCGCAGTGATTGGTTCGACGCCAAACAAGCCAACTAAACCGTCGTAACGGCCGCCGCCAAACAAGGCACGTGGGTTTTCGGGGCTAGTATCGAACACCTCGAACACAATGTCGGTGTAATAATCGAAACCGCGCATTAGGCTAATGTCGAAGGTGGCGCTTTTTACCCCATGTTCACGCAGCAAGGTAAATAACACCTGAATTTCTTTAATAGCGCTTGATTCCAAAATTTCGCCCGGCAGGTCGCCCATGCTTTTAGCACCAACAATTGTGGCGATTTTTTTAAGGCCGGCGCTAGCTTTGTCGGTGTCAAAAATGGCGGCCGCTTGGTCTCGAAACTCGGATGGCGTAATTTTATCTTTTCGGTCGAACAGCTTAATCATTAACTGTGACTGAATTATGTCTAGCCCCAAGAACTCGGCCATCATGTAGTTAACCAGCTTGCGGCTGTTAATTTTTATGGTAAACATTTTTTCGGTGGCGCCAAAACTACGCATTAGGTCGTCTGCCATGCAGATTATTTCGACTTCGGCATCAATAGTTGGCACGCCAAAAATGTCGGCATTAAGCTGCCAAAATTCGCGTTCGCGGCCGCGCTGCGGTCGTTCGTAGCGCATAAAGTTGGCAATATTAAACCAACGCACTGGGTAGGCTAGTTCTTGCCGGCGTGCCGCTACCATGCGGCTAACAGTTGGCGTCATTTCGGGGCGTATCGCCACTTGGCGGCCACCACGGTCAACAAACTGATAAGTCTGCTCGTTAACGATTTCTTGGCCACTTTTAGCGGCGTACACCTCTAGCGGCTCGAGCATAGGCGCGCCGTATTCTTCGTAGCCATAACGCCTTGAAACTTCGCGCCATTTGCTAAATATATAGCTTAAAACTCGCCAGTCTTCGGGGTAGTAGTCTTGTGTGCCTTTATAGGGCTGGGTAGATAGTTGCATTTTTTAAGTTCCTGATTAGATTGTAGCAAAAATAAAAACATCTCGCCGAAGCGAGATGCTAGTTTGGTACAAATTGAACTAAACTGCTCGCTTCGGCTGCAGATGCTGGTGATGCAATTTAGTTAGTGTCGTTTTCATGACTTTAACAGATTAACACTTGGGTTTAGGAATGTCGAGTCCTATCAGTGAGCTAAAGTGAATCATGAATCGCACCAGAATCACCCCGAACCAAGTAATGCTCGGTCTTACCTACCAGCGACCGACACGCTAAAAGGTTAGCGCAGCGCCATTACTGTCATAAACATTGCCGGACTTATTAGTAAAACAAGCGTCGTCTTGGTTATCTACTGGACCATAATGGTAGTCTGGGCCAAATCGGTTATTGGTAAAGACAGTATTACTGCAAGCGTAAAAGCGTGCGGTAATGCCACCACCGTTTAAATAATTGTCAGATATTGTCATATTAAGGTCTGGACCTTGAGTGGACTCGATTTGAAGCGCGCCGCTTAAAATGTCAAAACCGTTACATAAAAACCATGGGCCTAGGTCGAGAGTGTTGTGTGTAATAGTGATGCCGTTCACGCCAAGAAGTTGTATGGCGTCATCGTGCGGAGTGTGGTCTTCATCTATACAGACCGAATCGGCAGTGTGATGAGGAGAATGCGCGTAGTTATAAGATATAGTCACATTAGCAGTTGGGCCACTGTCAGACGTAACATCTATAGCATCGTCCCAATCGTGAATATTATTGTAAGTCATACTTACCGTGTTGGTACCTGACAGTGATACTCCGCCCGTAATGTCGCAATGGTCAATAGTTATGTCATCGCCCAAGAACCAAATATCGCCAGTGATCTTGCAGTTTCGTAAAGTCACGTGGCTGCCACTAAAAGTCCAATGGTTGTCGCCAACAGGTGCGGGTATATTTACGGCATCGTAGGTAACATTTGACGTTGAATCACTGTATGGCCCGCCAGACCAGTCGGTAAAAGTTGTACCGCTTGGTACGCCAGTACAGCTAGCATTGGGTCTTCCTGAACAACCGCTCGTGGGTGGAGTATCGCTGCCGCCACTTGTAGTGCCTTCGCTCGAAGAAGAAGTGCCAGCAGAAGGCGCTTTATTTTTGGTCTTATTGGTAGAAACCGGATTTGTTGTTGTGTCGTTAGTAGTTGTGGGCGCAGTAGCGCTGCTTGGAACGGGCGTTTCTGGGACACTGTTTGGGCTTTGAGTAGCTACCGGCGTTGGTGTTGGCTGACTTTGTGGCTTAAGGTTGGTTAAAAGGCCTATGGCAACAAATACCAAAGCCACCAAGGACACAAAGACTATGCTTGCAATTAGCTTATGCAAATTAATCCAGTGAAGCAGTCGGACATACCAAGACTTGTGCAAGGCCGATCCAACCACTACCTGCGGCGGTATTGAGTTATACTTTGGTTTCATTTCTGTTTTATGGGCTTTAGATGCATTATAAATAGAAATTATCCGTGAGTCAAAGCTTATGTTAAGACAGGCTTAACTTTCGTAGCTGGGCGATAAGTGAATGCTGCCCGCCAAACCTCAAACGAAGCTCGGATGCCGGGGCAATACGACTCTTAAAAAAGTGATTTGAAACATATTGACGTATACGCCGGTCGTACATACAATGGTTATGCTAACTAAATTAAAAGGGGGCATATATGTCATCAAGTAATAATGGTTCATCGAGCAATAACGGAGCAAGTCCAGCTACTAGCAACAAAACCGCTCTACCCAAAAAGGTGCGCACAGGTTCATTGTAGTTCTTTGCTTTTGTACCACCGAATAAAATCTTGTTCGGGAACCATGGTAACACCGGCGTATGTAGCCTCAGCTACGCGCCGGTTTTTAAGTTTAAGGCGGATATACTCAGCCTGCGAAAGCAAACCGCCATCATTGATAATCTTAAACGTTGCATCATTAATGCGCTCAAGCTGCCGTATACCTACTGTAAACGGTAGCCACTCATCCGGATCGACTGCCACAATGCGGTTATTCGTAGCGACTATCTGAATCGTTTCCCATAAGTTTCTAAGCTGTACATTATACTTTTGGTATCTTGCCGATAACGGTTTTTTGGCGTGCTCGGCAAAATAGTTCAGTGCATCAAATATACCAAAGCACATATCAAAAACCGGAGTATCTTTGGCTGTGCCTGCCACCGCAACAATTAGCCCGCTTGGCGGATCGGCAAAAACTGCCGAGCAATAACCCGCAAAGCTGCCACTATGGCCCATTAGGCAGTAGTTGCCCATTTCTGCAAACATAAAACCAAGCCCATAGTCGACCTCGTTACCCCTTTGCGGCGACCAATGGCGGCGCCTGTCTTGCAAAAGAGCACGCTTGGCATGGTCGTCTAGTAAGCGCTCATCACCCGGCAAAAGCGCCGCTAAAAAAGCACAGGCATCGGCAGTATTCATATATATGCCGGCTACCGAGGCAAAAGCATACGCTTGACTCGCCCCAAGGGGCAGCCTTTGGTTTTGAATGGCCATAGAGTAGCTGGTAGCTAGACGCTCTTTAACTCTTTGGCTAAGATCTATAAAGGTATCGTTAAGACCGAGTCTTTCAATAATATTCTTTTGGACATAAGCACTGTAAGGCACGCCACTGGCAGCCTCCACTATTTCACCCAGCAGCGCGTAGCCAAGGTCTGAATACTTAAATGTTTCGCCCCGCCCAACCGCTAAAGCCGAGCCTAGTACTAATGCCTGCAGCCTTTGCTTATCTGGAAACGGTTCAAAAAGCTGCCAATAGTCCGCTTGGTCGCCGTCGCGCATTAACCCGGCGCCATGCCAAAGTAGCTGCCGAATATTTATATGCCTAAAATTTGGGTCCTTATGGTTGGCCAGCCATGGGATATACATACTTGCGCTATCGTCGAGTGAGACAATCCCCTGTTGCACCAATTGCATAATCGCCACCGCAGTATACATTTTGGCCTGAGATCCAGCATTGTAGAGATGCATCGTGGTTAATGGCGCGCGGCTAACTACGTCAGCTAAGCCATAAGCCTTATTAAAAATAATTTTCTTTTTGTGCTGAATAGTTACAGTAAAGCCCGGCACTGTGTCGTTCCGCGCATGAAAGCCTAGCCATGAATCTATAAACTCCACCGCTTGTTTGGCAGCTATAGGTTTCACTTAGTTCTCTGCAAGTGGTGCGTGCAGCCCAGTGGAGTTATCCAAAGCTTCAATTGCACGCATAATACGCAATTTGCTGTTATTTGGAGTATCTGCAAGGTCGCCGAGACTGGCGAATGCGCGCCTATACATGGCAAGACTACTAACACCGACGACTGGTTTAGAGAAATACGGTGGGTTGTCGCAGTACAATGTGGGCCGACGTTTTGCATCTTTAGGTGTAAAAATCGTAAAGCAAAGCACTCCGTAAGGGTATTGCTCTCCCCCTTGATTAATAGGTAGCGTTTGTAGTGTTACGTGCTTGGCGTCGGCAACTTTTAATAGATGCACCAACTGCTCGTACAGCACTCCCTTACCCCCAATCGGCCTGTATAACATGGACTCGTCAATAATAATATGAATCTTTGGACGCGTTTTACGATCCATAACATTCCATTGACGTTTTGTTCGAATAGCAACTGAGGCGTCAGCTTCCCTCTGCGTTTCTATGGGTAGCCACTTAAGTTTGCTTATAGCAATGGCATAACCTTCTGTTTGCAATAAACCTGGCACGATAGAATGCTGAAACCACTCTATTTTAGCAGCCGATTGTTCGTCGATAATAAAACTCTTATAGTGGTCAGCCAGCACGTCTTCATACGCTTCCCACCATATGTCTATCTCTTGTACCATAATACATACCCCATACGCTTAACTGCCCTCGCCATCTGACAATATTAATATGGGGGTAGCGATAAGTAAACGCTGAGAATGCCACAAGTAAGCCTATTCCCATTTGCGCGCGGGAAGGTTAAATCCAGATCAATATCTATAAAGCAAAAGCCTTTTTGAAGCGCTCTGGCACGTCCACACCGGCTTCACGGAACATTATTAGCAGTTGTCCGTGATGAAGGTATTCGTGGTTAAAAATAGCTTGTATAGACTTGGCGTCTTGTTCAAAGCGCCTGTTGTCGTACGATCCCAGCAAGTGCTCTAGTTCAGTGATTTGAGAAGCAAGCCGTTCGCTAATATCTGCATCAGAAAGATCGTGCTTACCGGCCACCTTGCCGTCGTGCACCAGGATACCGAACGATTGATTATCGGCGTTTGTTAAATGCCGATAATAAGTATCGGTCGTAGTGACTAGACATTGAAATTGATGACGAATGGGTTCAAACAAAAACTCTTTGCCTGCTGGCTTATAGTCCATAATGCCTACAGCAACTGCCGCTTCAAGCATCTGCAGAGTGTTGTTTCGAGACCACTTCCAACTTCGAAAAAGTTTTTCGAGCGTCTTATTCTGAAAATCAAGCTTTGCCATCTGATTTTGGGTTATTACTTCCACCCAAACAGAATCATCGAGACTATAACAATACCCACAACGTGATACGAGCCCACAACCGCCGCTAACAATGCCGGCCTTGGAGTTACTGGTGAGACCGCCGTAATACTAGTGGTTGAAGCAGCGTAGCCAACTCCAACGATTAACCCCAGCGTAATCGCGCTGGCGAGTGACTGTACATTAGCTGCATTAAGCAATATGGCTGTCGCTATAGAAATAACAAGGCAGCCAAGAAACGGCACGACATAATATTTTGATTCGGGTTTCCATGTTTTTGGCCTGCTAAATCCGATTGCTTTGTCCCAAGGTTTTTGGAACCCGAACGATGCAAACCATAAACCGCCGATCATAAAGTACACCACAGCCGCAAGTAAAACAGCTAGCCAATTAACGGAATTAAGGTCAAACATATCTTCCCTTTCTATGTTCGTTTTAAGAGTATTGCTGATAATTAATGCTTATGGACCTAGTGTAGCAAAAAAGTAGGGTCAACGAAGTGGCATTCCATACTTGCGTGCCAGATGAAGGAAGCTTTGCAACAAGTAACGTACTCGTTTTCTGTCTGGTAGAAGGACCATGTGGTGTTTTACGGCGATAATCGGATCGAAGCGTACGGTTAAACCTTTTGCTTCGAGCTTAAAGCCTAAATCCTGCGCTTCAGCAAAGCGTAGAGCATCGTCAAACCCATTAACACTTGCGAATGTATCAAACGGAATTAGCATGTTAGCTTCGGCGACCGCAAAGACATTCTTGGCGACTGGCGGCACATGTGGGTTAGGATAATCTGACACAAACCGCTGTAGTGATCTCGGCATTTGCTTTCCGGCCATCATTAGCATCCCCGACAGGCCACCACTCCATGAAAAGCGAGGAAAATAGTTAAACTCCATCTGCGCCCCGTTAGAATTGCTTATCAGGCCACCTACAGCGCCAACCTTACGATCCGAAAAAAGTTTTCTCGCAGCCTCAGGCACATTGTCAGTTAGTATTTCACAGTCGGCGTCGATAAAATGCAGAATCGCTCCCCTAAGGTTCTTTGGGTCAGCCTCCAGAATACGGTTACGATTAGGACCCGCTCCGAGATTCTCTGCACCAACCACCAGATTGACTGCGGAGCCGAAAGGAGCGACAACTTCTTCGATATCACATGTAGTGGAGTGGTCGTCTAGCACATAGATGGCATCATATTGCTGTGCAATGACTTGCACAACGAGGGGCACTAGAGTTTGCGGCATGTTGTAATGCGGAATGACGGCGACGACGGGACGACTCGCTAGATTAGACATGTGGCCATAATACCAAACAATGAGAGAGGACTTGTTGTACCTGCGCCTGCGCGAAAAATTTGCTAAAGCAAATTGCGCAAGGCGGCCAAGCGCGAGAGAGGACTCGCCAGTTTTCTGCTCGGCTTTGGGCAAAGCCCTCCAGCCTCGGCCAAGCTAGGATTCCATAAACAACCACAGGCTGTTTATGCCTTCTCAGGTTTAAGTCTAACGTCAAAAGCAATCTTAAAAACCCAAGCTAAAAGCCTGGGTTGTTAAGATTGGTGCGCGAGAGAGGACTTGAACCTCCACGCCTTGCGGCACATGCTCCTAAGGCATGCGTGTCTACCATTCCACCACTCGCGCATATTTTTGTAATGTGCGCCACACTAACGTTCACCCATTGCAGGTTGAAAAACCGGTGTGGCCAGAAAGATCAGGGGTAATTATACCGGCAAATGTATTTTTTCTCAAGACTTAGCCCGCTTAAGCTGCTTGTTGATCGGCGGTCTGTTCTTGCGCTGATCGGCTGCGCAGTGCCGCAGCGTATTCCAGCGCGCCGGCAGCTAGACCAAGCAATCTTTGTGCTTCAGCGCGGCATAAGTTTGCGTCACGTTCTGCCCTGGCTGCTGTTGTGTCTAAAGCCTTTGTGCCGCCCGTTTCATAAACACTCTGAACGGCGCGTTGTGGCCACCCTAAGTCGGGTTGGTCTGTTTCTATATCGCTCATAAAGCAAAAATACAGTTCACCCGAGTAGCTGTCAATTTTTAACAGAGGCGGCGGCAAGTTTTTCGAGCCTTGCTACCTCTTCGGCGACCAACGGGTGCAGTGTGACATCTCGGTCGGGCTTTAGCTTGCCTTCGTGGCAAAGTAGGGAGGCGACTTTGGCTCTAAGCTGTGGCCCACCCGCGCCCAAAAGCCCTGCCATAGGTAGTTTTATACCATCAACAATCGCACGTCTTACCAGAGCGCTTAGGTCAGTCGGTGTTCTGCCGTTTAACTTAGCCAGTACATCCAAGGCGGTGTTGTAATTCAGTGGTGGCCAATTATAGTCAGAAAACAGTACAAGCAAGCGCTGTTCTAGTTTGGCTAGTTCTTGTGGCTCAATGATATCTGCTACATTCATGTCTAATTCTGCCAGAGCATCCATAAGGCTGACGTTGCGGGCTAGGCTGTTTTGAGGCCAAGTGGCTTCGACGTAGGCTTCTATCTGCGGCCGGCCAACGGCTAAGAACTGACTGCCGTCTCTGCTGCGGCTGGACTCGCCGGGATAGTACGAAAACGCTGCCGGTCCATGCGCCGAAGTGCGTTCAACACGCACCGCTATGTTATTGCCGGATACCTCAATTCTTCTGCTAATAAGTCTTGTGCCAAAAAGCTCACCATCAATTTCGATTAACATTCGCGCGCCTAGCTTGGCGCGGCCCAGGCTTTCCATTAGACGATGTATTCTACGTGAGCCTTCTTCGTCTTGGTTAGTTGCAAGGGCCATAATACGTGCAACACGGCCAAAAACCCTTACGCCCGGTTTACGAGCAGACTCAAGGGTTGCTTTGGCGGCTTCCGCGCCTAGGCCTTTTCGAACCTCGAGCATGGCTTCTACTTTTGCGCGACGCCAGCGCTGCTCGCTGCGCAGGTCATCCATTCGGGCTGCTAATGCAACCTGCACGACTGTGTGCTCGCGAATGTGTGGCTTTTGTTCGCCTACCAGCTCTTCAAGTTGAGCAACCAAAAATTCAGGCTGGGAACCATCGGCTGCTTGCGGTGAGGGTTGCTTATCGGACATAGATAAAAGTTAAGTGGTAACACACATAATCACAGTTTCTACCAATTTGTGCAACAATCTTTAGATTTTAAGTCAAAAAAATAAGACCGCCCTCATGAGGACGGCCTTTGTTGATAGAACGCCAGCGCCGCGTCTCCGTAATTTCTATTGTCCACCACAACAACTCCATTAACGGTCGGCGCTAAGCCTCTACCTGGGTAAGATAATACCATAAGCCCTTTTGGTTTTAAATGTTGCACTAGCAGCTCAACTGTGGATAACTGCTCATCGTTATAGGGCGGATCAGCTAAAATAAGATCGAACTTTTGGCCCAGATTGGCCTGTGACCATGTGCGGCAGTTGGCTGCAGTTAACTTAGCTTGTTGGCTTAAACCTAGGCTTTCTATATTTTGCTGAATAGTTTTTTGAGCGCGTTTGTCGCGTTCAAGCAGCAAAGCGCTTTTAGCGCCACGGCTTATGGCTTCAAAACTTAGCGCACCGCTACCGGCAAAAGGTTCTAATACTGTTTTTTGAGTGATATTACCCAAAATATTAAACAATGCTGTACGCACCCGGTCGCCCATTGGGTGAGTGGCTGTATTGTCTGGAGCGTCGAACATCCGGCCGCCAAGGCTACCGGTGATCACGCGAAGTCTCATGCCTCGGCCCTGCGGTAAGCTTCGTACCACGCCAGCGTTACAATTCGCACTAACATTGGCGCCAAGATTTCGCGGGTTTCGCGCGCCAAGCGGTTAGTCCAGCCTTTTTGTATGAAGCGGTCGTACATGGTTAGTGAATGTATTTGTTGAACGTAACGTTTAAAAATCTCGACCACGCCCACTTCCATAATGTCGTCGCATTCGGATGCTGTTGGGTAACCAGCACGCAGGCGCATTGGGGCAATAATTGTAGCAACGCCCCACTCAAACAAACCGTGCTTGTTCATAACACCACCTGCACCCCAGTACTGCCAGTTTTTTACTAGCATTTGCGCGGCTGTGTCATCTTTACCGCGAACGATAAGCTTGTCTTTGGTGGTTGTGCGAGTTTCTAAGCCTTCGCCCCGAAGTTCTTCTAGGTGTTTGTGGAGCGGGAAATGATGCGCCGGAGTTAGACCGTCGACTAAAGCGTGCGCTAGCCAAGCAGCCTCGAACGACGCTTTTTCGCGCTCGCCTTTTTTTATGGCAGCAGTCAGGTTTTTACTATGGCGCTCTATTAAGGTGATAATTCCGATGTCCTTAGGGTCTTCAGGGTCGTAATAATGCCAAGGTTCGTCACGGGCCGGTGACTTAATTTTTATGCCGTCGGGACCATTGCGGCCTTCGAAGTGCAAAATTTCTTTGGCACTTGGAAAGTCTGGGGCATCAACAAGGCTGGCTAGGGCGCGGCGCGACACGCGGTCAAGCTTTTGATGAGCGCCAATCAGGCGGCCCGATGTGTTACGTAAAGTTGTTCCTGCGTACATGTTTGTTTATAGGTTCTATACCGACTATTCTATCACGCACTCATAAGGCAAGCGACTCTTTGTGAAAATATTTAACCATTAGTTTAAGGCGGTTAAGCGGCGATACTTGTTAATCTTGTCGCGAAGCACGGGCAATGTATCGAGCTGAGTTTTTGCCAGTAACCACTCGGCGGCGCTGCGCACGCGTTTAGTAAACACAAGGTCTGCCATGTTCACAAAAGACAGGTCCAGCTTACCGTGCTGCGCCCGCCCGTAAATTTCGCCTGGGCCACGCAGCTGTAGGTCGACATCCGCCAAGTAGAATCCGTCATTGGATTGTTCCAGCTCGCGTAAGCGCCGGCTAACCGATTGCGCAGTGCTAGGTATAAGATAGCAATAGCTTTGCACATCGCTGCGGCCAACTCGGCCACGCAATTGGTGCAATTGGGCTAGGCCAAAGCGGTCGGCACCCTCAATTAACATACATGTCGCATTAGGCACGTCCACACCAACTTCTACTACAGTGGTACATATTAATATGTCTATTTCGCCCCGCTTAAAGCTTTGCATAACAGTATCTTTCTCGTCTGCTTTTAGCTGACCATGTAATAGTCCAAGACGACGATGCTTAAAAATGCTTTTATTAAGGCGTTCGTGTTCAACCTGTACGCTTTTTAGTTCGGCATTAGCCCCTTGGGCAATAACCGGGCAAACCACATAGGCTTGGTGGCCAGCTTTGATTTGATTATCTATGGCGGTATAAACCGTGTGGCGCGCAGTTGGCGTTACTACCTTGGTTTCGATTGGCAGGCGTCCTTTTGGCAATTCATTTAATACCGAAACCTCAAGCTCACCATAAACCGTTAGTTGTAAGCTACGCGGAATCGGCGTGGCAGTCATGCTGAGCATGTGCGGCATGTTTTTGCTTTTGGTTAGTAATTCGCTGCGTTGCCGCACGCCAAAGCGATGCTGTTCGTCAACCACTACCAGCCCCAGCTTATTGAACTCATTATCTTTTTGGATTAAAGCGTGCGTACCAACCACCACCACAACTTCACCCTTGGCAATGCGCTGCTTTAGTTCGGCTTTGGCCTTGGCTTTAGTCGAACCCAACAGTAGCCCAACGGTCACGCCCATTGGTTCGAGCAAACCAGCTAATGTGGCGGCGTGTTGTGTGGCCAAAATTTCGGTTGGCGCCATAAAGGCGCTCTGAAACCCGGCTCGAGCCGCCATAAACGCCGCCATAGCAGCAACTACAGTTTTGCCGGAGCCAACATCGCCCTGGAGTAAGCGGTTCATCGGTTGCCCACCCTCGAAGTCTTTTAATATTTCCCAGTCGGCACGTTTTTGGGCATCGGTTAATTTAAATGGTAGACGCTCTATAAATTGTTTGGCAGCGGTTTGGTTAAACGGAATTCGCCAGCTACTTAAATTGGCGTTATCCTGCTTGTTTAGCAGGCTGGCAGTTAAAAGTTGCAGCAGTTCATCAAAGGCAATGCGCTCTTTAGCACGGGCCAGCAGCTCACTGCTATCTGGAAAATGGATGTTTTTGAGTGTTTCGCTTAAAGGCAACAGGTTTTCTTTAGCCACGAGTGCGGGCGGTAAAGATTCGGGCAGCATATTTATAAGCGGTAAAAGCTCACGCAGAACCTTACGAATTTGCTGCGACTTTAGACCCTTGGTTTCTGGGTAAACCGGCACAATGCGAGCGGTACTCACGCCTAAAGCCTGGACTTGCTCTGTGGCCGGATTACTTAGCACGTAGCGGTTGCGCTGGAGGTCGTAGTTGCCCGAAAAATAATATTCGTGGCCGCTAACCAACTGCTGCGCACGGTAAGGCTGGTTAAACCAGACCGCACGCGTTTTAGCTGTATTGTCGGCAAGCACCGCTTCGGTAACGTGCATTCGGCGACGAACATAACGGCCAACGACCGATTCTACTTTAGCTTTAAGCGTCACCTTGCCAGGCGCTATGTCGGCAATTGCTGTAACGTGGGAAAAATCTTCATACCTACGCGGATAAAAGTAAATTAGGTCCTGAACCGTCGTAAGTCCAAGCGCCTCGAACTTTTCGGCAAGTATTTTGCCTACGCCTTTTATAGATTCCAGCGGAGCCTCTAGCTTCATGCCACTAGCATACTACGGCTACCGTTTAACTAGTCGTAGACCGGTTTGGGCTAGGCCACAATAGTTACTTACTATTACAGGGCCAACTGGCGCACTTTTGTACTCACCACACAGCTGTTCCGTGTTGTCATCGGTAAGTCTGGAACATTGCAAGACCCTAAAGAATGTCATGCCTTCTGCCTGAGTTAATCTTAAGCCTATGGTTTGGCCGAACAATAAGTCGCTGCCATCTGGCAAGCCTTGCTCGTACATTAAGGCAAAGCCGAACCACGGTTCGGGTCCACCAAAGAATACAAGTGAGACTTCGCTGACAGTTGCTGGCAATATTAGTGATCGAATTCCTAGTTTATCGTGGCCGTAGTCTACAAAAACATCTTTGCCTAAAGGCGCTGGGCCAGCCTTGGCGCCAGATAGTTGCAACCAGGCTAAAGTTCGCGAGAATTCGGGGTTGTCAGGATCTAGCGGCAGATCAGCGCCATCTTCGCCCGGTGCATAGTAAAGCAAGACACTGCGCACCAGTTCAGTAAACGCGGCTTGGCTGTCGCGCTCGTTGTCACCGGAGTGCTCTATGTGAGCGGCTTCCGTCATGACGGCACTGTAACAATATTACCGCTACTTTAGCTAGTTAATTGTATGGGCACGGAGTATAAAGCGATTATTAATTTATTTTTACAAAGTGGCGCTTGCCAGCCTGTAAAATATCACCTTTGGCTACTACTACTTCGTGCGAATCGATGCGTTTTTGATTTAGCTTTACGCCGCCTTGCTCTAGCAAACGTCTGGCGGCCGATTTACTTACGGCAAGGTTGGCACTAACCAGCAGGTCTATTATGTTGTGTTTACCGGCAGCTACGTTAACACTTGGTAGATCAGCATTTGAGCCGCTGCTAAATAGCTCTGCGGTAGCCTGGGCAGCTTTATCGGTCTGCTTTTGGCCATGTACAATTTTAGTTACCTCGTAGGCTAGGGTTTTTTGAGCCAAGCGTTCGGCCGGATTTTTTTTGAACTTAGCCATAATACTTGTAATCTGTTTTTGGCTTAGCAGAGTAAAGACTTTTAGGTAATCTTCGACACCAGCATCGTCGGCGTTTAGCCAAAACTGATAAAAGTCGAATACGCTAGTCATTTTTGGCTCTAGCCAAACTGTGCCTTCTTCGGTTTTACCAAATTTACGGCCTGTGGCCTTATTTATGACTAAGGGACAACTGTAAACGTGTGCCTCGGCACCTTCTAGTTTTCGGATTAGTTCCACGCCAGTAATGCTATTTCCCCACTGGTCTGCACCACAAACTTGTAAAGTTACACCAAATTTGCGGAACAAGTGCAAAAAGTCATAGCCTTGAATTAATGAGTAGCTAAATTCGGCGTAGCTTATGCCCTTGCCACCCTTGCCTATGCGGCTTTGTACAAATTCGCGGTCGAGCATTTGCGTCATTGATACATGTTTGCCAATGTCACGCAAAAAACTCAAGTAGCCAATGCCTTTAAACCAATCGTAGCTATCGACTACTTTGAACTTTTTACCAGCGAATACCTGTCGGTACTGGCGCACAATACTGGCTTTGTTTTTTGCAATTTGGCCTAATGTAAGTAAGTTACGCTCTTCGGCCTTGCCGTCTGGGTCGCCAATCATGCCAGTTGCACCCCCAACAAGCAGCACGATCTTCCAGCCGTGGTCAACGAAATGGCGCACCATCATTGCCGCCGCAAAGTTGCCCACCTGCATAGAGTTGGCGCTTGGATCAACGCCCCAGTAAAGCGTGCCCGGTTTATTTACATCTTTTAAGTCTTTGAAAGTGGTCTGGTTTACGAAACCACGCCATTTAAGTTCGTCTGAAAGTGTCATTAAATATTCCTCATTAATATTGTTGTTTAAAAGTTAAACAACTGTTTATAGAGGTAAGTGCTGTGCCTGTGTAAAATGTAGCGCATATCTGTTACGAATCATTATGCCTTAAAAAGCCTTGCCGTGTCTACGTGCGTGCTATAATGATAAAGATTTTAACAGGGTTTTAAAGGAGTAGAGTAACACCTTAATGGCTAAAAAGACCAAGCGATCAGGCATTAGCCTTTATGCCAACCTTGTAGCCAAGCGGCGCTCCAAAGTAGACGCCCGCGCCCGCCGCAAAGCGGAATATTTAGCAACTCTACCTAAAAACCCGATAAAGCGCGTACTTTACCGCCTGCACCCACGGCGCGTAATGAAGTTTTGGTTTAGCCGCGACGGCCTAAAACTATTCTTAAAACTAGTTGCCATCGGTGTAGTCATTATAGGTATATTTGTGGCTGCGCTTTTTGCCTATTACCGTCGTGAACTAGATTCCATTCGACCTGACCAGCTAGCTCAAAAGGTTCAAACTACCGTTACAACCTATACTGACCGTAACGGTACAGTGCTATGGGAAGATAAGGGCGACGGTGACTACAAGCAGGTTATAGATTCTAAAGACATACCAAAAGTCATGAAAGACGCCACCGTAGCCATAGAAGACAAAGACTTTTATAAACATGGCGGCATAAGTGTTACCGGCATCTTGCGCGCTGGGCTAAACAACCTATTCGGTGGTGGTGACACACAGGGCGCATCTACGCTGACCCAGCAGCTAATCAAAAACGTGTTCTTTTACCAAGATGCCTCGACCAACCGGTTAAACGTTTCGCGTAAGATTAAAGAGATTATTTTGTCGGTCGAAGTTGAACGCATGTACAACAAAGACCAGATTTTAACTCTTTACTTAAACGAAGTGCCGTATGGCGGCCCACGCAATGGTGTAGAATCGGCGGCGCTATCTTACTTTGGCAAACACACCAAGGACCTTAACATTGCCGAAGCTGCATTGCTTGCATCTATTCCACAGAACCCAACCTACTACAACCCATACGCTCTAACGCCACAAAGTAGTAAAGACCTTATTGAACGCCAGCAATACGTTATAGATCTTATGAAAGACCAAGGCTACATTAGTGATGCCGACGCTAAAACCGCCAAAGCTTATCCTATTTTAGATAGCATTAAGCCAGAGCAATCGGGTTTGGCCGGAATTAAAGCGCCCCACTTTGTGCTTGAAGTCCGAACTCAGTTAGAAAAAGAATTTGGCGTAAAACTTATTCGTGATGGTGGATTAACCGTAAAGACTACGCTGGACTACCGTGTGCAACAAATTGCCGAACAAGCTGTAGCCGATAACCGCAAAACTATTACTAGTAACGGGTCTGATACTACCGCAGTAACGTCTATAGACGTGCCTACCGGCCAGGTGCTGGCACAGGTGGGTAGCGCCGACTTTACCGATCCATCAATAGACGGCGAATTTAATGCCGCAACTCACGATAAAGAGCCCGGTTCTAGCATTAAACCATTCATATATGCCAACTTATTTAAACAGCACCAAGGTACTAACTATGGCGCAGGTTCAATACTAACCGACACCAATATTGATTCGCTGTACTGCAAAGGCAACCTAAGTGGTAGCTGTAAGCTTAATAACTTCGACTTTAAGTTCTTTGGCCCTATGCCTATTCGCGAAACGCTGTCTAACTCGCGCAACCCGCCAGCTGTAGAAGCTATGTTCTTAGGTGGCCCAGAAGACGCCATTCAAACAGCTAAAGATGCCGGCGAAATTAACTATTGCAATGGCACAGCCTACTTATCTGCCGCGATCGGTAGTGGTTGCGCCGTACATGTTGACCAACATGCAAATGCATTTGCTACAATCGCGCGCCAAGGTGTGTACAAACCTGTAGCCTACGTGCTTGAAGTCAAAAACTCACAAGGTCAAACACTTAAGCAGTGGAAAGACGACTCTAAACGAGTGCTTGACCCACAAATAACCTACATCCTTAGCGATATTTTAAGCGACGCTAAAGCTCGCAGCCGAGTATTCGGTACAACCACACCAGGCATGAACATTCCAGGCGTTAAAACCGCCACCAAAACCGGTACAACCGACGATGGTCAAAACCACGCTAAAGATGGCTGGATGATGAGCTTTTCGCCTAGAATGGCAACTGGCGTTTGGGTTGGCCGCCACGATGGTAAGGGCCTGCGAACCGCATCTAACCTGGCGACAGGCAACATTATAAAAGCGATCATGGAACGTTCTCACAAAGAAGTGTTCGCTAAAGATGGCAGCTGGAAAGAGGGTGACTGGTTTAGCCGGCCAAGCGGCGTACAAGACGTAACGGTGAACGGCAAAACCGACATCTATCCATCTTGGTACACCAAACCTACCAACTCTCAGGGCGAAAGCATGGACTTCGACAGTGTGTCTAAAAAGAAGGCCACAGCTTGTACTCCTAGCCGCGCCAAAGTTAGTCTAAATGTTCAAGTGTTTGTAGACCCCCTATCTAATGCCAAGACTTACAGCGCCCCAGATGGTTATGACGCCAACAACGACGATGACGCTCACAAGTGTGACGACGTAAAACCATTCGTAAGCGTTGCCCAACAACATCAAAGTGGTAATAACTACAAGCTGACTGCTACAGTATCTGCCGGCACTCATCCATTAAGTTCTGTGCAAATTGCAGTTGATGGCACAGTTGTGTCCGACCAGGCCGTTGGTGCTGCGGGTGACTACAGCGTAGTTACACAGTTGACTCCAGGAAGTCACACTATTAGTGCCACCGTCATAGACCAAGCATTGTACGACGCTACTGATAGCGAAGGGCCATTTGTAGTGTTCGTAAAAACTTCGCCCCCACTTGTTTTAGGGCGACAACGCAGTTAGAACTAACTAAGCTTTGACTTCGTTAACTAGAGACCTTGTTTATTGACAGCGTTTAACATTCTGTCTTCGGGACTTTCACGTCTTTGGCTATTTTGCGGACGATTAAAACCCGGACGGCTTGGTGGATTTTCTGGCCGAGTTGGCTTAGGTCCTACAGTGGTTTGACTATGACCATTTTGACCATTGATTAAAACTGCGAACATCATCTTACCGGCTTGAGTTTGCAATATGCGACTAAACTGTACGCGCACGCGTTTACCAATCATTTTGCCAGCTTGTTCAACGACAACCATTGTGCCATCGTCTAGGTAACCGACTCCCTGCGTTTTGTCTTGCCCGGGCTGTGTAATTTTTAGCTCGACTTGTTCGCCAGGCAAGCGCGGTGGCCTTAAAGCCTGCGCTAGTTCGTTAACATTTAATACGGTCACGCCCTCTATCTGGGCGACCTTGTTTAAGTTGTAGTCGGTAGTGTATAGCATTGCACCGTATTGTTTTGCCAGGGCAATAAGTTTGTCGTCGACTTGCTGAATATTTTTAAACTGCTCGCGGGCAATTATTACTACGCAGCGGCGCATGTCTTGTAGTTCGCGCACAACGTCTAGCCCAAACCGGGCTCGTTCGCGCTTTTGGCTATCGCCAGTATCGGCAAGGTGCTGCAGTTCGGCAATAACAAACTGAGGCACCACTATTTGGTGGGGCACAAAACCAGCTTTGGCAATATCTAAAATGCGGCCGTCAATGACCGCGCATGTGTCTAAAATTACGGTTTGGCCGGCTTGATTTGGTTTACTTCTTTTGAATGGATTCATATTTCTCTCTTACTTTAAGTATTTGTTAAGTGCATCGCGCATAGAATCGATGGGACGCACAAAGTTATTTTTCTTGGATGTTTTAGGTCCAATGGCGTAGTCAAAGCCTAGTTTTTTGGCTTCGGCGGTACGCCGGTCGGCTTGAGTGGCACTGCGAACTTCGCCGCTTAAGCCTACTTCGCCAAACACAACAGCTTTAGAATCTAGTTCTAACTGCTTGGCGGCCGAGGCAATAGCCATACATATGGCTAAATCTGCCGCCGGATCTTGAAGCTTTATACCGCCCACCACGTTTATGTAGATGTCACTTTCTGATAATTTCAGCTTGGTGCGGCGTTCCAGCACCGCCACCAACAGATTTAAGCGGTTCAGGTCAAAGCCCGATGCCGTGCGCTTAGGATACCCGAAGTGAGTAGTGTTTACAAGCGCCTGAATCTCAACCAACAGTGGCCGGTTGCCTTCCATGGTAGCCAAAATCACCGAACCATCACTGCTAACTCGCTCTTCGAGCAAAGCGGCAGAGGGATTGGCGACCGTGGTTAGGCCGGCATCGGTCATTTCTAAGATTGCTACGTCACTGGTCGAACCATAACGATTTTTAATAGCCCGAAGCACCTTAAAACCACCGTACCTATCACCTTCTAGGTTCAAAACCACATCTACCATATGCTCTAGTACTTTTGGCCCAGCAATACTACCTTCTTTAGTTACGTGGCCTACTAAAATTAGCGCCGTGTCGCTGGCCTTGGCGGCCTGTGTAAGCAAATTGGCGGAGTTAGTTATTTGGCCCACGCTACCGGGCGCCGAACTTAGGGCTTGCATCGATAGCGTTTGCACCGAGTCCACCACTACAAGTTTAAAGGCGCCCGCCTTTATCGTAGCCGCAATATCGTCAGCTGAAGTCGAAGACACTAAGTTCAAGTTTTCATGACTGGCACCTAACCGCGTAGCGCGCACTTTAACCTGCCCGGCAGATTCTTCACCGCTAACATATAAAACCGGCATATCTTTGGCGACATTGGCCGCAAGCTGCATTAGTAGCGTTGACTTACCAATGCCCGGCTGGCCGGCCACCAATACAACGCTAGCCGGCACCATTCCGCCACCCAAAACGGCGTTTATATCTGCCATACCGGTATTTATACGGCCGGCTTCGTCGCTAGGTTTTACGGCATCGATTTTTTGCGGTTTTAAAACTTTGCCTTTGCTGCTATAAACAACGCTGGCGCCGGTTGCTTCAGATACTTGTTCAACAAAACTGTTCCAAGCACCACAGTTATCGCACCGGCCCGACCACTTGCTGCGTACTGCGCCACACTGTTGGCAAACAAAACTAGACGAAGCCTTAGCCATTACTGCGAACTCACCGATTGGTAATTGCTGTCGAGGCTATGGTACAAGCCATTTTGTACCGCTACTTCGCTGTTACGCTTTGAAACTAAATCGTTATATTGGCTTATTAGTTTACGTGTTTTGGCAGCCAAGTCGTTATAGCTGCGAACGCTGGCATTAAAACCGGGTACGGCCGCATTGTAGGCCGATGGGTCGCTACTGCGCAGACTGCCAAGCTGAGAGTTCTGTACATCTATGCTAGCTTTTTGAGCGTCTAATTGCGCAGAATTACTGTCGATTTGTTTCTTAAGCGCGGCAAGTTGCGTGTCGTAACCAGAAATGCGCGCTTGCGACTCGGTAAAAATCGCCGCGTAAGCGCTGGCATAACCGACCAGCTTGGCACGGTCGCCAAAGTACTGTTTGTAATAGGTTTCAAGCTGAGGCGATAAGCCACCATATTCGGTGCCCAGTATAGAATGCATTTCGTTTAACAGCTCACCAGGCTCTTGTTGGTTATACAGTTTAATAAGCTCGTTTAAGCGTGGGTCGGAAATTTTAGCTAGTTGAGCCTGCACCATGGCATCTACATTCTTACGGTCACCAGCGCTTAAACGGTCGTAAGCGGCGTGCAGCATTTCGTGCGCTGCGGTGACTTCTTTTACACCGTTAAGACGGGCATCGGTTACATCGTAAACATATATGCGCTGCGCACTGTAGCAGCCCAAGACTATACTTTGTTCGCTGTTGTTTGTGCAGTTGTTATTAAAAGCATCTTTGGCCTCTACCTTAGGTTGGGACACATAAAACATATCGCGGCCGCGGCCTTGCATACTCGCCGAATTAGCGAGCGCCACAATGTCGGCAGGTGCTTTGTAGTTAAGCAAGCTCCAGCGATCAAGTATGTCTTGGCGGTAAACAACCGCCAAATATGTACCAATAGCCACTATGGCCACGGCCAAGAACTTAAAGACCTTACCCCAAACCGGTTGCCTCACCCAACTAGCTCCTTGCTACTCGGCCTGGACTGCGAAACTGAGTTCGCCCTTTTTGGCAGAAACATTAATGACATTGCCCTTAGTATAGCGTTCTTCGAGCAGTCCTGCAGCAATTTCATCTTCAACAAGTTCTTGAATTGCACGTCGCAGTGGGCGCACGCCGTTGTGCGTGTCGTAACCCTTTTCGATTAGCAGATTTTTAGCCGATGGCGTCAGTTTTACAGCCACATGCTGGCGCGATAAACGCCTGCTCAGTTTGCTTAGTTCAAGATCTACAATGCGGCGGACTTCGGGTTTAGTGTGCGCTCTGAACACCAAGACTTTATCGAACCGGTTGATTAGTTCGGGGCGCATAGTTTTACGAAGTTCGGCCATAGCGGCTTCTTCGTTTTGAACATGAACATCGTCCAGTTCGGCCTTTTGCTGAGCAGTACTAGCTCTAAATCCCAGGTTAGCCTCGCGCTGCATACGTTCGGCGCCAAGGTTGCTGGTTAATACAACGACTGTGTTTGTAAAGTCGACCTTGCGGCCTTTGGCGTCAGTTAGGGCGCCATCTTCTAGAATTTGCAGCAGAATGTTAAAAACATCGGGGTGGGCTTTTTCGATTTCGTCGAACAACACAATGCTGTAGGGTTGGCGGCGAATCTTTTCGGTCAGTTGGCCGGCGTCATCGTAGCCAACATAGCCGGCCGGGGCACCAACTAAGCGCGATGCCGTGTGGCGTTCCGAAAACTCACTCATGTCTATTTTTATTAGACGTTCGTCGCTACCAAACAATTCGCGGGCTAAAACTCTGGCTAGTTCAGTTTTACCAACACCAGTTGGGCCCATAAACAAGAATGAACCAATCGGTCGTTTGTGCTCACCAATACCAGAACGGTTGCGGCGAATGGCGCGCGCCACAGCTTTGATGGCATCTTCTTGTCCAATAATATGCTTGGCAATGTGCTGTTCTAGGCTTAGCAAGTATTTGGCTTCGCTTTTGATCACACGTTCAACAGGTACACCGGTCATAGAGGCAATTGTACGAGCCACGTCTTCTTCGGTGATAGCCAGTTTCGCCTTGGCGCTTTGGTCGTCGCGTAAAGTGCTTAACTGGGCATTAATTTGACTCATGCGAGTTTTAAAGTGCGCTGCCTTTTCGTAATCTTCGGCCTCGACAGCTTCTTCCATGCGCTGAGTTACATTTTTTAGCTCGCGAGTTAGTTTGCGAAGCTCGACCGGGGCTTTACCGCGGTCAACTTTAACCTGAGCAGCAGTTTCGTCTAGAACATCTATGGCTTTGTCGGGCATAAAGCGGTCGTTAACGTAGCGTTCAGCCAAAAATGCAATGTCATCCAGCACCGTATCGTCAATTGTTACGCCGTGGTGCTTTTCGTAATAATGTTTTAGGCCGCGCAAAATGGCGCTAGTTTCTTTTAGGGTAGGTTCGGGCACAATTATTGTTTGGAAGCGACGCTCTAGAGCGGCGTCTTTTTCGATATGCTTGCGGTATTCGTCAAGCGTAGTTGCGCCAATAACTTTAACGCGGCCGCGGGCTAGCGCCGGCTTGAGCATGTTAGCAGCATCTATTGCACCTTCGGCGGCGCCAGCACCAACCAGCAGGTGCAGCTCATCAATGAATACTATGATGTTAGGGTCGTTGGTCATTTCTTCGATAAGCTTTTTAAGCCTTTCTTCGAATTCACCACGATATTTTGTGCCTGCAATCATGCCAGCAAGGTCTAGCATAATCACACGTTTGTCTAACAAGTGTTCTGGCACTTCTTCGTTGGCAATGCGCTGGGCAAGACCTTCAACAATGGCAGTTTTACCTACGCCCGGATCACCAAGTAGCACTGGGTTATTTTTGTTGCGGCGGCCTAAAATTGTGATCATTCGCTTAATCTGGGCATCGCGGCCAACCACTGGATCAAGTTCACCAGCGCGGGCCTTGTCGGTCAAATCTACACCAAAAAAACCAAGCGCAGTCTGGCGTTTTTGGCGTGATTTTGTGCCACTAGAGTTATTGCCAACCTGTTCTTGCTGTCTATTAAGATACTGTTCAAGATCGTTGGTTAGTTTTTCGACATTAACATTCATGTCGCGCAGCAAAACTGTAGCGCGCGCATTCTTTTGGCTCAAAATACTGTATAGAATGTGCTCGGTACCACAAAAGTCTTGGTTAAACTCCTGGGCAATGTCCCAACTTAATTTTAGGGTCAGCTTGGCAGTTTCGCTTAAACCCTTAGCACCAGCGCTAACCACCAGGGCGCGTGGCGTTAAGTTGAGTGAAAGTTTGGCGCGGTCCAAGGTTACACCGGCGCTAGTTAAAAGCTGTGCGGCAACTGATGTTTTTTGGCTAAGTACACCCAGCAGTAAATGCTCAGTGCCAATATAGGCCGACCCCAGGCTTCTAGCAATACCATCGGCGTGCTGTAAACTAGACCGAGCGTTGTCGGTCAGGTAGTTTACAAACTCCATAAATTCGTTGGCATTGTTCATTAGCTTTTATCCCTCGCTAAGTTACAAAGTCTAGTATAGGCAATTAGCACTCTACATGCAAGAGTGCCAATTACAGATTGATGCCTACTTTTCTTCGGTTTCTTTGCTGGTTTCTTTGCTGGTTTCTTCTATGGCAGCTATCAACGAATCTTCAACATTTTTGCGCGACTTTGGTGTCTTTGGCGCAGATTCGGCAGTTGGCGTGGCTTTACTACTACCGTCAGCAGCTTCAATGTCAAGGTCGTAGCCAGTTAAACGGGCAGCTAGGCGCACGTTTTGGCCGCCACGGCCGATTGCAATCGACAGTTGGCTGGTGTCTACCTTAACAACTGCGTGTTTCTTTTCTTCGTTGAGTTCAATTTTAACGACTTCGGCTGGGCTTAAGGCGTTGGTTATAAAAGTCTTAGGGTCGTCGCTAAAGGTTACAATGTCGACCTTTTCTTGGTCGCCAATTTCGTTCATAACCGCCTGAACGCGAGTACCGTGACCACCAACAAAAGTACCTACTGGATCAACGCCTGGAACGGTGCTGTGCACGGCAATTTTAGTACGCTTGCCGGCTTCGCGGGCAATGGCCTTAATTTCGACAGCGCCGCTTCCCATTTCGGGCACTTCTTGGCTAAACAGATATTCAACAAATGCTTCGTTCGAACGGCTTAGAATTAGCTGTGGACCACGATTACCGCGCTCCACATCTTTTAGATAAACTTTAACGCGCGAACCAATACCATAGTATTCACCAGGAATTTGTTCAGACTGCGGAATAATGCCTTGGGCTTTGCCAAGTTCTACCCGCACGACACGTGGTTCTACACGCTGCACTGTACCGGTAATAACTGTACCAATCTTGTCGGCGTATTCGTCCATAACCACTTCGCGCTCGGCTTCGCGTAGTTTTTGCAGAATAACCTGCTTGGCAGTTTGTGCGGCAACACGGCCAAATACAGTTGGCTTGTCGGTAACTTCAACAATGTCGCCCACGACAGCATCTTTTTTGATTTTTTTAGCGTCCGCCAAGCTAATTTCGTAGTCAGCGTCGGTAACTTCGGCAACAACTTCTTTGCCAATGTATACAGTCACCGTGCCAGTGCTGCTGTTAAGAGTTGCGCGAACTTCTTGCTCGCGGTCGCCAAAATCGCGGCGGTATGCAGCGGCGATGGCTTGCTCGATAATATCGTGCACCATTTCTTCGGGCAGATTTTTTTCTTCGGCAATTTGCCGGGTAGATAATGCTAGTTGTTTAAGATTTAAATCATTCATTTTATATGTCCTTTTTACTTAAAAATCCGACCTGCCGGCCGGATGTGTACATGCAAATAGTAGCACTTAATCGGTTGGGTCGCAAGCGGTTATCGCTCGGTATCGTGTATACAGGTGGTAAAATCATGCCATGGCGGCAAATAAAATCTATGACTCGGTCCCCGACGCAACGCTTGTTGGTACGATTATTTTGGCGTATTTCTTAGATCGAATTCTACCTGTTGCAACCTTAGTAGCCTTTCCAGTTAGCCTTATAGGCTGGGCGGTGGTTGCTGTCGGAGTTGGCTTTGGCGCATACATACTTGCTGCGCTCAAGTCTAGGCGCACATCTACCGATGCAACAGGCGTGCCGTCAGAGTTTATCACCGTTGGCCCATATAAGTTTTCTCGTAATCCTTTCTATCTTTCTTATGTAGTAATTGCGCTTGGTGCGGCTTTTGCCATGGGGTCTTTAACGGCCTTTTTGGCGCCAATCATTTGCTTTTCGGTTTTAAATTGGTTGGTCATACCGCTCGAGGAAAAAACTTTACAAAAGAACTTTGGTCATCAGTACACCAGATACAAGCAATCAGTTCGAAGATGGATATAGGCTTTTAGCACTCAACCAGCGCATTAACCTGTGGCGGCGTGCCGCTTAGCGAAACCGCCAAAAGCTGGTAATTAGCGCTGTCATTGTTGCTTGCAATCCAAAATTCGGCCGCATAGTGCATTTGCTGCAATTTTTTGGCCGTAATGTAATCTAGGCCATCTCCCCAAACGGCGCTGCTGCGGTATTTAACCTCGCTAAAGTAAATGGTGCCGCCTTTTTGACTAATAATATCTATTTCGCACCAACGTGTGCGCCAGTTTTGGGCGATTATTTTGTGGCCGTTTTTCTTTAGATAAGCTGCAGCCGAACTTTCGGCCGCGCGACCAGTTGCCGTGCTCATGCCACAAAGGCTTTTACCGGCGCATAACTAAAACGGTGCAGTGCACAAGGGCCAAATTGTTGCAGAAGAGCTTTGTGAAGCTGTGTGCCATAGCCTACGTGACTAGCAAAATTATAGTCAGCATATAGGTCGCTAATTAAGCGCATGTATGTGTCGCGTGCAACTTTGGCAACGATTGATGCCGCCATTACAGATGGTTCGGTACAGTCTGCCTTAATTTGGTTTATGGCACGGGAATCGTCGATTAGTTTTAAGTTGCCATCAACTATTACGGTTTCGAACTGTACGCCCAATGAGGCCACCGCCATTTGCGCAGCGTGCCGTAGGGCAAAAGTAACGCCGTGCTTATCAATAAAACTTGCCGGCGCCCAGCCAATACCAATGTCGGCGGCTAGTTCACGAATGGCCGCTGCCATTGGACCACGTTTGATAAGCGGCACTTTTTTACTGTCGTTTAAGCCCTTAACTTTGGCGCCATCTGGCCAGGCAACCGCCGCCACGCAAAGTGGACCCGCCCAACTGCCTCTGCCGACCTCGTCTACCCCCACAATCATGGCATTAGTTTAGCACGCCTTGGCACGTGTTAATTGACTGTTTTATGTTTTGAGTTTACAGTACCAATAAAGACATGCGCCTACCCCAGCTACCTGTTTTACCGCACCCGCTGCAAACAATTGCCGCAAAGATCGAACTTGCCAGCTTGCATTCACCAAACGACACCAACGCACTAGTAAGTTTTGGGCGCCACATTCTTGCCAGAGCACTTGGCACCGAAAGATTAACTCACATTGGCCCACAGCCAGACCCATTAAGCCGGCACGATGTGGAGTTTATTTCTTTTGCAACCGGTGACAGCCTAAGCGAAAGGACTGCAAAGCTCAGAACCACACGAAAGTTCGCAGTCGCGTCCGTAGCACTTTTCGCAGTTTTAGTCTTCTTGTAAAAAAGCACCCATAGAATCTTTGGGTGCTTATTTTACGGTAATAAGTTTTTAGCTTTTTTCGGCTTCGACTTCGGCCTTGCGCTCTTTTAGAGCTTTCTTTTCGGCCTGTTTTTCTTTGGCTTGTTCTTCGTCGTGGCGTTCAGCGGCTTCTTCTTTTATGGCTTCGATTTCTTCTTCGGCAGCCTTGTTGGCAGCGTTGACCTTGTCGCGGTCAAAGTCTACACCGGCTAGGCGGGCAGATTTACCACTGCGGTTACGCAAGTAGCTTAGGTATTTGCGGCGAACTTTGCTGCGTTTGGTAATTTCAACTTTTAGAATCAGCGGGCTGTGGATTAAGAAAGACTTCTCAACACCTACACCGCTAGCAATGCGGCGAACCGTAAAGCTGCTGGTTAAGCTGTCTTTGCGGTCTGTGCGAATAACCACACCTTCGAACACCTGAACGCGTTCTTTGTTGCCTTCGCTAATCTTCTGGTGCACGCGAACAGCGTCGCCAGAACGGACGTCTACAACTTTCTTTTTACGTTGCGCGTTGGCAACAGCCTTGATCAATTCGAACATGTCTTAAAACTCACTTTTTTAGCAATTGGCGTAATTGTATCACATCTGTTGCACTCTGCAAAGTGTTACACTTGCTTTATGACGGGTTTTAATCACGCTCTGACTGGCGCGGCAATTGGTTTGGCTTTGCAGCAACCGTTACTGATAATACCAGTTGCCCTAGCTTCGCATTTTATTTTAGATGTTATCCCGCATTTTGGCGGCCACCCAGTTTACGAATGGGGTCACAAGCACTTTCCAAGGATCATTGCCTTCGATGCCATTATGACAGTTGGCGCTATAGCTTTAGCAATTGCGCTAGCACCTCACTTAGTTTTTAGCATTATTTTGGGCGTAGTTTTTGCAATGCTGCCAGACTTGTCATTGATTCATTACTACACTCACGGCAAACCAAAGCACTGGTTTCACGACTTTCACCTTGGTATTCAGTGGTTCGAGCGACCGCCAGGGTTATTGGTCGAAGCCGCCTACCTGCTTTTTATAACTACCGCTATTTTGGCTTTGCCTAAATAACACGGTTAACTTCTTCGATTGTGGTTAGGCCGGCACAGGCCTTTAGAACTCCGTCTTGCAGAATAGTTAGCATGCCCTGCTGCTTGGCTGTGGCTTCGATGGCCTCGGTGTTTACCTGGCTAACGTCGCCACGCAGATAAGCCTGGATCGCGTCGGTAACCACCATTTGCTCCATGACCACCAAGCGGCCTTTGTAGCCGAAGGGACTAGCTTCGGATACCCCTGGTTTGTATAGAGTAAGTTTTTCAAGATCAGGCGCTTTTACACCTTTGGGCAGATCTTTAAATACGCTAGCTAGGTATTTTTTGGTAGCAGCATCGGGTTTATACGCCTGTTTGGTAGAATCATCTAGCTTGCGCACTAAGCGCTGGCCAATAATTAACCTGATGGCACTAGAAAATATCGGGTTTTGACCGATCATATCGACAATTCGGCTAAAAGCGGCGGCGGCTGTGGCAGCATGGAATGTTGCCAGCACCAAGTGACCGGTAATTGCCGCCTGGATCGCGGTGCGGGCGGTGTCGTTATCGCGGATTTCACCAACCATCACAATATCGGGGTCCAGCCGCAAAACTGCGCGTAGCTTTTCTGCAAAACTATCGCCATTTTGGGTATTGACTGGAATTTGGCTAACACCAGGCACGGCCAACTCAACTGGGTCTTCCAGTGTAAGTATTTTGCGATCAGTACTATTTAAAGTATTGATCATGCTGTAAAGCGTGGTCGATTTACCAGATCCGGTCGGCCCCACGACCAGCACCATTCCGTGGGGATGATCGGTTATGTCTTTGACGTTGGCAAGCTGGTCATCGGTTAAGCCTAAGTGTTTAAGATCGAGCAGTTTAGGGTCGAAGCTAAATAGCCTTATAACAGCGTCGATTCCATAAATAGTTGGCACTGTTTCTATGCGCATATTTATCTGGCGCACACTGCCGTCGGCGTTCTTAACTTCTTGCTGCATGTGGCCTGTTTGAGCGCTACTGGCAGCCGTACTTATATTGCTGCGGCTGGCGATAGACCCAAGCAGCACGCGATACTTGTCATGCGACAGATTGGCCACCGGGTGCAGCGCACCATCTACGCGCATACGAATACGTATGTCTTTTAGCTGGTTTTCTATATGAATGTCCGACGCGTTTAGTCTGTCGGCTTGGCTAATCAGGTAATTAAGTACTTCGTCTGAGCGAACAGATTCTAAAGTCTGCGACACCTGGTTGATGGTGCTGCTATCGCCTTCTTGGGCGATCTTTACGTCGTCGTAAACTACCTTTTTAGGTGGATCATACCGTAGCAGCAGCTCTTTAAACCCGCTGTCTGAAATAAGCATGAACTGCACTAGCCGGTAATTAAAGCGAGTGCGCAGCTGGTTAAGAAGCGGCTGAGGAGTAGCGGTTGTTATGCCAAACATAAGTGGCGCGTCTTCGTTGCCATCACCCAGCGGCACAAGTTTACCGCTGCGCATTTCGGCAATTTGCAGAATACCTGGCTCTAAGGTTACTTTTGCAGCCATGCCGCGAGTATCGACATACTGCAGACCTAACAAGCCGGCGCGGCGCCGAGTACTTTCTTCTTCTTGATCACGAAATTTAGCAGTATCGTCTGCCATTAAGGCTATTGTAAAGCATAAACGCCTTTGGCTGCTACAATAACCGTAGTGGAATTAGTAGTTATTGTGCATAACATTCGTAGTACTCACAATGTGGGCGCTATTTTGCGCACCTGCGACGGCTTTGGCGTAAGCAAGGTTTACTTTGGTGGTTACACTCCGTACCCCACCCAAATTAACGACACTCGCCTGCCTCACATTCACCAAAAACTTTCCAAGCAAATCCATAAAACCGCCTTGGGAGCTGAGATGACTGTGCTAAATGCGCATTACGAAGACATTGTGGAACTTATTAAACGATTAAAAGCCGATGGCTTTCAGATTGTAGCGCTGGAGCAAGCTAAAAATTCCGTAAGCCTACTCGATTTTAAACCCCAGTCAAAAGTGGCCTTGCTACTTGGCGAAGAGGTCGAAGGTATTACCAAAGATTTGTTAAGAATGTGCAACGCCGTAATAGAAATTCCAATGCATGGTAGCAAAGAATCATTCAACGTAAGTGTTGCTGCTGGTATAGCCTTGTATCAGCTTATGCTTAAAGGTTAAAATAAAGCCACAAAATGCCAAAAAAGCGAACAGCCCAAAAAACCAACGACCAACACATAATAAAGCTCCACGGACGACGTGCAGGATGGTTTTTAGCGCTAGCCGTTAGCTTGTTGGGCGTACAGTTGGCTACATTTTCGTCGCAACAAGCCGAAGCCCACGGAAATGTTCTGGCCTATGCCACCAACACCAGTATTAGCGCTCTGGCCGCCGACACAAACACCGCCCGCGCCAATAACGGTCTAGGCAAGTTAATACTTAATTCAGCCCTAAACAATGGCGCTCAGTCTAAGGCCGAAAACATGATTGCCATAAATTATTGGAGTCACGTTGCGCCCGATGGCACTCAGCCTTGGTACTTCTTTACAAAAGCCGGCTACAACTATGGTCATGCCGGCGAAAACCTAGCCTATGGCTTTGACAGCAGCCAAGAGGTGGTAGACGCCTGGATGAACAGCCCGGGGCACCGAGCCAACCTACTGGGCGACTATGTCGACATGGGCTTTGGCATTGCCAGCGGCGCAAACTATCAGGGCGGTGAAAATACAGTAGTGGTGGCGTTTTATGGCACGCAGGCTAGCACGCCAACACAGTCGACTAAAAAAACTACCTCAGCTAAACCAAAAGCTGCGCCCGCGCCCACACCAGCCCCAACTCCAGCTCCGGCGCCTACCCCAGCGCCCGTTCCAACACCTACAGTCACCCCAGCTCAACAACAGGTTCAGCAAAAGGCCGAGCCAGCTAGTACCGAGCCGGCCGCAAAACCCGTTGAACCCAAAACCGTAACCAATCTGCAAAACATTTTAAGCGGCAATGCCGGCTGGGCAATGTACACTAGCCTTGCCTTCGTTGGTGCGTCTACTGCCGGTTTTGTAACTACACATGTCGAACTTATCCGCCGTAGTTGGCGCATAAGTCGTCACTTTGTGTTTATCCACCCCGCTCTTGATGCAGCTGTGTTGGGCGCACTTGTCGCCACACTGCTATCGTCGGCTGTTGGGTTTATCCGCTAAATATAGGTCTGGGACTAAACTAACTTTTAGCTGCGCGTTTATGAGCGCGTCTGCCTAAATGATTAGCGTAAGGCATAACGATGTGCTGGACGGCCATTTCAGCCACCTTTCGACTCCGAACGTTAAGATCTAACCGGCCAACACTCAACACCACTCTTTCGCCGTGATTACCTGCGCCCAAAGTGTTAAAGAAAGCCTGGATGGCAAAACCGGGGAAAATAGCTCGTCCGTAGACTGCAGACCTGGTGTCACGACCAGCTTCAATCACCTGTATTGTTGCGCTGGATCTAGTGGGAGCTGCAGTGTCCAAAGTGCGTGAAGCGTCACCTCGGATAAAGAACGCACTGTCCGTATCCCGATCGGCAATAAACCTACTAGCATTGTCTGCCAAAGTGCTTTCGCCCGCCCCTGAACCTGTTTTACTAGCAATCATCTCTAAATTCTCCAATATTTGACATCACCATACCATTTTGCCAAGTAAGCGTCAAGCTTGGTACATCGAGACAAGCTCTACTTAAGCGCCACGCAGTCCGGGCCAAGTAGCGAGGCGATGCTACTTTGCAACGCTTCGTCTGGCTGAATTGTAAACGGCAAGCGCATGGCTGACTTTTTTTCGTTGCCCAATACCAGCACAACTTCATGGCCGCCTGGGTAGTTATTAAATGTCTGTTTAAGTTTTAGCAATGCGTCGTGGTCATCCGGGTCTTTTACGTGCACGTACAAACGTTGCTTGGTTTGAGGTTCGGATACTGGCATGGGCTGGTAATCGTAAACTTGGGCTTTGGCTTCGGTTTTTTGGGCGGCGGCTTTAGGTAGCTTCATGTTTTTGCCAGTCGAACGATAGTTATCGAGTTCCTGAGGAGTAACAAAAGTTATTTCGTCGGCAATAATTTTAAGGTCTTCTGTTGGGTTGCCGTCACGATCTTTGGCATTCAGTTTGCCGCGAACCTTTACTACTACGTCTTGAATTATTTTTTCGCCTATTTCTTCGTACAACTTAGGGAATACTATAATTTCGATTTCGCCTGACTTGTCTTCTATTTTAGCGAACGACATTTTGCTGCCGTTTTTGGTTTGAATAGCGCGGTTAGTTAAAATTACTCCGCCGACCATTGCCGTTTTGCCATCCATGTCTTTACTTAACTTGCCAATAGGCATGGTCTGTTCTGCAAAGTAACTGTCGTACTTATCGAGCGGATGGGCGCTTAAGTATAAGCCCAAAAGCTCGCGCTCCCACTGCAGCATTTCGTGGTCGCTTAGAACGGTTGGTGCAGTTTCAAGTTTTAACGAAGGAATCATAGAATCTAGCAAATTACCAAACAAATCTACTTGCCCACTTGCTTGGTCTTTTTGCAGTTTTTGGGCATAGCTGAGCATGGTTTCAATATTGTAAAGAAGATCGCCGCGATTACCAAAGCTGTCAAACGCGCCTGCTTTTATTAGGCTTTCGAGGTTTTTTCGGTTAACAATTCGCACGTTTACGCGGCGCAAAAAATCTTCTACCGTAGTGAACTTGCCATCTTTGCGAGCACGCAAAATTTCTTCGACCGCGTTGGCACCAACGTTTTTTACACCATTCATGCCAAAGCGAATTTCGTTAGTTTCAGGCACAACAGCGAATTCACCAAACGAAAGATTCACATCGGGCGCAAGCACGTGCAGTCCCATGTGGTTACATTCGGCAATTTCAATCGCTAGCCGGTCGGTGTCGTCTTGGTCGCTGCTCATTAGAGCCGCCATGAACGCTGCTGGGTAGTACGCCTTAAGGTACGCCGTCCAGTACGAAGTAATGCCGTAACATGCCGCGTGTGCTTTCGGAAAACAGTATGCCGCAAAAGCTTCTAGCTGCTGCCAAAATTTCTCGAGCGTTTGTTCGCTAACGCCGCTTGTTTTTATAGCGCCTTCAATAAAATCTTTTTTTAGTGCCGCTAGTACTTCGGGCTTCTTTTTAGCCACGCCCTTACGAAGGGTATCGGCTTGGCCTCCAGTAAAGCCACACATTTCGCGAGCAATTTGCATGACCTGCTCCTGGTACACCAAAATTCCGTAGGTATCTTTTAGCGCGTTTTCCATGCTGGGGTGCAAAAGTTCTACTTTTTCGCGACCGTGCTTGCGGGCAACATAACGATCAATAAACTGCATTGGACCCGGGCGATACAATGCGCCCATAGCTATGATGTCATTAAATTCTGACGGTTTAAGTTCTTTAAGATAGCGCTTCATGCCAGCGGATTCAAACTGAAACACGCCAGTTGTGTCGCCGTTGCTTAGCAGTTCGTACACCTTGGGATCGTCAAGTTCTAGTGTGGCCAGGTCAATATCAACATTGTAGACTTTTTTAACAACGCGCATGGCGTTCTTAACCACTGTTAAGTTAGCAAGGCCCAAAAAGTCGATCTTTAAAATGCCTAGGTCTTCGATTGGGCCAAGCGAATATTGCGTAGTAACAGCACCTTTTTGTGCCATTTCGAGCGGCACAAATTTAACAAGCTCTTCTGGCGTAATAACAATACCCGCCGCGTGAACACCATGCGAGCGAATAGTGCCTTCCAGCTGAATGGCTAGATCAAAAACGCGCTTAGCCGTGGGGTTAGATTCATACTCTTTTTTAAGGTCGGCATCTTTTTCGATAGACACCTTTAGTGGAATGTGCCGGCCCTGCACTGGCGCGGGTATCATTTTAGCCAAACGGTCGGCATCGTTGTATGGAACTTGAAGAACGCGCGCCACATCGCGCACTGCGGCCCTGGCAGCCATTTTGCCGAATGTTACTACGTTTGCCACTTTGTCGTCGCCATATTTTTCGACGCAATACTTAATTACCTCGTCACGGCGGGTATCTTGAATATCAATGTCGATATCGGGCATGCTTATGCGATCGGGATTTAAGAAACGCTCAAACACAAGATTGTACTTAAGTGGGTCAAGGTCGGTTATGCGGGTGGCGTACGAAATAATCGCACCGGCAGCCGAACCGCGACCCGACCCAAACACGATTCCATGGTCTTTACCCCAGTTAATAAGATCGGCAACAATTAAGAAGTAGCCGTTAAAGCCCATGCGGTCAACCACGCCAAGTTCGTAGTCGGCGCGGTCGAGCATTTTTTGGTCAACTTGTTTTTTGGCTTCATCAACGGTTAATTTTTCGGCCTGCTCGCGCGGAACACCAGCGTAGCGTTCGGCTAGGCCGCGGTATACCAGCTTGTCCAAATAGGATTTTTCGGTTTCCCCTTCTGGTATGGGGAATTTAGGCAGCAAGAACTTGCCAAAGGTCAGTTCTACGTCGCATCTGTCAGCAATTCGCCGGGTGTTAGCTACGGCATCAGTAAACTCTTCGCCCCAGCGTTCAATTATGTTCTTGGGGTCTTCAATAAACAGGTCGTAGTCTTTCATGCTAAAGCGGTCTTGGTCGGTCAAGAACGCTCCAGTTTGCACGCACAGTAAAATATCTTGAGCTTCTTTGTCGCCAGGTGCGGCGTAATGCGAGTCGCTAGTTAAAACTAGTGGAATGTCCAGGTCTTTAGATAGCTTGATAAGCTTGGTGTTTAGCTTTAGCTGGTCGGGTGAATGGACCGGATGCTTGGGGTGCCCAGAGTCTTGAACCTCAAGGTAGTAGCGATCACCAAAAACCTGTTTATACCAAGCTGCGATTTCGTATGCTTTGGCATCTTGGTCGGTCTTAAAGTTTTCGCCAAGCTCGCCACCCAAGCATGCAGACAAGCAAATTAGGCCTTCGTTATATTTTTCGAGCAAGTCGTGGTCGATGCGCGGCTTGTAATAAAAACCATCAAGATTAGCCACGCTACTTAACCGCATAAGGTTTTCGTAGCCTTTGCTGTTCATGGCTAGCAAAATTAAGTGGTAGCGTGCTTTATCTTTAACCGGGTCTTTGTCGGTTAGTTTGCGTGCCGCAACGTAGGTTTCGATGCCAATAATAGGCTTGATTTCGCGGTTTTTGGCTTCTTTATAAAATTCGATTGTGCCAGATAGTGTTCCGTGGTCGGTTATGGCCGTAGCAGTCATGCCAAGGCTGGCAATACGGTCCAACATTTCAGGCACTTTTTGCATACCATCTAGCACGCTATAGTGCGTGTGATTATGCAGAGGCACAAAATCGCTGGCCTGCAATAATTGACTAGCCGTTTTAACCGCCAACTTAACCCCTCCGTTTTGGTTTTAAAGCTCTACCTAACTTTGATTCAAGTATAGCACTGCGAGTACACAAAAAACCACAAGCATTTTGCTACATTTAACGTCGAACTTGTTCAATAGAACGTTGAATAGTTTCTACAAAATCATTCAAAAATGGAATCTGGTGAAAGAAAGATAAAATCCAAAGTAGTATGGTTATAAGCAAAGTGCCGCCCAGCACCGACCCAAAACCAAACCACATGCCACGTACCAGGTTCATGTGGTAAACCTGGCGCCTATGTTTGTAGTAGTCGTTAAAAAACTCTTCAAACGCGTCGCGCTGAGCGTCGAGCATTTTTTTGTCGTGCTCCTTGCTTACGCCCGGCATTTAAGAACCTACTTTACGTTTTTGTTAAAGCCAGCCTTAGCGCCTTCAACGGCATTGTTGGCGCGCTTTTTAAGTTCGTCTGCCTTGCTTTTGGCGTCGTCTGCCATTTTATCAGCAGCTTTTTTGGCGTCGTCTGCCATTTTTAGCGCTTGGTCTTTGGCTTGTCCGGCCTTAGCGGCTGTTTGATCTTTAACTTCGGTCGCTTTGCGCTTAATGTCTGCCCTTGTTTCTTTGCCGCTCTTTGGAGCAGTTAGAATACCAGCAACTAGCCCTGCGGCTGCACCGACTAGTAATCCTACGCTGAATCGTTGCTTAACTTTACCCATAACTATATTTCTCCTTATTTCTTTTTCTTATCCATAAAACGATTGAACACATCCATTATGGCATTGCCTACTGCGGCTGGCGCCATAACGCGCTGTATGTTTGATACCATGCTTTCAACATGGTCTACGGTACGTTCGGCCATAGATGCAACTTTGTTTATCTTGCGCGCAAGCACAATTAGATAGCTGACAAATATGATCCCCAGCACCAAAAATACGGCTAATGCGATTGCAAGAATTATTACCAGTGTTTCTTCAGCTGTCATATTTTCCCTCGGTTTAACTGAATTTAAGTATAGCAAGCACTGGTGTATAAGGTAAAGTGCTACTGTTTACTACTTGGCGGCATAAATATGCGCACTAGTCCCAGCAATATGACCGAGCCAATCAGCGCCACAAACAGACTCCATACGTTAAAGCCGCTTATGCCAGTACCACCCACCAAACTAAAGAACCAACCGCCGAGTAGAGCGCCGACTACGCCCACAACAATATTGGCAATTATGCCCATAGATTTGTCGGTGCCGGCTATGTGTGATGCTAACCATCCCGCAATGCCGCCTAATATTATCCAACCTATTAGCCCCATGTTGCCCTCCTTTTTTTTACAATTGCACATTAATAATTATACTGCAGCGTGGCAAGCCCCAAAAATTACAGATGCAAGTAGCCAGGGCCAGTAAGTTATTTCGCTAAGCTGTCTTTAATAAGTTCCGCAACAGCTGCCGGGTTGGCTTTGCCGCCTGTTTGCTTCATGACTTGGCCCACCAAAAACCCAATAGCCTTTGTTTCGCCAGCCTTAATGTCGGCTGCAGCTTTTTGGTTGGCGGGGTCGCTTAGGATCTTACCCACGGCTAGCGCTAGGGCGTCGGTGTCGTTTTCTTGAAGCAAACCATCGGCTTCGGCAACTTGCCGAGCATTCAGCGTGTGATCGGCCTTTAGTTTGAATAGCAGTTGGTCGACAGAGTTCGAACTAAGCTCTTTGTCGCTAACCATTTTGTAAACCGCAATAAACTGGTCGTCGCTAGGCACGCCCAGCTGGTCAGGGTGGTCCTGGCGATGTTTAATGTCACGGTTAGACAGCCAGCTGGCAGCAAATTTGGCAGCTCCTGTAGAATCTTTGCTACCGACTTGCATTATTGTGTGTACATAGCCGCTACCAGTCATGGCGTCTTGTAAAATTAAGGTTTCAGCTGTAGCTTGGTCAAGACCAAAACGCGCTAGTTCGCGACGAATGTGCGGTGGCAGATGCGGCATTTCGGCATGAATAGCTTCGATTTCCTCGGCAGTTAAAACCACTGGCGGAATATCGGGTTCGGGGAAGTAACGATAGTCCATAGCCTCTTCTTTACTGCGCTGCGCTGTGGTGCGCTGCTTGGCTTCGTCCCAACCACGGGTTTCTTGTTTAATTACTTCGCCTTTTTCGATTAGCTCGACGTGTCTTGAAATTTCGTACTGAACAGCACGCTCAACAGCCCTGAACGAATTAAGGTTTTTAATTTCTGAGCGTTTGCCAAGTTTGCCAGCACCTTTTTTGGCCACCGAAATGTTAACGTCAAACCGCATGTTGCCGTGCTGTAGGTCGCCCAGCGTAACGCCCGAGTACTTCATTAGCAAATATAGCTCTTGCACATAAGCTTTGGCCTCGGCCGCGCTGTGCATGTCTGGTTCGCTAACGATTTCGATAAGTGGCGTGCCAGCACGGTTTAAGTCGACTAGGCTATAGCCAACTCCGCTTGGGTGGACCGATTTACCGGCGTCTTCTTCTATGTGGGCACGGTTTATACGTACCTTTATGGTTTTGCCATTCACCGGCACTTCGATTTCCCCTTTGCCAACCGTTGGCCGGTCTAGCTGGGTAATCTGGTAGCCTTTTGGCAAATCGGGGTAAAAGTAATGTTTGCGGTCAAAGCTGCTAACTTTAGCAATTTCAGCATTAAGTGCTTTGCCGGCGCGCACTGCAAGTTCAACTGCTTTTGCATTGAGCACCGGTAACGTGCCGGGCAGGCCAAAACAAATTGGCGATGTAACCATGTTTGGCGCTTGGCCGCGTTCGTCGTTACTTGCGCCGCTAAACAACTTGGTTTTAGTGTTTAACTGAACATGACATTCAATGCCGATAGTTGGTTCGTATTGGTCTAGCACATCTTGCTTGATCATTTTGAATCCTCTAACTGTTTGGCCAGGCTAAGCAGCAGCGCGTCACTGCGCTGTGCGCCTACAAGTTGCACTCCAATTGGCAGTTTGTTGTTGTCGAAACCGCTTGGCACGCTAATTGCTGGCAATCCCGCCAGGCTGGGGCCGACAGTCATAAGATCTTGTAAGTACATTTGCAAAGGATCGCTGTTTTCGCCAATTTTAAAGGCAGTGGTTGGTGCGACCGGGCCAATTAGAACATCGTAGTTTTTAAACACTTCGGCGTATTCGTTAATTAATTTGGTGCGAACGGTTTGAGCTTTGCGATAGTATGCATCGATGTAGCCGCTGCTCAGTACATAAGTGCCAATTAAAATGCGGCGTTTGTTTTCGGCGTTAAAGCCCTGGTCGCGGCTTAAACCGTAAAGTTCCTCAAGAGTTTTGGCGTCTTTAGCGCTATAGCCAAACTTTACGCCATCGTAACGCATTAGGTTGCTGCTTAGTTCGGCCGGCGCCACAATATAGTAAGTAGCTAGGCTTACGTCTAGCGTTGGCAGGCTAACTTCTTGCACGGTATGACCGGCATGTTTTAGTTTTTTGGCCTGAAGGTTAACCGCGGCTAGCACTTCGGGCTGAACGGCATCGCTACGCATATGCTCTTTAACTATGCCGATTTTAAGTGGTTTTGTGGGATTGTCGGCAGGCATAAAGCTTGCTGGCTTGTCTTGCAATGTGGTTGAATCGCGATCGTCTTGACCAGCTATTACTCCAAAAACAAGTGCGGCATCGTCGGCTGCATTTGCGATTGTACCCACAGTATCCAAGCTGCTAGTGTAAGCGATCACCCCGTAGCGCGAAACTCGGCCATAGGTTGGCTTTAAGCCTAGTACGCCGCAATAGCTGGCTGGCTGTCGACATGATCCGCCCGTATCGCCGCCTATCGAAAAAGGAACTATATCAAGCGCCACTGCCGCCGTGGAACCGCCGGAGCTACCGCCCGCTACGCGTGATTTGTCGTATGGGTTTTTTGTTACGCCAAAGTCACTGTTTTCGGTACTGCTGCCGTTGCCAAATGCGTCGTTATTGGCTTTACCGATTAAAATCGCCCCTGCGGCTTCTAGCCGGTTAACACAAGTAGCCTGATAGGGTGAGTCAAAGTTTTTAAGTATGTTGCTGCCAGCGGTGGCAATGGTGTCGTGGGCCAAAAAAATGTCTTTCGCAACATATGGCACGCCGCCCAAAACGCCGATATCTTCGCCTTTTTTAAGTTTGGCATCAAGTTGGTCGGCCCGTTTTAAGGCAGGCTCTCGCACAACGCTTATTAACACATTGTAGTCTGCGCTAGCTTCTACCTTAGACAATGCGTCTTCTACTATGCCTCGAACGGTTTCGCCCGATTTAATTCGTTTTTGAATGTCGGCAATCGTAATCATTACAGAACCTTTGGCACTTCTATTTGACCGTCGCGTTCGCGTGGAGCGTTTTTAAGCAAATCTTCGCGATTAGTGCCGTAATCAATAAGTTCATCAGCCCTAGTTACGTTGGTTAGGCCAGTGACCTGGTAAGTCGGCTCCAAGCCTGTCGTGTCGACTGCGTCTAGCTGACGCACATAACCCAAAATCGAATGAAGCTCGGTGGCCAGTTTTTCGGCTTCGGCATCGGTTACGGCAATTTTAGCTAACGCCGCCGCTTTGCGGACATCGTCGACAGTAATCTTAGTCATTAACAACAGTATAACGGAGGAGACATTGGTTTTAAACCCCTGTATATAAATAACACTCTAACTGGACATAGTTAGTGTTTTATGTTAAAATATAGCCCATGTCTGCTACGGCTGAAACTGTTGGCGGTTCTAACACGCCGCATATTTTGGACTCTTCGACTTTGTCTAGGACCAATCTTAACGCCGAGTATTACCGAATATACCCCAACACCATAGCAGAAGCGCAACCTAATCAAGCCGCACCCAACACTAGTGAGCGTAGCTCGCCAACCGGGCGGGCAAAACGGCTAATGGCGACGTTTAGTGTTTTTGTTAATATCGCAACCTCTGTGACCACTCCTTCGCATAGCGCCGAAAAGGTTCACTTAGTTGCCTGGGAAGCACCCCCACTGCCGTCATTTGGCGCCAACACATGTGCACCTACGCCAGAAAGCACTATCACAACCGCCAACCAAATCTTAACCAACTCCGATGCAATCTTTATGGAGCTGTACGTTAAATACAATGACGAAGCCGGCAAGTTAGGCCTAAAAGACGCAGCAGCCAGCAAGTACGCCCAGTCTCATGCTGCTAAAGAACTAAATTCAGTGGTCGCAAGCAGGCTTGGCCTAAAAATCTTTAGCCTTCACGCAGACAGGCTGGACGAGGACCTATCTGGTATAATTCCGGCCAATCCGCCAAGAAATACGCCTTACTCTGGCAGGCTAGAGCCAACGTACTACGAACCAGGCTCGCTGCCCATAGATACCTACCTTGACCAAGCGCGCGCTTTTTTGTCGCAATACGGCGTAAGCATTGAAATTGGCGACCCTAAAGGTGAATATGCTTGGAACCTAAGGGGCACAACTACAAGTGAGCTAGATACCTGGAAGGTCAAACAAAGCATATATAATTTGATGTTCTTTTTTAGCAATCTGCCAAAAGAATTAATAGATTTAACCGGCCTAAAACATATAGTTCTAACTGCCACTAAACCAGGGCTGGGCCCAAAAGATGTAGTGGCCGTAGCTTCCGCCGACTTTGCGCTACATAGCATCAACTTAAACATGGACTTCGATATAAGCACCAATGAGCTGGGTCACGAACTAACCCATCTTGTAGATGCCGCCACTTGCGGCGCCAACGCGACCGCTACCGACCCCCAATATACGTCACTTAATGCCGGCGTAAACTATGACCCGGGCCGCCTTAGCGATGCAACTCACCAAGTGGCACCAGAGCTTGCTGCTCTGAGCCTAGAAGATGCCCAAAGAAAAATAAGTAATTGGTATGCTCAAGTGTCGGCCGCCGCGAATTCTGGCGATCAAGCTACCCTGCGCAGGTTAGCCATAGAAGCCACCGAACTAAAGCGTCAGTTAGTCTTTGCCAGCATTTACGGCGAAACTACTGTCAACGAAGACAAAGCCGAAGTAGAAAAAGGCCTGTTTAAAGGCAATCCACTATTTTTATCTGACATATTAAACGCGTCGAACTCAAGGCTAGAAGCCAAATTTGTGATACTTTTTGCCCGACTTTATTACTACAGCCCAGCAGTCGCAACCTTTTTAGCAGCAGTTAACAAGCCCTACTACACCGGCAGTTCGAATGCATATCTGTTCCCAAATAACGGCTGGATTATCAAGGGAGTCCCCGAGCAAGGTCTTGCCGTAGGTTAAATTACCTAGACTTGCGGGTAATCACTATGCCCGCCAGGGCGGTGTAACTAAAGGTATTGTGTCGCCATAAGCGTCGGCTATTTCGTGTTCGGTAAAGGGGTCGGCAATAGCCCCAGAGCTAAGCCTGCCATCTGGGCTCAGGCTGTGAGTTGGCAATCTAGCGAACTTCCAAGGTGATAACCAGCCAATAAGACTGATGCTGTCACCTGTTCCAACTTGCACTCCAACCGCTGGACGACCTTGCCAATCGCCAACCCTTTGGCCAACGGCAGCTGCGCCCATTCGCAAAACCAGATTTGGGTCGGTGGTAAAAACTACAAGCTCTTTAACACCCAAGTGTCTGATACGGCTGTACGGTACGTCGGCCACCAATAACGCATACCTTGCCATGGGCAATGGCTGATCGCCACTAGCACAAAGCACCACTCTTGGATGCGCTTCAGCAACGGGCGCGCCACTAGTTAGGTCTCTTAAAGCGGCGTCTATTTTATCTTGAGTCCTGGGATATACCGGTGTCTCCCATGTTAACTCTAATCTGTTTGGCATTACTTTTCCTTGACGGCTTTTGCTTTAAGTTCGGCAATTAGGTCACGAATTTCGGCGGCGCTTTCGAACTGCAGATTGGCGGACGCTAAGTCCATTTCTGCGGTTAAGTCTTTAATGACGCGCGAATATTCTTCTTTGGGAATTTTATCTAGATCTTTTTTGACTGTTTCGGCCTCTTTAGGTATTAGCGCACGCAAACCTTCGTCTATTTGCTTGCTGACACTGGCCGGTGTTATGCCGTGTTTTTCGTTATATGCTTTCTGAATTTTGCGACGGCGAGTGGTCTCATTGATTGTTTGCTGCATGCTTTTAGTCACCACATCGCCATACATAATTACATGGCCTTCAAGGTGGCGAGCAGCGCGTCCAACCGTTTGGATTAATGCTTGGGCAGAACGCAAAAAGCCCTCTTTATCGGCGTCGATTATTGCCACTAGCGAAACCTCGGGCAAGTCTAAACCTTCACGCAACAGGTTAATGCCAACCAGAACGTCGTAAACTCCCATGCGTAGGTCGCGCAAAATGTCGGTGCGCTCTAGTGTATCTACATCGGAATGCAGATAGGCAGTTTTAATGTTTAGGTCGCTTAAATATTCGGTTAGGTCTTCGGCCATGCGCTTAGTTAGGGTTGTGACCAGCACGCGCTGGTTTTTATCGGTGGTAGCTCTAATCTCGGCAATTAGGTCGTCTATTTGGCCAGCAGTTGGGCGAACTTCGATCGGTGGATCAAGCAAGCCAGTCGGTCGAATTACCTGCTGCACGGGCTCGCCGCTGCGGCTAAGTTCGTATTCGGCTGGCGTGGCGCTTACGTAAATTACTTGGTTTATATGGCGTTCGAATTCGGTAAAAGTTAGCGGGCGGTTGTCGAGCGCGCTAGGCAACCTAAAGCCATAGTCGACTAGCACTTCTTTGCGGGCGCGGTCACCATTGTACATGCCGCGCACTTGGGGCAAGCTCATGTGGCTTTCATCTACAAAAAGCAAAAAGTCATCGGGGAAGTAATCCAGTAAGGTAGCTGGTTGTTCGCCAGGCTGACGATTGGTTAAGTAACGGCTGTAGTTTTCGATGCCTTTTACAAAACCAGTTTCTTCTAGCATTTCTAGGTCGAACTTGGTGCGTTGCTGCAGGCGTTGAGCTTCGAGCAACTTGTTATGTGTTTCGAAGTATTTAACACGCGCTTCGCTTTCCTGGCGGATTTTGCCAATTGCCACTTGCAGTTTTTCGCGCGGGGTAACATAGTGCGAGCCTGGGAAGATTCTAACTTCGTCGACTTCTTTTATAATTTCGCCAGTCAGCGGATCGATATTGGTTATGCGCTCAACTTCGTCGCCAAAAAAGTCTATGCGGTAAGCTGTTTCGCCGCCTGCAGGAAAAATGTCCACGACATCGCCATGTACACGAAAAGTACTGCGGTGAAAGTCTATGTCATTACGCTGGTACTGAATATCGCTTAAATGACGAAGCATTTTATCTTGCTGGCGGCGCTCGCCTTTTTTGATTTCAAGCGACATGGCGCCGTAATCATCACGCGAACCAATGCCGTATATACAGCTAACACTGGCGACAATTAAGGTATCGCGGCGGCTTAGTAGTGAACTTGTGGCCGCATGACGCAAGCGGTCGATTTCTTCGTTGATTTTGCTGTCTTTTTCTATGTAAACATCGCTGCTTGGTATATAAGCTTCGGGCTGGTAGTAATCGAAGTAGCTAACAAAGTAGTGTACTTCGGCGTCGGGGAAGAACTGTTTAAATTCGCTATAAAGCTGAGCGGCCAATGTTTTGTTATGGCACAAAACCAAGGTTGGAACCTGGCGCTGCATAACAATGTTGGCCATGGTAAAGGTTTTACCGCTACCCGTGACTCCAAGCAAGGTTTGTTCTTTTTTGCCGTGTTGCAGGCCATCAACTAATTTAGCAATCGCCGTAGGCTGATCACCGGTTGGTTCGTATGGCGTAACTAGCTTAAACTTCTGATCCACAGCCTAGTATTATAACAGATGTGCGCTTGCAATACCGTCTTGCTTAACCCTGTCCTCGCCTGCGGTGCACGGTTTTAATTATGTCCTTCATGTCGGCATATTTCTTATCGAGTATTTCGATTACTTGTTTTACTAGGCGCTCTGGGTCGGTGTCATAAATGACGTGCGAATCATCTGGCGCCACCAAACGATCTAAAACAGTTGGAATAAAGTCGGCCGTGCCGCCGCTACCCAGTAACACTGCGCAAAGTTTGTGGTTTTCAAGACCCGATGAAAATTCATGCAAACTACCCATGCCACCGCCGACGGTAATAATGGCATCACTGGAATGGACAAGATAAAGGTCGCGCCCTACGTAATCCATGCCAGTAAAGTTAATGTAGTCGAACTCTTTAACTGGCAGGTCGTAGGACTTTACGTGTTCACGGTAACTGCTAGCCGGCGAAAACCCAATGCTTAGCCCGCCATGCTCTTTAGCACCACGCGCGGCATACTGCGGCAAGCCGTTGGTCGCACCTGTAGTTAGGGTGTGGCCCGATTTAGCAATCGCCGCACCCAATGCGTACGCCAAAACATGCGAGTGTTCTACAGTAGTGCCGACATGCGCGCCAGAGACGCAGATTTGATATTTACTCATTCTACCTATTGTTAAACGTTAGCTTTATCATAGATTTTTGTGTTGGATGGCGCAACTATTGTTAATTTAATAGCGCTACTCCAAGGTTTAAATAACCGGCAAAGCATACCCAAACAGCATATGGCCAAAGCAGATATGCTGCGCACTTCGAAATTGGCAGAAACTTAAATGCAGTAGCTATAATCGCGCCGAGCAGTAGAAGCAACACAAAGAATCCCGGCCACGCCATGTGTACGCCAAAAAACACGAATGACCAAATTATATTTAGCACTAACTGTGCGCCAAACCACCAGTAGGCCTGATCTTTGGACTTTTTGGTTTTTGCCACAGCCACATGGTAAAGCGCCACACCGATCAACGCGTATAGAACTGTCCAAACAGGACCAAACACCCAGTTCGGCGGTAGTAAAGGCGGCTTGGCTAGGCTGCTATACCAAGTTGGAATATTGGCTATTGTTGCGACCGAACCTAATGCTCCGGCAAAAAACGATATAAGCAAGCACAGTACCAGCACCCAAAATTTGCTCGTTTTATTAAACTTTATATTTAGCACATTGGCTCCTTTTTACACCCTTAAAGTATCGGGCGCGATCATGTTGTTCGCTAATTTTTTAAGAACTTGGTCACGTAAGTTTTTTTGACCCATGTAACGCGCGAAAATTTCGTTCCACAGGCTTTCACGAAAATGGTAAACCACACGGTCGTCATATGGAGTTTTGTTGTTGTAGTCGAATGACACGTCCATTATGTTAAACGACACCGGCCGGTCGCCGTACATTACAGCAACATAGTCCATTCCCTGCCAAAACTCTAGTTCGGGGTCAATCTGGTACAAGATCTCTTCGGCATGGCGCCAATGCAAGTCTTCGGGCTGAACATGGGGCTCAAAAATTTCAGGGTGGCTTTCGTTTTCTAGCTTGCCAAAGTAGCGTTGAATAACCCGCCAATGTATGTGGTTACCTGCCATGATTGGCCCAAGGTCAGGATCGGCAATAAGTGTTTCTACAAAAATTTCACCAAAGTTCTTTTTAACTTGCTGCAGCTTAAAGAAAGCGCTGTATAGCCGAATTTCGTTAATGTAGTGCAAAAGCAGCGGCATGGCGCTAATTGTGATGCCGGGTAATTTTTTGAGCTTTATCGGCAGCATCATAACCACACCAAGTTCTTTTAGGTGCGTAATGTTATGGCGCTTTTTGTGTACAAAGTCGGCAGCAATGTCGCCCCAGCGATCGTGTGGCATTACTACAATTTCTATCTGGCGCGTTTCGAAGTCGCTTGGTGTGAGTTTTTTATAATGCTCATTAAACTTACGTAGCCATTCTGGGGATTCGGCAAAGCGTAGGGCGCCGTAAATTTCGAACAGATTTTCGCGCTTAAGCATGCTGTCGATCGACCGGCATTTAAGCAACTTCATAATATTTGGCGGCGGAGACTTGCGCAGCATTTCTTTAGCTACGCTTTTTTTAAGCACCCAGCAACTGCGTGGGGTCTTTACACGTTCGACGGCTTGTTTAATTAACGGCAGTAGAGCTTGGACATCATAATTGTTTGGCCCGCCGATCTGCCTGGCCAGATGTTCATCGTGCTTTTCAATTTTAGCCACTAAGGCATGAAAAAGCTCGGGGCCAGTAGTGTCGGCTTCGTCTAACCCCAGCTTATGAATAGCGGCTGCGGCTTTTTGATGAATTTCACCAATCAGCCTGGCGTCTAATCCTTGCCGATGCGAAACAGCTTCCAACTGCTCGATGCTTTTATCGAACAGCGGCTCTTCTGCGTCAAGCAAGTCGCGTAAAACCTTAGGCATTTTGTCCCACCATGTTTGCCTAGATTATAGCATTCACGCTGCGTGCGTGGCTTTAGTTATTTTTAAAGGCATGTCGTGCAAGCGGGCGTTTTTATGCAAAATACCTTCTTTGGCACCGACCTTGGTAACCACTGATGTTGAGTTGGCGCTGGCAAAAACTAGGCTATCTTCTAGACTTTTGCCTTGAGCATACATTGCAACAAAGCCAGAGCCAAAGGCATCACCCGCCCCCAGGCGGTCAACAACCTTAACGTCTTCGTACATGCCAGCCCACACCATTTCGTTGCCATCACTCACCATTGCGCCATTTGGACCATCCGAAACTATAGCTACAGGCACTAAGTTGCAAGCGTGTCGCACTAAATCTTCAAGTTTTTTACCCTCTACTATTAGCTGCATTTCTTCTTTGTTGGCGATTAGCACCGTTATGTCGTCGAGCAACGAACGCAGCCTGGGTGCATCGTCTAGTTCGGTTCGCGCCGGATTTAAGGCAACTTTTACACCGTTTTTGGCAGCCAAGCTAACGACTTTTTCGAGCAAACTCATTGAACCTAGCGACGATAAATACAGCCAGTCAGCCTCGGCAATAGTCTTTAGGTTTAAGTCGCTACCATCTGCACGCAAATTTTCACCATGATAATTAAGTATTGTGCGCTCACCGTTTGGAGCTAACAAAATTGTGCTGTAACTTGTGTGACGGTCGGCTTGTTGGCGGACGTATCGGCAATCTATACCTTCAAGGTCCAATACTCGCTGAACAGCATCGCCTGCCGGGTCTTCACCCAAAACGCCCATAAACATGCTGTGCAAACCCTGTCTAGCAAACGTTGTAGCAGCGTTGCTGGCGTTGCCGCCTGTAGAAAAGGCAATATCTTGCACACTAAGCTTCGCGCCTAGTGGCAGGTCTTCATAAAGCTTGCCAGCGCGCATTACCGGTTTAAAAACGCTGCCGCCAATTAAAAATACATCTTGTGTGGCCGTGCCGATTGCTAGCATTTTTAACTGAGCACTCATTAAAGAATCGCCTTACCCGCCGATGCAAATGTATCTATTTTTTCTTCGACCACCTTCTGTACGGCGTCTTTTACTTCGTCCATTAACTTTACTAGCGCAAATTCGGTTGGGTTGTCTTTAAGGACTTTTTCGGTGGTTTCTCGAAAAGCTACCCGCATGTCGGAATTTATATTGATCTTACTAACCCCAATTTTAGCGGCTTCTTTAAAATAGTGGCCGGGCGTACCACTACCACCATGCAAGCTAATATTGCAGTCAACCGCGTTTCGGATTTTTTGCAGCAAATCTAGGTCGAGTTGTTTTGGCACTGGGTATTTACCATGCAAGTTGCCTATAGCCGCCGCAAAAGTATCAATACCAGTTGCCGTCACAAATGCCTTAGCACCTTCGGGTGTGCTAAAGGTTTTTTTGACTTCTTCGTAATCAATTGTTTCTGTGTGCAAGTTAGAACTGCCGCCAAAATAATGCGGTTCGCTTTCTACTACTGCTCCGGTAAATTTTGCGTAGACCACTACTTGCTGAGTAGCGCTGATTATTTGCTCGTCGGTGGCATTGTGGTCTGCCTGGCTGACGTCTATGTGTATAAACTCAAAGCCGGCGTCTATACCACGCTTGGCGTCTTCGACTGTAGGGCTGTGGTCCAAGTTAATGTACATTTCGACGCCATATTCGCGCTTGTAGTTGTCGACCATGTCGCGAATATTGTCTAACCCCAAGGCTTCAACTTCGCCATGGCTGACCTCAACCATGACCGGCGCTTTTTTGGCCTGGGCGGCACGACAGACTGCAATTAAGGTTTCTTGGTTGTCGATGTTAAAAGCGCCTACCGCAAAATGTTGCTGACGGCTGCGCTGCATTAAGTGTCTGGCGCGCACACAATTGTTTTTGATTTCACGAATGCTTAAGCCCATTTTATCGCTCCGTTTTTACTGTAAATGTTTTTAACAAATCGCTAAGCTGACTAGTATTTGCGGTGTATGTGTCTAGTTTGCAAACAAAACTAACGGCCGCCAAGTTGTTGCCAAAGAGTTTGTAATAAACTACGCCGGACTGCTTTTTGTAACTTATGGTTGGCACGTTCACGTCTTGGTCGAATTCAAAGCCAGCAAAGTCATATTGATGCTGGCCGTCGGAATCTTTGATTGTGGCGCTTGTACTGCCTTCGCCGGCAGTAACTTTGGTTACGATGCCCTGGCTTTCATCTAACTTAGCCACGGTGGCCGCTAAGTCGCTGGTGTCGGCATTCGCAACTACCCTAGATATTACCGAGCAGCCTTGGCTGGTGTTGGCGTAATAAACAATTTTGGAATCTGGCGTGCTTTGATCGTACTTAGCATAGCCACTTGGCATGGTTGGTGCGACCCAGGTTACATTCTTTATGCTGCTTGTACTATTTGGATCAAGCTTGGTAATAACATTGCCGCTACCAGCTTTTTGCACAAAAAGCCAGGTGGCAATGCCAATAGCAGCCAGCAAGAAAATAGTTGCCGCAATTAACGCAATGGCTAAACTTTTGCGGTCGTGTGTAGCTGTAGGCGCACCAGGTAGGTCAATCTTCGGCAGGTCATTAGTCGATTCTTTTTGTGCTGGCTGGGGCACGTTCATGCCTTAGTCTTCCCAAGCATGCCATGAACTTGCATAACAATATGCACGCTACTTATGCCAAATTTGTTCAGCAATTCTTCGGGTTTGCCAGATTCCCCAAAGTGGTCACGGATACCCATTCTAAAAACCTGTGTAGGTAGTTTTTCGGCTAGTAATTCAGTAATGGCACTACCAAACCCGCCAGCGATTTGTGCTTCTTCTATTGTTATAACCTTGCCGGTTTTTTTGGCACTGGTAAGTATTGTTGATTCGTCGAGCGGCTTTATGGTTGGCACGTGGATAACCTCGGCCGAAATACCATCTTTTTTAAGCATTTTGGCAGCAGCCATAGCGTGGTATGTCATTGTGCCAGTGGCCATAATTGATATGTCACTACCCTCGTTGAACACATAGGCTTTGCCAAGTTCGAATGGCGTGTCGGCCGTGGTAAACACTGGAATGTCAGACCTACTTAAACGTATGTAGCTTGGTTTACCGTTTTTGGCGATTGCCAGCGTTGCTTTTTCGGCCTCTACGCTATCGGCGGGTGCAACCACTACCATGTTGGGTAGCACGCGCATTAAGGCAATATCTTCTAGCATTTGATGTGTAGCGCCATCTGGACCCACACTAACTCCGGCATGGGCGCCAACAATTTTAACTGGTTGATCATTTAAGCAAATGGTTGTGCGAATTTGTTCCCAATCGCGTCCGGGGCAAAACGCAGCGTAACTGGCAATGAATGGTATCTTACCCATTGCAGCCATGCCGCTGCCAACAGTTGCCAGGTTTTGCTCGGCTACACCCACTTCGACATAGCGGTCGGGGAACTCTTCGGCAATGACACTTATTTGTGTCGACTCTGTAAGGTCGGCGCACAAGCCAACGATTTTATCGTTTTGTTTGGCAGCCGCTAGCAGGCCACGGCCAAAACCTTTGCGGTTGGATTCCATTTTTATATCGGCGTCGCCAATGTTTGTAACAAGATGCATCATTTTAGTAGGCCTCCGATTCTATCTTGCCCTTGAGTGTACGCAAAGCCTTAAGAGCCTTTTTGGCTTCGTCGGCGTTATGCATCATGCCGTGAAAGTGATAATCGTACTCCATAAATGGCACACCCTTGCCTGGAATAGTGTGGGCAATTATGACGCTGGGACGCTCAACAACGGCCCGCGCCATGCTGCAGGCGTCGATAATGCTTTCCATGTTGTGGCCGTCAATTTCTTGCACATGCCAGCCGAATGCCTCCCACTTTGCGCGTAGGTCCTCGAGTGGCATAACATGCTCTGTTGGGCCATCGATCTGGATATTATTGCGATCAATAATTACGATTAGGTTGTGCAAGTTATACTTGGCGGCGAACATTACGCCTTCCCAATAGTTGCCTTCGTCCATTTCGCCGTCGCTGGTAACGCAGTACACCCAGCGGTGGCCGACACCATCTATTGCCAGTGCTTTTGCCATACCAGCAGCTTGGCTAAGGCCGGAACCTAGTGGCCCAGATGTTGACTCAAGCCCGGGTAGCCGCTTGCGTTCTGGATGCCCTTGCAGGCGCGAACCCAGTTTACGCAGCGTCATAAGTTCTTCTTTGGGGAAATAAGCCGCGTGGGCCATAGTAACGTAGCGAACCGGTACGGTGTGGCCATTGCTCAAAACTAAAATATCGCGTTCTTGCCAGTCAGGATTTTTAGGGTCGTGTTTAAGAATATGAAAGTACATGGCCGTAAAAATATCGGCTAAATCCAGTGGGCCCGCCGTGTGGCCACTGCCGGCGTGTTCGAGCATTTTAATAATGTCTATTCGAATCTGAGCGGCTTTTTCTTCAAGCTGTTTAATAGTTAGCTGCATACTGCTTGTGATTATATCACTCTGAAGCTAGACGTTTGCGTATATTATGTTTTACGCTAAGGCGATGGCCTTCGTAGAAGAATTAACTCTGGCTGATAACTTTTCAAAAGTTCGTATAACAGCAGACCGCGACCCGGCAGATGCCTGCCCGGGCGGTGTGGTTGCCGTACATATCCACGCATTAAGAGCTTTTGGCGGAGTAAGCCTGGCGGGCGTGGACACTTATTTTGAACTTATTGACCGCGAAGACTACGAACTACCTGTAGGTAATAACTTTTCAGTCTTTCCTGCGAACATTGATGGCGCGCGGTTAGAAACCGAACGTACACCGAACGGACGCGCCAGGCGCTACGTTTCGGCGCGCATTAGACTGGCCTATTGCCACGCACCTGTTTTGGCGTTAGGCGGCGAGTACCACTACCATCCAAGCGCCCGCAACAACCCTATGGCTCGCACTGCCTTAATTCATAGCCCAGAAACCCACAGAGCAGATGTTTTAGATACCGCCGAAGCTCTAGCCGAATTCGCGCTAGCAGTTACACGGCAACAGCGTTTGCCGCAGCTACGAGAGCCTCATAGGCCGCTTTAGCATCGGGCGCTTTTTGAATCGAGGCACCAGTGTTTAAGACTTCTATGTTGCTAAGCACCAGCTGGGCGGCGTTTTCGGTATTAATACCACCATCCCAGCCAATTTCGGCCGTAGCATTGATAGCGCGAATTTGATGCACTTTGGAAAGCATGCGTAAGTCAGCATAACTGCCGCCCTGGTGACCTAGGTTACCGCTAAAAATTAAAACGTGATCGCACTCAGCAATTAGGTCTTTGAATTGTTCAGGCGCCGATTGCTGCAACAAAGCCACGCCGGTTTTAATATTGACCGCACGCAGCTCCCGCAGCATGCCCAGCAAGTCACCTTGTGCCTCAGCCTGAATTATTACTAGGTCTGGTCTTAGGCTAATAGCAGTTTCTACGTGTTGCAAAGGGTTTGTAAACATAAAATGAAAGTCAGCCACCATACCTTCAGGCCAGTACGCCTGAACAGGGTTGACTAGTTTGACTGGCGCAAACTGGCCGTCGCTAAAATCTATATGCACACGCTTGGCAAACGGTGCAATCCGCGCCATTTGCTCGCGGAATTCTTGAGCATTGACCGCCGTAACTGTAGGCACAATTTCAGCCATGTTAAAGCTTTTTAGCCCTTATTTGTAATATTGTTTGGCCAAAGACATAAATTAGTATTAACGGCGTCCATATTAGCAGCTCGAACAGCGCCAGGCCTGCTTGCGACCAAATATACGAACCTGAATCTATACCAACATATTGGCTAGATACAGCGTAAATATCGAACAAAATGGCTGCCACAAAAGTGCCGGCAAAGATCTTTTGCGCCTGCAGCGTACGCACCGGTATAAGTGCAATCAGTAAGTATTTTAAAAGACAAATAGCTATGGCTGCGGCCAGGGCGGAATCTATAGCTAGCTTAGCGTCGATGCCGTTTATTAAAGATACAAAAAGCGCCAGCACAAACACGAATACAGTGGCCGTAATTACTGCCGCCATTCGCCAACGCATTCGGGTAATCTTAGCTGCTGGAAACTTAGCCATATAAGTCCTCGATTTCGCGAATTCGCCGCGCATGGCGCTCAGCTTTTGAAAACGGCGTTTTAAGCCATGTATCAACAATTCTTAAAATCTCTTCTTCGCTTAAAAAGCGCACTGGCAGGCATAAAACATTGCTGTCGTTGTCGTTGCGAGTTTCGTGGGCGACCTCTTCGTTCCAACAAAGCGCAGCCCTAATGCCGCGTACCCGGTTGGCAGCCATGCACATGCCCTGCCCGCTACCGCATAGCAAGATTGCCCGAGCATCGGGGTCTTCGCTACCTAAAACTTTAGTCGTAGCGGCGTAGGCAAACTGCGGATAGTCATCGGCCGGGTCTAAAACCTTATCGCCTTCATCTTCAACTTCATATTTGGCCTTGCTTAAATGCGCCATAACCTTTTCTTTAAGGTGAAAGCCGGCGTGGTCGGAAGCAAGGTAAATCTTCATGCTAGTTGTTTATTAGTTTACCAATTTCGGCAACCATTTCTACTAAGCGGCTGCTGTAACCCCATTCGTTGTCGTACCAAGCAACCACTTTTACAAGATCGCCATCGATTACCGAGGTAAGTTCTAGGTCAACAATGGCCGAATGGCTATTACCTTTAAAGTCGCTAGATACCAGTGGCTCTTCGCTAACCGACAAAATCCCTTGGTAATACGGTTCGCTAGCGGCTTTTTTAAACACTTCGTTAACCTCTTCGGTTGTGGTGCGTTTTTTGGTTACAAACGTAAAATCAGCCAGGCTCACAACCGGGGTCGGAACACGAATACTTAGGCCATTAAAAATGCCTTGAAGCGCTGGCAGCGCTTTGCCGGCAGCAATTGTTGCGCCAGTAGTTGTGGGTACAATGTTTTCGGCGGCGGCACGAGCCTCGCGCAAGTCTTTAGCTGGTGCATCTTGCAAGCGTTGGCTTTGAGTGTAGCTGTGCACGGTAGTCATCATGGCTTTTTGAATACCAAAATGGCTTTCAATAATGGCTGCGACAGGTGTTATGCAGTTTGTTGTGCAGCTGGCGTTAGAAATTACAGTGTGCTCAGGCTTGAGATCTTGTTCGTTAACGCCCATAACGTAGGTGTCGTGATGAGTATCGTCTTTTTCAGGGGCAGATAGTATCACCCGCTTGGCGCCGGCGTCTAGGTGAACTTTAAGGTCGTCGTGCTTAACAAACAGCCCAGTCGCTTCTATAACTACATCGATATCATGCGCACCCCAGGGTAGTTTTGATGGATCTTTTTCGGCCAAAACCTTAAAGTGAAAGCCATTAACCGTTATGCCGGTGTCGTCGTAAGATACTTCGTGCTGATAAGTACCGTAGGTTGTGTCGTGCTTCAGTAAGTGGGCTAGGGTTTTAATGTCGGCCAAGTCGTTAACCGCGACGATTTCAACATCTGATCGCTCAAAGGCAATCTTAAAAGCGCAGCGGCCAATCCGCCCAAATCCATTAATCGCAACTCGCGTTTTCATTCTGACCCCCACTAAAGCATTAGCTGTTTGACTACTATTGTAGCGTATGCTCGTCTAGCAAGGCAATTATTGCAGAGTTGGCGCGCACTCAATACCTGCGCTTTAGCTCGCTAAAAAGGATGCAAACCCACATTTATGATGCCATCGGTCCCAGGAACAACTGGGCCGTTGGCGTGAACATCCAGGCGTATAAGCTGCGAAGTTTCTGCGCTGACCAGATAATTATCTAGCTTGTCGTCAAAAACAATCAAGTTTGGATCAACACCGCATTCCCTTACGGCCGCTCCAAGCAAGCTGACTCTGTGCTGAGTTTGAACTTCTGCCTGCTCGTGCCAGTTCCCCGCCTTATCACCCTGCACTCCCCGTGCGCGGTCCATAACCCACACAGGCGAGCCCATAATTGACGGTCTAATCAATGCCCCGCGCTGTATTGGAGCACTCACGCGCCATGCCCCCAACGCAGCTTTCGCACCTAACCTACTAAGGCCTTCGTTTACCACAATATTGGCCTGCAGGGGATGAATTCCTGAATAGCGCTCGGAAGCCACATCTTGGAAGAAATGTTTTACCGCAATACCTCTTTTAAAAAATACTGCGGCGCACTCCCCATGCGGGGGATCTGACCAAGAATACGCAATAGCTTTGCGCTGAATGGCAGAGAGCGACAAAACACCTAGAGCCAAGTTATGGCGTTTGTCGGGTATAACCAACGACCCCATATCATCGGGCAGCACATGAACCTCCCAGGGTTGTGCGCCAACTGGGACCATTGTTATTTCACCTGTGCGAAATCTGTCGCGCCTAATATCGGCCGCTAGAGCACGGGTAAGTCTTCTTTCGCCAAAGGTGATCATGTTGGGCTATACTATATAATCATAGTCAACAGTAGTCAATGCTAAATATAGATTAGCATAATCAGTTGTCGAAAGGTAAGGACACCGGCTTTACGAACCGATAACTACTTTTTGTAGCGCTCAATACACTCGCGCACAATTGCTTTAGCTTCTTCAACGTCGCCCCAGCCCAAAACTTTGGTGGTGCCGGGTTTTTTAAGATCTTTGTAGTGATTAAAGTGGAATTCGATTTTTTGCTTCCAGCGTTCACCCAGGTCGTCGAGTGTCTTAATGCGGTCGCCAGTGGTGCGGTCGTCGGCTGGTACAACCACAATTTTGTGGTCCATCTCGCCATCGTCTTCGAACTTTAGCAGACCAACAATACGCACTTGCAGATGTATGCCGGTCGGAATTGGTTCGTCGCAGACAACTAGCGTATCTAGTTCGTCGTTGTCTTCGTCTTTGGTCTGTGGCACAAAGCCGTAGCTGGCTGGTTTAGGGAAAATGCTTGGTTCTACGCGGTCGACTTCGAACGTGCAGGTGTCGCGGCGGTATTCGACCTTTAAAATCGAACCTTCGGGAATTTCTATAACGGTAGTAAGCAAGCCGTCGTCCACGGAGCCAGGTGTAAGTAGTTGGTTGTAGTCGGTCATTAAAATACCTCCTTGTTTGGATGTTTGCTAATAGTCTATCACATCTGTAGCCTAGGCCCAGCACCTGGTTTGTTGTAAACTGAACGCATGTATATTATTGGCCACCGGGGGGCACGTGGTCTTGCGCCCGAAAATACTCTAAGCGGTTTTAGAGCTGGCATTAAAGCAGGTGCCGACTGGATTGAATTTGACGTGCGTGCCACCAGCGATGGCCGGGTAGTTGTTGCCCACGATGCCCACACCCTGCGCATTGGCAACCGCTTTAAACGAATTAAAACAACCGACTACAAAACGCTGCGCAATCTTAAAATTTTCGACAACCTTACTATTCCAACCTTGGCCGAAGCCATGAACGCTATCGAAGGCCACGCCAAAATTAATATCGAAATTAAAAGCGCTGGCTGCGCCGAACAAGTTGTACGAGCAATTGTAGCTCATGTAAAAAAAGGCGCCAGCTACAACGACTTTATGGTTTCTTCGTTCAAGCCAAAGTACTTAAAAGAAGTGCACTTTTTGAACTCGCGAATTCCGCTAGGCTTACTGCACCTGACGCGCAATACTAAGTTTTTAAAGGTGCGCGGTTTACGGGTACAAGCGGTTGGCTTTAAGGGCCGCGGTTTAACTAACCATATAATTCACCAGGCTAAGCTGCGTCAACTGATGGTTTACGTCTATACGGTAAACAACCTTAAAAAAGCAGCCAAACTAATGGCTCGGGGCGTAGATGGTGTAGTAACCGACCGCCCAGATATTATTCAAGCGCTTAAAGCTAAGTAGCTAGCCATCAACCGGTGGTGGCGGCTGTTTTGCGTTCTAAGTTTTCTAGGTATTCACGCATTTTTAGCGCAGCCGTAGCACCTTCGCCTACTGCGCTAGCTATTTGCATGGTTGCGTGCGAACGCACATCACCAGAGCAGAACACGCCTGGCACATTAGTTTGCAGGTTTTCATTAGTTAGTACAAATCCGCGTTCGTCTAGCTTTATGGGGCTGCCTTTTAAGAACTCGGTGTTAGGGTACAAGCCTATAAACACAAAGACACCGTCAACGTCATACTGTACCGGCTTACCATTTTGCGTAGCCAAAACTTTTGTAACTTTGTTGTCGACACCAGCAATTTCGTTTGTTTCGACACCCAAGTGAACGGTTATTTTGCCGGCTTTAACAGCGCGGTCTAGTTCGTGCAGTAGAATTTCCGAAGCTTTTAGTTCACTGCGCACCAACATATCAATATGGCTTGCGTACTTGGTCAAAAACAAACCTTCTTGCACGGCCGAGTTGCCGCCGCCAACGACTGCCAGTTTTTTGTCGCGGTAAAAGGCTCCGTCACAGGTGGCGCAGTAGTGTACGCCGCGGCCATAAAATTCTTGCTCGCCAGCCACGCTCAAACTCTTGTATGACGACCCGGTGCTTATTAAGACTGCCTTAGCCTGGAACATACCCTCGGTGGTTTCTAGCTCTTTATAATCGCCCATGTCGGTAAGTTTGGTAACTTCGCCCAAAATAATCTTTGCGCCGAAACGTTCGGCTTGCGCTTGTAGGTCATGCGATAAATCTAGCCCAGATATTCCCTTGGCAAAACCGGGGTAGTTATCAATCCAGTCGGTGACTGCAGCCAGGCCGCCGATCACACCTTTTTCTATCAGCGCCGTATCAATGTCTTCACGAGTAGTGTAGACCGCCGCGGCAAGTGCCGAGGGCCCGGCACCAATAATTACAACTGTGTGTTTTTGAACGTCTGCCATTATGCGACCGCCGCGCCAAGCTTGGCCGGATTCCAACCAATTGTTATGTTCTTGGCGCCAGATTCGTCTTCGACAACCGTTACAGGCACGGTCATTGCACCGCTGATTTTAATTATCTCTTGGCGGATTTCGGGTTTTCCGTCCATATTTACTACCGTGTAACTAAGACCTTTGCTGGCCAGCCACCGTTTAACCATGTCGCAGTAGGCACAGGTAGTGGTTGTGTAGATTGTTATTTTTTTCATTTTTCCCCTCGTTTATAACCAAACATAGTATATATAGTGCTTATGCCCACATTCAAGACGCTATATGTTGTAGTCTTTACTGGCCCGTTGCTGGCTGAGGTGGGTTGATGGCCAAAAGTTCAATTTCGAACACAAGATCAGAATTTGCTGGAATACTACCGGCAGCTTGGGCGCCATATGCATCGGCCGCAGGAATGATCAAGCGGCGCTTGCCACCAACCTTCATGCCGGGCACGCCGTCTTGCCACCCCTTAATTACGCCACTTAAGGCAAAGGTTATCGGTTCACCGCGATCGTAGCTGCTATCGAACTTAACACCGGTTTGGGCGATTGTGCCTTTGTAGTGCACGGTAATTGTGTCGCCCGATTTAACCTCGGCGCCCTCGCCTACCTTTAGGTCAATTTTTTGTAATTGTTTGACAGGACCGTCTACTTTAAATGCTGTTGGATCCACTTTGTCTGTTCCCCCGCTTTGTGTTGTTGATGATTGCTGCGTCGATGTATCGGCAGTAGCGTTTTGCTGCTGGCCATTTTGCATAATTATCAAAAAGTAAAAACCGATCGAACCAAAAGCCATGGCTAAGGTTATGACCCAAATTACAATACGTTGCCAGTTTTTGGTAGTAGGCTGCACGGTATAACTCCTGTTGGTAATGACTTCGGCTATTATAACCTATTTTAGACTTAGCGGTTTTGCTGGTAATTTGTTTTCGAATACCGCAACGATTAACTTGCGGATCGGTTCGTAGACTTCGTCTTTGGGTAAGCTCTTTAGTTCTGAGTGTTTTAACCAGCGCGGTTTGCTGTGATTGTCTTTGGTTTGAGTTTCGGGGGCACTAGCGTGAAGCGCCGCAGAACCGGAAAGATAATCACACAAAAAGTAATCGTTAGTGCTACCGTCGCTAAACTTTTGGCGGGCTAGTAAACGGCTTGGTCTAACCAGCAAACTTGTTTCTTCGTAAAGTTCTCGCACTACCGTTATTTCGGGTATTTCAGTTGGTTCGATTTTGCCACCGGGAATCGAAAAGTAATGCAGCTTTTTGCCACTTTCATCAGTGCGCCAACGCTCCATTAGCAGAACAGTGTCGCCGCGCAGCACTATGCCACGCGCAGTTTTGCGGCCCACCCTAGTTTGCGGCAATGTCGAACTCCTTCAATTTCTTTTTGGCGGCTTCGGTTGCACCCATTTGCAGCTGCAACAGCTGTGAATATATACCACCAGTTTTGGCCAGTGCGCCAGGCGTGCCGACTTCTTGCACCTTGCCGCCGGCTATAGTTACTATTTCGTCAACATGAGCAATGGTACTTAAGCGGTGGGCAATAATTATAGTCGTGCGGCCCTGCATAAGCCGGTTAAGGGCATCTTGCACCTGCTGTTCGGCTTTGCTGTCGAGCGAGCTAGTGGCTTCGTCTAGCACTAAAATTGGTGCGTTTTTTAGCAGGGCGCGGGCAATCGCAATGCGCTGTTTTTGGCCACCGCTTAGTTTTATGCCGCGCTCGCCAATTTCGGTGTCGTAGCCTTTAGGTAATTTAGATACAAATTCGTCGGCATTAGCGGCTTTGGCGGCAGCAATGATTTCTTTTTTACTAGCACCTGGGTTAGCGTAAGAAATATTTTCGCGCACAGTGCCGCTAAATAGCGCTGGGTCCTGGAACACCACGGCAATATTACGGCGCAGGCTGGTCTGGGTTACTGTAGCAATGTCGGTGCCGTCAATCAAAATCGCGCCTTTTTGTGGTTCGTAAAGGCGCAGTAGTAAATTGCTGATGGTGGTTTTGCCTTCGCCACTTTCACCCACTAAGGCGATCTTGCTTTGTGGTTTGGCGGTGAATGTTACGCCGTGCAGCACGCGCTTGTCGCCACCGTCATAGCTAAACTGTACATCGCGGAAGCCAATTTCGCCTTTGTCGACCGTAAGCTCGGGTGCATCTGGCTTATCGATAACATCGGGCTGTTCGTCCATAGCCTTAAAGTAATCGCGGGCATTACCAACTGCGCGCTGAGTCTGGTCGACCAAAAAGCTAATTGTAAAAATTGGCAGTCTAATAAATGTTGCGAACTGCATTAAAAGAACCATTGTGCCTAGGCTATACCAACCAAGTGCCGTAGCTACAAAAATATAGGTGTAAACACCCCAAAAAATCACGTTTAAAACCGACCGGCGCAAAACATCTTGGCTGTGCCAAAGCTTACTTTGTGGACGCGTGGTTGCCACCACTTTTTGATAATTTTTGGTAAAGAAATCTAGTTCGCGTGGTTCTTGCACAAAACTTTTTACAACTCTTACCTGACCAATTGCCTCGGTAAAACGACCACTTGCTATATCTTGCGACTTGTTAATTGATTCTTGGTATTTTAGCCATTTACCGCTGCTGCGCGTTGTAAGGTAAATAAAGATTGGGTAAATTGCCAGTAACATTAAAGCCACTGGCCAGCTATATAACGCAACAATTGCCAGCGACAACACTGTGCTAAGTAAAAACTGCAAAAAGTTGTTGCTAACAACTTGTACAAAGTCACTTATTTGATTAATACCACGGCTCATGCGGTTAATTATTTTGCCGCTAAGTTCGGTGTCAAAGTACCGTTGCGGCAGGCTGAGCATGTGCTTATAGTAACGCTCGCTTAAATAAAGTCGCAGCCTAGCCGACATAATATCGCCGTAATAACCACTGATGTTGCTAATAATTGTTTGAGCAAAGTCAGCTAAAAATATTAAGAAGGCAAAGACTGCTACCCAAGTAAGGTTAGGCTGGCCGCCAGCGCCCAATTTGCCAATTTCATCGACTGCACCTTTGCTAAACAGCGGAATAACCTGGCCAGCGCCAGCAATCAGAACCGCAAAAACCGAAATCAACAAATAATAGCGCCAAAGGCTTTTGGTAAAAGTAATAATCCGCCAAATATCACGCATTGGTTTTATTGTACTTTTTAGTGGCGCCTGTGGCTAGATGGTTTTGTCTTGCGCTAGTCGTTGCTCGCAAGACTTCTTAAAGCGCTGAGACAACGAACGCAAAATTTGCCCAGTTCAAACGGACTATCAATCTGCGTGTTAGGGTTAAGAACGCAATCTGCGTAATTGTTCGACGGGTGTTGCACCCCCAGGCCACTTGCTATAGCCCATATAGCAGCGACAGTTGAAGGAATCGCGTCCGTTTGTTTTGAGCTAACAACTGCAAGCGCACCGCCATCCCAACTTTCTATTGCGGCCAAGGTGCGCTGGGCGACACCGACCGAATCTCTTCCTGTTAAAGCAAGTCGCAAGCCAGTTCCAGAGCGAAATCTATCTGGCAAATTCATGGGGCTAAGGGCGCTTCTGTCGCTATTAATCTTAAGGCCTTGATAACTAGGTGTACTAATAATATGAGAGCCCGCGGCGGTGTTGAGGGCAAGCGTGGCGCCGCCAATAATTCTTGTGGCTACATCGATAGTCACTTCGTATGGGCCGTCAGATTCTCGATAAACTGTTAGTTCAACAGACATATAAGCTTATTATATAATTAGTTACTAGACCCGTCAATTAAGTGTGCGTCCTAGTCTTGCTAAATTCGGTCAGCTTTAAGCGTGACTTTAGCGACTTCGGCCAATTGGTCGAGCAGCTTAGCTACTTCGTTGTCAGTTAGTGTGCGGTCGAAGCTGGCTAGGCTTAGGCGTAAGGTGATTTGCTTGTGGTCTTCATCGCCTTCGCGTTGGTATATGCTAATTGGGGTCAAACTAAACTGCGAGTTTTCGGGCTTAACTTTAGCAAGCTCGTTGGCAGCAAGGTCGTAGACTTCTTTGTAGCTTACGCTGCTGGCCACACGCAAGCAGATATCTTGTTTAAGTTTTGGAAATCGCGGTATGGGTGCGTATTTTGGAGCGCTTTTTTGAGCAGCAATATCTAAGTGAACTTCGAAGCCCGCTACGTAATCGGGCAGCTTAAAGGCCTGTCGGACGGCAGGTTTAAATTCGCC